>Ga0208691_1000094_pt1 | contig 26173 bp, 28 predicted proteins | sample June2015DPH_20_1_FD_184719 | JGI IMG/M metagenome (GOLD analysis project Ga0208691, IMG submission 184719) | Peatland microbial communities from SPRUCE experiment site at the Marcell Experimental Forest, Minnesota, USA - June2015DPH_20_10... | ecosystem: Environmental > Terrestrial > Soil >... | reverse complement strand
GCCGATCTTTTTCCCTTCGTAGTCGAGCAACGGACCCACCCCGAGCGAAGCCAGAATCAGCCCCAGCGCCTGCGCGAAAGCGATGGTGCCATTCTGGCTGGGCGTGAGATGAAACCGACCGGATAATTCTGGCAGAATTGTGCCCAACATGGCCGCGATCAATCCATAGATGAAGATGGCGACACTGGCGGCAAGAATTAACAAGCGGTTCCTTTCAATTGCGGATTTTCAGTTTGGAGAAGCAGGCGCAGTCACATCGGTCCAGGCGCGTGTCCGATGGCTCTCAAGCACAGAATCGAGAATTCTTAATTGCCGCAGTCCATCGGCGAACTGCGGATATTCGGCTGGGATCTCCGACGCAGCGGCTGAATCATAGAAGCGTCGAAACACCTGCTTGAACGTATCGTCGTAACCTTCGCTGTGGCCGCCGGGAAGGTCAGCGTAGCTGCGCGCCGCCGGTTTCAGCAGCGAGGGATCCTTTATGAAAATCCGATTGCCTTCGTCGCGATGGCCGACCCACAATTCATCCGGACGCTCCTGACTCCACGCGACCGACGATTTCGTGCCGCAGATCTCGATGCTGAGGCGGTTCTTTCGTCCAGCCGAAACCTGGCTGGCTGAAACGCTGCCACGCCCGCGCTCGCCCATGCGAAAAATAGCCGAACCAAAGTCTTCTGTATCCACTGCCGTTTGAATATAGTCATCGGCGCCCAGCAGTTTATTGGCAAATGTTTCCACCGAACCCTTAGGCCGTTGGCGCGTTTGATGGAACGTCTGCAAATCCGCGCACAGAGAAGTCACGCGCAATCCCGTGACATGCTCCGCCATGTCAAACCAATGCGAACCAATATCGGCCATGGAGCGCGAAGGCCCGCCAGCTTTGGAATCGACGCGCCAATTCCAGTCTGTGTCGTAAAGAAGCCAGTCCTGGAAATACGTTCCCTGAACGATAAGAATTTCGCCCAGATCGCCGTCTTCGCGCATGCGCCGAATCTGTTGCACCATCGGGTAGTAACGCAGGTTGTGGCAGACGCAGTTCCTCACTCCATTTTTCGCGGCCAGCGCAACGAGTTCCTGTCCCTCCTCCACGCTTGAAGCAAGCGGCTTCTCGCAGATTACATGCTTTCGCGCCAGCAGCGCGTCTCTCGCCATGGGAAAATGCTGCGCGTTGGGGGTGCAGATGTGGACCGCTTCGATGGCCGGATCGCGCAACACATCGCGGTAGTCCGTCGTAAATGAAGAAATAGAAAATCCCGCCCCTAAGCGCTGGGCTGCCCCCGCGGTTCTGCCTACGATGGCCGTCACTTCCACTCGCTCGAGCCGCCGCAACGCTTCCAGATGCACGCGCCCCATAAAGCCGGTGCCGATGATCGCAGTCTTGATTGTTTTCATCTCGGCCTAAACCCACCACGGAGCCGCTGGCTGCTCCCGAATCACAATGCTGTTGAGAAAATTCGCAGCCTTGGTCAGACCTTCCTCCGGTGAGAGCAGAGTGTCCTCATGTTCGATGGACAGCACGTTATCGTAACCGAACATGCGTAAAGTGGAGATAAACTCCTTCCACCATTCTCCGCCATGGCCGTATCCGCAGGTGCGGAAGATCCACGAGCGCTCGCGTTCGTTAGTGTAAGGCTTGGTATCGAGCACTCCGGTGCGCGGCAGGTTCCCTGAATAAATCTGCGTATCTTTCGCGTGGACATGAAAGATGGCGTCACCAAGCACGCGAATGGCGGCAATCGGATCGATGCTCTGCCAGAACATATGACTGGGATCGAAGTTGCAGCCCACGCCCGCTCCCGCAATCGAACGGAGCCGAAGCATGGTCTCCGGACTGTAAACCACGAATCCGGGGTGCATTTCGATGGCGATCTTCACCCCATGTTCAGCGGCGAACTTTGCATGTTCGGTCCAGTATGGCGCAACCACTTCGCCCCACTGCCAGTCGAGCACGTTGAGGTAATCCGGCGGCCACGGGCAAGTAACCCAGTTTGGAGCCGCTGCGCTCGGAGAATCGCCGGGGCATCCTGAAAAATCGACGACCACGGAAACGCCAAGCTTTTCGGCCAAGAGAATCGTCTTCCTGCTAACTTCCCGATCATGCTGCGCGCGCGTTTTATCCGGATGCAGCGGATTCCCATGACAGCTCAGCGCGCTGATCGTGGCTCCGTTGTCTCTGATGATCCTCTGAAACTCCGCAAGCGCCGCGGCATCTTCGAGCATCGTGAGCTTGCAATGCGCGTCACCGGGGTAGTTTCCCGTTCCCAGCTCGACCGTCTCGATCTGCAAAGCTTTCAGTTTCTTCAGAACGGCGGGCAAAGAAAGTTGCGACAACAGCGGAGTAAACACTCCCACGCGCATAGAGGTTTCTTTCTGAAAATGAAATCGCCTTCCGCAACGGCTCACCGAAAGGTAGGGCGTGGGAAGGCGAAATGTCAAACGTAACGGTTAACGACTGAACTCCTGATTTGGCCACCGATGGCACAAGGGTTCACACGGTGAACCCGCATATTCACTTCTGCTGACCGTCTTTCAGAAATGTTCCCTCCTGCAACTCGGTAAACGCCCGCTGAAGTTGTTCCTGCGTGTTCATCACGATGGGTCCATACCACGCGACCGGCTCCTCCAGCGGCTTACCGGAGACGAGCAGAAAACGGATTCCGTCATCGCCCGCCTGAACCGTGACCTCGTCACCGCGATCAAACAGAATAAGGGAACGATTATCCGCTTCAACCGGAGGCGCTGTGTCGAGCCACTTCACAGCTTCGGTCGGAACGGCCAACGGGCCCGACGCGTTGCAGAACTTTCCGCCGCCGCCAAAAACATAAGCGAAAGCATGGCGCGTGGTTTCCACCGGCAGCGTTTTTGTCTTCCCAGAAGCCACAGAAACATCCAGGTAGATCGGATCGGCCGCGATGCCGTCCACCGGCCCCTTCTTGCCCCAAAAATTCCCGCACACAATCCGTGCGTGCGTTCCGTCGTCATCTGTTACTTCAGGAATTTCCCCGGTCTTCACCTCTTGATATCGCGGCGGCGTCATCTTCAACCCAGAAGGTAGGTTCGCCCACAATTGAAACCCATGCATGCGCCCGGCCGGATCACCCTTCGGCATCTCCTGATGGATGATCCCGCTGCCCGCCGTCATCCACTGCACGTCGCCGGCAGCAATCGCCCCGCGATTTCCCATGCTGTCGCCGTGTTCCACAGTTCCCGCGAGAACGTACGTAATAGTCTCAATCCCGCGATGCGGATGCCAAGGAAATCCGGCGAGGTAATCCTCCGGAACATCGTTGCGAAAATCATCCAACAAAAGAAATGGATCGAAATCCTTCGTGTTGCCAAAGCCAAACGCGCGCCGGAGATGCACTCCTGCGCCCTCGAGCGTCGGTTTCGATTGAATCACCCGCTTCACCGGTCGAATCGACATGTTTGCCCCTTTCCCAAACAGCGTTTGATGTCGAGTCGGTCAATAAAGATTCCAACGCCGAATCAGATCTCTGCACGCTAAAACTGCTAACCCGTCTACGCTAGTTTCACGAAGACCCGGACGGAGTACACGCATACAGAAGCGTTTTCATAGTCGCGCATAGATGAGATGGGCATACAATGGTGCCGTTTTCGAAGTCAAAAAGGAGACTCGAGTTGAAAGCACGAGGAAACGCAGGCCGATGACCACGCTTGAAAAATTCGCCGTGGGCCCTGGAGAATCGCCCCTTGACGTTGCACGAAAGCCCCGGTTCATTCGCTATGCGACCCCTCTTTTTGCTCTATGGGCACTCTGGCTAACGGCCGAATATTGGCTGTTTGGTACCAACTCCTATGTCCGGCTGCACAATATCGCTGACCAGTCGTTGCCCGAATTGATTGCGCTCAAGGCAAACTTTTTACATGGGATGTTCGGCAGGTGGAACCCGCTTTGGTCATCGGGGGCAGACCGCGCGGCCCTGCCATTCAGCCGGGACATGGATGTAATCCCGTTTCTCCTCCTTCCGGGGTGGCTTGCATACGCAACAGTTAGTTTCCTTCAGCGCTTCATCGCAGGATTGTTTACCTTCCGGCTGTTGCAGGGACGAATGGGAGTTAGTGTGTGGGCTGCGCTCTACGCGTCTCTGGCGTATTCCCTCTTCGCCCAACCGTTGCTCAACCGAGGCTGGACGGGCTTTGCACTTTACGACTATCTGGCGGTGCCCGGCATTCCGTTCGTGCTCTGGATGCTGTCAGGGATAGAGACGCAGCGGCGACGCTTCTCGGTCACGCTAGCCGTGCTGGCCGGCGTATGGCTGGGCTTTGCTGGGAGTATGCATATCAGCTTTTTCGTCGGGCCCTTGGTGATCTATTGGTTCGCCGTCGTATGTCCCCGGCGCGATAGCGCCTTCTGGCGGCATCTCTCGGTTTTCTTTCTCGCCTGGGGTGTCATCGCCATCCTGGTAAATGCGCCGCTGCTTGGGCTGGTGCGTGAGTCCACTCGCTACACCTATCAATTAGGAACGATCTGGGATATTGGCTTGTTACCTCTGGCTCTCGGGGTGGTTGGGTGGCTGCTGGCTGAGATTGCTCCGCTTATCCTGATGGGTATTGCATTGGCCTCACGCCGATTGCATAACCGCCGGCTGAATGCGCTGGTCGCTGCCATCGCATTATGTCTGGTCGGCAGCTGTTCGTACGATACTGTGGCTGAGGCGCTCCGCACCAAGCTGCCGTTCTTCCGTGCATTCAATTTTGGACGCTTCAATCTGTTGCTTCCGTTTTTGTTCCTGGTGGCGGCCGTGGTTGCTCTTGATGAGTTCGCAGATCGCTTAACCGTGGTGTTGCAAAGGGATGGAGTTCGCCGGTACCGTTTCCCACTCGTCGCCATAGTCTCGACGGTTTTACTCGCCGTGGTCGGCGGGGAATCCCTACAGGTAAAGACGCAGACCTTGCGAGACATGCTGGATGGTCACAACTACCGCGCCTACTACCTGAATCCGGATCTTCAGCATCTCGCGCAAGAAACTTCTGGCGCGCAGCCATTTCGAGTGGCCACAGTTGCGACGGGTCCAGAGTTTTCGTCGCCGGACTTCCCCCCCGGAGCCTTATGGGTGTACGGCTTCGAGACTGCGGACGGCCTACTCAATCTACAGCCCAAGCGTTATCACGATTTTTGGGAGGACGTGATTGGTCCGGTCATCGCCTCCGATGAAGGCATTTACAACTGGGTGCATAACTTCGGTTGCCAACTCAACCTGTTTGCGCCCGCCGCGGGATTTGCTCCCGACAAAAACTTTGGCGACTATTACCGCCGGAACCTGCTCTCTCTTGCAAACGTTCGCTACATTATTTCTCCGGTAAAGCTTCAGGATGATCGTCTCGTTCCGATTCCTTCACAAATACGACAGCAACAGCTCGCCTGGAAGACATTGAATCGGCCGCACAGATTGCTCAGCATTGTGCGCCGAGAATATCCCGGGACCGCGCTGTACGTGTATGAGAATCCGGACGTTCTGCCACGTTTTTTCCTGGCGGGCACGGTTCAGGTTCTTCCGGACGGACCGTCAGTGCTGGCCGCGATGGCGTCGAAAACGTCCGCACAATTGGGATCCTCACTTCTTATCGAGGCTCGCTATGCCGCGCAGCTGGGTGCGGTTACCGAGCGGTCAGGCGATGCAGGCGCAATCGACTTGGTCAAGTATTCCGCCGACGAAATTGAATTGAAGGTGAGCACTAGCTCTTCCAAAGTGCTACTGGTGAGCAACAACTACAGTCCGTATTGGAAAGCCTGGATCGACGGTCAGGCAACTAGCATTGTGCCAGCTGATTACACTTTTCAGGGGCTCGCAGTACCGGCAGGCACACATCGTGTCGTCCTGCGGTACGTTCCCGCGATCTAAGGCGCGGAATAGCGACTGCGTCCCAATATTTTGCCTCTCCTTGCGGCCATTGCCCCCACAATTCGATCTGAAGGGGCTTTGAGCGTAATCGCCTGTTTACCAAAGTTGAGAGAGGTGAGGGTGCGATGAGCACGTAAACCGATCTGTGCTCGTTGGCTCGCGGCAGTTGTGCGCTGCTTGCTGAGTGCGTTGGTCGCGCTCTTGTTCACGGTGGTAGTTTCTGTTCTTTCAACCCTGCCCTTCGCTGACGAGTATTCTCGGATGCCCGGGAGTGATAGCCTGGATGTAATCTAGATTGTTGGGCCGCTCACCTTCAAGGAGGATTTAGTGCGATTGACAGTCTTCTGCCTTTTGGCGTTGGCGCTATTGCCGTCGTTAGCCCAAGCGCAAGGTCCGGTTTTCACCATCACTCCTGAAGAAAGCGATGTTAAATTCTTCGTGAAGGCTTCCGTGGCCATCGACGGTAAGTTTAACAATTGGGTGGCCACGCTGACCTTTCCGTCCACAGACGTGACTTCAGGCATACTCGACATCAAAATTTCTGCTGACTCCGTGAATACTGGAAGCGGCATGAAAGACAACAAGTTAAAGAGCAAGGACTTCTTCAACGCCAGCGAAGATCCGTATATCACGTTTCACTCCACCCAGATTGTGCAAACCGGACCCACCACCTTTGATGTGCCGGGGACCTTTACTATTCGAGGGGTCTCCAAGCCCGAGACGCTGAACCTTTCACTTACCGGCAAGGGCACCGGCGAGGGCAACATTAAAGGGACTATGGGCTTCGACCGAAAGGACTACGGGATGAACAAAGGCATCCCGTTCGTCAAGATCGGCGATCGCGTCGAGGTATCGGTCGCCCTTAAGGCCCACAAGGTCAGCGGGCCTCCGCTTGTCTACAGGGAATAGCGACTGTCGAGCGCTGAGATGCGTTAATCCCATGCCTGACTCCCATCAGTTGACATAACATTGCGCGATAGCACTCATTGATACTGCAAAAGGTTTTGAGCGAGGTTCCACATCTCTTCGCTGATACGTAATCGGCCAACTGACCTCATCCACGATTCCGGCGAAAATGTTCGGGAGGGGACCAAGCCGAATCGAGAAGCGTAGGGAAAAGCGTTGGTAGCGCTACCGGGAATCGAACCCGGGTTTGAAGATTGAGAATCTTCCGTCCTAACCCCTAGACGATAGCGCCATCCGGAGAATCCCGATTATATCAAAGCCGGAGCGGGCAATTTTTCGAGTGGAGGGGCTGTTTCCACAGCCTCAAGCAGTTTATACTAAGCACAATTCTTACGAGCACAACCTCCACGTTCTCTTAAATGTTGCGGCAAAGGTGTATCCGAACAATCGAGTAAATCAATCACATTCCTAGATTCCCGACGTAAAGGAGTATCCAAACATGGCAAGAGCAAAATCCTCTTCAGGCAGCAAGGCAAAAAAGGAAAAGAACGGAGTCAGCGGCCCTATGATTCCGGACGGAAATCCGGTGGCCGCGGAAGTGGCCAGCGCAAGTCAGCCGGCAGCTAGTGCCCCGAAAGCAGAAGCGGCTGCAGCAGGCGCCAGTGCGGCTCCGCAGGCAGTCGCAACTTCCGACACCCGGAAGTTCGAACTGCACAAAGCCGAGCCCCGCAAGAATGTAATTCCTATCAACATGGAAGACGAGATCCGGCGGCGTGCTTATGAGATATTCCAGCAGCGCGGATACGGGTCGGGGAGCGAGGCCGAAGATTGGCTCGCTGCGGAGCGGGAAGTGATGCAGCGCTATCGCCAGCGCGCATAAGCTATGCTGTAACCGGCACGGGGCGGCTGGGTTGCTTGCCGCCCGCTCCGCTGAAGGCACGGGAGAGTTCGTGCTGGCAGGTTCGTGCGGGTGGATGTAAACCAGCCGGCTTTCCCCGGCATCGTCCATGTAGACCGTGCGTTTGCCTCGCTCGGGTGTTTCTGAAAAAATAGGCCGGGGTTTCCCTCATGGCGGAAATAGGCAGTTTTGCACTCCTGCTCGCTCTGGCGCTGAGCTTTTATTCGTTCGCCGCCGGAATCATCGCGCTCGCCTTTCAACGGAACGCCTCGCCGCAACTGGCTGGGGCAGGTCGCGCTGCCGGTTCGCATGAGAGCTCGCTGATCGCTCTTATTCGCCAAGGTTCTGAGCGCATCGGAGAAACTGCGCGCCGCGCCGGCATCGCCACTTTCGCCGCCGTGCTGCTCGCCTCGGTGGTCCTCGTCATTTGCGCCTTCCGTGACGATTTCTCAATCGCCTACATTCTTCACCACAGCAATCGCGATCTCCCGGCTCCTTATAAATTTGCTGTCCTATGGTCTGGGCAGGAAGGTTCGCTGCTGTTCTGGTCGCTGCTGCTCGCAGCGTATGGATTCGTCCTGCGCCTTCGCTACAAGACCGACCCCCGGCTGTTTGCCTACGCCTCGGTGGTTCTATCCGGAGTGCAGATTTTCTTTCTTCTGCTGCTGAATTTCGCGGCGCATCCCTTTGCCATTGTGCAGGGCACGATTCCCGCCGACGGCAACGGGCTGAATCCTCTGCTGCAATATCCCGAAATGGTGATTCACCCGCCCATGCTTTATCTCGGCTATGTAGGGTTCACCGTTCCCTTCGCGTTCGCCTTGGGCGCGCTGATCATGAAGTATCCCGGTGAAAAGTGGATCAACATCACCCGCCGCTGGACCATGGTGACCTGGGCGTTTCTCACCTGCGGCGTTTTTCTCGGCGCACATTGGGCCTACTCTGTGCTGGGCTGGGGCGGCTATTGGGGATGGGACCCGGTGGAGAATGCATCGCTGATGCCGTGGCTCACGGGCACAGCTTTCCTGCATTCGGTAATGATGCAGGAAAAGCGCGGCATGCTGAAGATGTGGAACATGTGGCTGGTCTTCGCCACATTCTGGTTGGCGATCCTGGGGACATTTCTTACGCGAAGCGGCATCATTAATTCCGTCCATGCCTTCGCGCAATCTTCGATTGGCGACTGGTTCGCATGGTTCCTGGCCATCACCCTGATCGTGTTTACGTTCTTTTTCGTCAAGAACAAATCTCATCTGCGCAGCGAGCACAAACTCGAATCGCTGGTCTCGCGTGAATCGAGTTTCCTGTTCAACAATCTTCTGTTCGTTCTTCTCTGCTTCACCGTGCTTTGGGGGACGTGGTTCCCGAAAATTTCCGAGCTCGTGCAAGGGAACAAAGTCACAGTCGGCGCGCCGTTCTACAACCGGGTTGCAATTCCAGTGGCTCTGCTGCTGCTGATCCTCACCGCTCTTGGCCCACTCTTAGCATGGCGGAAGACTTCTTTCGAAAGCCTGAAACGCAATTTCATGGTTCCGACCGTCGGCGCAATCGCGGTCGCGGTCTTTCTGATGATCACGCCACAGAGTTGGGGATCGCCCTTCGGCCTCAAGCCTTGGCAGGATATCTCTTATTTCTATTCTCTGATGGCAATTGCTCTTTCAGTGCTGGTGACGCTGACGGTTGCCAGCGAGTTCTACCGTGGCGGCCGCGTGATTTCGAAGCACACCGGCCAAGGAATGTTCGCCTCAATGGTGCAGCTCACGCATCGCAACACTCGCCGTTATGGCGGTTACATTGTTCACTTCGGCGTGGTGGTGGTCATCATCGGCTTCGCTGGCGCCGCATTCAATCAAGATAAAGAAATGGAAATGAAGAACGGCGACCAGATGACGATCGGCCCCTACACGCTGATCTGCCGTTCGTCCACCGAAGACGACAACGCGAATTACTTCAGTCAATGGGCGCTGCTCGATGTTTACAAAGGCGGCAAGCAGATCGACACCATGAGTCCGGTACGCCGCTTCTACCATGCCAGTCAGCAGACGTCGACCATGCCCGACATTCGCTCCACGCTGAACGAAGATCTTTATCTAGTGTTCGAGGGTGTGAATCAGGATAACGGCCATCCCATCCTGAAAGCGCATTTAAATGCGCTGGTGATGTGGATATGGATGGGAGTGTGGATCATGCTGATCGGCACGGTTCTGGCCCTGGTGCCGAACGCGCCGGCGCCGGTACGTGCACCCGCAACGGCACGACTGGAACCGGTGCGAGCCAGTTCCGGAGTTACAGGGGATTGATGTCAAATAGTCGACCAACGAATCTGGGTGCCCCACGTCTCGCTTCTTTTGCGAGACATGGGATGTTACGCCGAAAGCTCGCAGGGATAATCCTCGTATGCGGCGCCGTCTTCGCCCTCCTCGGCGCCGGCGACCCCGGCACGCGCTTCAACGAAATCGGCCACCAAATGATGTGCATCTGCGGCTGCAACCAGATTCTTCTGGAATGCAATCACGTCGGCTGCCCGGCTTCCGATGGCATGCGCAACGAATTGATGGCAGCCGTTTCGCGCGGAGACAGCGACAGCTTGGTCGAGCAAAGTTTCGTGCAGAAATATGGACCCACGGTTCTGGCCGCGCCGACCGCTAGGGGCTTCGACCGCGCCGCCTATATCATGCCGTTCGTCGCGCTCATTTTGGGTTTCGGCCTGATCGTGCTGGTGATTCGCGCCTGGAAGAATCGACCAGCGCCTGCCATCGCCGATGGGCTGCGCCCACTACACGGACAGCAACTCGATCAATTCCGCGATCAGGCCCGCAAGGAGACTGATTTATGACGTCGCTAGTATGCTGTCTCGCGCTCGCCGCCGCCTCGCTCTTCTATGTTTTCTATTTGCCGGGAAGACTTTTTCTCGGTCCTGAAAAAACTCGTGCCGGATATCTACGCGAGCGCAAAGACGCAGTCTACGAAAATCTGCGCGACCTGAATTTCGAATACAAAGCCGGCAAGGTGCCCGACGCGGATTATGCCTCGATCAAGACTTCGCTCCAGGATGAAGCGGCAACCATCCTCGCTGAAATCGCACGACTGGAGAAAGAGCCGACGCCGAATGTACGGAGGTTTCAAGTTTGAGAAAGATTCTCCAACCCAACGATGGCGTCATTCCGAGCGGAGCGAGGAACCTCCCAAAATTCGCAGCAAGCGTCTGCATAGCGATCCTCCTCGGGAGCGCCGCCCTCGCCGCCCAAACCATCACCGGCACGGTAAAGAACTCCACCACCGGGAAACCCTCCGCCGGAGACGAAGTCGTCCTGCTCAAACTCGGCCAGGGCATGGAAGAATCCGGCCGCACCACCACCGACGCCAAGGGCCAGTTCACCTTCAAACTCGACGACGCGCAGGCTCCGCACCTCGTCCGCGCCATCCATCAGGAAGTTACGTATCACCGCATGGCGCCTCCGGGAACAACCTCGGTCGAGCTTGAAGTGTATGACGTCGCCAAGAAAGTGGAAGGCGTTCAAGTGGTGGCCGACATTCTGCGCATTCAGGCCGCGCAGGGCCAAGCCTTGATTACGCGCGAATTTGGCGTGCAGAATTCCTCCAATCCGCCGCGCACGCAGATGAACGAGCGCAACCTTGAGTTCTATGTTCCCGCGGGCGCGCATGTAATCGACGACTCCGCCACCGCGACGACGGAAGGCGGCAATCCCCTGAAGTCGGCTCCGGTGCCGGAAGGCGAGAAGAATCGCTACTCCTTCATCTTTCCTTTGCGTCCGGGTCTCACGCGCTTCGAAGTCAGCTATCAGGTTCCTTACAGCGGCAGCGCCAATCTCGATCCCAAATCGATCTATCCCCTCGAGCATTTCGTGGTCATGCTGCCCAAGGCGATGCAGTTCACCGCCGCCGCAAGTGCCGCCGGATTCAAGCCGATTAATTATCCCAACGAACCCGATGCCACCGTGCAAGTAGCATCGAACACCACTCCAGGACAAAACTTGGCGTTCAAAATTTCCGGCGAGGGCACGCTTGCAGGCGCGCAGGAGGCAAACGCTCAAGGCTCGAGCGAAGCCGAACAAAGCTCCCCGCCCGGCGCGCAATCGTCGGCACCGCGTCCCGGCGGAGGATTGGGCCCGCCCATCGACGCTCCCGACCCGCTGCAGAAATATCGCTGGTGGATCCTCGGAGGCTTCGTCGCCGTTCTGCTCCTCGGCGGAGTCTACGTAGCCTCGCGGCAACAATCCGCCGCCCGCGCGTTGGCGCGCCAGAAACCCGGCTCTTCGCGCCCGGTTGTTCTGCACGAAGACGACTTCGAATCCGCCGACATACCCGTCAGCACAACCCGCTCGCAGCGTACTTCTTCCATGCTGATGGAAGGAATAAAGGAAGAACTCTTCCAATTAGAAGTCGAGCGTAAGCAAGGACAAATTTCGCAGGCCGAGTACGACCAAGCGAAAGCCGCGCTCGACCAAACCCTCGAGCGGGCCTTAAGGCGCGAAGCGCAAAAAGCATAAGCTCAGGATCCCAACAGTCGCTGAGGGTGCTCCATTTCTCGTTTGCTTTGCGAGAAGTGGGGGAAGTCAAGATGCATCGCGCGCACGCGCGCGCGACAGCTAAAACGCCCATGCTCTAATACCGCATGGCCTATGACTGGTTTATCCTGCTGCTCTCGATTGCGGGAGCGGCGTTCCTGTTCCTTCTGCTGCAAGGCCCTTCTGCCGGTGATATTCTCCACGAGCGCATCCCCGACCGACCGCGCCGCCGCCTCTTCGTCGCGTCCGTAAGTTTCTTCCTCACCTTCGCCGGAGTGCGCGCCGTGGTCTTCGCCGTGCTCCACAAAATTCCGCCATTTCACTTCATCGAGCATGGCGGACGCCACATTCATCACCTCGTCTTCGGCATCATCATTCTGCTTCTCGTCGGCTACGGATGGCTTGCCGAAATCGGCACCGGCGCCAGCGATTCGTCAATCCTTCTCAGCCATTTCATGGCAATCCTCTACGGCGTAGGCGCGGCCCTCACCCTCGACGAATTCGCCCTCTGGCTGAACCTGAAAGACGTTTACTGGTCGCCGCAAGGCCGCAGCAGCATTGATGCCACCATCCTTTTCGGCGCCCTCTTGGCGGCCAGCGCGTGGGGCGCTCCGCTGCTGCAGGCGCGCGGCGGAAGAGAAGATTAGTCAGAAGCCGCGGATCCCGTTTCTCGCGTGCTCTGCGAGAAGTGGAGGATGTGTCCGCGAATTCCGACGCGAGAGCAAGGCACCCATCCCCGGATAGTTTGATGTAGCCTTTTCTTTTCTCGCAGACTCTCATCGAATTCGGGAGTAATATCTGTGCCCAAGGAGGTTCTTATGACAACAACTACTCCGGTTGTGGTAGGGCGGCACGGTTCCACGTTGTCGATTCTCTGGGGCGTGCTGCTGGTGGTGTTTGGCTTTGTCGCGATTTGCGCGCCATTCCTCGCCGCGGTTGCGGTGAGTGCTGTAGTCGCGTGGCTGATCGTCCTTGCCGGTATCGTGCATATCGCGGTTGCATTTCACTCGCACGGCGCGGGCAGCGTGCTCTGGAAGCTGCTGGTCGGCCTGGCGTATCTCGCTTTCGGCGGGTACATGCTCGTCCATCCGCTGCTGAGCGTGGCATCGCTCACGCTCTTTCTGGCGGCTCTGTTCGTAATCGAAGGCGTTCTGAACATAGTTCTCTATTTCAAAATGCGGCCGGTGCACGGGTCGGCCTGGGTGCTGGTGGATGGCCTCATCACCTTGCTGCTCGGCGCCATGATTTATCTGCAATGGCCGTTCAGCGCGACCTGGGCCATCGGAATACTGGTAGGCGTCAGCATGATGATCAGCGGATTTACCCGCATCGCGCTATCATCGGCGGTACGCCGCGCGACGATTCCGCCGGCGGGAGTTTCGAAGGTGGCAGCGTAGGCTTTTAGGAGAAACTCGGTCACCTTTGTCAGATCAACTGGCGAACAAACAAGAGCGCTGGATACGTTGCGACGAACGCCCACACGAAGTTGTTCAGTCCCATAAAAAAGGCGCAGAAGATATGGAAGCCCAGGCCCCAAAGTAGGAACACCCAGAACAGGGGCGGATGCACGATGACACACAATGGAAAAAGTGTCTCGAGAACGATAACCGACCAAGCCAGCCCGAGTTTCAAACATCGAGCGTCACGAAGGCAGCGCGCTAACGCCGCATTTCCATAGGAGCGCGTGTTCAAAATAGCGAAAACAGCTTCCCCACTGCGCCAAATCCTCGAGGACGCCTTTGCAATGCCCGCTGCCGTGTACGCCAGACAGCTCTGCAGCGCGATGAACAGGAGCGCCGCGTCACCAAGCAAGGAACTTGGCGCCACCGCGTAAAGCGCGAGTGGAAGTGCGATGACAGTTTTCATCTGGTCCGACCCGTCCTCGCCAAATCCATACCTGAATTTGACCAGCAGCTGAGTGGCCCCGAGGAGGATGAGCGGGAGGCGCGGCACTCCTGGCGACGAGGCCTGCAGCAGTATTGCCGCGGCCGCAGCGGCTTGGATCCCATACACGACCAGAATGCCAGGGAAATCGAAAACGACAGCCATCGCTCTCGTACCCAGCATAAACCGCTTCTCATTCCAATTCGTCGACAGTATCTTCCACGAGTAGATTCCGCCAGTTTGAAATTCGTACCAGCATGACAAGTGCTCGATTGTGGAAATCAGCAATCCAAACGCCAGCAGCATCGAGGTCAGCTTCACCGCGGATGCGGGCCCTATGGAACCGAATGCAGCCAAAGTGCTAGACAGCATGCGCCTCCGATTGCAGCAGTATGCGCGGCTCTCGCTCGGTGAACCATCCGTATGACTCGCGCACCTGGAATTGCCGAAGCAAGACGCCCGGCGGCTTCGGAATCTCGTTTACGATGTGGAGAAGCAGCAGATAGGGGAGTGTGATCTTAATCAGATTGGGGTCTTCTTCGAGTTTGTCCGCGAGCGTGAGCAGACTCTGCACTGCGTCCAGAAGAATCTTCTTACTTCTTTTCTTCGGGTACCAAATCCCGGAAATCCAAGCGAGCGGCTCGGCAAGCGGGACCTTGATCCAGTCGCCGATGCGCTCGCCTTCAAATACGTCCCGATAATAGAGTTCCAGATCGCTCCTTCCGGGGTTGGGCGCGAAGAATGTCCACGAAGGCACGAGTTGCAGCCGATCCCAACGCCTCCATGACCAATGGGCGCCCACCCGGAACTGATTAGCCACCGAGAAGACGAACCAGATCGCAAGTACCAACACCACGATAGTCGACCACACGGCTTGCAGGGTGACGTGGACAAGCGGTAACTGCACGTGGTTGAAGGCTCCTTGTCACTTACTGGGAACTAATAGCTCGAAATCACCCAGGCGAGACTCCACAAGTGCCCGGCGCGAGTGCGCCGAACCTCCCTCCTAAGATGAGAATGCGCTCACCCACCGCGAAAGCGGATCCGAGCGAGCGGCAACTCGAGTCTATTTGTCTAAAGCCCGCCGCGCTTTCAGGAGATCGTCGAGCGATAAATTCTTTTCTTTGGCCGCGTCCGACAGTGTTTTCAGGGCGTCGGCCACCTTGGGGTCCTGAAACCTCGCCGCGGCAACAATGAAATGAGCGGTCGCGACGAGCGCCTCCGCTGCCATGTGCAGAAAATCGTGCCCCCCAATGGCCTGCTGCTGGTTTTGCACCGGCGCTGGCGCCTGCTTCGCCGCGATCGCTAAGTCAAGCGCCGCCTTTTTGACATCATCAATCCCTGCCATAGTTTCCTCCTTCGACGGACTTATCCGGCATCCTAGCCCTTCTGTTCGAATCGTTCATAACATCTGCGATGGCGAACTATTGAAATGCTCGGATTTTCCCGGAAATAGTACACTCGGATTACTAACCTGGCAAGAGTTGTGTTACAGGCTTTTGCCGAAGGGGCGGGGAATTTGACTTCCTGTGATCTGCGGTATAACTCCGAGCTGCTCCCGCCTCCGCGCGGTCCACTGCGATTCAATTTCTACCACGCCTTCAACTCCCGAAAGATAGTAACGGAAGCTGCTCCACGCCCACTGCTCAAGACTCGCCACCAATCCTCTCCGCACCGGATTGCGATGGATGTAGCGCAGCTTCTCGATTCGCTTGGGTTCGCTCCAAACATTGAAATCATAGTAGCTCGGTTGCCAGAACGATCCGCCCTCCGCTTCGCGCAGCTGGCGGGCGACGTTCTGCTTCAACATCTGCTAAGCCAGCGAGAGCTTCGCTTGCTCCAGCTCTCTGATCAGCAGATGAACATGTTGGGGCATGACTACGTATCCGGCGATGTAGAAGCCGTACCCTGGCGGGACGCTCGAGGGTTTGCTCGAAAACATCTCGGGTATGGGGGTGCCTAGCAGCGGGGCGCGACGATAACAGCTGAACGGCAGGAAGTGCAGACATCGCGCTTGCTGAAATCGCTTGAGGCCGCACGGCATTGAGGAGATCGTAAGCCGAAGGTGGGCCGACGGGAGCGCGGGAGCGGGGGATTTTTTTCAGTCATTCCGGTAGCAGGAAAGGATGACAGGTAAGTCCAATTCCCCGCCCTGTCTTTGCACAATACGCAGAGACAGGGCGGGGCACCCGCGGAGCTAGTAGCTTGGGAAGGCTGGGCCAGCCGTCCATCGTTCTACTGCGGCTTCTTCTCTTCCTCCTGCTTCTTCTTCTCCGCCGGAGTTAGCGGTTTGGGTTGCGGCTTCGGCGGAGGCGCTGCCGGTTTTGCCGCCGGAGGCGGTGTGTGCTCTTGCGGATGCGCGGCCGGCGGTGGAGTCTGCGGACGAGGCGCTGGCTCGGTGCGGCTCGGTTCTGGCCGGTTCGGTTGAGCTGCAGGCGGGCGATCCGTTTTGGCAGGCGGTTCCGCTGGACGATTATTCGCCGGAGGCGTTGCCGGATGCGCTGGTGCCTCTGTCGGCCGGTTCATCTCGGGATGTGGGTTCGGCTGCGCGGCGGGCGGCCGATTGCTTGGTGGAGGCGTTGCAGGGTGCGCTGGCGCTTCCGCCGGACGATTCACTTCCGGATGAGCGTTTGGTTGTGCCGGAGCAGGCCGATTGGCCGGTTGTGCGGGCGCCGGCTGACCGGGCCGCGCCGCATTCGCAGCTGGAGCCGGTGGATGTCCCGTGGTTGGCGTGGCCTTTTTCGCGGGAGGCGCAACTTTTACGGCGGGATGTGCAGCCGCCGCCGGACGCAGTTGCTGCACTTCGTTTCTTGCCAACGGCTGTCCAGGATGTGCCGCGAGCGCTTGCTGTTGTTTGGCAAAAGGCACCGGCGGCGGGGGCGGGGTTTTCTTGGCGACCACCGTCCGCGCCGCAATGGCCGCAGGCGGCGCGGTCACGTGTCCCGCCGTCGCAGCTTTCGATCCGAGCACACTGTCGCGTGTTGGAGCCACTGCAACTCTCCCGCTCATGGGAGCCGATGCGATCTGCTGCGCGCTGACTTGAACTCTCGCTTGCGCCACCGGCTGCGCGCTGGTGAAGGCGTGCTGCGGAACCACCATCACCGCACCCTGCACGTTGCGGTTGGCATAGGTGATGTTCGTAATGTTGGTGGTGTTGTTGATGATGGTCGTGTGATAGACGTTGGTCACCTGCGTGACAGTCACCGTTGTGCTGCTCACGTTGACGCGGTTCACATACGCCTCGCTCACGTGATAGGAAGGGACGTAAACTTCGCGCGGTCCCAGCGGAAACCATCCCACATTGCCGCCGAATCCGCCCGGTCCGCCGCCAATAAAGACGACCAGCGCCGGCGCATAGACGGGCTGAACCGCGACCGGTCCGGCGACCCATCCCCAGCGCCCTTCGACGCTGACCCAGCGCCCGTAGTGAAAAGGCGCGTAGCCCCATGAGGAATCGTCAACCCATGTCCATCCCCAGGGTGAGATCCAGGCCCAGTGGCCGTAGTGGTAAGGCGCCCATCCTACTTCGACTCGGTTTGGGAACCAGACATGACCGTACTCGGGATGGTCGCTCCAGGCGCCGTTGTCGTCGAGATCGTCAAAGCCGACTACCTCGCGCGAAACATACTGCGAGGAGCGCGAATAGTCGTAGCGATGGTCGCGAGTTTCAGACCAGGTGTCGAACGGATCGGGCGGTCCGATCTGCTCGACATCGGCGTAGAGAGAATCGCTGCCGCTGAAGTAGCCGACTTGACCGCCGCGCAAATCGAAGCTCTGGCCGTTGCCCGTAGCTTCGCCATCGCCTTCGCGAACGCTGATGGTCGTGTTGCTCCCGTCTTCGCTGGCCTCTACGCGATAGTGTCCGGGTTGGAACATGGTGAATGCTAGATTCGGAGTGTCGATTTCGTAGTCGTCGTCATCGCCGATCCGGCGGACCGTGATGTTAATGGCGCCCGAGGTCAGCTGGATCTGAACTGTGTTGTCGTCGAGATTGAGGAAGGAGAATCCGGTCATCGGGCCGAGGCGAATTACGGCGGAACCCAGTTGCACTTCGGCGCGCGAATCCTGATCGGACCAGAGTTTGTCGCCGGTGGTCATGGGACGGTTGGGAACGGCTCCTACCCAATCGTCTTCTCCGGCAGGCTGGAAGGAAACGGAACCCTCCATGTAGCCGAGGCGGGCGACGCGTCCGGGTGGATCGTCGGTGTCTTGCGCAAGTGCATGCTGTGATAATGCGATGGTGGCAAACAGGAAAGAAAGCAAGGCGGTGGAGCAGAGAAACTTCTTTAGGGTGATTCTCATACAGGTTTCATCTCCCAAGCTTCAGTCGTAAGGCTTCTTCACCTACCCGGGGCCGACAGATTTCAGATTCGACGTTTGATGGATTTTCTTAAGCTGTGGTCACAATTTAGCAAAGCATGGCCCGGTCACGATGGAGCGTCCTCGAACAGGCGAATACGCTCGACTCGGATTTGGTGTCTCTAAGAATAGCAGTTCACTCGTCCGGCAACGGTCCAATCTAAGAATGAGTCCCACCCTTGTTAACACGGCAGATGGAAGAAGATGCGGTCCCGCTAGTTCGTTCGGGGGCGGCTTCAGAAGGCGACCACAAACCCCAACCCGAACGCAAGGGCACTCACTATGTGACTTACCCTCGGTTCGGAGACGCTAATAAACCTAGGCCTATAATCGATTAGCGTGTCCCCTGCTTCATATCTGAACCCCAGCCTGCGCGAAGCGTGCACTATTACTATTCCGCCTACGTCGATCGCGGGCTCCGTGAGCCTTCCCGTTTGAAACTGAACGCCCGCCGGAGTCGGGAATGCGTGAAGAATCGCATCACCGAAACTGACGACTCCGGGCCGCACCTTGGCGCAGACTTCGACGCGTCCAAAATACAGGCCCCCGCGCGCGCCAACAAGGGCCTGCGTGAGCCTTCCCCCGGCGAAGCTGGTGCCGGATAGGGGCACAGTGGGAGTGACGCTGAAACCGAGGTCTGCGGCAAGTGCCCTGTGGAAGCGCGCCGACATCGTGAACCCAACTCCGGGCTGGTACTGCACGGTGCCAACAGGGTCTACAGGGAGGTATATCTGCGTGAGCTCGGGACCAGCCTCCAGCGGGGGCGACTCCTGCCGCTGGGCGGAGGCCTGCGCTACCATCGCCACAGCAAGGGACACCGCGACTCCCACCAGCGCAACTCCCCTAGTCACGGCGGGCATTGATCGGATCGTCACGGGCATGTGAGCGCTTGGCGTTAGCTAGGGGATGTGCCAGGTCCGCCGCCACTTGCCCCCTTTTCACGAGAACTGGGAGGCGACCAAGTTCGCCGCGCCGTCCGGCCCGAATGGAGAATTTCGGCCCCGGGCAGGGACGCAGAGAGCGGGGTCGGTGGCCCCGGCGTCAGCTTTCCTACTGCGACTCCAGCGGCACTGCAATGTACTCGTTGCTGTCCGGCACTGCGAAGTAGGCGGACATGCAGAGCGGGTCGGAAGCGATTCCCCGCACCGGGGTAGGCGTCGTCCCGACCATCAGTTGTGTGTGACCCTCCAAGTCGTATACCACAAAACCCGTCGGTGTGGCAGATGCCGCCATTCCGTTGCTGAACTCCGCGCTAACAACAGTCGCCTGCGGGAGAGTGGATGCGCTGGGAAGTGTGCCCCCCATTGTGTAATCGGCATACGGGCTCGCAGATGCCGCGTTGTACGTTCCCTTGCCGGCCATCGTATTTATAGCCTACCTCGTTTGCGGAATACTTACTCGACGAAGAGTAACCGCAAGAAAAAAAGTTCCATATTGTTCGGATTTCGTAACAAACCCTCGGGGGTGCGGTTTTTTCTCTTGAAATGAGATTGGGTGTCTCATGATGAGACTCAGCTTTCCAGGGACCGCGAGGCAGGTTCGACAAAACCCTCTAATCTATTGAAAAATCGAATTCTACGGTACAAGTCCTTCCGTTTTATTCGATGGTCCCGCTCGTGCTCCTATGTGGCTGCATAACCGCGTGTTTCGGCTCCCCAACGCTCTTCCTAACCGGGAAGAGGGGGAGCCCAACTCGCAATTGAACGGGGGCGTAGTCTTTGGGACAGCTGGGATCAGCGAAGGCACGGGTCAAAAAGGCCAGCATTGTGGCTGACTTGGCGCGCTTTTTTCCCGAAGCGACGCCGGTGCGGATACCGGTGCAACTCATTCGCAAGAGTGTTACGAATGAAGGCCAGCCCGGCGCTTTGGAGCTTCCCGAAAATACCGTCATCGAATTTGGAACGCCGCGCGAAGTTCTGTTCGCCTGCACCACGCCTCTGGAGTTCGCCGATGTATTACGGTTGCGCAACGCCGATGGCTCACTCGACACGGAAGCGTCGGTCGTGGCGTTGCAGTATCGTCCTGGAACGACGATTGTCGCTGCCCGCTTTCTCACCTCGGTTCCCAACTGGATCGTGAAATCATGACACCTCCTGCACAACCCGCATCATCTGCTCCGGACTTTGCGGCGCTGTGGTCGAGCGCGCGCCGACTCCACCCCATTTACGTTGAACTGGCGCGGGAATTTGTGATTGACGCGCCGGCCTGCGCCGCTCTCGATGAACCGGCGGATGCCCCCGATCGGGAAACAGTAGAGCAGGCGCAGCAGTGGTTCGATGATATGGATGAGCGCATCGAAGTGCACCAGCTCCGCCAGTTCCTGCAGACCAGTTCAATCGTGAATACGGACGGGATTGCCGCGCTGGTCCAGCATTTTGTGGCAAAGCCGACGCACACCGCTTCCTCGCGCGACAAGATCGACTTCCTACTGGTGCAATATTTCAGTCAGAAAGCGCCTACGGAGTTGGCGGACGACGGAGCGAACATCGCTTATGTAGCGCGAGAACTGGAACCGCTGTTGGGGAAAGCTGAGCTGAAAACGCCCGTGTGGTTGAACGCTCTGGATCGGGTTTTGGAAGCGGCACGCCGGTGCAAGTCGCTGGATGAACTGCTACACGGCGGCGTGCTGGAGCAGGGCCGCAAGGCGAAGGCACAGGCAGGCGAATTGTTTTACATGCCGATTGCGCTGATCGCGTTCACCCGCTTTGGATATCTGATGCGCCGCGCGTTCTTTCGTTTGATGCTGACCGATCTCAACAATATTCTCGACGGCCTGACCGAACTCGATGAACGGGGCGTGGAAACGATCGACTGCCGGCGCGCGCAGTTTTCGGCGCAGGAGCCGATCGTGCGATTGCGAATGATTTGCCAGTCCTGGAAGGTGATGTTCCAGGCGGAGTACTCGTCCGGGCAACCGCTGCGCATGCTGGTGGACCTGCGGGCGTCGGTAGATGCGGCCCTGGGGCAGGGTGCGCCAGACAGTGGATCCGGCAATGACGGCGGCGAGAAGGCTTTGGAAAAGACCGAAGCCGCCAAGGCGGCGCTGGCCGCTGGAGCTAAACCTCGCGCAGCCGCGGCGGCGGCGAGCTCGGGGGGGCGATCGACGGTTGCGAAAACCGCGCCGAAAGCGGCGGCCAGCCCAAAAGCCGAGTTCGCGGTGGCGAAAAATGAGCCAGCTGAGTTTGAGATTTCCATCGAGCCCGCGGAATGGAATCCGGAGAGCGAGCCGCAGCCCAGAAAGAAAAAGTGAGATAGAACAAGTTGAGATAGAACAACGGAGTCGGCATACAAATTCACCAGCAAGACCAGTGAGTTCGCGGAAGAAGATAGAAAAGGACCGGCAGTGGATCATCCGACCGTACTGATAATTTCCGATGAAGTTGAATTCTCCCGGAGCGTGACAGCGCGCTGGCAAGCCGAGCGCAACGTGCCTACGTTCACGGTGCTGAGCGGCGACCTTTGGCCGCGCACCGTGGATGATTTTGAAGTGGCCATTGTCGGCCCCCTGCGGCGGGAGCTTCTTTCGCCAATTCTCGAGCCGTTGCACGCAATCATGCAGCCGGTATTCAGTATTTGTCCGGACGCGCCCACAGCCCAACTGGTGCGGGAGCGCTGGCCAAGAATTTCTGTGCTGCGGAACGATGAGAACTGGCTGGACGCCCTGATTTTCGCCGCCAACGAGGCCGTACACCGGGCCAGCGCCGAAGCCCGAGCTCGCGCCGCCGAACAGAACAGCGCCGCTCTGGAGCGGCAGGCGATGTTAGGACGCTACATGCTGGAGATGCGGCATGGGCTCAACAACGCGCTCACGTCGCTTCTCGGCAATTCCGATTTACTGCTGATTGAACCGGGCAGCTTGTCGGCCCAAGCGCGAGGGCAGATCGAAACCATTCGCAATATGACACTGCGAATTCATGAAGTGATGCAGCGTTTTTCGTCTTTGGAGAAGGAAATGAACGTTGTCGCACAACAGATGGAACGGGATTCGGGAAAATTTCGCGTCGCGGTGGCAGGGGCTGATTGAAGAGAGGCTGGACGGAGAGCGGAGTTCCAGGATTTCTGCCGATCAATTGTTGTTGGACAGTTGAAGTAGTTGCGCTTGGGGAAGGCCTGTATGCATAAGCTAATTGCTACCAGCACCGTTCTGGAGCACGAGATTTCGGAGTTCCGGCTGTTGGTCGAGCGGCAAGTCGGTGTGGCTCTTGATTGCCCAAACAGCGCCCTGGCTGCGCACGCGGCGGATTTCATGGAAGCGCATCAGATTCCTTCCTCCGCAGCCCTGCTTGAGGGCCTGCGCTCGCCGGAGCAGGATCCTTCCTTACTTCCGGCCTTTCTTGACGGAGTGCTCAACACCAATACGGGATTCTTTCGACACTCCAGCGCATTGAATGCGCTGACAAAACAAGTATTGCCCCAACTATGGGCGCGCAAGTCGGCAGACGGTCCGAGCCCGATTCGCATATGGAGCGCAGGCTGTGCTACAGGGGAAGAGACATATTCCATTGCCATGGCGGTTTGCGAAGCGGTGAGCCCAGCGAATGTGAGCGTGCCGGCGAGCGGTAGCGGCGTGAGCCAGAGCGGCAAGAGTAGCGCCCGCACTGGCGGCATCGCAGAGAATTCCGCAAACCCCTCATCACAGGCGGCAAAGCTGAGTGGAGCATGCTCGGTTCACATCGTCGGCAGCGACCTCCTGCCGGGCAACGTCGAGGTCGCCGACCGCGGAGTCTATCTGCAGTCCGCGCTGGACGGGCTGCCACCGGCGATGATTCGCAATTATTTTTCGAAGATCAGTTCGCCGGCGGCTTCGATCACGGAGATTCCGGTTGATTCTGACATGGACCGAAGAGGCGCCTCAAACGACTCTCAACCGGCCGCCAACGTCGCGCACTTGCTGGTGAAGCCGCGCTTGCGCAGCCTGGTGACGTACAACTGCATGAACCTCGCGCGTCCTGGCTACATCGGACGCTTCGACTGCATCTTTTGCATGGACGTACTGCCGCATTTCTCGCGCGCCCAACGCTTAGCTCTTCTAGAGCGGTTGCATCTCTATCTTGAGCCCGGCGGATATCTTTTCCTCAGCCAAACCGAAAAGCTTGCGGCGTCGAATCTCAACTTCCGATCCGAAACCTTCGACGGCTACACTTTTCACCGCAAGCCGCTGGCGGCCAGCGCGGCCTACGGCAGGTAACCGCCAGAATCGCGGTTGCCCTGTGGCGCAGCCGTGGTATAGACTAAACCAAGTTAGTTTAGTCCATAGCTGCGCCATGAAAACAGTAAACATTCACGAAGCCAAAACCCAACTCTCCAAGCTGGTCGAAGAGGCGTTCGAAGGAGAGCCTTTTGTGATTGCGAAGGCTGGCAGGCCGATGGTGAAAGTCACAGCCCTGGGTGCTCCCGTGGGGAGAGCAGTCAAGCGCCTTGGCTTTATGGCTGGGCAAATCTCTGTGCCAGACGACTTCGACCGTATGGGTCAAGAAGAAATTGAGCGCATCTTTACGGGCGGAAAATGAAGCTTCTGCTCGATACCCACCTGCTTCTGTGGGCTGCGGGCAAACCGAATCGGCTCCCCGCGACCGCCCGGAAATTGATCGATAACCCGGCGAATGAACTCCTGTTTAGCGCAGCCAGCGTGTGGGAAGTGGCGATCAAGCGCGGACTCGGCCGCAGCGACTTCCAAGCCGATCCGCGGCTGCTGCGCCGCGGGCTGCTGGACAATGGATATACCGAGCTGCCGATTCTCAGCGACCACGTGGTAGCCATGGAGAGTCTGCCGCCGATCCACAAAGACCCCTTCGATCGGTTGCTGGTGGCGCAGGCTACCGTGGAGGGAATCACGCTTCTCACTGCGGATTCGATAGTGGCGGAGTATCCGGGGCCGGTGCGGAGCGTGTGATTGGCGACGAATGCACTCATTATTTGCTTAACTTGTCTATTTTGTCTAAAATGGACACATGAAGGCCGTCTCCGCTACTGAGGCTAAGCAACGCTTTGCGGCGGTTATCGATGCCGCCCAGAAAGAGCCAGTTGTGATCCGCCGCCAGAACCGCGATGTTGCTGTCATTATCTCCGCAGAGCAGTACGAGCGGATTCACAAGAATGATGTGGAGGAGTTGCTGCGCTTTTGCGACCGTATTGGGCGCAATGCGGCCGCGCGTGGCATGACGGAAGAAATCCTCGCTGACATCCTTAAGGATTGATGGATATTTTCTCCCGTGTCGTGGTCGATACCAACATTCTTGTAAGTCAGTTGATTCTGCCGGAATCGCTGCCCGCTCAGGCCTTGGCGCAAGCCGAGATGCGATCAATCCTCCTCTTCTCGGAGTCAACCATGTATGAATTGTCCGACGTTCTCTCACGCCCAAAATTCGACCGCTACGTTAGCCGGGAGGCCCGGAAGGGCTTCATCCAACGCGTTGGACGGATTGCCGAGTTTGTACCCATCATCCAAACCGTACGCGAGTGCCGCGACCCGAAAGACGACAAGTTTCTGGAAGTGGCGCTCAACGGAAGGGCGGATGTGATTATTTCGGGGGATGCGGATTTGCTGGGCATGCATCCGTGGCGGGGGATTCAGATTCTACCGCCATTGCAATATTCGAACAGATAGTTCTCATGTGGTGTGACCTGCATCTAGATCTCACTTGATGACGATTCCCGTGCCTTTTTGTGACCCTCATCCATTACATGAATGCGCTTGTCGTCCATCGAACGGAGGAGTTTGAGTAAGGCCAGTGCCAGTGAAACACTCTGCTCCCCATCTGCTTTCGAAAAATCGATCCTGCCATAGTGCGCAATCTCGTTGCGCTTGTTGAAAAGCTGCTCTTGCAAGAATGTCTGGATCGTCGTGCTCCAGTCGTAACCCGTCAGCGCGGGCTTCAGGATTTCGTTTCTTAGGCATGCAAACTCATTGAACGGCATGGCTGTTAGCAATCCAGAAAGCACATCCAGCCGCTTTCGAATCGACCTCAACTTGGCCCACTCTACCTCCCACACCTTCCGGTCTTGCGGGGTCTGATTGGCAAGCAGCTTTCCGGAGTCAATTCCCTTCCATTTGAAGAACAAGTATGCCATCTCACCCTCAACAGCGATAGCGCTTAAAAGTATTGCGATGGTCACATCGCCGTTTGCCAGCTCCTGTTTGGCACGCTCCATTAGAAGCAGCGTGACTACGTTACCCAATGGCCAGAAATTGTAAGGCTGGGTGCCACATTTCGGACACTGCGAATATTTTGGAAGGTTGCTGCCGCTTATCTCAAGCGCGAATTTCTCGCTGCAGGCAGGACATACAATTGGAATTGAGGACTTCATTGACGAGAGTATAGCTCAGAGAGTTTTGCGAAGTTACTGTTCACTACACGAACAAGAATTCCTTCGTCCTTAACTCCTTAATCGTATCCCTCAACTTCGCAGCCTTTTCAAACTCAAACTGCTTCGCCGCCTCGCGCATATCGCTTTCAAGTTTCGCAATATACGAGTCCAGTTCTTCCTGCGACTTAAACTCCGGCATACCTTCGGCTTCGCCGCCGGTCAGGTCGGTGTAATCCGCGGCAACAATTCCTGCCAGCGTCATATCGAGCGGGCGCACGATCGACTCCGGCGTGATTCCGTTCTCTTCGTTGTAGGCAGTTTGAATCGCGCGGCGGCGCAATGTCTCATCCATCGCATGTTTCATCGAATCGGTCATGCGATCCGCGTAGAGAATAGCGCGGCCGTTCAGATGCCGCGCGCAGCGG
>Ga0208691_1000093_pt1 | contig 26319 bp, 24 predicted proteins | sample June2015DPH_20_1_FD_184719 | JGI IMG/M metagenome (GOLD analysis project Ga0208691, IMG submission 184719) | Peatland microbial communities from SPRUCE experiment site at the Marcell Experimental Forest, Minnesota, USA - June2015DPH_20_10... | ecosystem: Environmental > Terrestrial > Soil >... | reverse complement strand
CACAACAACCGGGACGGTACGTTTACCGATGTTACGGAGAAGGCAGGTGTTGGCTTCAAAGGCATCGGCATGGCAGCGGCGTGGGCCGACTATGATAACGACGGCTTTCTTGATCTGGTTGTGACCAGCTTCGACCGTATCGTCCTCTACCATAACAACGGCGACGGAACCTTTACAGACGTGACCAAGAAAGCGGGGCTGGACAAGTACCGTGGATTTTGGACCGGTACTGCGTGGGGCGATTATGACCGCGACGGCAATGTAGACCTGTTCATTTGTGGGTACGTGAAGTATCAGTTTCAAAAAGACCAGGTGAACAGGAATTCACTGCAGTACAGCACCCTCGTTCCCACCATGCTGAATCCAGCTGCTTACCCGCCAGAACGGAAGTTGCTGCTTCACAACAATGGAGACGGAACGTTTACTGACGTAGCGCGTGAAGCTGGCGTCGACGATCCGAATGGGCGCAGCCTTTCCGCCGCTTGGTATGACTTTGATGGCGATGGCTGGCCCGATCTCTACGTGGCGAACGATCTTTGGGGCAGCAAGCTCTACCTCAACCTGCATAATGGCAAGTTCAAGGACATCACGCGCGAAGCAGGCATATCCGATTTCCGCGGGCAAATGGGCATTGCCATCGGCGACTGGGATAACGCCGGCAATCCGGACATTTTCGTTACTCATTGGATATATCAGGAAAACGCCCTTTTCGAAAATCTCCGGTCGTCGCTTGCGGATTCGTCGAAGGTTCCGGCTTTATTTTTCGGGGACATTGCGGAGACAGTAGGCCTCGGGGAAATTTCGCGAAATTTCATCGGGTGGGGAACATCTTTTTTTGATTACGACAATGACGGTCAGCTTGATCTCTTCGTCGTAAACGGGAGCACCTTTCAGGACGACAAAGATCCGCGACATCTGGTGCCGATGAAGAATTTCCTCTTCTGGCAGAAGAATCCGAATGATGGATTCTTCGAGGTTGGAGCGGTTAGCGGCGCGGTTTTTGAACAGGCGCATGTTGGCCGCGGTGCGGCTTTTGCCGACTATGACAACGATGGTGACATCGATGTTTTTGTTGTAAATCAGGAAGGACGCCCGATGTTGTTGCGCAATGACGGCGGCAATCGGAAGAACTGGCTGAAAGTGCGCGTGAAATGCACCAAGTCGAACCGTACGGGCTTTGGGACAAAGGTAGAAGTGCAGGCAGGGACGATCACGCGCCGCGAAGAGATCGGCGGCCAAACCTCATATTTGTCGCAGAACTTCCAGGAAGCACACTTCGGATTAAACAACGAAGCCGAAGCAGCCCGTGTAGTCGTCACTTTTCCAAGTGGCACAGTTCACACTCTAGAGCACGTCAAAGCCAACCAGATTGTCACCGTGACAGAGTGAGCCGAGGATTCCTTGCTCGACTCGGCTCCTGGGATGTTTTAGTCTGACTCTTACGATACAGCAAGACGAGCGGGGAGCAGGTCACCACATCGGGGAGTGGCCGCGGATGCTTTAAAACCGCCGGTAACGCCCCCGGTTGGCGACACAACGGCGACACAGATTAATCTGCCGACATGGCTTTTGAGGGGAGATGCGAGGAAGACCGCGTAAATACTGGATACTTGTTGGCTGCCCCCCAGGGATTCGAACCCCGATATGCTGATCCAGAGTCAGCTGTCCTGCCGTTGAACGAGGGGGCAGTGGCTTCATTATCCGATGAGTGAGCAATGTGGTCAATGAGAACGGGGCCGATTTTTCTGGTTGACGGGGCCTGTACAGCTCAACTCAAATAAAATCACTGCCCGGGAGGTTTTGTGACCACTCGATTTGAGACTTTGCCAGAAAACTACGCTGAGATGGCGCGGCGGCCACTGGAAGCGGAAGGCTGCGCGCTGATAGTGGTTGATATTCAGGATAAACTCCTCCCGCCGATCTTCCAAAAGGAACAACTGGTGCCCAATTCGCAGTTGCTGATTCGCGCGGCGGGCATTCTGAACATTCCTGCTATTGTTAGCACGCAATATGCGAAAGGATTGGGCGGGACGGTACCGGAGATCGCTTCCCTGCTGCCGGACACCGAGGCCATCGATAAGAATTTGTTTTCCTGCTTTGGCAGCGACGTTTTTTGCACCTTGCTCAAGCGCTTGCCGGGCAACCGCAATACTCTGCTGTTGTGCGGCATGGAAAGCCATATTTGCGTGATGCAGACGGCTCTAGCGGCGCTGCGGGATGGTTACCTGGTACATGTCGCGTCTGACGCGGTTGCTTCGCGAACCGAATGGAACTGGAAAATTGGGTTGGACCGGATGCGTGCGGCAGGTGCGGTGATTTCGTCCACGGAGATGATGATTTACGAGTTGATGCGTTCTTCAACCACGCCGGCTTTCAAGCAACTGCTTCCCTATTTGAAAGGGTGAGCGATTAATCTGCACAAAAGCTTTCCCCTCATGTTTTCCCTGCCCGCTGCCGATAGTAATAGATCGGGCGATGTCCTTAAAGGCCAAATTCAGAATTATGGAAATGGTGGCTGCGGCGGGCCTGTTGACCCTTGCGGCATTCTGGATTCGCGGAGAATACAACCGCATTTGGCAGGACAAGGAAGAGAAAGTACGGCATCTGATCGATGTTCCCTATTCCATTGTGGTGCAGCAGCAACAACTGGAAGCCGACGGTAAACTAACCCGTGATCAGGCCCAACGGCGCGCGCTCGAGATCATCGCGGCCATGCGCTACGACGGTACCAATTACTTCTGGGTAAACGACATGCATCCCACGATGGTGATGCATCCCGTCAAGCCTGAGCTTAATGGCCATGATTTAGGTGGCTACAAAGACCCGAATGGCAAAGCGCTTTTTGTTGAGATGGTGCGCGTCGTGAGCGCTCAGGGATCGGGATTCGTGCCTTACATGTGGCCGAAGCCGGGACAGGCAGCACCGCAACCCAAACTCTCTTTTGTAAAAGGCTTTTCGCCATGGGGATGGATGCTGGGGACCGGGATTTACGTCGACGACGTGGCAATGGCCTGGCATCGGGATGCCGCGGTTGCGGCTGGGCTCACGCTTGTCTGCCTGATCGTTCTGTTGAGCCTCACGCGCCGCGTGGCGCACTTCGTTCTTATCACTTTGAACCACATGCTGGAGAGAGTGCGCGACATCGGAGAAGGCCAGGGCGATCTCGCCAAACGAGTTCCGGTGGAAAATCAGGATGAACTGGGAGAACTGGCCACGGCGTTCAACACGTTTCTTGAGAAACTGCACAATACGATCAAGGAGATTGCGGGCAACACGAGGCGACTGGCGGAATCGAGCGATAACATGTCGAACGCGGCGGGCGAGCGGGCGCAGGAGAGCCAGACGCAGCGTGACCAGACGCAACATGCGGCCGATGCCGTGCGGGAAATGGATATTGCTCTTGAGCAGGTATCGCAGAATTCGTCGGACGCGGCGAACGCGGCACGGCAGGCTGCGGAGACTGCTCAAAGTGGCGGAGCCATCCTCGAGCAGATGCAGGACAAGGTTCGTTCCGCATGTGCGACCCTCGGCGAGGCGGCGCGCATGGTTGAGGACCTGGCGAACCGCTCTGACAAGATTGGTACGATTGTGGAAACGATTAACGGCATCGCAGATCAGACCAACATGCTGGCGCTGAATGCGGCGATTGAGGCCGCGCGCGCCGGCAATATGGGCCGGAGCTTCGCGGTCGTTGCCGATGAAGTCCGCAAACTTGCGGAACGTACCGGAGCGTCCACGAAGGAAATTGCCGGGATGGTTCACGACATTCAAGAGCAAGTCCGCAATGCTGTGGCCGTTATGCACTCGGGTGGGCGGCAGTTTGAAGACGGGTTGCAGGCCACGGAGCGGGCAGGTGCGTCTTTTTTGCAAATGATCATGACTTCGCAGCAAGTGGAAGACATGACTTCACGCATTGCGACTGCGACCATTCAGCAATCGGCCGCTTCCAAGTCGGTGAACGGCAGCGTTGGCGAAATCGCGCGCATTACGGAGTCGGCGGCGAAAGGGGCTGAAGATGCGAACCGGGGAGCCGAAGAACTTTCTCGCGTGGCCGCGGACCTGCAGCGGTTGGTGGGGCAGTTTCGATTAAGTTCTACGCCTTCGGAGCGCAACGCCGTTCTTAAGCCGGGTCAGTCGGCGTTAACCTCGCACGCTCGCGCTAAACGTGCGGCTGCTGGATCAACGAGCGAATTAACTGCTCAATCGAGTCAGTGAAATCGAATCAGCTTTCCCGCTTCAGTCGGGTTTTTCAGTCCTTCTTTTTCACTCGTACGACGGTAATCTTCGCGAAACCTTCTTCGAATGCGGGCGGCTTCAGCTTCGCGGCCATGCGGCGCATTACGTCCTCCGGCACCACGCGGTCGCGGCGCTGATGGCGTTCAATGCAGACCTCGAGTGGCACGTCGAAAAACACAGCATGGACTTCGTAGCCGTAATCCTTGGCGAGTTTGATCCAGTGCTGGCGTTCCTGGGGAGTCAGATTGGTTGCGTCCACATAATTCATTGGGCGCTTGGCGATAAGGCGGGCTTTCAACATAGAACGGAGATTAGAAAAAACCAAATCCTGATAGCGCTGTTCGCGGACGTCATCAAAGAGCAGCGAGCGCACCATATCGCTGGAGAGTGGCACGAGGCTGTGGCGTTTGAACCACGAACTCTTGCCGGAACCTGGAAGGCCGATGGCCAGCACGACGATCCCTTTGGGGGGACGCGGAGGCGCCGTCGGAATTTGAGGAGCTTGGGGAGTGGACGTTGCCCCGGGCTCGGCGGCCTGTGCTTCTGCTTCTGCTTCGCCAGCCGAATGCGAGTCGTCGATATCTGGACCTTCTTCTTCCGCAGGCTCTACGGTCAATGGCGGGATGGCCCCTTTTACTGCGGCGGGAGTGAAAGCTTGCGCTACGGCCTGCTCACGTCCGCGTCCTCCGCGGCCTCGGCCGCCGCGACGGCGGCGGGTGCGAGAGGCGCCTCCGGCCGCTGTGCGTGACTGCCGCGTGGATGGTTGCGCGAGGCGTTCTTCGGCGCCAGAAGCTTGTTGCTCGGAAGTGCCGGCAGCATCGTCCGGTTGCTCTTCGACCGGCGACCCCTCATCCGCCGTGTCTTCCGGTTCGCTGCTCTCGTTTTGGCGGGAGTCAGGAGCGGCGTCTGCATCGAAATAAGCAGGCTGTAAGGGTGGAGCGGCGGGCTGGTCGGTTGGTGCTGCGGTATTTTTTTTGCGGCGCTGCAAGCGTTCACGCATCCATTTGCGCATGCAAGGCTTTTAACACAGAAGAGAGGGCCGGATCAATCGCCGAGGCTGCGGGGGAATCAGCCCGGACAGCCGCTGGAGTCGAGCGCCGTGGTTCCTTACCCTTCGAAGGTTCTACTATGCCAAAACCAATTCCACCTACGATCAGCGGTCAGAAATATATATCTTTGACTACCGTGCGCAAAAACGGCGAAAAAGTGGCTACGCCGGTGTGGTTTGGAGAGGACGGTGACAAGCTTTACGTCATGACCCGCAGTTCGATGGGCAAGGTGAAGCGCATTCGCAATAATCCGCTGGTGGAGGTGGCTCCTTGCACGATACGCGGGAAGGTGACCGGCGATAAACTTTTCGCGCATGCTCGGATTCTTCTGCCTAAAGAACATTCTCATGCCAGGCAAATGATCAACCGTAAATATTGGATGGCGCGGCTACCGCTGGTCTGGGCCAGAACCGATACGTATTTGGAATTAACTTTTCCTTAGGGTGCCGCAGAAGGGTTCTTTTCTATGATAGAAACTCCCGCGGCGGCTGAACGGTTGCTCGGAACTCATCCTGGCACCTCGGCGGCTAAAGCCGATTCCGGTTGTTGCTGTAATTACGGCATCGCTGAAGCGATGCCCTGATACGAACCGCGTCTGTTGTCAAGGACCGAACATACATAAGTCCGTGATGGGAACACAAGCGTGCGTTGCAGGGTCAGCAATCATTTACGTCGATTCCCTCACCTGCTAACATCATTGGTTCGATTGGCAAGCGGAAAGATGTTGTGATGTCGCATTCATAAGAACGGAGGAAGCATGGCTATAAAAGTAGGCATCAACGGCTTCGGACGAATTGGGCGCAACGTTTTACGGACGGCACTGAAAGACTCGGAGCTGGAATTTGTAGCGGTCAATGATCTTACCGATCCGAAAACGCTGGCGCATCTTTTGAAATACGATTCCATTCTGGGCAATTTGCCGAACAAGATCAGCGCCGGCGCCGACAGCATCACGATTGACGGCAAGACGATCAAGGTTTTTAAAGAAAAAGATCCGGCTGCGCTGCCGTGGGAATCGGTTGGCGCGCAGGTGGTAGTTGAATCGACCGGAAGATTTACCGATGCGAACGATGCCAAGAAGCACATGCGGGGATCGGTGAAGAAGGTCATCATTTCGGCTCCGGCGAAGAATGAGGACATTACGCTGGTGCTGGGCGTCAACCATGAGAAATATGATGCGGCGAAGCATCACGTTATTTCGAATGCATCGTGCACCACGAATTGTTTGGCTCCAGTGGCGAAGGTGGTGAATGACGAGTTCAAGATCGTCAGCGGCACGATGACCACGATTCACTCCTACACCAACGATCAGGTGATCCTGGATTTTCCGCATAAGGACTTGCGGCGGGCGCGAGCAGCTGCGATTAACATGATTCCGACTACTACGGGCGCAGCCAAGGCGCTGAAGCTAGTGTTGCCGGAGCTGGGCGGAAAGCTCGATGGATTTTCGATGCGCGTGCCCACGCCGAATGTTTCCGTGGTCGACCTCGTGGTATGGGTCGAGAAAAAGACGACGAAAGAGGAAGTGAATGCCGCGCTGAAAAAAGCTTCGGAGAGCGGGCCGCTCAAGGGTTATCTTGGCTTCGAGGAAGAGGAACTGGTTTCCTCGGACTTCAAGGGCGATTCGCGGTCTTCGATCGTCGACGCGCCGATGACGCTGGTGGTAGGCGGCAATTGCGTAAAAGTGATTTCCTGGTATGACAACGAATGGGGCTATTCTTGCCGCGTGCGCGACCTCATTCATTACATCGGCGGCAAAGGGCTGTAGAGTCTATCGTTAGCTTTGCGCCGGCATTCACAGGGGCAGGCGAGACGCCCGCCCAACAGCCGTCGGGCCTGTCCTGAGCGAAGTCGAAGGAACGGCGGCGCTACTTTCTCCTGAGGACAATCAACCCTATGTCCAAGCTTTCCATTCGTGATCTCCCATTGAATGGTAATCGGATTTTTATGCGTGTGGACTTCAATGTTCCGCTCGAAGATGGGCGTGTGATGGACGATACGCGCATTCGGGAAACTCTGCCTTCGATCGAGTATGCGTTGCGGCACGGGGCGAGACTAATCTTGGCTTCCCACCTGGGACGCCCGAAGGGCAAGCCGAATCCGAAGATGAGTTTGAAACCTGTGGCGGAGCGGCTGCGCATGGTGCTCGATAAGGAACTAGCGCGCGGTGAAAACGTCGGCTTTTCGCCGGATTGCGTTGGCCCTGAGGCTGAGGAAGTGGCAACTCAGTTGGAAAAGGGCCAGACGCTGCTGCTGGAGAATCTGCGCTTCCATGCCGAAGAAGAAGCCAATGACGAGAAATTCTCGAGGCAATTGGCGAACCTGGCTGAGTTTTATGTGAACGACGCGTTTGGCACGGCGCACCGGGCGCATGCTTCCACCGTCGGCATTACGAAGTTTATGCAGAAGTCCGCCGCTGGATTGCTCATGGAGAAAGAACTGCAATATCTGGGCAAGGCGCTTGAGCATCCCGAGCCACCGTTTGTGGCGATTCTGGGCGGAGCGAAGGTCAGCGACAAGATTGGCGTGATTCGCAACCTGCTTACGAAAGTGGACGCCCTGATTATCGGCGGCGGCATGGCTTACACATTCTTGAAGGCGCAGGGGCAGGAGATTGGCAAATCTCTGGTCGAGGCCGACAAAGTGGATCTGGCGCGACATCTGTTGGAAGAAGCGAAGCAACGAAACGTGAAGTTCCTGCTGCCGGTCGATCACGTGGTGGCGATAAAGCCGGAGGCGAACGCGGTGCAGCAGCAAATCGGCGAGGGACAGGCGATTCCGGCGGATCGCATGGCGCTGGATATTGGTCCCAAGACGATCGAACTGTTCTCCGAAGAGATTTCGGCGGCGCGAACGATTGTTTGGAATGGTCCGATGGGCGTATTTGAAATTCCGGGATTCTCACGCGGAACCTTTCAGGTAGCGCGTGCCGTAGCCGACAACGTGGGCGCGATTTCGATTGTGGGCGGCGGCGATACGGTCTCGGCGGTGCATGGCGCTGAGGTCGCGGACAAGATCACCCACATTTCGACGGGCGGCGGAGCGTCATTGGAATTTCTGGAAGGCAAGAAGCTGCCGGGCGTGGAAGCGCTGACGAATAAAAAGTGATTGCCCTGGACGATCGTGCGCAGGATTTCATAATGCGGCTGGTGCTCGAAGGCGGCAAATCGATTGAGTTCGCTGGTCCGGCCGATATTACTTCCGAGACTACCGACGCCATCGTGAACGCCGCCAACTCTTCTCTTCTGGGCGGAGGCGGCGTGGACGGGGCGATCCACAGGGCTGGTGGTCCCGCAATTCTTGCCGAATGCAGGGAAATCGTGAATAAAATCGGAAGCCTTCCGGCGGGGAAAGCTGTTATTACTTGCGGCGGCCGATTGCCTGCAAAACACGTGATCCACACCGTTGGGCCAATCTATCGCGACGGGCAACACGACGAGGCTGAGAAGCTGGCGAGTTGCCATCGCGAATCGATTCGGATTGCGGATGAGCAAGGGCTCGAATCGTTGTCTTTTCCGGCGATTTCAACCGGCGCTTTTGGATATCCAGTTTCAGAAGCCGCGCCGGCTGCCGTCTCCAGCGCAATCGATGCTTTGAACTTCGCCAAGTGTGTCAGCAAGATTCGTTTTGTCCTGTTTGATGTCCCTACAGCAAAGGCGTATACGCGCGCCGCTGGAAAGCTGGCGAGTGTTTCGTCCTACAAGATCGAGAAGGGATCCGAATGAGAAGGAAAGTAATGGCCGCCAATTGGAAGATGCACAAGACTCCCGAGCAGACTCGTGAGTTCTTTCGCCATTTTCTGCCGCTGATTGCCGGGCACGACCGCGATGAGATTGTCGTATGCACGCCGGACATTGATCTTGCGGCCGCGGTGGAATCGGCGAAAGACTCGGATGTGGCGATTGGCGGGCAGAACGTACATTGGAAAACTGAGGGAGCATTTACCGGTGAGACTTCGGCGGCGATGCTGCTGGCGATTGGCGTAACGCACGCGGTCATCGGACACTCGGAGCGACGGCAGTACTTCGGTGAGACCGACGATACGGTGAACATGCGGCTGAAAACAGCGCTGGAGGCGGGACTGGAAGCGATCTGTTGCGTAGGTGAAGTCCTGGAAGAGCGCGAAGCTGGACTGACTGACGATGTGCTGCGGCGGCAGTGTGTTCGGGCTTTTCATGCCATCTCCGCCAAGAAGGCTGCAAAGTTGGTCGTGGCATACGAGCCGGTCTGGGCAATCGGCACCGGCAAGACCGCAACGCCGGCGCTTGCCGCCGAAGCGCATGCGGTGATTCGGCGAGAAGCCACCGAAGTGTTCGGCGAGGAATTTGCGGCCAAGCTGCGCATTCTTTATGGGGGTTCGGTGAAACCGGACAACGTTTCGTCGCTCATGGCGCAGGAAGAGATCGACGGCGCGCTGGTGGGTGGGGCTTCGCTGGATCCACGGTCGTTTGCGGCGATTGTGAAGTACTAAGTGAGAATGGCTGGCATGGTGCAGCTGCAGAGATTTGTCCACTCCGGCAGTCGCTGGCCGCTGCGCTCTGGTCGGAATGGTGGCCGGGCTGGCGCTGCGAACTGTCTACCAATCTGCTAGTCTTCCTCTTCACTTTTCTTGACTTAAATCTGCTCTGAGAAAAGAACTCTCATGACCGAATCTGTGCGTCCTGACCCAAGCCCTGGGTTTCGCTGGCTGGTGCTGATTTTTGTCAGTCTGACGATGTTCGGGAATTATTACGTTTACGACTGCATCGCTCCGGTTGCGGATCTTCTGGCCAAGCAGCTTGGATTTTCTGAGTCGAATATCGGCCTGCTGCAGGCGATTTACAGCATTCCCAACGTGCTTATGGTTTTAATCGGCGGCTATGTGGTCGATCGCATTGGGACCCGAAAGGCGCTCTTTATCTTTGGGATGATTTGTTTCGTCGGCGCGTGCGTGACCACCCTCTCGGGGGCGTTGAGTGTAATGGCAACGGGGCGGCTCATCTTTGGCCTGGGCGCGGAGTCGTTGATTGTGGCTGTGACCACTGCAATCGCCAAGTGGTTTCGCGGCAAGGAGCTGAGTTTTGCCTTCGGAATCAACTTGATGATTTCGCGAGCTGGTACACTGCTGGCGCAGCAATCACCTTCCTGGGCGGGATTCGCTTACAACTACTGGCGAAATCCGCTGCTGATTTCTGTGGGGTTTGGGGCGCTCTGCATCGTCGGAGCGATCATTTATTGGGCGCTCGAGGTTTATGCTGAAAAGAGGTATCAGGTGGGGCCTGCTGGAGCCACCGATAAGGTTGTCCTCAGCGATATCAAAGGCTTTGGGCTGTCTTATTGGTACATTGTGTTGCTATGCATCACGTTCTATTCGGCGATCTTTCCCTTCGAGACCTTCGCGTATCAATTTTTTATGGATGCTCATCATGTAACCCGCGAGGCTGGCGGCGATCTGGTGGGAATGCTGACGCTGTTTACGATGTTTGGAACGCCGATTTTCGGCCTTTTTGTCGACAAACTGGGCAAGCGGGCGCTTTTGATGATGCTTGGTTCGCTGCTGCTGATTCCCGTCTATTTAATGATGGCTTACATCCACTCGGCCAATTACGTGACGGTTTATCTGCCTTCCTCGGCGGATGGGCATTTCGCGCTGGTGGCGCATCATCTGCCGCCGATCTTGCTGCTGACCATGGCGATGATGGGGATTGCATTTTCCTTGATTCCCGCGGTGATGTGGCCTTCGGTGGCTTATCTGGTTGAGCAGTCGAAGTTAGGAACGGCTTATGGGCTAATGACCATGATCCAGAACATCGGGCTGGCAGGATTTAATCTGACGGTTGGCTGGGCCAACGACCACACCCACGCGGGGGCGGCGAATCCCGGCGGCTATAACCTCGGGATGTGGATATTTTCGATACTCGGATTCCTAGGGCTGACCTTCGCGTTCCTGTTGCGGCAACGCGAGTTGGGACCACATGGACATGGCCTTGAGAGTATTACTACGGCGACGAGCGCCGCCTAAGTGTCTCAAAAAAATCCCATTTTCCGCAGATCGCTACTCTTCCCCGCGAGGCGGGTTTCAAGTATTGTGGGGATTCGTGCATCCAAGCGTAGAAATGCAAAGGCTTTCGGACGGTAGCCGAGGATGGGACGGCTACCCGGAGGAGCCTCCGGAGTTCGGTAGAAATTCTCTAATATTCTGGATTCAATACCTTGATACCTATCGCCACAAAGACGCGCAACCAATACAACACAAAATACTTACGCCGCATCCCAATGAGTGCGGCCGGGACAGCTAATTTGACCGAGCCACAACAGAAGCGGGGCGCGGAAACCAGTGAGGCCGAGGCGATCGAACTGGCAAAGCTGGGGGACGCAGAAGCGTTCCGGACGCTCTATGACAAGCATAAGCGGAGGGTATATTCTCTCTGCCTGCGGATGACGGCGAATACGGCGGAAGCGGAAGATCTGGCCCAAGAAGCATTTCTTCAGCTTTACCGGAAGATTGCGACGTTTCGTGGCGAGTCAGCGTTTTCGACGTGGCTGCACCGGTTGGCGGTAAATGTAGTGCTGATGCACCTGCGGAAGAAGAGCCTTCCAGTGGTTTCGTTGGAAGAGACTACGCAGACAACGGAGGACGACTCGCCGAAAAAGGATTTTGGGACGGAAGATATGTCCCTGGCCGGTTCGATTGACCGGCTGCAGTTGCAAAGAGCGGTCAACGACTTGCCGCCGGGTTATCGAACCATTTTTGTACTTCACGATGTCGAGGGCTACGAGCATAATGAGATCGCGAAACTGGTGGGTTGCTCGGTCGGGAATAGCAAGTCCCAGTTGCATAAGGCGCGCATCAAATTGCGTGACCTGCTTAAGATGAATAGAACCGAGAAGGTCGTAAAATCTCGAGCGGGCTAGTAACCAGCAAGACCTGTAGTTGAATACTGTTAAGTTTGCAGGGGCGTTCACGCTGCGTAACTGAAAAGCGCAGCCTGATTCGGGGAGAGTTGTATGACGTGCGTTGAGCTGCAACAGAGCTTGGCGGAAGTGGAACGCGGCCGCAGCCGGGAACAAATTGCACATTTGAAAACCTGCGCGGCATGTGCGGATCTGGTAGCGGATCTGGATCTGATTATTGCTGCGGCTGGCGAACTGCAGGAAGCCGACGAGCCCAGCCCGCGAGTGTGGAATTCCATTGAAATTGCATTGCGGCAGGAGGGCCTGATTCGTCCTCAGGCTTCCGGCAGAGGTGTGCATCCGCCTTCCTTTAGCCTCCGATGGGGATGGTCGCGATGGTTGGTGCCCGCGGCAGCCATGCTGCTCATCGCGGTTGGAATCCACCAGCGGCGCGAGGCGGCGGCTTTGCGCCCAACTGAGCCAGTAGCGACGGTTACCCCTGTTTCCAATCCGGCTGGGCTGAATGACGCAGATTTCATTGAGGAAGTCGCGGCCAATTCTCCGGCGATGCGGGGCGAGTACGAGGAGAACTTGCGCCGGGTGAATGACTACATTCGCGATGCGCAGGGTGTGGTGAATGAGAATCCTAACGACGTGGAAGCGCACCGGGCTCTCATGGATGCTTACCAGCAAAAGTCAATGCTGTTCGAGATGGCCATGGAACATCTGCAGCCGTAGCGATTGGTGAAGAGCCTTCTGCAACGGGGCGGTTGCGGTAACGCTCGGGAGAGATCGAATGTTGAGGAGCACGGCACAACTCGCCACGATAACCGTAATCGTGGCGGGCACCCTGTTGGCGCAGAATAAAAAAGAATTCCACTTCACGGTTGGAGCACGATCCGGAGTTTCCGTGGTCAATCCGTATGGTTCGATTGTGGTAAAGCCGTCTTCGGGCAATACGGTTCTGGTGACCGCCATCCTGCATTCGGATAAGGTCGAGGTCGATAACAACCAGACCGGGAACCGGGTTGACCTCACTTCCCATCTGCTTCCCGGCGCGGATGCGGATTCCGGCCGCGTGGATTACGAAATTCTGGTGCCCGCTGACGCCAGCATTACTCTGCACTCCAGTTCGGGAACCCTGCGCGCCGAAAAGCTTCACGGGGACGTAAATCTGGAAGGTCCGGGCGCGGCGGTGGAGGTTCGCGACATTTCAGATGCGCACGTTCACGTGAAAACCATGAATGGCGCGGTGAATCTGGACAACATCAAGAACGGGCATGTCGAGGTCGACTCCCTGAGCGGAGAAGTGACCCTGCATGAAGTGAATGGCTCGCTGGTACAGGTGGTTTCTACCAGCGGCAGAATCAATTACATTGGCGACTTCGGCAACAGCGGAGAGTACCGGCTGACCAGCCACAGTGGCGATATTGACGCCACCATTCCGGAATGGACTTCAGCGGACGTGAGCGCGCGCTCGGTTCGCGGCGAAGTTCATGACGACATCCCTCTCCAACCCAAAACCCACACCTATTTTCCTCTCGATAAGGGACGTGCCTTCGCAGGTACTATGGGACGCGTCGCAGTCTCATCTACCGTGGTGCTGCGAACCTTCAGTGGTAAAATCCACCTCAGAAAACGCACTGACAAACAGCCATAACTGAAAAGAAACTGAAGCGACGCGCGCGAATTGCGAGAAAGTCGGCCTCGGATATTGTTGCGCCTCAAGGCGGCGTTTCGGAACGCGATCATACTTGGTCCGCTCGGGGCGTGATTCTGATCGGGTTCATGGGCGCGGGCAAGACCAGCGTGGGACGCGCTTTGGCTGCGAATTTGGGTTGGGCGTTTGAGGATCTGGATGAGCGGGTGGAACGGCGCGCAGGCCGAGAGATTGTCGATATCTTTCGCGAGTCCGGGGAAGATACGTTTCGCAAGTTGGAGCATACCGCTCTGAAGGAATTGCTCGATGATTTGGGATCGCTGAAGGAAAAGGAAAAAGTGATCGCCTTGGGCGGAGGGGCGTTCGTTCAGAAGTCGAATGCCGCCCTGATTGCAGCTGCGAAGATTCCAACTGCATTCCTGGATGCTGACATCGAGGAATTGTGGGAACGTTGCGAGCGACAGTCGCGGCATTTGGTGATCGAACGCCCGCTGATGGGAGATCCGCAGCGCTTTCGGAATCTGTACCGGGAAAGGCGTCCACACTACCTGAAAGCGTCACTGCGACAGGAAACCGGCGGCAAAACTGTGGAGCAGATCGCGGCGGAATTGATTGAGGCGTTGGGGTTGCGCCGCAAATGAGGTCGAAGGCGAGGAGAAAAACGGTGACTCTTATCGCGGGTATGCGATGGGGAATGATTGTAGTGCTGGCGTGCGCGGTGGGAAGCTACGCGAAGGACAAGAAGGACGAGGCAAAGCCTCATGGCGCGAGCATGGTGGATTCCGGATCCTTTGGGGTCTTCGTCAAGGGTCAGCGAGTCGTGACGGAGAGTTTCACCGTCCAGCAGGATAATGGCATCAGCACCGTGAAGGCTCACTTGCAAGATGCTGCAAATTCAGCGGGAGCGATGCAGAGGTCGGAGCTCTCGATGACCGCCAGCGGGGAGTTGGTTAAATACGACTGGAGCGATAACAACGGTTCGCTGGTCGTGACCCCCAAGGACGAGTTTCTGATCGAGAAGATCACGACCGGGGCTTCATCGAAGACCGCGGAACAGCCATTTCTAATGCCGAATACATCGGCGATCCTGGACAATAACTTTTTTATTCATCGTGAAGTGCTGACCTGGCGCTATCTGGCAACCAACTGCCACACGGATGGCGGCAACTTAAAATGTCAGCAGGGACCGGTGGAATTCGGCGTGCTGGTGCCGCAGGACCGAACGTCAATGCGGGTTCGGATGGAGTTGGTCGGGAGGGACAAGACAACGATTCGCGGAAGCGAGCGGGAGTTATTGCGACTCAATCTGAAGGGCGAAAATTTCGGGTGGACTCTTTGGGTGGACGAAAAAGATCAGTTCAAGCTGGTGCGCATCGACATCCCGGACGATAATACAGAGGTAGTGCGGGACTAGGGCAGGCCTGATTTCTCGCTAAATTGAATTCCCTGCCCGCTTGGGTAAAAACTTGCTGCTTACCGATGGACGAACTGCCCGAGTTCTGGTCACGGCGCTGTTGTTTGCGCTGTTGTTGGGCTTTTTGTATGCGGCGCGGCAGACCCTGATCGCCTTCCTGTTTGCCATCTTCTTCGCCTACCTGATGAGCCCGCTCGTTTCTCATTTGGAAAAGGTGCTGCATGGGCGCGGGCGCGCGATCGCTGTCATTTATGTACTGCTGCTCGGGCTGGTGGTGCTTTTCTTTGTTTCTACCGGGCCGCGGATTGCGAGGGAAAGCGCGCGCTTGGGCCAGTCCTTGCCCGCATTGTCGCGTTTGAGCTCCGGGCAGATTGCCGAGCAGTTAGGACAACAACACGGCTGGAACGGCCGCATCGTGGACCTTGTGCGCGACTACCTCGCGAGTCACAGCGACGAAATCGTCAACATGGCGCAGGCGGCTACCCTCCGCGTAGCAGACGTGGCCAAACAGGCCTGGTTGCTGTTTGTAGTGCCGCTGCTCTCGATCTTCTTCCTGAAAGATGGTGAAGCTTTCAGCCACATTCTGCTCGATCTGGTGCAGTCACGACCGCAACGCGAACTGCTGCAAGGGGTGCTCAGTGATCTGAACCAGATGCTGGCACAGTTCATTCGGGCGCAGCTGATTCTCGCCGCTCTTACCCTGGTAGCTTATTCGGGATTTCTAAGCGCGATGCGGGTGCCTTATTCGTTAGTTCTTGGAACAATAGGGGGGTTGTTTGAGTTCGTGCCGGTCGTCGGTCCGTTTTTTGCTGCGCTGCTGATTATCGGCGTCTCTTTGTTGGTCAGTTATCCGCACTGGCTCGTCCTGGTCATCTTTCTTGGGGCTTGGCGGATGATCCAGGATTACGTGAGCTCGCCGCGCATCATGGGCCGCAGCATGGAACTTCATCCGCTGGCGGCGATTTTTGGCGTGATGGCCGGCGGCGAAGTGGCGGGCATCTTAGGAATCTTTCTCTCGATCCCTATTATGGCGAGTCTGCGGATCGTCTTCCGTCGCTGGCGGCTATATGCCGAGAAGCGCAAGTTCGGTCCGCTGGATGAGTATGTGTTGGGCAACCAAGTGGGGTTGAAGAAATAGCTTTCGATCCAGGCCTTCAGCCAAGCCTACTCCATGCGCTAAAGCGCGGAGTTAATACAGCGACTTACGGCACGATTGAAATCGTGCCCTTCCCGAATCCCAGCTCGACCCAGAGTTTTATTGCAGGCTACTTAGACGTTCGCGCCCGCTGCTTTTTCCACACCTACGCCACGAAGAAATTCTGCGGCTGCTTCCGGCAAGACCGTGTTGATGAACATGCCCGACCCCAGCTCGAACCCGGCGGTTCGCGTCAGGCGAGGAATCACGCTGACGTACCAGTGAAAATGGCGCGCCCCCACGTAGTCCGAGGGGCCGCTGCGCACCGTGAAGTTGAGGTCGGGATTGTCGAGACCTATGTAGAGCTTGGCCAGGAGGGTTCGCAAAACTCGCGCCAGGTCGGAGATCTCGGCGGCAGTAATTTCTCCGAAGGTCGCCATGTGGCGCAGGGGAAATATGTGAGTGGTGAATGGCGTCGCAGAGGCGAAGACCTCCATCGCGGCGAAAAGTTCGCTCTTCAGAACGATGCGGGTTTGATCCTCAAGTTCGCGCTCCACCATGTGGCAGAACATGCATTCGCCACAATCGTCATAGTGGCGCAGAGCTTCGTGGAGGCGATGACGGACCTGGCTGGGAATCACGGGTGTGGCGATAATCTGCGAATGTGGGTGTTGCAGGCTCGCGCCCGCGTCAACGCCGTGGTTTTTGAAAATCGTGACGTGCGTGATGCGATGATCGGCGCTTAAGACATGGTACCGCTCCTTAAAAACTCCTAAAATCTTTGCGACATGGGCATCCGGGAGCAGCGCCATGCAGCCAGAGTGGTCGGGACCGTCAATGATCACTTCGTGGTAGCCGAAGCCTTCCACGCGGCGGCGAAGGTGCTGCAGGCTGCGGGTAGGCTGCACGTCACTAGAAAGCGCGGCGAACTTGTTGGGGATGACCCGTACCGCCCACGGCTGGCCGGAGTTTGCGGGGTAGCGCAGTAGTTCCGGAGGGGTTCTGTTTTCGTTGCCGGGACAGAACGGGCAGCTTTCTACATACGGTGGCGCGTCCTGAGTTGGCCTGTGCGTTGCCAGCTCCTCCGGACGCTTGGCGCGCTCCGTAGCAATGATGACCCACTCTTTCGTAAAGAAGTTCTGGCGCAGCTCCGGCATGGTCGCCTCCCAATGCCTCTATCGGCAAAGGGGAGCCGTACTGGAGTCTGCTAGTTTGGGGCTTCCAGCCCCGATTCTTGCCCCTGCTTCAAGTGCTTCTGCGCCCTCAAGGCGGGACGATTACCAGCGGTCGGAAGAGGAGTAAAGACTCTGTTGTAAAATTCAGATTACTCACTTATGAGCAATAAGCTTCCAATCGGGATTCTCGGCGCTACCGGTGTCGTTGGACAGCGGTTTATCCAGATGCTGGAGCGGCATCCGTGGTTTGAGGCGGTGTGGCTGGCGGCCTCGGACCGGTCGGAAGGCAAGACTTACGGCGAGGCGGTGCGCTGGCGACTGAAAACGGCGATTCCGGCGAATGTGGCGGCGATGAAGGTTTCTCCGGCCACGCCGGAGGGCGCACCCAAGATTATTTTTGCGGCGCTCGATGCTTCGATCGCCGCGGAGATTGAGCCTAAGTTTGCCGAGGCCGGTTGCTTTGTCGTTTCCAATTCCAGCGCGCTACGGATGCAATTAGACGTTCCTTTGGTGATTCCTGAAGTGAATGCTGCGCATATCGGATTGATACCAACCCAGGCGTGGCGAAAGAAATCCGGTGGCTACGTCGTGACGAACCCGAATTGCTCGGCCATGGGACTCGTGCTCGCGCTGGCGCCGCTGCAGCAGCGCTTCGGGCTCGAAGCGGTAATGGCTGTAACCATGCAGGCGGTGAGCGGCGCGGGATATCCCGGTGTAGCCTCGCTCGACATTCTGGGCAATGTGATTCCTTACATCCGCAATGAAGAAGAAAAGATGGAGGAGGAGACGCTCAAGCTGTTGGGGCAAATGAACGGTACGAAGATCGTTCCCGCAGCGTTTGCCATGAGCGCGCAGTGCAACCGGGTTGCGGTTGAGGATGGACATACTGAATCGGTTTCAGTCCGGTTGAAAACTAAAGCGAAGCCGGACGAAATTATTGCTGCGTGGAATGACTACCGCGCAGAGCCGCAGCAGTTGAAGCTGCCCAGCGCGCCTGACCGTCCGGTGGTGTACGTGGAAGCGATTGATCGTCCGCAGCCGCGCTTTGACGTGGATGCCGGGGCAGGCATGACTGCGGTCGTCGGTCGATTGCGGCCTTGCCACGTGCTTGATTGGAAGTTCACAGTGCTATCGCATAACACCATCCGCGGCGCCGCCGGAGCTGCCGTGCTGAACGCCGAGTTGCTCAAGGCCAAGGGATATCTGGATTGAAATCCGAGACTCACCCTAATCCTTCCACAAGGAAGCCACGCCGATGATCGTGATGAAATTCGGCGGCACTTCGGTGGAAGATGCCAAGGCCATCACACGCGTAGCGGAGATTGTGAAAGGCCGTCTCGCGCAGAACCCTGTCGTAGTGGTGAGCGCGATGGCAAAAGTTACCGACACGTTGCTCACCATGGCGCGCGCCGCTGGTGCCGGGGAAAGAAAAGCCGCGCTGAAGCTATGCCGGTCACTGCAGGAGCGCCACTACAATACTGCCAGCGAGTTGATGGGGACCGCACTTTTTACCGACTTCCACTCGGAACTAGGTAGCGATTTCGAGGCGCTCGACGAACTGCTGCGCGGCATTTCCGCCGTTGGCGAAATTACTCCACGAACCACCGACCACGTTGCGGCCTTCGGGGAAATGCTCTCCGCCAAAATTGTCGCCGCCGCATTTTCGGCTCACGGGCTCAACTGCGCGCACGTGGACTCGCGCGACGTGCTGGTGACTGATAGCAACTTTATGCAGGCGGTGCCGCAGTTCGAGGAAACCAATACGCGGCTTCAAACCAAGGTAAAGCCGCTGCTCGATGCTGGCCAGGTGCCGGTAATGGGCGGATTCATTGGCGCAAATCGCGCGGGGATCACTACCACGATCGGGCGCGGCGGCTCCGATTTTTCTGCCGCCATCGTGGGCGCGGGTTTGGGCGCGGAGCGGATCGAGATCTGGACCGATGTTGACGGCATTCTTACCACCGATCCGCGGATTTGCCCGGAGGCGCGGCGAATTAAAGTGATTAGCTTTGACGAAGCGGCGGAGCTCGCTTACTTCGGCGCCAAGGTACTGCATCCGGCGACGGTACTTCCTGCGATTCAGAAAAACATTCCGGTCTATGTGCTGAATTCGCGAAATCCATCTTGCGAAGGGACAAAGATCACAACCCGCGCGCCGCAGGGAAATAACATCTTCAAAGCGATTGCTGTGAAGAAACGAATCACGATCGTGGACGTGGCTGCGCCGAGAATGCTTTTAGCTCATGGGTTCCTGCGGGCGATCTTCGAAGCTTTCGACCGCCATCAGGTTGCGGTTGATGTAGTATCCACCTCGGAGGTGAGCGTTTCGCTAACTGTGGATTCCAACCAGGCGATTCCCGCACTGGCTGCTGATTTGGCCAAACTGGCCGATGTGAAGTATTCGGGCCGCAAGGCCATTGTGTGCCTTGTGGGAGAAAACCTGCGCGAGAAGCCGGGAATTGCGGCAAGCGTGTTCAGTGAAATCGCCGACAAGAATATCCGCATGATTTCCCAGGGAGCTTCGGAGATCAATCTGACGTTTGTGATCGAGGAAGACGATGTGCCCGCTGTGATCCAGCGCCTGCACAGCACATTCTTCCGGGATTTGGATCCGGAAGTGTACGCGTGAAAACCGCGCTCGCTGCCGTGTTTTCCCCTCCAATGTGTGATTAAATCTTCTCTTGTTCCTTCGTGATGGGACGTCACTATGCACTTACTGATTCTTGGCCGAGGCAAGACTGGATCGTTGGTTGCCGATGTTGGGCGAGAGCGAAGACACCGCGTTCAGGCCATCGGGTCCTCGGAGAACGTCGCAGGTGCCGCTCTCACCCCGGAGAAGTTGAGCGACATCGATATGGTGATCGACTTCACCGGGCCACACTGCGTTTTGCCGCACATTGAGGCCTGCGTGCACTGCGGAAAGAATATGGTGGTTGGCACGACTGGCTGGCACGGCGAGGTCGAGCAGGTTAGGAAACTGGTGGAGGCTGGAGGTACGGGGTTCGTTTATGCGGCGAATTTTTCGGTTGGGATAAATCTGTTTCTTGATGTGGCGCAGACGGCAGCGGCAGCGCTGCAGCATCAGTACTCGGGGCAGATTTTTGAGCGACATCATTCGCATAAAAAGGACGCGCCGTCCGGGACGGCTATAAGCATTCAGCAGGTGGTTCGCCAGGCAAGCGGCCGGAACGAAGGTCTTGAGATCACATCGTTCCGTGAGGGCGATGTCGTCGGAATGCATGAAATCGTATTCGAATCTGGCGCGGACCGGATTTATCTTTGCCACGATGCCAAGTCGCGCCGCGGATTCGCGGAGGGCGCCGTGCGCGCGGCGGAGTGGCTCGCCGGCAAAAAAGGTTTCTACCATTTCAGAGATGTGTGGCGGGAGCTGTAGTACGGCGCATTCCCTCACGCCCTTATTCGCGCTATCTTATTACCATGCAACTTCGTGGATGTGGTACGGCGCTGGTCACTCCCTTTCATCAGGATGGATCGATTGATGATGCCGCCTTGCGAGCGCTGGTGGCGTGGCAGGTGGAGTCTGACATCGACTTTCTGGTTCCGTGCGGGACAACCGGCGAAACTCCCACGCTGAGTCACGACGAGTGGCTGTATGTGATTGATACGACCATTGAAGTGGCCGCCGGACGTGTGCCGATTGTTGCGGGCGCAACTTCAAATTCCACTCACGACGCCGTTGAGAAAGCTAAAGAAGTTGCCGCGCGAGCGGGGGTTGACGCCATTCTTACGGCTTCTCCTTACTACAACAAGCCGACGCAGGAGGGCCAGTATCGGCACTTCAGAGCAATCGCTGAGGCCGTTCCAGAGAAGTCAATTATTCTTTACAACGTGCCCGGGCGCACGGCCGCGAATCTGGAGCCTGCCACGCTGGCGCGTCTGGCTGAGATTCCGAACATCATCGGAGTGAAGGAAGCCAGCGGCAACATGACGCAGATCGCCGAGGCCATCAACTCGGTTCCAGAAACATTTCTGGTTTTTTCCGGGGATGACGCGGTGACATTGCCGGTTATTGCGCTGGGTGGAGTGGGCGTGGTGTCGGTAGCGTCGAATGAAATCCCGCACGAAATGACGTTGCTGACGCGGGCTGCGCTGAACAACGATTGGCTTACGGCGCGCGCGCTCAACAGAAAATACTTACCGTTAATGCAGGCCAACTTCATTGAGTCGAGCCCGTTGCCGGTAAAGGCCGTGCTGGCGATGATGGGCAAGATCGAAGAAACCTACCGCCTGCCCTTGTTGCCCATGCGTCGCGATACACGCTCGAAGCTGCAGAAAATTGCGATGGAAGCTGGTGTGATCGCGAAAGCGGCGACTGCCGCGCCGGAAGCGGCGGCGTTCTTTATCTACGAAAACTGGGCGGCGGGGCCGCGCAAGATCGTCTTGCATCGCGGGTCGTGCGGGCAGTGCAATCAGGGCAAGGGCCGTCCCTCAGGCCACGATGCCAACCACTCGAATTGGCACGGGCCCTATGCGACGCTCGCTCACGGCCGCGAAGCGGCTCATGCGATGACCGGCGTTCTGATTCGCAGCGAGTGCAAGTGTATTTGAAGGCAGTTGCCAGTTCTCCGTTCTGAGCTGAGTTTGCGCTCCTGCATTCTGCTTGCTGCATTCCTTTATACTTCTCCGCATGCAATCCTTGAAATCTTCCATCGAACGCCTGGCGGCGCTGGGCGAAATCGAGCACAATCCCGAAGCGCGGCCTGCGTTTCTGGAATTCCGCGACGCGCTCACACAGGGCAAGATTCGCGCCGCCGAAAAGATCGATGGCCGATGGGTGGTCAACACCTGGGTGAAACACGGCATCCTGCTGGGCTTTCGACTGGGCGAGTTAACCGAGAGTGGCGGCCCGGGGCTCACCTTTGTCGATAAAGACACCTTCCCTGCCCGGCAATTTTCTTTGGCCGATCGGGTTCGGGTTGTGCCCGGCGGATCTTCGGTTCGGTTGGGAGCGTACGTTGCTCCTTCGGTGATTTGCATGCCGCCTATGTTCATCAACGTTGGCGCCTACGTGGACGAGGGAACAATGGTGGACTCTCATGCGTTGGTAGGATCTTGTGCGCAGGTTGGCAAGCGCGTGCATCTTAGCGCTGCCGCGCAAGTAGGTGGCGTGCTCGAACCGATAAATGCCTCACCGGTAATTATTGAAGACGATGTGCTCGTCGGCGGCAATTGCGGTATTTACGAGGGCACCGTAGTTCGCAGCCGTGCAGTGCTCGGCGCGGGAACGATCCTAACGCAATCGACACCGCTTTACGATCTGGTCCACGGAGAGGTGCATCGCGCTACGGCGGAAGCCCCGCTCCAAGTTCCGGAGGGGGCTGTGGTGGTGCCTGGGTCTCGCGCGGTAAAAAAAGGTCCGGCGGCGGACATGGGAGTTTCGTTGTATACGCCTGTCATCGTAAAGTACCGCGACGAAAAAACCGATCATGGGATTGAACTCGAGGATTGGTTGCGGTAGATCCCGCGCTCTTGAGTTCGAAGTTAGCTCGTACTCACGCGCAGTGAATCGCCCTCGCGGACCACCTTCAATTCGACGAAATTCTTGATCACCGCATCCGCTTCTGCCAATTGTTCCGACCGGTACGTGCTGGCAAATCCGATCACCTTCATTCCGCCAGCATGAGCCGAGCGGATTCCGGCAGGCGCGTCCTCGATGACCAGACACTCTTCCGGCTTTACACCCAAGGCTTTTGCCCCTTTCAAATAAGGCTCTGGGTGCGGCTTTCCATTTTCCACCTCATCGGCCGTGATCATTACCCTGGGGATTGGCACGCCAACCACTCGAAGCCGGTCAGTGGCTAAATGCCGCGAGCCGGACGTGACTACGCCCCAGGAGTCTACTGGCAGTGAGCTGACAAGCTGGATGGCGCCGGGCATCGCAGTGAGAGAAATGTGATCCTCCGACTCTTTTCTTTCCAAATCGCGCAACTCCGCCTCTGCGTCCAAGTGCGGCGTGACAGCACGAATTACTTCGATCGCCCGCACGCCATGCGCGATCGCAATCACTTTCTCCTCGTCAATCCCTCGGGCCCGCGCCCAGATTCGCCAGTGGCGGTCTACGGCACCGGTGGAGTCGACGAGGACGCCGTCGAGATCGAAGAGTATGGCAGAGCAGAGAAAAGTGGGCATGCTTTTTTTTAGCACAGATCGTCGATTTTGCTGAGAGGATGTGGGCCGGATGCACTATTGCGTCTGTGCAGGAAGAATGAGGCGGGGTGCTAAGAGTAGATCCGAGTGCTGAGCCTGTAGCCTCGTTTTTAGATGTCTCTCCCGGAAGTGCGCCTTCGCACGCTCGCCCCAGGCGCGAACAAACCAGTAGTTCAGGCCTGCGCCAATCGCGGAACTTACCAGAGGAATCATGCGGCCCGCCCACTTCTCAACAACCTCAGCACTGGCGCGGGCCGCGATGGCTTGGATTACGCGCGGAACAAATCTATTAACCACTTCTTTTTCCAGCAATTCACGGCTGATGTCGACTCCCGCGGCGCTTGCCGCCGCGATCCACAACTCTGCAATCTCGCTGTCCGTGTTGAACTGGAATCCGTAAATCAAACTCAATTTCTGGATGGTGCGCATGGTGATAGCCGAAAGGATACCGAGGTCGGGCACGATGGTGATCAGGCCGCCCAAGCCGAAACCCGCTCCCTCGGCGGCGGCAAGCTTCATTCCGGCACGAATCACGTCATCAGCTACCGCATCGAGTTCGCCGACTTCCAGCGAATAGACTCCGCGATAGCTGCTAATGGGGACTCGGTAGGCCGTGCGCAATTGCAGCAAGAACTTTTCGGGATTGACCTGCACTTTGGAATAGGCGCGCGTCAGGCCTTTCATCAGCGCCTTCTCGACGCGACCGCGCACCCACGATTTGGATCCGTCGCTTTCCACTCTCTAACCTTAACCCAGAGAGTGCAAAAATGGTATCCGCAGCAAACTGTAGGCGAGCGTACTCTATACGTCCCGCAAGGCATCTGCTAGCATCATCAGTAATCCATGCCAACTGGAAAATTGCAAATCATCCCTCTCGGGGGCCTCGGCGAGTTCGGTATGAACTGCATGGCCCTCCGCTGGGGCGATGACATTATTGTCGTTGATGCAGGCCTGATGTTCCCCGAAGCTGAATTGCTCGGAGTGGACATCGTTGTGCCCGATATCTCTTATCTCACCGAAAACCGCCACCGGGTGCGCGGAATTATTCTTACTCACGGCCACGAGGACCACATCGGGGCGCTGCCGTGGATTCTTTCAGACTTGAAGGTGCCGGTCTGGGGCACCGAGTTCACGCTGGCCTATGTGGAAGACAAACTCGATGAGCATGGATTGCTTGATGATGCCGATTTGCGCGAAATGCGCGCGGGCGAGCGCTTCAAGGCCGGCGTCTTCACGATTCATCCCATTCGAGTAACGCACAGCCTCGTCGACTGTGTAGCGCTGGCGATTCACACGCCGCTCGGCGTGATTATTCACACCGGCGACTTTAAAGTCGATCCCACGCCTACGGACAATCATCTTTTTGATTTGCATGCCTTTGCCGAATACGGCAAACAGGGGGTGCTGGCTCTGTTCCAGGATTCCACAAACGTCGAACGCAAAGGCTACACGCCCAGTGAACGAGCGGTGCGCCGCAAGTTCGACGAGGTTTTCGCGCATACGAAACGGCGGCTGTTTATCTCCTGTTTCTCGTCTTCGATCCACCGCATCAAGCTGGCCGTGGAGTTGGCGCATCAACATGGACGGAAAGTCGCGTTCATTGGCCGCTCCATGAACAACTCCGCTGAGATTGCCGAAGACTTGGGGTATCTCGAAATTCCCGACGGCCTGGTGATCAATCCAGGCGACATGAAGAATTTCCCTCCAGAGAAAGTGTGCGTGATGATCAGCGGCACGCAGGGCGAGCCCATGTCGGCGCTGTCGCGCGCGGCGGTGGACAATCACAAGCACGCCAAGATCGAGAAAGGCGATACGGTTGTGCTCTCGTCGCGCATCATCCCGGGCAACGAGAAAACTATATACCGCATGATCGATCACCTGTTCCGGCGCGAAGCCTACGTGATTTACGAGGACGGCACCTCGCCTCCGATTCACGTTAGCGGGCATGCCAGCCAGGAAGAGTTGAAGCTGATCATCAATCTGGTGAGGCCGCGGTACTTTATTCCAGTTCATGGCGAGTACCGGCAGTTGAAGCTGCATGCTGAGATGGCAGGAGCCATGCACAACGCGGTAGGCAAAGTGATGCTCATCGAGAGCGGCGATGTTCTTGAGTTCGACGAACTCGGCGCGCGAAAGGCCGGACGTGTCAACGTGGGGCGGGTGTGCATCGACTCCGGATCGCGCACCGACGTGGTCGAGGACTTGATCATCAAAGACCGGCGGCACTTGAGCGAAGACGGTATTGTGCTGCCTATTATTGCGATCAATAAACTTTCCGGAAAAGTCGAAACCACCCCTGAGATTGTGACCCGCGGCTTTAATCCGGGTGACAACGGGTTGCTTGATGGCGCGCGAAAGATAGTCGAAGATACCCTCGCGTTCTCCAGCGAAGAGGAGAAGGCCGATTACGGCGTGATCAAGGAGAAGATCCGCGCGGATTTGAAGCGGTATATCTCTAAGCAAACGCAGAAGCGGCCACTGATTATGCCGGTGATACTAGAGATCTAGCAAGTACGATACGCTTCGCAACTGACGGTGGGCGCTACGCCAGCGGATTCTTCCACCTCAAACCCGGAAAGCGCGCAAAATCCCGGTGGGCCGTGTACAGC
>Ga0208691_1000088_pt1 | contig 26838 bp, 25 predicted proteins | sample June2015DPH_20_1_FD_184719 | JGI IMG/M metagenome (GOLD analysis project Ga0208691, IMG submission 184719) | Peatland microbial communities from SPRUCE experiment site at the Marcell Experimental Forest, Minnesota, USA - June2015DPH_20_10... | ecosystem: Environmental > Terrestrial > Soil >... | reverse complement strand
GATGCCATCCTGCCCAACAACCAAACTGACACAGCCAAACTGCCCCACTAGCAGCAGGTCTCGGAATCAGCTACGATACCGAAAAAGGAGTTACCTCCATTGTCAGCGGCACACCCGCTCCCAATCTGGTCAATGTTGCTCATTTCCGTGGAATTCAACCAGGGCAGCGCGCGGCCGACCGGCCAGGGATGGTCAATCGTGCAGCACGATATTCAGCAGCGAGCTGTGAACTTCCAGCCCGCCGTTGTATTCGATGAATCCCAGTTTGCGGAACCGGTTCATGAAAAAGCTGACTCTGGAGCGAGTGGTACCCACAATCTCAGCCAACATTTCCTGGCTGATCTTTGGAATCACGCGCTCTGCTTTACCTTCCTTGCCGAAGTTAGCCATCAGCAGAAGTACCCGCGCCAGGCGCTTCTCACTGGAGTTAAAGAGCTGATCCACCAGATCCTCCTCGATCCGAATGTTCCGGGAGAGCAGGTAACGCAGGAACAACTCGGAAAAAGGAGGGCTCGCTATGTAGCATCGTGATCACACTTTGCTTTTCCAGCCGCATGATCAAGCACTCCGATAATGCGGACGCGCTGGCCATGAGCAACGGCTGGCCGGCCAGGCATCCTTCGCCAAAGAAGTCGGCGGATCCCAGGATAGCGACCACTGCTTCTTTACCCCGTTGGGAAACCACCGTCAGCTTGACCCTGCCTTTCTGGATATAGAAAATGGCGTCGGCCGGATCGCCTTGCGAGAAAACCCTCTGGCTCTTCCCGTATTCCGCCAGGGTCCTTCCTTTGCCGACCTTGGCCAGAAACACTTTGGGATCGAAATCTGGTGCTGCTTTCGGCTTTGTCTTCACTTAGATCGAGTATACCTACAGACCAAACGAAGGAAGGGTGAGCAATATTGAGCAGCCTATGAACAGGCCATTGTTTAAACTGAAAGGTTACCACGACATCCAATTCCCAGTCTCGACGTATAATGATCCGCGCCCCCTGGGCGGCTGTGTTCTTGAGTGTCCTATCTCTGAGCGGTCAGGTAAACGTCCTCACTTACCACAACGATCTTTCGCGAACCGGTCAGAACCTAAGCGAGACCATTCTCACTCCGTCGAGTCTCCGGGTGGGCGAGTTCGGCCAACTCTTCAGCGATCCGGTGGATGGCCAGGTTTACGGCCAGCCGCTATACATGTGGGGATTGAACATTGCGGGGAAGGGTTTCCACAACGTGGTATTCGTCGTGACCGAACACGATAGCGTCTACGCGTTCGATGCTGACAACAACACGGGATCGAACGCCGCCCCGCTCTGGCAGGCCAGTTTCATCAATCCAGCCGCCGGCATCACCTCGGTCCCGGCCGATAACTTGGGCTGCAATGTTATCACGCCAGAGGTGGGAATCACCAGCACTCCGGTGATCGACCCGATTACAGGAACCTTGTACGTGGTTGCGATGACGCTGGAAAGTTTCGGCCAAACCTACGTGCATCGGTTGCACGCGCTGGACGTCCAGACTGGCGCGGAACAACCCGGCAGTCCCGTTGAGATTCAAGCTTCGGCGCCGGGAACGGGCGATGGAAACTCCACAGTGACGTTCCAGCCCTGGTTATACAAAGAACGTGCGGGACTGCTCTTACTCAACGGGGTGGTCTACACGGCTTGGTCCTCGCATTGTGATTCCGGGAACTATCACGGCTGGTTGATCGGTTACGACGCAAAAACACTCCAACGCGTAGCAGTTTACACCAGCACTCCGAATTGGGAAGCCGGGTCCATCTGGCAGAGCGGAGCGGCGCCGGCAGCCGACGCAAACGGCAACATATACGTTGTCACCGGCAATGGAACCTTCGATGCCGAGCGCGGCGGCGGGGATCTGGGTGACACCGTCATCAAGCTCGCGACCACGAATGGGCTTTCGGTCGCCGATTACTTCACTCCGTTCAACGCCGACTTGCTGGACATCGAAGACATGGATCTCGGGTCGAGCGGAGCGCTTCTGCTGCCGGATACGGCCGGAACCTCCCAGCACCCGCATCTGCTCGTGACCGGTGGTAAAGAGGGCCGCATATATCTTGTCGATCGGGACCGCATGGGACATTTTTCACCCGGAAGCGATAGCCAGATCGTTCAATCCCTTCCAGCAGCCGTCGGCCCGTTGTTCGGGATACCTGCGTACTTCAACAACACGGTCTTCTTCGGGGCCAAGAACGATGCGCTGAAGGCTTTCCCGATCTCGAATGGCCTTCTGTCTGAAATACCGTCCTCCGAAAGCACCGGTGCGATGCCATACCTGGGTTCAGTGCCCAGCATCTCGGCCCACGGAACGAAGGATCCCATCGTTTGGAGCATTCAGCCCGACGCACTGCACGCCTACGATGCGACGAACCTCGCCAGCCAGCTATACAGCGGCAGCTTCGGCTCCTACATAAAATTCTCGACACCAAGCATTGCGAACGGCAAGGTCTACGTGGGAACTGAAAACTCGGTCGCGGTGTTTGGGCTTCTCAAGTCGCCGGGCATTAGCGCAATCGTGAACTCGGCTGGAAACGGCGCGGGCGCTGCCGCACCGGGATCCATCGTCTCCATATATGGGACGAATCTGGCAGCCGGCGCCGCAACGGCATCCCAGAATCCACTGCCGAAAGTTTTGGCGGGCTCCCGGATATTGATCAATGGTCTTCTGGCTCCTTTGCTTTCCGCCGGCCCCACTCAAATCAATGCCCAGGTCCCCTATGAAGTTCCAGCCGGAATTGCAACGGTTGTGGCGATCGAAGGGAACAGCGTGTCCACGCCGGTCGCGCTTCAAATTCAGGAAACAGCGCCGGGAATTTTCGCCGCGCTCAACCAGGATGGAACCGTCAACGGACCGGCGCATCGAGCTTCGCCCGGAAGCACTCTTCTGGTGTTCTTAACGGGCGTGGGTCCAACCGAACCTTCCCTGCCTACGGGCGTTGCGGCGCCGGCAGGTCAACCGGTGAGTGCTATGGCTCCGCTGAGCGCGTCCATCGGTGGCCAGACCGCCCCCGTCCTCGCCGCTGGTCTGGAACCAGGATTGGTTGGTGTGTTCACAGTGACCCTGCGCGTGCCGCCGCAGGCGCCGGGGAACCATCCGCTAGTGATCCAGGCAGGTGGCGTTCTGAGCAACAGCCTGGCGGTAAATATAGGTCAAAACTGAACAGTGATAATCCGCTGATGAGTCTACAATACCCGTGGAGCGCCATTGACCTACCTAAAATATGAGATCGGCTCAGGACAAGTTACGAAAGTAACCGCTGACGAGATCCTGCGATGGTTTGAAGCCTGCTTTCAAACGTCGGGCGACGTCTGGGACAGGATGAACCAGAAAGACTTTTTCTTTGGCTCGCGGGAGCGCATCTACGCCAACGAGAAAAGCGTCAAGCAACTCGGGCTGACCTATTTCGATGGTGGGCCTTACTTCATTCGTCCAACCGCTCGGCCAGAGCCAGCGGCGCATTGATATCGTCACTGGTGGCGTTTCGCCTACGCCGAAGAACTTGAGTGCCTCCTACCCGTGCGCCCGTCTGGAAGGTCAACGCCATCCCGAGTAGTATCACCACCACGATCGCAATCGGCAACAACGGAATGTAAAGTAAGAAAACGCCGATGCAGCCCACCAGCAGCGCGGTGGAGAGCACATGGCCGGCCGTTCAGTCGAAAAGCGTGGCGTCCCACGTGCTACAGCTTGGCTTGACACTTGGAGGGGACACTTGGAAGAAACCACCGTGGAAATCAGCCAGATCACAACTCGATACCGATCCTCTCTGCGGGAGATTTTCTGCCACACCTCGGCACACGTTGTGCCGGCAGCGTCGATGTCGGGGCTATTCTTGACACTGCTGGCCGTGCTGGCAGGGGCTCTGGGTTTGTGGCGTTTGGGCGTGGACCCTGGCTGGACCAGTCCATTCTTTGTAGCGAGCGGATTGTTCTCGCGCTATCAATTGTGGTTCGCCATCGCGATCGTCGCACAAACATCCGCATTCATCCTCAATCGCTGGGTGGCGAATCAGGTTATAGACGTTCCGGCCATCGCCGCGGTATAGGAGACGTACCATCATGACTACGAAAGAGCTAACGCATTTCCAAACTATTCTGGAGGTCCGGCAAGCTGAGTTAGAAGCGCTGCTTCGAAACCGCGAAGTAATCGCCGTGAATTTGAACTCCGACATGCTGGACCAGATCCAGCACGCCCAGGAACGCGAGATGGCGATTGGCAACCTCGAGCGTGCATCCGCCCGTCTGAGCCAGGTGCGAGGTGCGCTCCAAAGTATTCAGCGCGGCACTTTCGGAATCTGCCTCGACTGCGAAGAGGAGATCAGCATGAAACGGCTCGCGGCAGTGCCCTGGACTACAGCGTGCCTGGCCTGCCAGGAAGCCGCGGATCTTAGTGGAATGCCAACTCAAAACGCGATCGAAGAGCCAGTCCTGAGCGCTGCCTGAGCTGACCGCCCGCGGTCATTTGACCAAATACCGTTACCCCGTCGGAAGCGCGAATCGGCCCAAATCGATATCGGCTCAACGCAAGATAACGTGGTGCGAGCCGTGCAGTGAACAATCGTGCCGTGACCAGATTACCCCGTAGGGCAAGCCTCTGGCTTGCCAGTCCCCGATTGGCCATTGTGTCGATTCTCGTGGTGGGCGCAATTTCGGCAACTGCATCCGCCGTCGATCTTTCCAAATACCGGGACTTCCAACTGGGGGCGAACCTGGCTACCATCGCAAAACAGACCAGCGCCAGCCTATCCGACGTAAAAGTAATTCATAGCCGCCCGGCCCTCATCCAGGAATTGCAGTGGCGCCCGCAACCTTTGGGCGCGAAGTCCCATTCGGAGCCGGCAAAAGAGGTGGTCTTCAGCTTCTATGACGGCGAACTGTTCAAGATCGCGGTTTATTACGATCGGTACGAGACCGAGGGCCTGACGGCGGATGACATCGTCGACGCGATAGCTACGAACTACGGGACGGCGTTGAAGCCGGTCGCTGCGGCCGCTGTGGAGGGCCCGTATGCCGATCAGGAAACCGTCGTCGCACAATGGCAAGATCCCGAGTACCGCTTCGATCTGATCCGTTCGTCGTACGGGCCAGCCTTCCAGCTGATTGGTGTTCTGAAGAAACTGCAAGCAACGGCCGAAGCCGCCATTCTAGAGGCGACGCGGCTCGACAACCAGGAAGCGCCTCAAAAGGCCGCTGCCCAGGTAGCGCTTCTCGAAGAAGCGGAAAGAGCCAAGCTTGACCAAGCCAGGCTGGTGAATAAGGCCAAGTTTAGGCCATAACCGAGTTGAGGCGGAATCACAAATGAATGTTTCGATAGCCACTGAAATAAACGCATGGGAAGACGAGGGCGGATCTGCGCCCCCAATGTCGGGCGCCTCGGCGGCCGAGCTCACCGGCACCGCCAGTCAGGTGGAGTGGGCCGTGCGAATCAAACGCCAGGTGAACGCCGAGTTCGACCGTGTGGCGGCGGCATTCCGATCTGTAGCGGATAGACAGAGTGACAGGAAGCGCGCCGAAACCGAACGCATCATCGCGGTACTCGAAGACCAGCGAACCGAAGTAATGCGCCACAACCAGGCTGGCTATTTCATTCGCGACTGGCAAGAGATCAGTGATCAGGTCCGCCAGGTGATCTTTCAGGATGCGCGTTATCAGGCAATCAAGAACGCAATCGCAGTACCGGCGACAACTTTAACAGGAGACTAACAGCATTATGAATATTCGACCGTTATATGACCGCATCGTGGTGAAGCGGATTGACGAACAAGAAACCACGCGCAATGGCATTGTCATCCCGGACTCCGCCAAGGAGAAACCGCAAGAGGGCGAGGTTATGGCCGTCGGCCATGGCAAGCGCCTGGAGGATGGCAAACTGGTGGCTCTCGACGTCAAAGCGGGCGACCGTATCCTTTTTGGAAAATATTCCGGCAACGAGATCACGCTGAAGGGCACGGAGTACATCATCATGCGTGAGGACGACGTTCTCGGAGTTCTGGATTCTGCCGGCAAAACGGCGAAGAAAGTCGCGTAATTCATTCGAACTCAAAAGGAACCCATCATGGCAAAACAGATTACTTATAGTGACCACTCCCGGCAGGCCATCCTGCGCGGTGTCAACCAGCTCGCCGAAGCGGTCAAGGTGACGCTCGGCCCCAAGGGACGCACCGTGGTTCTCGAAAAGAAATTCGGAGGCCCTACCATCACCAAAGATGGCGTAACGGTGGCGAAAGAGATCGAGCTGAAAGATCCGCTGGAGAACATGGGCGCCCAGATGGTCCGCGAGGTGGCATCCAAAACTTCCGACGTGGCCGGCGACGGCACCACTACCGCTACCATCCTTGCGCAGGCGATTTTCCGCGAGGGCGTCAAGGCGGTTACAGCCGGTGCAAACCCGATGGCCATCAAACGTGGCATTGACAAGGCGGTCGAAGTAGCCGTGGAAGAGATCAAAAAGCTCTCGAAGCCAGTCTCCGGCGACATGATTGCTCAGGTGGGCCGGATTTCGGCCAATAGCGATTCCACTGTCGGCGATGTCATTGCCCAGGCGATGCAGAAGGTGGGCAAGGACGGCGTGATCACGGTTGAGGAATCCAAGACCATGACCACCGAACTCCAGACCGTGGACGGTATGCAATTCGATCGCGGCTACCTCTCGCCGTACTTTGTGACTGATCCCGAGCGTATGGAATGCGTACTGGAAGATCCCTACATCCTGATCCACGAAAAGAAGATCAACAACATGAAGGATGTGCTGCCGATTCTCGAACAGATCGCTCGGGCGGGCAAGCCGCTTCTGCTGGTCTCGGAAGAAGTGGAAGGCGAAGCGCTAGCCACATTGGTAGTTAACAAACTCCGCGGAACGCTCAACGTGTGCGCCGTGAAAGCGCCGGGCTTCGGCGATCGTCGCAAAGCCATGCTCGACGATATTGCGATCCTGACCGGCGGCAAAGCCATCATGGAAGAAACCGGTATCAAGCTGGAAGGCGTTCAGTTGGCCGATCTGGGGCGCGCTAAGCGCGTCACGGTGAATAAAGACAACACCACCATTATCGACGGCGCGGGAACTCAGAAAGACATCGAAGGCAGGATCAAGCAACTCCGTTCCCAAGTGGAAGAAACAACCTCGGATTACGATAAGGAAAAACTGCAGGAGCGGCTGGCGAAACTCGCGGGTGGTGTGGCAATCATCAAAGTCGGCGCCGCTACCGAGACCGAGATGAAAGAGAAAAAAGCTCGCGTCGAGGATGCTCTCAATGCCACCCGCGCCGCGGTTGAGGAAGGGATCGTGCCGGGCGGCGGTGTCGCGCTGCTACGCGCGGGCATTGCGCTCGAAAAGTTGACGCTCCCCGGTGACGAACAGTTCGGCGTGACCATCGTTCGACGCGCATGCGAGGAGCCGGTCCGCCAGATTGTGCTCAATTGTGGAACCGAGGGCGCCGTGGTCGCCGAACATATCAAGAACCAGGCGGATCCAAACTTCGGCTTCAATGCCGCCACTGAAAAGTACGAAGACCTGGTGAAGGCCGGCGTAATTGATCCAACGAAAGTCACTCGCACGGCCCTGCAGAATGCAGCCTCCATCGCATCGCTCATGCTCACCACCGAGGCCATGGTCTCGAGCGTCGCGGAGGAAGCAGATTGAACAAGCGATTACTAAAGCGCCACAAGCGACAGGTCGCCCGCGCGAAGGAACATGTGAAACTGTCGGAGCCCGACGTGCGAACACCGGAACAAATAACCGCTGCGCGAGAAGCCGGCCGTTCCGCCGGCGGCAGTCGCGGAGGCTCCGAAGCACCGGGCGCTATGCCATCCATTCGAAAACAATCGGGCGCCGCCGCACGCAGCCCGGCGAAAGCCGACGCATAGGGCAGATTATGATCCGCACGAGAGCAGAGAAATTCTCCCACTGCCCCTACTGCAGGTCTGTCGATTTTAGAAGTGTTGGCGTGCGAAACGCCCTGGAGAAAGCTATCAACTGGCTTCTCCAGCCCTATCGGTGCTCGCTGTGCGGTCACCACTTTTTTCTGTTTCGCTGGCAAGCTCCCATCGGCGGAACAGCATAGTAACTCACAAATCGCGCAGAACTGACCCACCACCAACTACTCAAGTCACCGCGTCGCGCCGGTGAATTCGTATACTTGCACCGCCTTCCGCCCACTGCTGCCGAACCCGAGTACCGAACTCGTGGAGGCAAACACGGGCCGCAATTGCTGCAATGGCTCCAGCGCTACCGGACTCACCATCGGATTATCGCCCACCAACACGCAGCCTTCATTCCGGCAACCCATTTCCGCCGCCAACGCTGCCTTCGCGGACTCGAATCGCTTGGTTGCAAGTACCTCCTGGTATGTCCTACCGTTGGGAAACGTTTTCTGACGAAGAGATAGAATTGTCGCGCCGTCGCGCCCATCCACGGCTTGGCCTCCGAATACGAACAGCCGGATCGCCATGCTTCGATAGTAGGCCGGAAGATAAAACATCCTCGGCGCCAATTCGCCCGCTGCGTTGGATTCGTACACCAGCAGCAGATATTCCCTTTGCCGATGCCTCCTTGCATACGCGAAGAATAACGGAAAATCGCCGACCATTACGTTCTGTTCGGATGGCCATAGCGGAAGCCGCTCGTCCACCACTACGTAGCGCGCGCGCTGCGCTTGCAAAAGTGGAACCGCTTCCTGCTCGGACTGCGCTAGAAAAAAATCGGCGGCAGCGGAGGCGTTTTCCTGAGTCGGATTCGTCACCGGGATTCGTCTGGCCACATCCTCAATCCAATAGCCGTAATCCCACCAGGCCAACACGCTGTAGGCGCTGGAAGGATAGCGATAGTCTGGCCCGAAATCTCGCCGGCGGTATCTCGCATAGAAAAATGCTGGATCCACGAACGGTTCCGGAGTGGATGCGCGCATCCACTGCAACGTCTCTTTCCAGTCCTCCGATATTCCCGTGGATGCATAGCCGTTGATTGCTGCGTAGAGGTTCGGCCCGAACACCAGAAGCGCCAGGCATAAGCCGATTGCCCACGCCGCCTTGCGGCCGGATGCGATCAGGCAGTCTGCCGCAAAGCCGGTCGCGAGCGCCACGGCAATGGCATAGTAGTAAGTCATTCGGAGTTGGCCCATCGCTAGCACAAACGTTGTAAGGCCCCAAAAGAAGATGAGCGCTCGCCCTGGATCCCTTCGCTTGAGAAGATAGCCGCCCAGCAAAAACAATCCGATCAATGCGAAAAAGAACGCGCCGTAAAACTGGCGCAAGGCCGGAATCAAAGTGAAATGACCCAGCTCATACACCGGGGATTGAAGCTCGTCCACTCCGCCCGAGGTTCCAAACAGGGACGGCATCAGATGCGTAACCACGATTTTCGCCGGGTGGCGCAAGCTATTCGCCAGCACTGCCGTTACTGCAACGATCGCCAATCCGCCAGCTGCCAACCCTCCGAAGAATGCCGGACCCGGGCGTCGAAATCGCCGGCACAACTTGGCCCACAATTCCAGAGCGCCGATCCCGAGCGTCCCGAGTACGAGCGCGGCGATGGTGTAATTCATCCACAACAGGTTGTGGAATACGAGGCAGATGCTCAGAGCGATCAGAAACGCCACGTACAACGGCCGGTACGTCGGGTCGGATTTTTCCCCTGCTGAAAACCATCGCACGCGATCGTAAATTGCCCACGCCACTACTACTCCAACCACAATTGCGGACCCGTGAAAGGTCAGCAGATAGGCTGCCAGCGTAAATCCCGAGGTGATTGAAGTTCCGAGCGCCGGCGGCCGTTCCATCGCGTGCAATAACAGAAAAAAGAACAGCGTCACCAACAGGCTTTCCATAATATGGTGATCGGTGAATCCCAGGCTCGATACGCGCAGATAATGCCCTGGCAGAGTCGCGATAACCGCGGCTGCCACGAGAGCCGCGCGCAATCCAAATACCAGCCTGGCCAGGACGAAAACGGCTACCACTTCGAAAACGGCCAGCACCGCCGGATACCAGGCGGCGATTCCGTCGAGCAGCGATTCCGATGGCGCGCCCCCGCCGGCCAGCCATGCGATCAACCCCAGCAGCCAGTCATAAAACGGCGCGGTCGCAGTATCGTGGACCTGGCCAAAAATGACATATGGGTCCACCATGCTGCGCCATGGGAAATGTTTGACCAGATTCTCCGCCACGCGCACGTGGTACCACGCATCGGTTTCCTGGAAGTTCACGAAGCCGGACTGAAATACGAGATCGAAGCGCGGGATTACCCGGATGCACAACGCCAGCAGTCCGAGCCCCGCCACCACAATCCAATACCAGCGGTTCAGGATGGCCGCGAGCCATCCCGCGCGTTCCTGTTGCGGGGCGGGCGTTGGTTCCAGTTCTATCGTTCGCTCATTATGGCATACGCGCTCAGTGGGGCAGGATGTCATCCCAATGTCAGTTAGTTTTTGTGCCACACCGACCAAGTGCTGAATCCATTGTGGCGCATGCACTCTTGCGTGCCGCGTCGGCACTCCTGCCGACGCCTGGCTTGCCCGTTGGCGGGGCCTACGGCGAAACATCAGGCGATTCCTCCAACAACATAAGTCCTTTAAAATGTCCGTGGCATCAAAAACTAAGTGACATTGGGATGTCATCCTGCGGCGGGTTGGTAACCCGCGCTGTTTGCGCCGATGAGCAATCGGCGCGCAGAGCAGCTGACCCTCTGCCCTGCTCCGGTTAAAATCAGGTGTGCGATGCGCGAAATTATAGGGACCGTTCGGCAGGCCCTCGATTTGCTGAATTCCCGGCTGCGCCGGCGCTGGCTGCTGCACGTGCCGTGGGCGCTCTTTTCGGCGGCGCTCGAAATGATCTCCACCGCCGGCATGCTCATACTGATCCGTCTCATCAGTGATCCCGCCGGCGCCGCGGGCGTCTCTTCGCTAAGGATCGTCCACCAATGGATCTCATTCGAACCTGGCTTGCGCTTCAACGCCGTGTTCGCGGCGCTGGTGGCTCTGTCTTACGTGGTGAAGAACAGTCTGCGGGTGGTTGAGATTTACGCCCAGCAGCGTTGCGCCGCCGCAACCGCGGTCTGGATTTCATCCGGTCTGCTGGAGCGATACTTACTGGCGCCTTACAGCCTGCATCTGCGGCGCAATTCCTCCGACATGCTCAACAACGTGAGTTACGCGGCGGACCAAGTGAGTTGGCTGGTGCTGCAGTCCGTCACAGCCTTAATTTCGGAAGCCTTCATCGCACTTGGCATTCTGGCCGTGCTGGTGGCTCAGCTTCCCTCGCTCGCGCGCGGCGCGGCAGCCGCCACGGCCGGCGTTACCATTCTCTTGCTATGGATCACCCAACAACGACACATTCGCTGGGGCGGGCTCCTGCACAACGCCAACGCTCAGAAACTTCAGAGCGTTCGCCAGAGTCTGGCGGCCGTCAAGGAAGCTAAGATTCTGGGGCGGGAGCGCTATTTCGGCCGGAGGTTTGCGCGGATCCGCTCCGCCCTCGGCGATCTGGAAGCCATGCAGGTCACCAGTGAAATCATTCCGCGCGTAGTGGTGGAAACCACATTCGTAATGGCGCTCGCCGCTTTGATTATCATCTCCTGGCTGCGGCCGGATGCGGCCGGGAATTTGACGCTCACGCTCGGTATCTTCGCGTATGGCGGGCTGCGGCTATTACCTTCCTTGCACCTGCTGGTTTATCGATTCAACCGGGTCGGCTCGGGCGTTGCTGCCGTCCATGCGGTTGTGCGGGATTGGAATGAGCTCGGGCCTTACATTGCGGTCAGCAGCGCAGCGGACGCGGCCATCGCCATGAAGGAATCGGTGGTATTTGAGCGCGTGTCATTTTCATACGAGAATTCCCACACCGACTCGGGTGAACCTGCTTTGAGCGATATCAACCTCACCATTCGCCTGGGTGAGTCCATTGGAATTGTGGGCCCCACGGGTGCGGGAAAAACCACTCTTGTCGATCTGATGCTGGGGATTCTCGAGCCCACCGCTGGAACCATTCGCGTGGATGGCCGCGATATTCGATCATCGCTGCGGGCTTGGCAGAGGCAGATCGGCTATGTCCCGCAGGCTGTATACCTGATCGACGACACCATCCGGCGTAATATCGCTTTGGGGCTGGAGGACGCGGAAATCGATGAAGCTCGCGTAGTGGAGGCGGCTCGCGACGCGCAGTTGGATGGATTCTTGAGCGGGTTGGCGGAAGGCTTGGACACGGTTGCGGGCGAGCGCGGACTCAGGCTTTCAGGAGGAGAGCGGCAGCGGATCGCGGTGGCGCGGGCTCTCTACCGGCGGCCCACTGTTTTGATTTTCGACGAGGCTACCGCCGCTTTGGATAACGCCACCGAACAGGCTCTCACTCAAACCATTCATGGCCTGCATGGCCGGATAACAACTGTATTCATCGCCCATCGGCTAAGCACCGTGCACGATTGCGACCGGCTGATATTCCTCCGCGACGGAAGAATTGCCGATGTCGGAACTTATGCCGAGCTTGAAAGGAATCCGGAGTTTCAGGCGCTGAGTGCGCGGGCTCCGGAAACGTTTCCGTAGGTCTTCGACGGGTATTTACCTGGATCCGGCAGCACGCCGGAACACGGGGGCGGCGTCGCGCCGCCAGGCCACGGACCAGGTCTCGGAAAAGGACGCTTCAATGTTACGCTGCATGCGCTCGAGAAATTGCGGATCGCCAGGAAAACCCTGCAGCAATTCGTCGATCCGCTGGGCGAATTCGTGGCCATCTCGAAAAGTGACCGCGGTGCCCTCAGGCTGTATCTGTTCCGCCAGGCAGGGGCCGTAATCCAGCACCGAAGCCGGCGTTCGCGCGCCAAAGAAATCCATTATCTTCATCGGAAGATCCACGCCGGAAGAGGATCGGTGCAGGGAGAACCCGATGTGAGCCGCGCGCAACAGTTCGCGATAGTCGGCTGGTTCGAAAAAGGCAGTGCGTGGGATTACGCGGCGCCACAAAACGCGCGAGAGCCGTTGTTCCAATTCCTCGCGCAATGGTCCGCGGCCGGTAATCAGGACCATCAATTGCGGTAAGGGCCGCCCAGGCGCTTGGGAGTCCCAAATCTTCAGCCCCTCGATCAGAAGGTCCATGTCTTCATCAGAGCTAAAGCTGGTGGGGCAAATCCCGAGCGCCGCACCGTCCGGGAGCATCAAGCCGACCCGCGCAAGAACATCCCGCGCGGCCGCGCTTCTTTCCGAGATAGGCAGCAACGGCAGCAGTTCCCTGGGCTTGTCATAAAGCATGATGGGATTCACCAGGCCGAATTCGTCCACTAGAATCCGGCGCATGGCTTTTGATACGCAGAAATTGGCGTCCGCGTGGCGGCCGAACCAGCCCTCGCAAGTTTTCGCGAACCGAACCACGAAATGTTCCGGCCCTAAACGGGGCGCGAGCATTGTGTATCCGAAATTATGCCAGTCGATAATGAAAAGTGAACCTCTCATCCGTGCCGCTATCCAACCTGCTAATAAGGTAGGAAGGGTGGGTGGATTCTGCACCAAAATTGCATCGGCGCGCGGCGTTCCGGCCAGCAGCATCCACAGCGACTCGAAGAGCAGACAGGCTGCCCGTAGCGCCGTCACCAGCAGAAACCAAAATCGCGGTACATTTTCGGCAGCCCTCCGAAGAGTGTGAATCCGGCACACCCGAATTCTTTGGCTGCCTAAAACGGCGCCGTCCACAGGCGTCTCGTGGTATCCGCCAAGCGAGACCGCTGCTCCGTCCTCGGCCAGTGCCAAGGCGTGATTCAACATGCGTGGACTTCGTCCCAGATCGCCCAACACCAGGACCGTCGCGCGATAGCGGTGTGGTTCAGCTGACATAAGGAGAAAGACTATGATAGCCGGGCCCAACGTCCCGACCAGCCGATGCGTAGATCGCGAAAGCTCGGCGGGCGACCTGGTCAGTCTAGTAATTATCTAAGTAAGTAGTACTTCCGAGTCCTCTAGTCCCGGTGAGCGTGGATAGCCGCGTTCTTGCTAATGTAAGACCCTAAGTTGTTAAACCAGGAACCCTTTAGGGTTCCGGATACAAAAAAAGAGGAGAACCAAAATGAAAAAGTTCAAATTGTCTTTCTGGCTCGCGCTCGCGACCGCCAGCATGTTCGCAATCCAGCTCGCCGCGCCGGCTTCCCATTCCAGCCGCTTCGACGATCCTATGCCAACTTGCCCGCCGGAGTGCCCGCAAAAGCCCACCAAACCGCCAGCTCGCTGAATTCTGAAATGGGCAGGGCGGCTGGTGGCTGCCCTGCTCCGGGATCCGAGACATTATTCGTGTATCAATTCCGGGCCGGGTCTGAATATGCTGATCCAAATAACCAGGCAAAGCGTCAAGGCGGACAGCATGTAGTTATTTGTGAGGGTCTTTTTCGCCCAGCCCATGTTCACGGCGAAGTAACAAACCGCGTAGATCCCGAAATATGCGGCCAGCATGCTCTCATGCCGTAACAGATTGCTTTTGACGCTATTACGGATAACCACCAGGAACAACAGCGCCGAGAATCCAAGAAATAAGGCTAGAACCGTGGAAACATATCGCTTAGCCAGAAATTCAAACTGCATGACCACCTGCAGTTGAATGGTACCGAAGTGGCTAAGCTCCGCTCTTACGGGGACGGCTGCGAACACAACGGCTGTAAGCAGCAGAAAAAAAAGCACCGGCCGGGCTGGCCTGACAATATAGGTGTATTCTTTCCACATTCCGGAGTGGACTTCGAGTGTCACAGCGATTTGGAGAAGCAGCAGAATCGGCTCAGACCAGAGCCAGAAGTAGGTATAGGAGATAGGCAGAACGCTGCCGAACCCGAAGGTGAAGTAAAACGCTCCCAGGGACCGAAGCACCGCGCAACCCAGGTACAAAGTGAAAATCGGATTCTTCTTCGCCAGACCTGTCCAGAGTAAGTGGGCGCAGAACAGTATCTGCACAGTCACCGAACTGTACCAGAACAAGTTAGTGGGTTCTGACATCTGGATACACTTGTAGAAAGTGTACGGTGAAACCACTAAGCCGTCAACTATAAAATGTGGGGCGGCCTACACTGCTAACCCCGGCGTCCTAACCGTTAAGACCCTCCGTAACATACTAGTTACTTTTCTTCTTGACGGGCTTCTTTGCATTCGGATTACTGTAGTCAGTCTGAATGGTAGCACCGATCATCTGCAGCATACCTTTGGCGGCCTCGGCAAACTGTCCTGCGGGCTGAAGTTGGAGATACTTTTCGAGCGCTGCCTGCATTCCGTCCGGCGCAATCACTTTGCCGTCTTTGTCAGTAGTCAATTTCGCCGAGAGTGCGGTGGCGTACTGAAACTGGGCGTCCGCGTAATCGGGATTGGCTTCGATGGCCTTTTTGAAGGCGGCCTCGGCTGCGGCAGTCTGTCCGGTGTTCACCAGAACGGCGCCCAGATTATAGAAATACTTGCCCGCGTTGGGCGGATCCAGTTGCGCAGCCTTAGTGAGCTCAACCTGTGCTTCGTCGAACTTCTTCGCCTTGGCCAATGCCAATGCGTAATTATTGTGGTAAGCAGGATCGTCCGGTTTTAGCGCGATCGCTTTCTGAAAAGCTTCCAAGGCCTTGCCCAGCGTGGCGGTCTGCTCATCGCCGGTTTTGGTGGCCGCCAGTTGGACGTCGGCGTCCGCGAGGTTGGCCCAGATGACATGCTGATTGGGATCCATCTGGGCTCCCTTCTCGAAGGACTCGACGGCGACCGGATAGTTCTTGGCCGTTAACGCCTCTTTGCCGGCATTGAACGCATCGTTCAACTCTTTGTTCTTGGCCATGGTGGCGGCGTTTTCCTTGGCCTTCTTCTCCAAGGCTTCCTTTTGCTCCTTGCTCAGGCCGCGTTCCTGCTCCTTGCTCAAGTTGCCTGTTTCAACGGCCTTTTGGGTAGCTTGGTTCGCTTCCATGGTCTTCTTCAGATCAAAGTTGCAGGGAGTTGGATCGCCCAACTGGGTGCGTAAATGCTGAACGAAATCGCGCTTCTCGTCGCCGACAAATACGGTAACGGTATATGTGCCCAAGGGCAGCCCGTTGTAAATGTAGTGGCCCTTTTTGTCCGTCTTCGCGCCCTTGTACGTACCTTTCATGTCCTCGCGCTCGATCAGGATCTTCGCGCCCACGGCTGGACTTCCATCCGTGTTCTTCACTTCGCCCTCAATGGCCGAGATCTGCGCCCAGGCGGCGCCGGTAAACAACAGGAAACAAAACGCGTATGAAATGTACCCGCGTGACTTGGCAAGCATCCCGATATCCTCCCCAGCAGTCAATCTTTTAAACTTCAGCATACTACGATGTGTGGCGCTATGCACTCGGGCGTGAAGGGCGCATCAGTAGGCGACGCTAAGCACGTAAGCCTCTCCATAATCGATCACTCCGGCATCTAGCGTACCCTTCTTCAACGGCGCCGTGAAACTGGCGAACCCGCCGGTGGCGATTCCCAAACTACCGAAGGACGTTTCGCCGCTCGCGGCGCTTGGCAACTGCGCCCGAATAGCCGCGGGAACTACGAACTTGCCCGCCGAAGCGGGAGCCCCGCAGTAAAAGCTCTTAGCGCTCGACAGGGAGGGGTTCGTCGGATTCACGATGGTGGAGTTTCCGAACACGGTCACTATCGGATTCGCAGAGGTGCTTCCACCTGACCAGGCAATGGTGATGTCCGCCTGGGGAACGGTCGAGAAATTCCCGGCGTTGGTCCAACTGAAGTTGCCCGGAAGCGTGATGGTTGCGTTGAACGCACCCACATCCACGCCTCCCATCCCCGAAATTGTCCATGCTCCCGGTCCCAGAATGGGCGGAAGGAACACGCCCACGTATCCACCCGAAGTCTGCCGCAGGATATTCGCATTCGCGCCACCTGGTCCATTGATCATCAGCGTTTCCGCATCCGCCACCAGTTCGGTCCCGCCGATCTGGTCAATGGCGGGGAGATTGAATCCCGCGGAGGTGATCACTTGATCGATCACCACGCAGGAGTTCAGGGGCGCCGGATACGAGACAGCGCCGTACGCCACAGGAATCAGGTTATACAGGTTGAACACCGAGCTCTCGTTGGCGTTGTCGAACAAGCCACCGGCGCCCTGCACGGCGCCGCCCAAGGCCGCTGCGTAACCCGACAATATTTGGAAAAGTCCGACGTTCACAGTGCCGCCGCTATCCAGCGTAGCGAGCGCGCTCTCATTTAAACCAAAGATGTGTGTGCAGACATCGCTCCCGCTCTTGGCGATGGGGATCACGAAATCCTGGCTCACCTGCCCGCTGGCGGTCACCGACATCGGAACGTAGCACCCGGTAACGACATCGGCGGGAATCGCGACATCGATTTGGTCCTCGCCCGCGAAACTCGGCGCGCGGCCGGCATAAGTGGGTTTCACGATTTCGCCCGCGATAGTCACTACCACGTTCGAACCCACCTGCACGCTTCCCGGAGCAACGTTATCCGGACCCGTGATGGGGCCGAGACCGGTGCCATAGATTACTACCGTCTCACCGGGATGCGCGGCTTTGGTCAATAATACCGGGGTGGAATCCGTGCCATGCTGCGCTGCTACGTTGCCATAACCCTGAGAATTGGATGTGAAAATCCCCACGCGCGATTGCACCACTGAAATTGTGAACGGAGCGCTGGTTTGGCCATTGTACGTGAGAGTCACGCTGGCATCTCCGACGGGTGTGTTGGAAGGCAGAATGGCTTGCACCTGGAGGGCGGATGTGTAGAACATGAACGCATCGATCTTTTGCCCACCGCTCGAAATTGCGATGGATGTTCCATTCGCGGCCGGAAGGCTGGTGGGAAGCGGCAAGCCAGCCGGGTAGGTGGGCGTGGTGGGACCCATGCCCGTGCCGAAGACGATGAATATCGATCCCTGGGCAATGACATGATTGCCGATCGGGTTGCTCTTCGAATCCAAGGGCGGCGTCAAGTAGCTTGCCGTATTTACGATGGAACCGATTTTCGGTTGAGCCAGTGCCGAAGCTACCGCCGTGACCGCTAACAGAGAGGAACAGACGATTTGCCGCATAGGCTATACTCTATCGCACTTGCTGGCGGCTGGTGGCTGGCCGCTGATGGGTTCGTCATAATGGAGGTGCTGCCTGCTGCCGCCTGCGGCCTGCCGCCTGAGCCTCTATGTACTTTGGTGAATCCCTCCGCTTCAGTCTCCAAGCGCTGAACGCTAACAAAGTTCGGAGCTTTCTCACTGCGCTTGGTTTGGTGATTGGCAACGCCTCGGTGATTCTGGTAGTCACCATCTCCATTACCAGCCGCGACTACGTGCTGGATCAGATTCGCGGCGTCGGTTCGAATTTGATTTCCGCGCAGTTTTCAGCCGGTACCGACACAGCCACGCAAGTGGACGCCGATTTCATTAAGCTGGCTGACGTGGAAGCGGTGCGACAGCAGTTCGGATCGCGGATCGTCGCAGCCACCGGCGTGATGACGAATTTCGGCCGCATGTTGATCAATGGCAAAGAACAGGATGTCCGGGTGATCGGCTCCGACGACCAATATCCGCTAGTACGAAACATGCGGCTGCTGTCGGGTCATTTTATGGACCAGAACGACGTCGAACAGCGGCAGCACGTGGTCATGCTGACTGAGAAACTGGCGCAGAAGTTATTCGGAAGCACGGCCGCGGCCGTCGGCCGGGTGATCAAGCTGTATGGATTGCAGTTCACGGTAATCGGAACCTTCAAGGAACGGACCGGGACCATGGGGATTTCCGAGATCGCCGACGAAACCGTGCTGATGCCGATCACGGTGATCAAGCTGTTCATGCCTGTGGAGCGAGTTGACCCGATGTATGCGCAGGCACGCTACACCGCTGACGTGCAGCCGCTCACTGCCGCCATCAAACAGATTCTCGAAAGCCGTCACCGGCCAGGCGCGAAATACGAAGTGTTCAATCTCTCGGGATTTCTGGAAGCGGCCGAGAAAATCGCGTGGGTCCTTACCTTGGTGCTGGTGACGGTGTCGGCTATCACGCTGATCATTTCCGGAATCGGCATCATGAACATCATGTTGGTGACCGTAACCGAGCGGACGCGGGAGATCGGGCTGCGGATGGCAGTGGGTGCGTCGCGCAAGGCGGTGCTCGAGCAGTTCCTCACGGAAGCAATAGTTTTGAGCGTGTCGGGTGGACTCATCGGCATCCTGATCGGCATCTCCATTCCACTGAGCGTGCGATTCCTCACGGACCAGATCCGTGTGCCGATTTCACCGCTGTCGATTGTGGTGGCCTTCGGTGTATCGCTGGTGGTGGGGGTAGTATTCGGAATGCTGCCGGCCAATCGCGCGGCGCGGTTGAATCCGACAGAGGCGCTTAGGTATGAATAGAATTCGAGTCAATCCACGAAAGGATTGCGGATTTCCACGCTTCGAATTCGTTGCCTGTGCTGCAGGTCCTCGGTCCAAAGAATCTGGCAATCGCCGGCGATCGCGGAGCTCACTATTAGGGCGTCGTAAAAAGAGAATTGTGTCTCGCCGCAAATCGAGAGTGCTTGCGAGTATAACGATGAGTCCGGGAAAACCTCGCAGAGAGGCATCAGGACGCGTGCCAGGTAGAGCTGAGCTTCGGCGGCCAGCATCGGCTTGGCGAATTTTCGCATCGCAAGGTTCAGGAACTCCTGGACCACCTGATAGCTAATCACGCCCGCGCGCGTGTCCAGGGCCTGGGCAACCAAGCCGTTCGCGCGAGCGCGCTTCGAAGGCGACCGGCTATCAAATGTATAAACGAAGATATTGGTGTCTAGGAAGAATCTCTCGCGGGCCCGGCTCATTGATTCAGCGTTCGTTCATCTCATCGCGCGAAATCTTCCTTGCACTGCGCACATGGCCCAAACGCTTCATGAGGTCCGCATATTCCTGACTTCCCGTTTCCCGGCCAGCGTACCGCTTCAGCCATTCGCGGAAAGCGGAATTCAGAGTTTTCTTTTCGTGCGCCGCCCGCAGCCTGGCCCGTTCGATCAACTCTTCTTCGGCACTGAGAGTGATATTTCTCACACATTCAGTGTACACTGCTTCAGTGTGCTCGAAGCTATTTGTCCCGATAGTTCAGTGGCGGCTTGTGGTCTGCGGGAAGCCTGGATTGATACTCATGCCCGACGCGGCGCTGTTCGAAACTGGCGCGCGCGGCCTTGATTTCAGCAGGATCGGTATAGAGATCCAGCGCGCTCAGCGCAAGAGTTTTGGCCGCCACCAGCATGCCCTTTCTCCCGATGCTCATTCCCGAGCAGGCCGCCGACTGCCAACTATGCGCCGGAATTCCCGGGACCCAGGTAGCGGTGTTGAGGGCTGCCGTGGGAACGATCCAGCTTACATCGCCGACATCGCTGGAAGCGGAAAAATAACCTTCTGGAGGCGTCGCGATGCCTTCCTGGCTCCCGAGCGGACGCGCTCCTTCAAGCGGCAAGGTTTTGCGAATGCGCTCCGCAAAAGCCTGTTCCTCACGAGTGTAAGTAACGCCGCCGACCAGATGCAGATTGCGGTCCACCAGCGCGGCCAGCGCGTCGTTCGGAAGGACGTTGTACGCGCTGTCGATCAGCTCCATCTCCATGCGAGTCTCGGTGGCGAGCGCTCCGGCCTGCGCGCATTTTACGATGCGATTCCAGATTCCATCCAGAACCGGCATGCTGGGATGGCGCGCGTATAAAAACAACTCGGCGAAGTCCGGCACAACATTGGGCGCCGCGCCGCCATTCGAGACGATGTAGTGAATGCGAGTGGACTCGGGCACGTGTTCACGCAGGAACTCCACTGCATTCGCCATCACCATCAGACCATCGAGAGCGGAGCGTCCCAGCTCGGGTGCGGCCGCGGCATGGGCCGGTTTGCCGTAAAAACGGAACTTGGCCGCCGTGATGGCCAGCGAGCTTTGCTTGGATGCACTGTTGGAATCGCCGGGATGCCAGCTCAATACGGCGTCCACATCTTGAAAAACACCGGCGCGGGCCATGTAGACCTTTCCTCCGCCGCCTTCTTCAGCCGGAGTTCCATAGAAGCGTATGGTGCCGGAGATTTTCTTTTCCGCCAGCCAATCCTTGATGGACACGGCCGCAAATAACGAAGCCGCTCCCAGCAGATTGTGGCCGCATCCGTGACCGGGCGCGCCGTCGACAATGGGTTTGCGCTCTGGAATAGCTTCTTGCGATAGGCCCGGCAAGGCGTCGTATTCGCCCAGCACGGCGATCACTGGTTTGCCCTGTCCCCAACTCGCCGTGAACGCGGTGGGAATGCCGGCGACATTCTCTTGAACAGTGAAACCGGCCTGCCGCAGCTCGGATTTCAGGAGCTCCGCGCTTTTGTTTTCCTTATAGCCCACCTCGGCGAATTCCCAGATCTGGTGAGAGACGTCGCCATAGTGTGCGGCGCGGGCGTCCATTTGTTTGAGCAGCGTTTCTTTGTCGCCGGCGATGGCGGCCGCGGCGCAAAGGAAAATTGCGAGGAGAGTACGCATCGGGGTCATGATAGCTTAACCGGAGTTCGCAGGCGAAAGTGCCCAACGTCACTTAGTTTTTGTGCCACCCCGACAAAGTGTTGAATCCATTGTGGCGCACGCACTCCTGCGTGCCGCGTCGGCACTCCTGCCGACGCCTGGCTTGCCCGTTGGCGAGGGCTACGGCGAAACGTCGGGCCGCTCCTCAAACAACATAAGTCCTTTAAAATGTTTGTGCCATCAAAAAAGTGGCATTGGGCGAAAGCGCCTGCGCCACATATTACGAAATGATTCCCTTGCGGACTGCGTACAAGATCACCTCCGGGATACTGTGCAGATTCAGCTTCTGCAGAATGTGCGTCCGGTGCGTGTCCACCGTGTACGTGCTGAGGCTCAACGTATTGGCGATCTCCTTGTTGGTTTTTCCTTCGGCCACCAACTGCAGGATTTCGCGCTCGCGGTCCGTCAATAGTTCGTAGCTATCGTCGGCGCCCTTGCGCCCCAGGGCCTGCACGTAATCCTCCTGCAGGATGCGGCTGATTTTCGGGCTGAAGAACGATCTACCCTCCACCACTGCGTGGATGGCTGCAATCAGCTCCGACTTCACTGCATCTTTTAGAAGATACGCCCGCGCACCGGCCTTCAGCGACCGGATGACATAGCTCTCATCGTAGTGCATGCTCAGGATCACCACACCCATGCTGGGATGCTTTTCCACGATGCGCCGCGTGGCTTCGATGCCGTTCATGTTGGGCATGGCGATGTCCATCACCACTACATCGGGCTGATGATTCTGAACCAACTCGAGAGTCTCGCGGCCATCGCTCGCTTCTCCAACTACGACGAATCCAGTCTGCCGCTCCAGCAATAGGCGCATCCCATCGCGCAGGATATTGTGGTCGTCAGACAGCAGGATGCGGATTTGTTCCATTCTTATGATTCCCGTTCAAGCTCGCCAGCGGCAGCGCGATTTGCACTTTTGTGCCGCGTCCGGCCTGCGAATCGATTTCGAAAGTTCCGCCAAGATGCCGGACGCGTTCCTCCATTCCTTTCAAACCCAGGCCGCGCACTCGCGCCGTATCGAATCCACTTCCATCATCCAGCACGCAGAGCAGAATCTTTCCGGATTCCTTCCGCACGGCCACTTGCACCGTGCTGGCCTGCGCATGGCGGGCGCAATTATTCAGCGCCTCCTGCACAACCCGATAGATGCAGGTCTTATGTTCTTCCGGCAGCTCATCTGTCAGTTCACTGTTCAATTGCACATGCATGCCGGTTCGCTTGGCCGTTTCGCGCGCTTGCCAATCCAGCGCCGGCACCAGGCCGAAATCGTCGAGCATCGAGGGCCGCAGCAACAATGCCATGTTGCGAATCTCGTTGATGCCTTTCTCCGCCACGGCGCGGATGGATTCGAGACGCGGCCGGGCATCCGGCGCAGGTTCCAGATCCAGCAGATTCTCAGCCTCCATCAATATCGCCGAAAATGATTGCCCTACTTCATCGTGCAATTCCCGCGAGAGAGCCCGGCGCTCCTCTTCCTGGGCGCGCAACAGCTTTGCCGAAAGTTCCTGCAGGCTGGCCTGCGCCTGGACGCTTTCCTCCAGGCGGCGCTCCACCTCGCCTTCCAGCCGCAGGATGTGAACTATCGTCAGCGTGGCCAGAGCAGCGCCGCCGATCAGCGTCACCGCGATGATCAGCACCAGGCTAAGTTGCAGCCGTCCAAACAATGCGCCTAGTTTTTCGTCGCCGCGCTTGAGCGAATCTTCATTCAGCCCGGCGATCCGGTCGGCGATCTGCAGCATAGACGTCCGGCGCGGGATCAGCTCTTCGTAGAAAAACGCGAAGCGTTCTTTGCTGCGCTCTTCCGCGGTCCAGGCGAAGGTTCGATCCAGAACTTTCCAGTACGCTTCGATTTCCGCTCGCAGTGCGCGGAACGGCGCGCTCTCCTCCGGTTCGAGCGATTGCGCGTAGCGTTCCAGCGCGGTCTCTGTTTCGCGCCGCAGACCCTCCAACGCGGCGATCTGCGCGCGGGCTCCCGAAACTTCAGGCGCTAGCAGCGTATCGCGGGCATAGGTTCCGGAAAGGTAGATGTCGGAGCGGATCTGCTCCAGCGTCCGGTTGCGTGCCAGAAAATGCGCCTGCAGCTCGGTTCCACTGTGGCGCAGGTTGTTCAAAAAAAGCAGCGCACCTGTCTCGGCCGCCGCCATGAGCAGCAGTAAACCGCCGAATCCTCCCACCAGCACCAGCCAGGGGCGCTGCCGCATTCTTCCCTCAGTCTACCGGAAGGCCGATTGACAATCGGCCGGGGGTTGCTAGCTGATGACAACCTGCCCTACAAGATTAAGCGAGATGGTACCTAGGAGCTATCAGGTCCATCCTGTATAGGGTTCCTGCCTTACTTGAAGAGCGCGCGGGGCTCGCGTCATACCGTTTCGACGGGATACTATACAACCAGGCATTTCTTGTATGTTTAGATATTGGAGGGTATTTCATGAATTCGCGATTCTTGGCCGCTCTGGCCGTGACAGTACTGTGTGGGGCGTTCAGCGCATGTAGTAAGAAGGTAGCCTCGGCGCCCCCACCTGCCCCTTACAAAGGTGCGGCAGAGACGCCTGCTCCGTCCCGATCAACGCCATCGCAGTCTCCGGCCCGCTCTCAAGCGGTCGCCAGCAACGAACGTTCCCGGATGCCCGATGCTGCTACGCGCGCCACCATCCAGGAACTACTCAACCGCATCCAGGATGCTTACTTCGATTACGACAAGCACACGCTGCGCCCGGACGCGGAAACCGCTTTGAAGCGCGATGCGCAAACTCTTTCGGACATCATTCGCCAGTATCCGGATTTCAAACTGACGGTGGAAGGCCATTGCGATTCACGCGGCTCCGAGGAATACAACCTGGCTCTGGGTGATGCACGCGCCAAGCAGGCCAAAGAATATCTCGCGACGCTGGGACTCCCGGCCGATCAGTTGCAATTGATCAGCTATGGCAAGGACCGGCCTGTATGCAACGACCAGGATGAGGAGTGCTGGCAGAAGAACCGGCGCGCGCATCTGACGCAGGCGCAGTAAGGGTTTACGGCAAATCCGCAATCTTTCCTGACGGCTTCGGCGCCGGATACGGCAGCGTGTCCGGCGTCACCCGCACCCCGGTGGTGAACTTGAACGGATATTTGCCGCCGCTCGGATAAGTCATCTCCACGAAATACGCGCTCCACCCCTTCTCCGGCTTCTCCACATGTCCGACGTAGACGTTGTCGTCCTTGGATGTCAGCACCACGCTCTTGTAAGCCGGCCCAATGGTCTGCAGCCTGAAATCGCGCTTCTCGGAATTGTTGGCTGCCCAAAGTTTTACTTCACTCGGCTTGTCCACGCTGGTCACCCGGATATCGCCGTTCTTCTCGAACTTCCAGAAAAACTTGGGACGCGGTTGGCCGCGCAGAAAGGCATCGTAGAACGCCACCGCGCTCGCGTGAGCGTCTGAATCCTTCAACGAATGGTTGGTGTTCGGAACATAGCGCAGATACTTCTCGCCCGGAAGGTCGTCGAAATAATACTGCGACGAATCCGGCAGGAAGTATTGATCGCCCGCCGAGTTCACAATCATCTTGGGGATGGTGAAACGATCGCGGTAGCTGAACGGCTCCTCCAGCCGCATCAGCGCGGCGTATTGCGCGGTGTTCGAGACGTTCATCAGCCCCATGTCCTGGTAATCTTTCACAGCTTCGGAATAGTATCCATAGGCCTGGAAATGATGCTCGAAGGATTTCACGCTGTTCAACATGTCGATCACCAGCGGCACAATCGCCACTACGCGTTTGTCAGCGGCTGCCGTGGTCCAGGTAGTCCAGCCGCGCTTGGATCCGCCGGCCACCACGAATTTTTCCACCGTCACGCTTCCACCCGGCTGAGTCGCACAGAATGCCGTGATGGTATCCATGGCGCGCACCGCTGCCTTGGTCATCGGAATATGCAGCGGCCACGTCTCGTCGCCGGTCTTCAAATATTTCACCCAGGTGTAAGCGATGATCTGGTCTTCGGTGCGTTCTTTCGTCTCGCCGGTGAAGATCAGCGGCTCATTGGGAACGCCGCGCAATTCGGCGGCGACCGTGTGGGTGGTCACGGCCGTATCGACAATTTGTTCGGTGGCCTTCTCGGGCGCTTTATCCTTTATCGAGCCGCCAGTGATGAATAGGAATCCAGTGGTTCCTTTCACCTGGTCCGGCCGCACGATGGTGAGCCAGTGTTTCCAGATGGGATGATTCACTTCCGCAGCGCTACGCCAGACCTGCGACGTCATGTCGATGACATATGTTGTGTAGCCGTCTCCCGGGATGGTTTTCACCAGATCGTAATGATAATTTGCGTCCGGCGCCTGAACGTATTTATCCAGGCCGGTTACTTTGCCGGCGCGCTCGGCAGGCCAGGCTGGGAGCAACGCCAGGGAGAATACTAGGGCGGTAACGCTTCTACGCATGCAAATCATAAGTCCCCATGATAGATGACTCGAACTACTTGTGCGACTGTGGACCAGCGTTTCCCAGAATTGGACAGTTCGCGCGCGTGAGGCCAGCAGAGAACTTCAATTTTTGTTGTGTTTGTGCAATGGAACACCGAGTGCCGTAGGAAACGCAATGCGGCTGCTGAAATTTCTTGGGAACGAATGCCTTCGGGTGTTCGTCTATTAGATCAACTAAGCAGCTGGTCTCCGTGCGGCGACCCTTTCCCCAACAAACCAACCCCGCACGGAGACCCCTAATTTAACCTTCAGTAAACCAGCGATTTTCAAACCAACCTTTTTTCGACCTCATCCGTCATACATGTGTAGCAGCTAGTCTCCGTGTGGACCCTTTCCCCAAAAGCCAACTCTACACGGAGACCCCTCATTCGCTAGTGGCTTAATAGAATTGCTTGGTCAGTCCCAAGCCAAAGCGATGGACTATTATATCCCCGGTCTTGTTTTCCGACAATAGAAAAGTTGCGGCTGAACGAGCGCGAAGTAATATAGGTCCTAGGAAGCCGTGCCTACGCGTCGACACCCGGTCCAAACTCAGCTCGGCCGAGCAGAGGTCCAGATCTTCGCGGCCAATGATCGGCTCAACCAGATTCTTATCGAAAATCTTGACCCCGCCGCCTGGAGAGCCCAACCGCCCGGCAAGGTCCGCCCCATTGCGGCCATCTTCACGCACATGCACAATGTCCGCACCAAGTGGGTCAGGCTTAACGCACCGCACCTCAAAGTTCCATCACAGCTCAACCGCGCGAGCTGCACGCCGCAACAGGCTCGTTCGGGATTGGCCGAGAGCGCCGCTCGCTGCGCGGAGATGCTGGCGGAAGCGCTCGGCGGAGGCGAGGGGCGCGTCAAACAATTTCACAGAGACGGCTGGGCTCGGCCTTGGCCAGTGGGCCCTGAAA
>Ga0208691_1000086_pt1 | contig 26880 bp, 22 predicted proteins | sample June2015DPH_20_1_FD_184719 | JGI IMG/M metagenome (GOLD analysis project Ga0208691, IMG submission 184719) | Peatland microbial communities from SPRUCE experiment site at the Marcell Experimental Forest, Minnesota, USA - June2015DPH_20_10... | ecosystem: Environmental > Terrestrial > Soil >... | reverse complement strand
GTGGGGCGAGCAGTTCGGCATCGCCGGGCTGCCCCAGGCATTCCATTAGCCTGATCGTGGCGCTGATGATGCTGTTATCGGCTGGAGCGATGTAGACCGCGCTTCTTTCTTGCGCTTGCGCGGGAGGCAGACCGTGCGGAAATACTCTTAAGACCAGCTCTGCAATCGTGTGCGGGTCGAGATCGAGCCTAAGAGAGAGATAGGGTTCGGACTGGCTCGCTTGCGTGACTTGCGCCGCTACCGGCAAGGCAACCGAGAAAACGATCATGCGCGAGGCGTCGTATTCAAATACCTCGCCGCCGACGATGACGGTTTTCGCTCCCTGGGCAACGATGCACAACGACGACACGCGGAGAGCATGCACGCATTCCCGGTTGATCCGCGAAAAGCGGCTGGCATGCAACCCGGGGACGCACATTGCAAAACTGCCGTCGTGCGGGGCGTAGGCGGCGATGAGGCGGGAGAGTTTGGTTGTCCCGGGCTCGCCGTGCTCGGCGGCCTTCTTCGACCGCCATGCAAAAGCGGGTTTGCCGTTTGTGCTCATGTTTTCCAGAATAGCGCCTTTACCCCTGCTGAAAGTGGTCACCACGTTGTCGAATTCCTGGTGAAAACCGTTCTTCCCGCTGGCGGAATCTCCGCGAGAATAGGACTTTGCATCAGCTCATCGGGGCTACTACGGCGACGTCGAACTTTGAATAATACTTCTTCACGTCGCCGGCCCCGTACTTGGCGCGGAACTTCTCGACCACCGAGGACACTTGCGTGGCATCGGTGACGGGAGTGACTTTAAGCTCCGATTCTGTGCCGCGGGCATCGATGCGTATTGTCGGCTTCTTAAGCACATTTTTGTACCATTGTGTGTCGGAGCCTTTCACCGGCAGGAGCAGAAGCTTGTCTCCGTCCAGTACAAACCAAACGGGATTTGAGATGGCGTTTCCCGACTTTCTGCCGGTTACCGTGATCTTAATCTCGCGATATCGCGAGAGCTTGTCCTTCAGAGCTTCGTCATGCTTGGGCATATTTCCTCTTTGTCCCTGAGTCTCCGCATAAGATTGCTTGCTTCAGGATTTCGACAACACTTCTTTCGCCACCATGATGGCACTCATCGCATTGGGCCAGCCTGAATAGAAAGCCAGATGGGTGATGCCCTCGATCAACTCTTCCTTCCCTCCTAGGGCCTACCACGCCGGGTGCGCCGGACGTCTGCGGATATGACGAGCCCTGCCAGGATCTTTCCAGACGAACAGTCACGCGGTCCGGTCAACCACCTTCATCTGTTCTTCATTCATCCGGCCGCCGTGCACCTCGATTTCAGAGACAGCAGTGTCGATCTCAAGAAGATCCGCAGGCGTCAGCTGCACATTGATTGCTCCTACGTTCTCGTTTAGGTGATCGATACTGCGCGTACCGGGAATCGGAACAATGAAAGGCTTTTGCGCTAGCGACCAAGCCAGCGAAACTTGAGCTGGTGTTGCATTCTTTTTCTCAGCAAAACGCTTGATCAAGTCAACAATCGGCATATTTGCTTCAATGTTTTCGGGAAAAAAGCGGGGAAAGCCAGATCGCATGTCCGTTTTCGGATCGAACTTCGTTCGAGCATCTATTTTCCGGGTAAGGTACCCCTGTCCAACCGGACCCCACGGGACGAAGCCGATTCCTAGCTCCTCACACGTAGCAAGCACGCCGTTCTTTTCCGGGTCTCTTTGCATCAGCGAGTATTCAGTTTGCACTGCGGTCACGGGTTGGACTGCATGCGCTCGGCGAATCGTTTTTGCGCTCGCCTCAGAGAGACCGAAGTGCAAGACTTTTCCCGCCTTGATCAGATCTTTGATGGCAGCGGCTACGTCTTCGATTGGCACTTTTGGATCGACCCGATGCTGGTAATAAAGATCAATGCGGTCGGTTTTAAGGCGCTTCAGTGATTCCTCAACCACTTTCCTAATGTGCCTCGGTTGACTATTAAGAGCGCCGCCATTCTCATTGTCGAAGCCAAATTTGGTTGCGATAGAGACCTTGTTACGAACCGGTGCGAGCGCTTCTCCCACTAGTTCTTCGTTTGTATATGGGCCGTAGACTTCGGCTGTATCGAAGAACGTGACGCCATGGTCATGGGCTGCACGAATGACCGCGATGCCTTGGTTTCTTTCGGCAGCGGGCCCGTAATTGGCGCTAATGCTCATGCACCCGAATCCCATCTCCGACACTTCTAATTTTCCCAGTTTTCGTTTTTTCATTTATTTCTCCTCGTCCTACTACCCTGGCGCGCCATTTGTCGATCTAGAATCTGATCACTTCACTCAGATTCGAGAAAAGCCAAGTCGATAGAGAAGTTGTACCTCGGATCAGATTTGAGCATTCTCTCGTAGGCCTCGTTGACTTTCTACGGTTCTGCCGCCTTCGACTTCTTCCGCATCCAGACGCCCCACGTGATCGGCCCAGCTTCTTGATTCGAGATTGCGCAACCAGCCAATTTGAGGGCCAGTTTTATTTGTCCGTGATGGTAGCCCTCGTGCCAAATCATGTGTTGGAGCAGAAGGATCGGATAATCATAGTGAAGATCCATTTCACGGCCTGCCTCGAGCCTGCTCTTCACCGCATCCCGCACCGCTTTAGCGCTGTCGTTCAGCATCTCCGCGATACGGCCCGTTTCACGCTCGACCATCCATTCTTCCTTGGGCAATTCCGCGGCTAACTCGGGGGCGTCTTCTGAGACCAACACTAGCCGCACATAGTGAATGTGCGTGAATAGCTCGGCGACCGATGGGCTGCCCTCCATTGCCCTGACTTGCAGGCCGCCATCCGGGAGCGCGAGTAGCAGGTTGAGCAGGATGGTATTGTTGCGATCCCAAGAGTCGAGCAGAGCCTCAAGCAGGCTTGACGTGTCCGACATATTTATAGTCTTCACCGCGGCAATTGCCGACGAATTGTACATGAGCCAACTTCTAGAGACCGGTCATCTTTTCCAGGCGTTCGGGATAGCGCGCTCCTGCTAGCGGGATTTTTGCGGCGGCGCTCTCGATGTCGCGGAGATCGCCGGGCGTCAGTTCGACCGATACTGCGCCGATGTTTTCTTCGAGGCGGTTCAGCTTTGTGGTGCCGGGGATGGGAACAATCCACGGCTTTTGCGCGAGCAGCCAAGCCAATGCGATTTGCGCGGGTGTCGATTTCTTCCGCTTCGCAATGCTGCCGAGCAGGTCAACCAGCGCCTGGTTCGCCTTGAGCGCCTCTGGCGTAAAGCGCGGGAGCGTGCTGCGGAAGTCGGTGCCGTCGAACTTCGTATCTTCTTTGATCGCCCCGGTCAGAAAGCCCTTGCCCAGAGGGCTATATGGCACGAAGCCGATGCCGAGCTCTTCGAGCGTGGGGATCACTTCCTCCTCCGGCTTCCTCCACCACAGCGAGTATTCGCTCTGCACCGCGGTCACCGGCTGGATGGCGTGGGCGCGGCGAATCGTCTTTGCGGCTGCTTCCGACATGCCGAAGTGCTTGACCTTGCCTTGCTGAATAAGGTCCTTGACGGCTTCGGCAGTGTCTTCGATCGGAACCTCGGGGTCCACGCGATGCTGATAGAGAAGATCGATAGTGTCTACTTTGAGGCGCTTGAGCGAGCCTTCGACGGCCTGTTTGATGTGCTCGGGCTTGCTGTTCACGCCCGGAGGCGCGCCCTTCATTCCGCGAGGATCTTTATCCGGACTAACGTCGAAGCCGAACTTGGTGGCGATTACCACCTTGCCGCGATACGGAGCCAGGGCTTCGCCAACGAGTTCTTCGTTCAGGTAAGGGCCGTAGACTTCGGCGGTGTCGAAGAAGGTGATGCCGCGATCTACGGCGGCGTGGAGCAGAGTTGTCATCTCCTGTTTGTCTTTGGGTGGGCCATAGGAAAAACTCATCCCCATGCAGCCTAAGCCGAGGGTTGAAACTTCCAAGTTGCTTTTTCCGAGTTTGCGCTTTTGCATGATTGCTCCTGCGTTGGAAATTCCTTCTGTCTCAAGGGCACGATATTGAGGATAGTTTCTTTCGCGGTGGGCTGCTTGCCTATTTCGATGAAGTTCTTGCCAGATTCTCCGGGAGGCTCGCCAGCCGGTGTCAGAGTTTGGAATGGCGCGAGTCCATACCGCAACTGTCCAGCAAGGTGAAGAGTGACTTCCAGAAGTTACCGATGATTAAAACAATGTGAAGAGCAGTGTTCCTGCGGTAGAGGTCGACAGTAGACTGGTTCTTAGCGGTTGAATAACGTCAAGAGTTTTGGATTAATGAAGCAGAAGACGATACTGGTGACAGGGAGCAGTGGACTGATTGGATCGGAGGCGGTGGAGCACTTCGACCGGCAGGGGCATCGCGTGGTTGGCGCCGACAACAACATGCGCCGCGAGTTCTTCGGCCCGGCAGGCGACACGCTCTGGAATCTGGAGCGTTTGAAGAAATCAACCAAAAACTTCGGGCACATCGACCTCGATATCCGGGATCGCGCCGGGATCGAGAATCTCTTTCGCTCGAACCGCTTCGATTTGATAATCCACTGCGCCGCACAGCCGTCTCATGACAAAGCGCGCGACATCGCGTTGATAGATTTTGAAGTGAACGCGATGGGAACCATGAACCTGCTTGAGGCCACGCGCCAACGTTGCCCGGAGGCCGTTTTCTTGTTCATGAGCACGAACAAGGTCTATGGCGACGCGCCTAATGAGATTCCCCTGGTGGAACTGGACACTCGCTACGACTACGAGCGTGCGAAAGACTTCGCCGGCGTGAATGAGACCTGCCGGATCGATCGCTCGATGCACTCATTGTTCGGAGCATCCAAGGCTGCGGCGGATCTGGTGGCGCAGGAGTACGGCCGTTATTTCGGAATGAATGTGGGCGTGTTTCGCGGCGGATGCCTTACCGGGCCGGCGCATTCAGGCGTGGAACTGCATGGTTTTCTCTCTTACTTGGTTAAAGCTGCGCTCGACGGGCGGGAATACTCGGTGTTCGGCTATAAGGGCAAGCAGGTTCGCGACAATATTCACAGTTGCGATGTGGTGAGCGCCTTTGAGGAGTTTGCGGATAACCCGAGACCCGGGGAAGTCTACAACATGGGAGGCGGGCGGGATAACAGCATTTCGATGCTGGAGGCCATCGCGCGCGTCGAGGAAATGACCGGGCGAAAACTGCAACGGCGGTACGTAGAGGAAGCGCGGAAGGGCGACCACATTTGTTACATTTCCGATTTGAGCAAGTTTGAGAGCCATTACCCGAAGTGGAAGATTACCCGCGGGCTGGATTCGATTTTGGAAGAAATAGCAAAATCTAAGAAGTCTCACCGCGCGGCTGCGGGCCGGTAGATTACCATCGCCTGGGAAATTCCGACGAGCCTGCGAAATCTGTTAAAGCGCATTACCTTCGTAAGGACAGGTCCTCCCAGCCCCTTGGTTATAGTTGCTGCATGCAGACCAGCCCAGGAGAGAACCGGAGCGCCTTGCTGGCAGCGGATGCGGGATTCCCGCCGTTGAGCGGTGTTTCAACACTTCCTGCTCACCTAGCGGGCGCTAGCGATTCACGCAAGGATATCTCAGCTTCCGCCGGCATCTATAGGCGTCCCTTCGCGGTTGCAATCATGTTTGTCTTGGTGGGACTGGCGCTTTTGTTGTTCGGGATCGGGACGCCGTCATCGATGTTTTACGACGAAGGCTACTTCGTTCCGGAGGCGAGAGTATTTATTCAGGGCCCGTCACCTTCTCACGCTCCGGTGCAGGAAAAACCTCCTCTCGGAAAATTTCTTCTGTCCATTGGTATTAGGGCCGCTGGAGACGATGCATTGGGGTGGCGTGTTGCTGGGGCTGTGTGTGGCGCGCTGGCGTTGGTGGCGATCTTTTTTTGGGCTTATCTGCTCGTGAATGATGTTCGGCTGGCTTGCCTGGCGGCGGGGCTGACTCTTTTCAATAATTTTTGGTTTGTCATGTCACGCGTCGGCATGATGGATGCGTACTTGATGATTTTCCTCACGTGGAGTTTGGTGGCCTTCACGGCGTCTCTCGTTCTGGATATTAGCGTCGGCCGACGCCGTTTTCTTTTTTGTTTATCGGGCGTTTTGGTGGGGTTGGCGGGGGCGTGCAAATGGAATGCTATCGATACGCTGGCCGTCTATTTTCTCGTCACATTCGCGCTGTTGTGGATTGCGTACCATCCGATTGCGGGTGCTGACTCTTCCCTTTCAGGCTGCGCGAATAAGGTTCGGAGGATTAGTGTTTCCGTTCTTCTGCTGGGCTTGATCGGCGCTCCTATCGCCTCCTACTGTCTGGCCTATTGGCCGGTCTGCAAAGCCATTCATCGGCCATTCAATGTTCACGAATTGATAGCGATGCATATTTCTATCTGGCACTTCAACAGCACTACGATATCGAATCCGACGATTACTTCGCGCTGGTATACCTGGCCGTTTAACTTGAATCCGCAGCGGGCGCTTTCGTATCTGGTGGGCAATCCTGTGGTCGCGTGGGGCGGATTGGCGGCGATGGTGGTTTGCGTGCGGCGTTTTTGGAAGGCGGTCAGTTTCCAGGAAGGATTGGTCTTCCTGCTTTTCGCCGCAAATTATCTGCAGTGGGCGGTCACTCCCGAGAAGGGCATTTTTTATTACTACTACTATCCCAGCGTCATGATTCTTGGCGTGACGATAGCTGTTGCGCTGCGCAGCTTGCCGGATCGCGTCTTCGGTGTGCGAATCAGCCTCCTTCTTCTGATTGCCGCCGGAGCTTACTTTCTGCGGTGCTATCCACAGATGGCGCATCTAGAAGCTCCGTGGGACTGCGCTTTTGGATGTTGGCCGTAGACGTTTATGAGCTCGACGGTTTCTTGTGAGGCTGCGTGTTTACGCGGATGGGAACGCCACAATCCACGACCCACACGAAGAGATCCACTATGATTGGCGCGCAAACGGAGGTTGTTAGCAGCAGGGCCTGGGGGCCGGATGCGCTTGCCGAAGTCCGCGACGCGCGGCGCAGACATCAAGAGACGGTCACTGCGCATCGCGACGAGTACATTCAATCCAATCGTTATTTCTATGATCATCTGAAGAGGGTGCTGCAGTTCATTGTCGAGCCGGGGAAGCATGTGCTTGACGTTCGTTGCGAGACCGGTCATCTCCTCGCTTCTGTTCGGCCATCGTTTGGGGTTGGGGTTGAGATTAGCCCCGCCATGGTGGAGCGGGCGCGGGGCCAGCATCCGGATATGCATTTTGTGCAGAGCGATCCGGAAGACCTCGAATTGAACCAGACCTTCGATTACATCCTGTTTAACCACATTTTTGACACTGTCGATATTCTCCACGCACTGGAACGCATCAAGCGGCACTGCACGGCGGAAACGCGGGTAGTGGTGATCAACTATAACCATGCGTGGACGCCCATTCTCGAAATTGCCAGCAAGATCGGACTGCGCTCGCAATTTGTCGAGCCCAACTGGGTCAGCGAAAACGATATTCGCGGATTTTTGAAGCTGGCTGGTTTCCGGCCGGTTCGGCTGCATCGGTTCATGATGTTTCCGAAATGGATTCCGGGGCTATCGCAACTGTTGAATGGCATGCTTGCGCGGCTGCCGGGTTTGCGAAGGCTTTGCATGATGCAGATCATGGTGGCCCGGCTGGTCAGCGAGCCCAAGCGCGAAGAAGAGGTCACCGTTTCTGTTGTTGTGCCTTGCCGGAATGAAGTGGGCAACGTGCAGCAGGCCGTGGAACGCATCCCCGCGATGGGGAAACACACGGAGATTCTGTTTTGCGACGACAAATCCACCGACGGCACTGCCGACGAAGTGCGACGCATGATGGCGCTTCATCCGGGCAAAGACATTCGTCTGGTGAACGGGCCGGGGATTTGCAAAGCGGAAAATGTTTGGGCGGGGTTTCGCGCAGCTACCGGCGACATTCTGGTGATTCTCGATGCCGATTTGACGGTAATGCCGGAAGAATTGCCGATGTTCGTCCGGGCGCTCGTAACTTCGCAAGGTGAGTTTGTCAACGGTAGCCGGCTGGTCTACCCTTTGCCGCAGCTTGCGATGAAATTCGCAAACACGATCGGCAACAAGCTTTTTGGGCGAGTTTTTTCATTCTTGCTGGATCAGCGTATTAAGGACACGCTTTGCGGCACCAAAGTGCTTTGGCGCAAAGACTGGGAATACATAGAACTGAATCTCGGGATGTGGGGAATCAAAGATTTGTGGGGCGACTACGAGCTATTGTTCGGCGCGAGCAAGCTGCACCTCGAGATCGTCGAGGTCCCTGTGCATTATCAGGAACGAATTCATGGCGTCACCAAGATGACGAAGGTGTTCTCCAACGGAATGCGGATGTTGCGCATCTGTTGGCACGCCTGGTTTCAAATGGGAGGTTAGCTCCTCTTGCCTGCGGCAATTCTCCGGCGCTTACTTGCGCATCCACTCACGGCTTCGCTTGCCCTGGATAATCCGGCCACGACGGAGCTGCGCAATCAGATCATCGCATCGAAGCCATTCTTGAAATGTATTTACGATGAGTGGTACCGCACCTTGGCTCACGAACTTCCTGCTGGCGATGGGCAGGTGCTGGAGTTGGGTTCGGGCGCGGGGTACTGTGAGAGATACATTCCGGGGTTGATCACTTCAGAGATATTTCATTGTTCCAGAGCGAAAGTTGTTGCTGACGCGCAGCAATTGCCGTTTGCCGACGGATCGTTGCGGGCGATTGTGATGACGGACGTTTTCCATCACATGCCGCATGCAGAGCGTTTTTTCGCAGAGGCGGCTCGATGCCTTCGCAGGGGCGGGAAAATTCTCATGATTGAACCTTGGGTGACGCCGTGGTCCCGACTGGTCTATACCCGCCTGCACCACGAACCGTTTCGCCCCGAGGCGGAGGATTGGTCGTTTTCTTCCACCGGTCCGCTTTCCGGCAGCAATCAGGCGATTCCCTGGATTGTGTTCGTGAGAGATCGGTGCAAGTTCGAATCTCTCTTCCCGGAATTGTCGATTGAGCGGATTCGCCCATTCATGCCGTTTCGTTATCTGGTATCCGGCGGAGTGGGGTTGCGAAACCTTATGCCGGGTTTCACCCATGCCGCATGGGCAGGGCTTGAAGGGATGATGGAATCGCAGATGGCGCTGCTTGCCATGTTTGCCTTCGTAGCTTTGCAGCGATCTTAGCGCCCACAGCGTTGCAAAACAGGCAGTCGATATCGTGCCCAGAGAAAAGTCAGCGACCCCGGCCGAAACGACTGGGGTCGCGATGATCGCAGTGCATCTTGGCGTGTCCTACATCGCCGCGCTAGGGCGTGAATGAAAACACGGTGCCGGCATTGGCCTGGCCGCCGCCGTCTGCGGTCTCTCCATAGAACGTCGTCCCGAGGAGAAGGAGTTGGGTATCCGCATATGCTCCGTCTGTTCCCCACAGAAACGAGTAGAGAACTTGTTCCGTCCAATCGCCGCCTGGCGCTGAGGGTGGGCTTAATTTGAAGATGGTGCCGCAACCGACCACGCCGCAGTTCGCGTTGGTTCCACCGTATTGCGTGGAGCCATAGAGCGCACCCGTACTGTCGAAGATCGCCCCAGTCGGCGTGGCGCCATCGTTCGATGGCGAGCCTTGGAAAGAGTAGAGGGTGTTTTTCGTCCAGGCTCCCCCTCCGGTTGGCGGTGTCAACTGGAAGACTGTCCCGCCCGAGGCACCGTTGCTATTAGTTACCCCGTATAGGGCGCCCGTGCTATCGAAAACCAAACTGGAGTTCGGAGGGCCTTCAATGGCGGGATTAAACGTATACAGAACGGTTTCGGTCCAGGCTCCGGTGCCTGATGGAGTCAACTTGAAGGCGGTGCCCGGGGCAACCAGCGTTACCCCGTATAGTGAACCAGTGCTGTCGATGATCAGGTTGTTTCCCGGCTCTGAGCCGTCGGTGCTTCCGCCCTTGAAAGCGTAAATGGGAGCTTCGGTCCACGCTCCGCCTCCAGTGGGCGGAGAGAGGCGATATACGACGCCCTGTTTGTGCGCACCTCCCTTGAATGTAGTGCCGTAGAAGGTGCCTTTGCTGCCCTGCGTCAGGCCGGAGGAAGGAGTAAACCCATACCCCGCGCTCGTGGTGAAGGAATACAGCACGGTTTCAACCCAAGGCTTTCCTGGGGACAGTTCGAAGACGACGCCAACGCCGTTCGCGCCACCTTGCGCGGCGGTTCCGTAAAGTGAGCCGCCCTTCAGAAGCAACTGCCCGGGTGATGGAAATCCCCCGTCGGAGCCGCCGGTGAACGAGTAAAGAACATTTTCCGTCCAAGTGCCTCCGGGAGCGCTCGGCGGCGCCAGTTTGAAGACAATGCCCCAGCCGTGTTCGCCGCCCGTCGCGGTAGTGCCGTAGAGATTGCCTTTTGCATCGGCGATCAAGGGCGCGTTGGGAGAGAATCCGTCGTATTTCTCGGTGCTTTGGAAAGCGTGAAGCACAGTTTCTGTTTGGGAAGACGCGCGCTTGGGAGTTATTAGGCCGGTTAGCGTAAGGGCGATGATCGTTAGAGTGACCGCTGCGCTGGTGGATGACTTGCTCGTCCGCATGAATGGTTCTCCTCAATATCGTTATTGTTTTTGCCTCGTTGCGCAGAAGCAAACCCTATGTGGGCGAACGGGGCTTGGCCGACACAGGGACCGTTCTTAAACGACGGGCCAGAAGGGGGACAAATCGAGAGAAGTTTACCACGGGCGGCTATTCTCCAAACGTACTAATGCCGCAGGACAGGGCCGGCGGGTCAGTTCTTCGGAAACAATACTTTCCCGCCGGAACTCCGTGCCCCGGCCATAGCCCACCGCCGATTGACAGGAGTTAGATCACGGCACGATGAGCTACATCGAGAAGTAGCCGGACTGTTACCTGACAGTCTGTTTTGGCTTGAGGAAGCGATCAATCCTGTGGACCTCGGGCTCGGACGCATGGCATAATTCGCGGACCACGGAGTGAGGTCATGGAACAAGCTCTACGATCTTCCGCAAAACCGGCGTCCATTCCTGCGTTCTTGAACCAGCGACTTAATACTTATGTAATCGCGGCGACTGCGGCCGGGGTGTCTGCGCTCGCGATGGCGCAACGCGCGGAGGCGCAAATTGTATTTACGCCAGCCAACAAAACAATAAACACCGGCGAGAAGCTGCCAATCGACTTGAATCATGATGGGGTGACGGACATCGTTATCCGCGAGGGGCCATGCAGCAGAAGCGTCTATTTTCCGGGAAACTCTTTGCAGGCCGTGCCGCAAGCGGGAGGCGGTGTCGAGCGAATCTATCCGGGGTTGGCGGCTGCTTTGTCGGCTGGTTCGGAGATCGGCGGCCGCAAATTTTTTAACTCCCGCGCCGGCGTTATGGCGACCTTTACCAATTACGGAGTCTACTACTTCGGATCGTGGGTGGACTATGAATCGCAAGCAAAATACCTGGGCATAAAGTTTTCCAGCGCTGGGGAAATTCATTATGGTTGGGCGCGATTGACGGTTCTTCCGGACAACAAGGACATCATCGCGACGCTATCCGGCTATGCGTATGAGACCCGGGCGAATACGCCGATCCGGGCAGGCGATCGGGGAACGCAGGGAGGCGAAGCAAGTAGCGAAGTTATCGATCGGGCTGAACGGGCGGAACGATCTCCGCGGATGCTGGGGCGCCTCGCACGCGGCGCGGCTCCGTTGCCGCGGTGCGGCTGGACTCAATAGATAGGCGAAAACAAGTCGGTGGCACTTGCGGCACGGCTCACTCGGTGCCCTTTCAATACGACCTTAAGCTGTACCATCACGTTGCAGCGAATTTCCTGACCCCAATCCCTTAAAGTGCGCCCTGACGTTAATAGCAATTCCACTCAAAACCCTCGCTCTCGCCTTCGTTGCGCGCGCAATCGCGTTAGCCCTGCCCATTCGCGGTGGAAGATCACCGACCGAATTGAAGCCAGGGCAGCGTAGCGGTTTCCTGGCTTCTATAGCTGTCCCCCTGTGCGCATTGACCCTCTGCGCTGAACTCCTTAAACTTGTTAATGTTCTGCGACATGCGCATTCGTTTTCTGGTGGAGGGATTCCTGAGTCTGCGATTACGAGTTTTATGGTTGGCGGCCCTGTTGGGGCTGGTTGGGACGTTTTGCTTGGGGCAGGACCCGGCGCAGCAAGGCGGATCGTCGTCGCGGGACGAGACTCCGCAGGATCAATCTCAAAGCCCGCCTGGGCAGAGCACGACTCCCCCGAAACAGCAGCCTAAGGCGACTCCGCAGAATGCGACTCCGCAAAATCCGTTTTCGCCGGATCGCTCGACTCCGATCGCGTTGGATAGCAACGAGACGATTTTTGCCGTGCTGGCTGCGCTGAATTCGTGCGGATACGACCAGGATTTGAATATCTCGGATGCGACTCGCTTGAACGTGCGGGCTGAGATGCAGAAAGTTCTGGACAATTCCGAAGAGGCCGTGGCGGCGCGGTCGAGTTTGTGCGAGTTTTACCAGACGCACACGCCGGACCGGAATACGAATCGCAGCTTGTCGCCTTATATTTCGCTGGCGCTGTATGTGGACGGGCCGCCGCATTTTCGCCCGCGCACCAAAGAGGAAGACCTGCCGCCGGATGCGGACGCGATTACGCTCTATGGGGAATTGCTGGAAAAATTCTACGAAAAAGTTGGATTGCACTCGATTTGGGAGCGGCATCGCGGCGATTATGCGGCGGCGATGAATCGGTATCATGAGCCGCTGGCCAAGATGGTGTTCGATACGCAGATTTACCTGAAGCTGCAATCTTCGGAGTATCTGGGGCGGCGGTTCACGATTTTTCTGGACTTCATGGGCTCGCCGAATGAGACCGACGCGCGGAATTATGGAGCGGACTACTTCGTGGTTGTGTTTCCGGCTCCTGCGGGATTAGCGCGAAGCGCGCTGAAGATGGATCAGATTCGGCACACTTTTTTGCATTACGAACTGGATCCGCTGGCCAGCCGGCATTACACGGCAGTGATGCGGCTGGAACCGCTGCTGCAATCGGTAAAGCGTGCGCCGCTGGAGGAGAGTTTTAAGACGGACATCTCTCTGCTGGTAACCGAATGTCTGGTGCGGGCGATTGAGATTCGGACCAGCGGCGGCAAGGCTCCTGCAGAAGAGGCGTTGCGAGCTCAGGCCGTGGATGATGCCGTAAAGCAAGGATATATTCTCACGCGGTATTTCTACGACAGCGTGGTTGCGTTTGAGAAAGATCCGGCGGGCATTCGCGAGGCGTACGGCGAGCTGATTGCGGGTGTGGACGTGAAGAAAGAAGAGAAGGCTGCGACTGAGGTTCAGTTTGCCAGCAAGACTTCGCCGGAGTTGGTGCAGTTGTCGCGTCCCGAGGAAAGGCGAATGCTGTTTGCGGCCGAGAAGCGGCTGGCGGCGGGCGATGCTAAGGGCGCGCAGGAACTGGCGCAACAGGCGCTGGAAAAGAAGATTGGAGATCAGGGGCGGGCGTTGTTCATCCTGGCACAGGTCGCGGTAGCGAACAGGAATCGCGATGGAGCGGAAGATAATTTTCAGAAGGCGATTGAGGCTTCAAAAGATCCCAAGGTGGTGGGGTGGTCGCATGTGTATTTGGGGCGGATCCTGGATATGAAAGAGGATCGCGAGGCGGCGCTGCAAGAGTACCGGGCAGCTTTGAGTGCGAGCGGAGACTTGCCGGAGATCAAGGCGGCGGCGGAACGCGGATTGGCGCAGGCCTATGAGCCTCCAGCGAAACCGCAGGCACAGTGAAGATGGATTGGGATGTGCGCGTACAATCAGTAGCATTTGGTAATTGAGAATTGAGTGATTGAGTAGTTGTTCTGTTTGACGTGGGGGCTTCAATTTCTCAATTACTCAATTTCTCAATGTTCTAGTTCTGAGGAGAACGCATGAAGAGAACGGCAATCTTTGTTATAGCAATGCTGGCAGTTTCGGTTTGGAGTTTTGGGCAGAACAAGGCAGCTACGCAAACTCCGCCCGCCGGACAAGCGGCGGCGCCTGCGGGGAAGCGTCCGCCGCAGGCGAAAACGCAAGCGGAGTTTGAGGCTTACAAAGCGGCGGCCGCGTTGACCGATCCGGCGGCGCAGGAAAAAGCGGCCGACGACTTTGCGACAAAGTTTCCCGACAGCGAACTGCGGCCGCTGCTGTACAAGGCGGCGCTGCACAATTATCAGCAGGCGAACAACGCCGACAAAATGCTGGCGATGTCGCAGAAGGTGCTGACATTCGATCCGGACGATCCGGAGGCGCTGCTGGGCGTGGCGCAGGTTTTGGCTGAGCGGACGCGCGACACGGATTTAGATAAAGATCAACGGATTGCCGAAGCGAGAAAAGATGCAGAACGGGCGCTGGTGACGGTCGAGACGGACATTCCGGCTACGGGCGCTCCCGCCGAGCAGGTCGCAGCATTTAAGGGGTTTTTGAAGTCCGAAGCTTACGCAATTCTGGGCACGCTGGATTTCAACGCTAAGGCGTGGCCGAGCGCGGAAGATAATCTGAAGAAATCCATTGACGCGTTTCCGCAACAGCCCGATCCGATCGCGATCTTCCGATTGTCGGTCGCGTTGGACATGCAGAACAAGTATCCCGATGCGCTGAAATACGCCAATCAGGCGGTCGATCTGACGAAAGAAGGAACGAATGCCGGGGATGCGGCACGCAAGGAAAAAGACCGGCTGATCCAGTTGATCGGCGGCATTAAGTAGCCTCCGGATTAATGGATGGCCTGATCGGCTTAAAATAAGTACGGGACATCTTCTTCGCGCCTGCATAATAACCATGAAAGAAAGGGAAATCTCTGCGCTGGAAGCGGCGTTGGGCTACCACTTCCGCCGCCGCGGAGTGATTGAGCAGGCGATTACGCACAGTTCGCAGGCGCGCGAGCAGGAGGCGCAGCAGGCGGGCGAGAACAAATATACGGTTCACGACAACGAGCAGTTGGAGTTTCTGGGCGATGCGATTCTTGCGCTGGTGACCAGCGAAGAATTGTTCAATCGGTTTCCGCAGTTTCGGGAGGGGGAACTTTCAAAATTGCGGGCTCACCTGGTCAGCGAGCGGCATCTGATTCGGGTGGCGCAGCAACTGGAGTTGGGACATTATTTACGGCTGGGACGGGGCGAGGAAAAAAGCGGTGGCCGAAGCAAAACGGCGCTGCTGGTGGATGCTCTGGAGGCGATTCTGGCGGCTATCTATTTGGATGGAGGAATGGCGCCAGTACGCGAATTCATTTTGCGGGACATTCTGGGGCCGGAATTGCAGCGAATGGAGCGCGAGGGCGGAACGATGCCCATGACGGATTTTAAGTCGGCGCTGCAGGAAACATTGCAGGGCCTGGGGATGCCGCAACCAACTTACGTTCTGGTGCAGGAGGCAGGCCCGGAGCATAGAAAAACTTTTACCGTGGAAGTGCGTCTAAGCGCGAAGAAAGGCGAAGGCGAGGCGGAGTTTGTGGGACGAGCGGAAGGTTCCACGAAGAAGACGGCGGAGCAGGATGCGGCGCGGCAACTTCTCTCATATTTGGCGTCGCGGCCGCACCCGATGGAGGCCAGGCTGGCGCGGGGACCGCGTTCCGCCGAGAAGCAGTGATGAGTAAAGCGGCGGAAGTGGAGCCCATGAATTCTCCCAACGATCAGCTTGCGGATGAGCGGCCGGTCGCGCGACCAGCCCGGTATTCCGCCGGAGTGGGCGTTGCGGGTTCGTTGCAGTCACTGCTGGGGACCATCGTGATCGCCGTTTTTGTCATCACGTTCATTGTGCAGGCGTTTCAGATTCCGTCTCCTTCGATGGAGAACACACTGCTGGTTGGGGATTATCTGCTGGTGAACAAGCTGGTTTATGGCGGGGGCGGGGTGGCAGACTATACCATGCCGTACCGGAAGATTCGGCGCGGCGACATTGTGGTGTTTCATTATCCGGTGAATCCGGCGCAGCATTTTGTGAAACGGGTGATTGGCCTGCCTGGTGACAGGGTCCGGATGGTTAACAAGCAGGTGGTGGTGAATGGCGTGGCTTTGAAAGAACCTTACGCACGTTTTACGCGTCCAGCGAATGATTCGTTTCGCGACAGTTTTCCGCGATTTGACATCGCGGCGGGAGAGACTCCGGAGTGGTGGATACAGATGCGCAAACTAGTGGAGGATGGGCAACTGATCGTTCCGCAGGGAAATTATTTTGTGATGGGAGACAACCGGGACGACAGTTACGACAGCCGCTATTGGGGATTCGTCCCCCAGGGAAATATTATCGGTCAGCCGCTGCTGATTTATTGGTCGGTGCGTGAAGGAGAGGATGCGGCGGCGACATCGGTAAGCGGGAAATTGGCGCACTTCGCCTACGCGGTGACGCATATTTTTCAGAGCACGCGGTGGAAACGAACGCTGCGGCTGGTGAATTGAGTCTGGCGCGGCTAAGATAGTCGTTCGCGGTAGGAAGTGAGATAGGACGGATCGATTCGTGGCGAAGAAGGACAATAGAGAAGAAAAAAGCGTCGAGGAAAAACCGCGCGAGACAACGGTCGAGTTTCTGGCTTCGCTCGCTGCCGTGCTTGTGACGGGACTGTTCATCATCACGTTCGTGGTGCAGGCGTTCGAAATTCCCTCGAGTTCGATGGAGAACACGCTGCTGATTGGCGATCACGTATTTGTGAACCGGATTCAGTTCGCTCCGAAGACATCTTTCGTGGGGCCGCTGTTGCCTTACCGGCAAGTGCAGCGTGGCGATATTGTGGTGTTTCTTGCGCCGTGCGAGCCGGGACTGTACGTCGTTAAGCGCATTATGGGCGTGCCCGGCGATCGCATTCATTTGCGGAACGGGGTTGTGTACCGCAACGGCGAAGCGTTGCAAGAGCCGTACGTCATTCATTCGCAGGATGCGGCGGCATTTCCAAACCCTTACCGCGATAATTTCCCCGCGGTGCCGCCTTCGGAAAACTACAACGTGTATCCGTGCTGGGAGCCGGAGTTGCCGATGCACATACAGGGCGACGATCTGGTGGTGCCTCCCGGCCACTTTTTTGGAATGGGCGACAACCGCGACGTGAGCCTGGACAGCCGCTATTGGGGCTTCATTCCGCAGGAGAATGTGATTGGCCGGCCGATGTTTATTTATTGGTCGTTTGAGACGCCGGGCGATCAATATCGCAAAACAGATTTCGGCGACCGCATCGGGTTTCTCGCGCACGTAGTTATACACTTTTTCGACGAGACGCGCTGGCGGCGCACGTTACGTTTAGTAAAGTGAAGTTTTTTTCTTCCAAGCGACGGATTGCGGCCGCGGCAGTATTGATTCTGCTGATTCTCTTTCTTGTGCGTCCCGGGGTTTCGCGGCTGAAGGCTCGCATTGCAAGTTCCATTAGCCGGGCGGTGGATCGTCCAGTGGAAATCGGGAGCGTTCATCTTCGCTTTCTGCCGCGACCGGGATTCGATCTGGAAAACCTTGTGATTTATGAGAATCCGGCATTCGGCGCGGAGCCCATGTTGCGCGCACCCGAGGTGACGGCGGTGGTGCGGCTCACATCTTTGATGCGCGGACGGATGGATATTGCCCGCTTGGAGCTGACCGAACCGAGTTTGAATTTAGTACGCAGAAACGAAGACGGCCGGTGGAACTGGGCTTCCTTGCTGGAACGTACGGCCCGGACGCCGCTGGCTCCTACGGCGAAATCGAAGACCGAGGCGCGGCCAGGATTTCCTTACATTGAGGCTAGCTCCGGGCGCATTAATTTCAAGCTTGGTGCAGAAAAAAAACCATACGCTTTGCTGAACGCGGATTTCGCGCTGTGGCAGGAGTCGGAGAACGGCTGGGGCGTGCGGTTGCGGGCTGAACCGCTGCGCACCGACATGAGCTTGAGCGATACCGGGCTTCTGCGAATCAACGGGACCTGGCAGCGGGCGGCAAGCCTGTTTGAAACTCCGTTGCAATTTAATGCGGAGTGGGATCGCGCGCAGTTGGGGCAACTGACGAAGCTGGTCTCGGGAGCGGACAAAGGCTGGCGCGGAGATGCACGGCTGGAGATGACGCTGAGTGGAACTCCAGCAGCATTGCGAGTGGCGGCGGACGGATCGATTCGTGATTTTCGCCGCTACGACATTTCGACTAGCGATGGACTCGCGCTAGCTGCACATTGCGACGGAAAGTACAACTCCGCTGAAGGGATGATGCGGGAGATATTCTGCAGCGGGCCGGTGGGGAACGGCGTAATCAGTTTGCACGGCGATGCGGGACGGCCTGGAGTACACTCGTTGAATTTGACGCTGAACATGGAGAACGTGCCCGCGAATTCTGTGGCGCAACTGGTGCGGCGCGCCAAGAAGGACTTGCCTGCAGATCTTGTGGCGACCGGGAATGTACGCGGAAATTTTTCCATTCGAGAAGATGGGGCATCGAGGCCGGAAGTTGAGGGCACGGGCGAACTCACGGCGTTCCATCTGCAGTCGGCGGGCGACAAGGTGGAATTTGCTCCGGGCAGAGTGCCATTTGTGCTGACTTCTGAAGGGGATGGCGCTCACGATTCGTGGAGGATGAGACCGGAGCGTGGGGCGAACGTCGAGTCGTGGAAAATTCCGGACGAATTGGGCGTGCGGTACGGACCATTTCCAGTTGCGCTGGGACGGCCGGTCGCGGCGCAGGCGCGTGGCTGGTTAGGTCGCTCGGGCTATGAAGTAATGGTGCGCGGAGAGGGCGAGGTCGGGCAAACGCTGAGATTGGCCGGTTTGTTTGGGCTGCCAGCGGTGAAGGCCAATGTGGAAGGTGTAGCGCAATTGGATTTGCAGATTGTGGGAGTCTGGCGGGGAAACGAAGCCGGGCCGTCCTCGAATTTTTCTTTGCCCAAGATTACCGGTACTGCGCAATTGCACAATGTGCGTGTGACTGCGAAGGGATTGAATGAGCCGGTCGAAATTGTTTCCAGCGAGTTGAAGCTCTCGCCGGATGAGGCGCGGCTTGACAAACTGAACGCGCGAGCCGCGGAGGCGCACTGGACGGGATCTGTAACCTTGCCGCGCGGTTGCGGTACGCCGGGCGCGTGCGTAGCGCGCTTCAGTCTGAACAGCGACGAAATGGAGATGGGCGAACTGTCTGCGTGGTTGGGTTCGAATCCGAAGGAGCGGCGATGGTATCAGGTGTTTACGCCGAGCGAACCTTCGACGCCTTCGTTTCTGCTGAATCTGCGGGCGTCGGGAAACGTGAACGTTACGCGACTGTTGGCACATAACCTGACGGCGAGCCGGGTTTCAGCCGGGATCGATCTCGACCGCGGGAAGCTGAATGTTACCAACCTGAACTTTGATCTGCTGGGTGGGAAGCATCGCGGCGACTGGCAGGCGGACTTCACCGGAGCCATCCCTGTTTACAAAGGTTCAGGAACTGTGACGAATGTTTCGCTGGACCAGGCAGCGGATGCGATGCATGACGAATGGATTTCCGGAAATGCCACGGGAACTTACGAGCTTGCGGGTCGGGGCAAAAGTTCGACGGCGTTCTGGCAATCGGCGGAAGGTGAAGTGCATTTTGATCTGCGAGATGCCGAGCTTACGCATGTTTCGCTGCTAGGCGATGGAGCACCGCTGCGGATTGTGCGCTGGCGCGGAGCAGGGCGCCTGCATGATGGCAAGCTTGAAATTCACAGCGATGATGTTGTTTCGCCTGCGAATCTGTACGAGATCAGCGGTACGGCAAGTTTAGGGCGGTCGCTCAACTTGAAGTTAATTAGTGGCTCCGCGGACAGCGCTTCAGGTGCGGGCTCGATTGCTTATAGCATCACAGGAACCCTGGCTCAGCCGCATGTGGTGCAAACTCCAGCGCCGGAGACGCAGGCGAAATTGAAGCCGTAGCGTTGCTGTGACGCGCAGAGGGTCTGGGACTGCAGCGGCTAAAGCCGACTCTAATTCTGTTTTGCTTACGGCATCGCTAAAGCGATTCTCTGATACGAATCGCGAGACTATCGGCAAAATTACGTAACCCGATCCTCATTTAACTCCTTCTTCTCTACTGTGAATAACCCGCCCCGCGCAGAACTTTTCCTGGAAGGTTCCCCGTCATTTTGCCGTGATCGATTACGGGCACACCATTGACCAGCACGTACTCCATTCCTTCGGAAAGTTGATTGGGATTGTCGAAGGTCGCCAGGTCGTGCACGGTTGCGGGATCGAAGATAACTACGTCGGCCCAAATGTTCGCTTTGAGAACGCCTCGGTCGGTGAGGCTCAGGCGTTGCGCTGGCAAGGCTGACATCTTTCTAATGGCATCTTCGAGCGTTAGAGCTTTTTCTTCGCGAACATATTTGCGCAGGATGCGGGGGAAAGTTCCGTAGGCGCGGGGGTGGGGATGCTCCTGTCCAAGAATTCCGTCGGGAGAAGTGCCCGAGGAATCGTTATCGATTGAGACCCACGGTTGTTGCAGGGCGAGCGTGACGTCTGGCTGCGACATGCCGAAGACAGCGACTCCGGTGCTGGGATCTTCGATGAGCACGTCGAAGAGGGCGTCCATGGGATCTTTGTTCCATTGCTTGGCGATTTCGGAAAGACGCTTGCCTTCGAGTGGCAACGCTTTGGGATTTTGTACTACACCGATCATGATGGCATCTGGTCCGGGGACTTCCTGCCATTCGTTGTCCCAATCTTTCGAGGGCGTGAGCATGTCTTTGCGGATGCGCTCGCGGGTTGCGGGATCTTTGAGACGTTCGACTAGCTTCGTGGTGCCGCCATCGTGGGCCCACTGGGGAATGAACGCGGAGAGATCGTTGAACCATGCGGTGTAGGCGTAGGTGTTCGCCGTAACGTCTGTGCCGGCGGCTCGTGCGGCGTCAATTTTGGCTACGACTTCGGGCATGCGTCCCCAGTTATTTTTCCCGGCGACTTTGATGTGCCATATTTCAACGGGAATGTGTGCTTCGCGGCCTATTCGCAGGGCTTCATCGATTGCTTCGAGAACCGAGTCGCTTTCGTTCCGCATATGCGTGGCATAGATGCCGCCGAATTTTCCGCCTTCGGCGGCGAGCGCGATTAGCTCGTCAGTTTTCGCGTAGGGCGCGGGAGCGTATTCGAGAGCGGTGGAGACGCCGACTGCGCCATCTTTCATGGCGTCGCGGACGAGAGCTTTCATCTGTTCGAGTTGTTCGGGCGTGGGTTGCTTGTTGTCATCGCCGAGCACCATCCGGCGCACTTGCGTTGCGCCTACGTAGCTACCGAGATTGATGCCCATGCCCTGTTTTTCGAGGCGCGCGAAATACTGGCGGAAAGTGCGCCAGTCGGGAGTGATTTTGTAGTGTTCGTAGCCAGCACGGTCGGCTTGAATGATGGCGTCGTTGAGCGGCGCGATGGAGCCTCCTTCGCCGGTCATTTCTGTCGTGATGCCTTGATAGATTTTCGAAGGCAGTCGCGGGTCGACAAGAATGGTGAGTTCGGACTGGCCGAGCATGTCGATGAAGCCGGGAGCGACTACTTTGCCTGCGGCATCGATGGTGCGCTGGCGGGGTGCGCCGGATAGATTGCCGATGGCGGCTACTTTTCCGTCGCGGATGCCGAGATCACCGGAGTACCAGGGAGATCCGGTGCCATCGATGATGTGGCCGTTGGTGATGACGAGGTCGAATGCAGTTTGGGCGAGCAACGGATGGGGTGCGGCGCATAACAGCGCGAGTATTAATAAGGCGTGTCTTCTGCTCGGCAGCATTGAGGCTCCTCGTCGTAGGAATTGTGGTTGGATAATCGCATTTCAGGCAACAATGCTGTCTATTGAAATCCCGCTTCTCGCAAAAGATGCGAAAAGTGGGACACCCCATTTTGCGCTCGAATCAAGTCGTCGAGCGTCTCACCGTCGCGCCAATGGCAATCCAGATTCCTAGTGCGAGCCATTCATATACGGTGAAGTGGCCGGGAATTGCTGGAACGATTTTCATCAGCAGCATCGCTGCGGCTACTACGAATCCAAAGACTGCTATCGACCGCTGGGATCCCGACAGCCTTGATTGGAGCGGCAACTTTCCCGAGCGCCCCAGCCACAGATACGCGGCGCAGGTTGCGGCCCACCCCAGAGCGCAGGCCACGGAACCGACTTCTGTGATCGGAACCAGAATGGCATCCCCCAAGAGCATACATGCGGCGGTTGCCACTCCTATGCTCAGCACCGCGATCGACGGCGTTTGATGCGCTGGGTGGACGAAGCCTGCACGTTGGTGAATCATGCCGCGGCGTCCTAGGGCGAAGACTAGGCGGCTAGCGGCGACAAAATTTCCGTTGAAGCACTTGATCAGCGAGAGCAATGCCGCGGCGAGAATGACATTGACGATCCAGTGCGAACGAACCGCCCGTTCGAAAGCTACTGCAGTCATGAATTTTTGGCCCGTCAAATCGTGCCAGGGCGCGATGAAGGCGACGGCGGCTATGACGGCTGTGTAGAAGAGAATACCGACCAGTATGGCCATCCAGATGGCGGTGAGAAATCCCTGGGAACGAAACTCCGAGATCGATTCCTCTGCGGCTTTACTTACCGATTCGAATCCGGTCATGAAATAAGGCACGATTTGAAGGACGAGAATAAATGAAAGTAGAGGAGTGTGGGTGAACAGCGGAGGGAAGTTGTGCGGTGAGCCCTTGCTGACGCCCACCGCGACGAATGTGACGAACAGCGCGATCGTCGTGAAGGCGGTCCAGTTCTGGAAAGTTGCACTCAGGCGGATGCCGCGATAGTTGAGCGTCGTGAGAAGCGCGGTGAGGGCGAGACCGATGAGCAGGTGAGGAAGATAAACGGGTCGGCCAGCGATGCGGTAGAGTTCGACGGAGTCGAGCGAAGGAACGATATAGCCGGCGATGCGGCCGACGGCGACCGCTTCCCATGGGCAGACGATAAAGTAGGCTAGCAACATCATCCAGCCCGTGGAATAGCTGATGGCGCGTGGGAAGGCGGCCGCCGTGTATGCGATTTCGCCGGCGGCGTCTGGCATGGCGGCGACCAGCTTGCCGTACACCCAGCCGATCGGAAACAGCAGCACGCCACCGACAGCGAAGCCCAGGAGTGCTCCGAGAGCGCCACCGCGGAGCAGCCAGTCGTCCATGACCACGAGCCAGCCGACGCCTACCATGGTGCCCCAAGCCAAGGTGAAGTAATCGGTTAGGCGAAGTTTGCGGGCGAGGTGGGACATGTGGAGGGCGAATTATAAAGCATTGAGACTTTCCTTAGCGGAAAGCTCGGACAGATCGCATATCCGACGATATAATTCAGCCATGGTCGTGGTTGACGATGTTCGTAAGCTGCTGCAAGATCTGGTCACGCCAGAGATGCGCGCTTTGTCGACTGAAGTGAGGGGCCTGAAAGAGAACATGGGTACATTGCGGGGCGACCTTAACGACAAGATCGATAGCCTGCGTGTTGAGATGAACCGCCGCTTCGATTATCTCGAAACCTCCTTCCGTCTGGATGAGCGGGTAAGTACATTGGAGGAGGAGCGAAGGAAAGAACGCCGCAGACAGTGATTGGCAAGTTGGGCTACCAGCCTTCCGCCTCTAAAGTGCCAAGTTGGTTTATGGTTTAATACTGCCACCAGCGCTTTACCTAATTAATGACACCTTTACAGCGTAAGCGCGTGCTCAGCGGCATGCGCCCTACAGGAAAGCTGCATCTTGGCAACTACATGGGTGCGCTCGACAACTGGGTGCGCATGCAGGATGAGTATGAGTGTTTCTTCACCATCGTCGATTGGCACGCGCTGACCACCGATTACGCCGACACTTCGCGCGTCAAGGAAAATTCGATCGAGGTGGCGCTCGACTGGCTGGCTGCTGGGATCGATCCGAAGAAATCGGTGATGTTCATCCAGTCGCACGTGCCGGCGCATGCGGAGCTGCACTTGTTGCTCTCGATGATTACCCCCCTGGGCTGGCTGGAGCGCGTGCCGACGTACAAAGAACAGCGCGAGAATATTAAGGACAAGGACCTCGGGACCTACGGATTTCTTGGCTATCCCGTGCTGCAGGCGGCGGATATTCTGATCTACAAGGCCGACGTGGTTCCGGTTGGCGAAGATCAGGTGGCGCATATCGAGCTCACACGGGAGATCGCTCGGAAGTTCAACGGATTTTATGGTCAGCGCGGCGATGTTTTTCCCGAGCCGCAGTCATTGCTCACGCGAGCGCCGAAGTTGCCGGGGACGGATGGACGGAAGATGTCGAAGTCGTATGGCAACACGGTGCTGCTCACGGATCCCGAGCCTGTGGTGCGGCAGAAGTTGAAGACTATGGTGACGGATCCGGCACGGGTGCGGAGATCGGATCCGGGGAATCCGGATGTTTGTCCGGTCGGCGATCTGCACAAGATTTTCAGCAGCCAGGAAACTTTGGCGAAGGTGAATGAAGGCTGCAGATCAGCGGGCATTGGCTGTATCGAATGTAAGGGTTGGGCTACAGATGCTTTGGTGCAACTGCTGAATCCGATGCAGGAGCGGCGCAAGAAATTCGAGGAGAATCCGCGGCTGGCTTGGGATATTCTGGATGCTGGCGCGGAACGGGCGCGAAAGGCTGCGGGCGAAACTATGGATGATGTACGGGCGGCTATGGGGATGTCGGTTGCGTACGAAGCGCCTAAGATGAGCGAGCGATAGTGTGGTGGCGGCAAGAGTTCATGGGTCCTTCGCTTCGCTCAGGATGACAGGCATGTGTTGTTTTGCGGCGGGTTGGTGACGTTCGGGCTTTTTGATGAATGAAGAGATGAAGGTCGGTGCTGGCGGGAATTCTCCGGAGATGGTGCCGGCGATTGCTGTGGGCCGGGGCGGCGCGAAATCGTCGAAAGATAGCGCGCGGAGGGAAGAGAGCGATTCTCCGTTTGCGGTTTCTGTGGCTGATGTTTACGAAGGACCGCTTGATCTGCTGCTTGATTTGATTCGGAAGCAGGACATCGATATTTACGACATTCCGATTGCGCGCATCACGGAGCAATACCTGGCGCACGTGGAGAAGATGCGCGAGCTGGATGTGAATGTGGCAGCCGATTTTATTTACATGGCTGCGGTGCTGATTCACATCAAGTCGAAGATGTTGTTGCCGCGCGATCCGATGGCGAAGGCGGAGGAGTTGGAGGATCCGCGAACCGAGTTGGTGAACCGGTTGCTTGAGCATGAAAAGTTCAAGTCGGCGGCGCAGATGCTTTTGCAGAAGCAGCAGATTGAGGATGCGGTGCTCACGAATCCGGCCCTGAAGGAATTTATGGACGCGGAGGGGACGGAGCCCGAGATGGCTGCGGATGTGATCGACCTGGTGAAGACATTCCAGCAGATTTTGGAGCGCTTGCGTACGCGGCCCGTCATCAATGTGAATGAGGAGACGGTTACGGTTGGGCAGATGATTGATTATTTGCGGCGGCGTTTGGAGTTGGAATCGCGGCCGATTCGGTTGAAGCAGCTTTTGATGCGCGTGCCTTCGCGGCAGGCTTTGGTTTGCATGTTTCTGGCTTTGCTCGAAATGGTGCGGCTGCAGGCGATTCAGGTGCGGCAAGATCAGTTGTTTGGCGAAATCGCAGTGCGGAGGCATACGCACTTTGATGAGATTATGAGTGAGCAGGTGCGGGATGATTGGCGGTAGTCGGGTGATGGAATGTGGACAGGTTGGTGGCGCTGGAGATCCTCCGCTCCGCCTTAAGAACGGCTGCGCTCAGGATGACGCAGGGAATCTTCATAGCTGATTTATGAGTTTAAAAGCTCAACTTGAGGCGATTATTTACGCGGCTGAGACGCCGATTACTGTTGAACAGGTGTATCAGCTCGTGAAGGAATTGGTGATGGCCGGGGGAGCTGCGGATGAGACTGAGGCGAAGTCTCGCGTGCGCGCGGCGCTTGAGGAATTGGTCGCAGACTACTACTCGCCCGATCATGGCATCGAGATTCGGCAAGTGGCGGGCGGGTATCGAATGTCGACCAAGCCGGAACAGCATGAAGTCGTGCGTAGCTTTGCGAAGAGTTTGAAGCCGCCGATTCGGCTTTCGCTGCCGGCTTTGGAGACGCTTGCCGTGATTGCTTACAAGCAGCCGGTTACTGTGCCCGAGATCAGCGAAATTCGGGGTGTGGATTCTGGTGGGGTGATTGCTACTTTGCTGGATCGAAAGCTGATTACTACTGCTGGGCGCAAGCAGGTGATTGGGCGGCCGATTCTTTACAAGACTACGAAAGAGTTTCTGATGCGGTTTGGGTTGAAGGATGTCAACGAGCTGCCGAGCATGGAGGAGTTTGAGAAGCTGGTGGCGGAGTCGTTCCAGGGAGAACTGGTTCCGGTCGACGGGGCGGGGGAAGCATCGGCGAATAGTTCGGCCCAGCCTGAGGAGCCGGTGGGAACTGACGCGGATTTGAAATCCAGCGCCTAGACCGGCACAGAGAGACGGCAGGCGCTAAAGCGCGGCTGATTTTATGGGATCTAACGGCACGACTAAAGTCGTGCCCTTCCCGAAACTCTTTTCGCGGCGCTAAAGCGCTGCGCCACCCAAAAGCGTCTGATTGTTTGAGTTCCATACATGCCTTCCGAGCGCTTACAAAAAATTATCGCTGCTGCCGGGATTGCTTCCCGGCGGAAAGCTGAGGAATTGATCTCGGCCGGTCACGTTAAGGTGAACGGAACTGTCGTGACTGAATTGGGCAGCAAGGCGGATGCTGATGTCGACCACATTCGCGTGGATGGCAAGCTGCTGCAGGGTGCGCAGCGACACGTTTATCTGGTGCTGAATAAGCCGAAGGGCTACGTGACTACCGTGAGCGATCCTGAGGGCCGGCCTACGGTGATGCAGTTGATTCACGGGGTGAAGAAGCGCATTTATCCCGTGGGACGGCTTGACTATGCGAGCGAGGGGTTGTTGCTGCTTACCAACGACGGTGGGCTGGCCAACAAGTTGATGAAGGCTTCTTCGGGCGTGCCTAAGACTTACGTCGTAAAAGTCG
>Ga0208691_1000083_pt1 | contig 27196 bp, 19 predicted proteins | sample June2015DPH_20_1_FD_184719 | JGI IMG/M metagenome (GOLD analysis project Ga0208691, IMG submission 184719) | Peatland microbial communities from SPRUCE experiment site at the Marcell Experimental Forest, Minnesota, USA - June2015DPH_20_10... | ecosystem: Environmental > Terrestrial > Soil >... | reverse complement strand
GCTGTGCGCCGGACCTGCGCCCACGATTTCGGTGAAGCTCGAGATCCCGATGCCCATCAACTCGCCCTTCTTGCGCTTCTCTTCCTGCTCTTTGCGCAGCTCTTTGTAGCCGATCTTTTCCAGCGCGAGATCCATCGCCGCTTCGTAGTTGCCGCTGTCGTAGGTCCAGCCGAGCGACGACTTATAGGGAAACTTGTCGGACGGAATAAAATTCTTGCGGCGAAGTTCGGCCGGATCGATCTTCAGCTCTAACGCCAGCACGTCGACCGCCCGCTCAATCAAGTATGCAGCCTCCGTCACGCGGAATGAGCAGCGATAAGCAATACCGCCGGGCGCTTTGTTCGTATAAACACCGTCGACCTCGCAGAATGCCTGCGGATATTCGTAGGAGCCGGTGCAGATGCTGAATAATCCGGCGGGAAATTTGGTGGGCTGTGCCGCGGCGTTGAATGCACCGTGATCGGCCAGCGTCTTCACTCGTAGCGCCTGCATCTTGCCGTCGCGGTCAGCGGCGATCTCGGCTGTCATGTGGTAGTCGCGGGCAAAACCCGTCGACTGCAAATTCTCCGAGCGCGTCTCAATCCACTTCACCGGCACACCGAGCGTGAGCGACGCCACGATGGCGCAAACATATCCGGGATAAACTGGAACCTTATTGCCAAAGCCGCCGCCGATATCCGGCGAGATGACACGGATGTTGTTTTCAGGGATTCCGCCGACCAAAGCAAACACCGTTCGGTGCGCATGTGGCGCCTGCGAGGTCAGGTAGACCGTCAGCCGCCCGGTTGCGCGGCTGAAGTCGGCCACGCAGCCGCAAGTCTCAAGCGGAGCGGGATGGCAGCGCGGGAAGAAAGCGTTCACGCTGGCTTTTACCGGAGCCTTCTGAAAAACCTCTTCGGTGGCCTGACGATCGCCCACTTCCCAGTGAAAAATATGATTATTTTTCTGCTCCCGGTCTTCACGAAGCAGCGGAGCATCGGCATCGAGCGCTTTCTTCGGATCGACAAGCACTGGCAACTCTTCATATTCCACTTCCACCAGCTCGGCTGCATCCGCGGCAGCGTACCGATCCTCCGCCACAACGAACGCAACCTCCTGCGATTGGAAGAGCACCTTGCCCGTAGCCAGCACCATCTGCTTGTCGTAAGAAAGCGTAGGCATCCAGGCGAGATTGGCCTTGGCAAGATCTTCGCCGGTTATTATGGCCAGCACACCTGGCACTGCCTTGGCTTTCTCGGTGTTAATGCTCTTCAAGCGTGCGTGGGCATACGGACTGCGCACGAGCTGCCCGTAAACCATACCGGGCAAATTCACATCATCCACGTAATTACCTTTGCCCTGGATGAATCGCAAATCTTCTTTGCGCTTGATGGAATGGCCCATGCCGCCGATTTCAGGAGACGTTTTGTGGATCACTGTGCCACTCCTTCCGCCACGTGGGCTTCACTCTCAATCTTCGCCATCTTCGCCGCCGCATATTGCACCGCGCTCACGATGTTCTGGTAGCCGGTGCACCGGCACAGGTTGCCGGAAATTCCGCGACGAATCTCTTCCTCGCTGGGGTTGGGATTGTTGTGCAGCAGCGCGTACGACGACATTAGCATCCCCGGCGTGCAGAAGCCGCATTGCAGGCCGTGCTCCTGCTTGAAACCTTCCTGCAATGCGTGGAGTTGGCCGCTCGCGCTCATCAGGCTCTCCACGGTGAGGATCTCGCAGCCATCGGCTTGCACGGCGAACATCGTGCAGGACTTCACCGTTTTTCCGTTGAGAATCACGGTGCATGCGCCGCAATGGCTGGTGTCGCAGCCGATGTGAGTGCCGGTCAGTTGCAAACTTTCGCGGATGAAGTGGACCAGCAAAAGCCGCGGCTCGACCGCAGATTCCCGCTCGCGTCCGTTTACTCTCACGGTGATCAATTGTTTCTTCGCCATTTCCAGATCCCCCACCAGCGTTTCAGAAACTACTTGCCCGCTCTCTCAGCGGCGCGCGTCAGAGCCCGCCTCGCCAGTTCCTTAACGAGCGCTTTCTTATAGTCGGCTGGACCGCGCAAATCAGAACTCGGCTGCGCATCATCGGCCGCAAACTGCGCCGCCTGCCGGATGTTCGCATCATCGAGTTTCTTGCCGCGTAGAAAATCTTCCGCCTTTTTTGCCTTGATCGGTGTAGGTCCGACATTCGTCAAGGCGATGCCGACTTTCTGAGCCGCACCGCTACCCTCTAACGTCACTTGGGCAGCGACAGCGGCGGTAGCAAAATCTCCCACCTTACGCTCCAGTTTGAAGTAAGCTCCGCCGCTACGAGGCGGCGGCACCGGGACCCGAACCTCTGTGAGGATTTCGCCCGGCTGCAGCGCTGTGCTGAACAGTGATAGGAAGAATTCCTCGATGGGTATGATCCTTTCCCCGCCCGATCCCGTTGCCACAACCTGCGCTCCCAAGGCAATCATGGTCGCCGGATGATCGTTGGCAGGATCGCCGTGCGCCAGATTTCCGGCCACCGTGGCCAGGTTGCGCACCTGCGGGTCGGCGATCACGTGAGCCGTATCAGTAAGTATGGGATACTTCGCGCGGACCAACGGCGAAGCCTCCAGCTCAGCTTCGCGCATCAACCCGCCGATCTTGAGAAAGCCGCCCTCCTCCTTTATGTACGACAATCCGGAGATGCGATTGATGTCGATCAAGTAGGCGGGGCGCGCGATGCGCAGCTTCATCATCGGAATAAGGCTTTGCCCGCCGCTCAGAATCTTTGCGTCGTCTCCGTGCTGTTGGAGGAGCGTAATCGCTTCAGGAATTGTCTTGGGTCTCAGGTATTCGAAGGCCGGTGGGATCATTGCTTAACCCTCGTGGTGCGAGTCCAGTCCTGCGCGTCAGGGCGGGGATGCTGGAGTTGGCGCTAAGGAAACGCGGATAGTACGTTACCACATAAACGCCGTCCGTATAAACTTTCAAACCCGGCTCTACCCGCCGCTAGCGAAAATTGCCGCGAGATTCCACATGAGATCGAAAAACTGGCTCTACTCGGGATGCATCCGCAGGTCTGTCGACCGCGATCTCCAGTCCTCAATCGCCCTCCGTATCCCTTCTGGAGCCAGATTGCTGCATCTCATCTTGTAATCTGGGATCCCGCCCAGCGCCTCGGCGACTGCTTGCTCTGTTATCTGACCAGCTTCTTGGACCGACTTGCCCAGAACCATCTCCGTAGCCATGGACGAACACGCAATGGCTACGGCGCATCCCATGCACTTGAACTTCACATCCTTAATAACGCCCTGCTCGATTCGCAGGGTTATCAGTACTGTATCGCTGTCCACCGGACTCTTCACGATTGCCTTGCCAGAAGGCTCGGCGATGGTGCCTACGTTTTGCGGCGCGGCATAATGGGCTCGGACTTGTTCACTGTACATCGCGCTGGACACCCCGAAATCCCCGCGTCTGGATTGTACTTCCGCGTTCCCGAGAACTATCATACGTGATGGCATGTCGCCGGATCTCTACGCCAAAGCCGCTGAACTTACAGCCCTAGGGAAAGCCTTCGCCGTAGCCACGGTGGTTCGTGTAGAGGGATCTTCTTCGGCCCGGCGCGGCTCCAAGGCCATCATCGATGCGCAAGGAAAGCTGGCTTACGGCTGGGTGGGCGGAGGGTGCGCCGAGAGCGCCGTTCGGAACGAAGCGTTGCGGTGCATCGAGTTACAACAGCCGCTCGTCATCACTCTTGATATGACCGACGAGCTGCTGGGAGTAGGGATGCCGTGCGGAGGCAAGATGGAAGTCTATATCGAGCCGGTACTGCCTCGGCCCGATCTGCTCATCGCTGGTCATGGGCGGATCGCGGAGGCCCTGGCTGCTTTCGCGCACCTTCTTGGTTTCCGCGTAATTGTGAACGATCCAGGCGCCGACCAATCTTCCTTCCCGCAAGCCGAGCAAGTAATTGCCGAAGATTTTGACCTTGTTCAGACCCCCATCGGATCGAATACTTACGTCGTGATAGCCACGCAGCACAAGAACGACCATCTCTGGTTGCAAAAAGCTCTGGAAGGTGAAGCTGCCTATGTGGCGCTGATCGCAAGCCATCATCGGGCGAAGCTTGTTCTCGATTACCTCGCCGCAGAAGGGGTTCCGCCCGACAAACTGTCAAGAATTTTTGCGCCGGCAGGCCTCGACCTGGGCGCCGCAACTCCCGAAGAGATTGCGCTCAGCATCGTAAGCCAGATCGTCGCTTTGCGCCGCGGCGGCTCCAGCCGCGCGTTGTACGCGTCCGAACTGGACGCACCTGAGCAAGATGCCGGCGACAAGGTAATCACCCGCTGCGACGCGCACACCGCAGACTGACAGAATCAACCTTTTCCCGTTGAGGCGCGCGTTCCACTCTCAAGCGCCCGCTTCCGCCGTTCAGCGACAATCTCCGCCATAATGCTGAGCGCAATCTCTTCCGGCGTGTCCGCGCCTATGTCGAGTCCCGCTGGAACTCGCACGCCAGCCAATTTCTGCGCAGCAATTCCCTTGACCCGCAGGCCGCGAACAACTTCCTCTCCTCTCTTCTTCTTAGCAACAAGTGCAACGTAGGCGCTGTTCGCCTCCAAAGCCTGCTCAATCGCTTCCTCATCGCAAGAGCCTCGGCTTGCCACTACCACATGACGATCTCGATTCGCCGGCAGCACCGAAAAATCGAGTGCATGAAGTACACGATCTGCATCGGGGAAATCGCCCGCTGTCAGTAACGGATCCACCAAGGTCACTGTGAAGCGCAGGAGCCGCCCAAGCTTCGCCAAGGCAACCGACATGGCATCCTTCCCAACAATGACCAACTCGGGCCATTCGGTTTCTGTATCTGAAATCAGTCTTCCGTGAAGATCGACAATCTCAAGCAGGGACTTCTGTCCTTCCGCGCGATCCCCCGCATGGCGAACCGTCTCGAAATCGCTGTGCCGATCAATGTCCAACAAAATTCCCGCATCGTCGACCGGCAACTTTACAATCCCGCCAAGATGATCGCCAAAAATCGCGCGGCACCCCATATCGCCATCGAGCGCCATTACCTCGGGGAAAACCGACCGATCAAGAAGCACGGGGTTACCACGAAAACCCCGGTAAGTCGGAATCACGATCTGCGCCTCAGAACGATGATGCTCCGCCATCAACAGGTCGAGCGTTGCGGACCGGACAAACGGCTGATCCCCCAAAATGATGAGCGCGCCTGCGCATTGCGGATCCACTGCGGAAAGACCCTCCTTCAACGAAGTTCCCATGCCCCGCCGATAATTCTCGTTGAGAACTACGCGCGCATTTTGGACATCGATTTCCTTCTGGATCTCCTCAGCTGCGAATCCCAGAACCAGAACAATTTCCTTCACCCCCGACGCGCGCACACAATTGAGCACGTGCTGCAACAGCGGACGGTCATCCAGTTGCAGCAGTTGTTTTGCGGTTCCCATCCGGGTTGAAGTTCCTGCCGCCAAAATTACCGCCGAAAAGGGGGAAGCCATATCCATCATTCCATGATCTCTTAGGTTAACTACCTGAAAGCCCCAATGCACGAGTCAAGGTGACGATTGAGTGCAGCCAAAGAAGATTGTATTATTCGAGCGAGATTTGGGCTTGCTGGCAAATGTCAGGGGTCGGCCGGCAGCTGTTTTATGAAACGGCAGATTCAATCGGAAAGGTCGCCTCATGTCTGCTTCCGGTCCTCGGGTTTTGCGCGTTAACTCCTGGTGGTTTTTGAAGGCGCGCTGCGGAACGCTATTGGTATCGTCGTTGTCTTTTCCTTTGCCGGCTCAGACAACCGTCAGCCAGGGGAGTATTCAGGGCCTTCGCATGGATTTTTGAATTCGCTTATGGGGAAGAGGCCTTAGCGACGGACTTAGAACAACCGCCTTCGGACGCCGCGTGGTAACGCTGCGGGGTTGTGCATCGATCACTCCCACCCCGACTAATTGCTGTAAGCAAAGGTGGCTTTAGGCCGAGAGTTGAGCGAGGTCCCGCAGAGATGTCGCGCATTCGCCAGCTTAAAAGTTCTTCCACTGATGATAGAACCCTCGGTATGGAGACGAGCATTACCCGGCGCGACTTTCTCGGCACCGCTCTGTTGGCTTCCGGATCCGCGCTATTCGCAGGCTTGAGCCCTTCAGAACTGCTGGCAGCACAGGAGGATGACTTCACAGGTTTTGGGGGCGTCGGCGAATACAGCAACGCGAACGGCAACACTTGGGAAGTTTTGCAGGCTGGCCATGCGATTCGTGACCGCTCGTACGATCCCCTTCCCGCGGGGATCATTGATACGGGGGAAATCTATGACTGTGCAATTATCGGCGGCGGAATCAGCGGGCTTGCCGGAGCCCTGTTTTTCCAGCGTGAAGCCGGTCCCGGCATGAAGTGTCTGATCCTCGAAAACCATCCCATTTTCGGCGGCGAGGCAAAGCAAAATGAGTTCTTGGTCGACGGCAAACGGCTGCTCGCACACCAAGGCTCAGCAATTTATCAATTTCAATATCCGCATAGCTTTCTCGCACGGTTCTACGAGTCCATCGGATTACAGGCACCGCGGTTGACTTATCAAAAGTGGGCTGGATCAGACCCGGAGTTCCCGCTCTCTAAGACACCGTATGAAGCTGTGGGTTTGCAGCATGGACAATACGGGTTTTGGTTTGGAGCAAAATTTGATCAGAGACCGGGAATGTGGGTAATGGATCCGGTTGGGAAGAGCCTGCACGGCGCTCCCGTTTCAGACGCCACGCGACTCGAATGGCTGCGCTGGCTGAAGGGTGAATCGGCGGGAGAGACGAAGTTCGAACATCCCAGAGTAGAAGGCGACGCGACTTCCCGATACCTCGATTCAATCACGCTGGAGCAGCATTACATGGAACGCTTCGGCCTTAGCCGAGAAACGGTTCGCATGTTTCTCTCGCCCGTGGAGGGAGGTGGTTCCGGCTTAGGCCCGGACGCTTTATCGGCATATTCAGACTATGCGTTTGAAATGCTGCACCCCTTAGCGGAAGAGAATGGTGGTTCGGATCAGATGTTTCCGGGTGGCAACGCGACAATCGCGAGACTGATGATGAAGAGTCTGATCCCGAGCGCAATCGGCGGTTCGCACAGCGTGGAAGGAGTTTGCCGGAACCGCGTCAACTTTGCGGCGCTGGACGTTGCGGGAGCCCCCGCGAGAATTCGCCTGTCATCCACGGTCGTCCATGTCGAGCACGATGCGGAAGTGAGCAAAGCCAGCTCAGTTTCGATCGTCTACTCAAAGGAAGGCAAACTCTATCGGGTTAAGGCGCGGTCGGTTGTAATGGCAGGCGGATGCTGGACTACGAAACACATTGTCAAGGATCTTCCCGAAGCACAGCGTGCAGCCTACGGCCAGTTCTACCGTTCACCCTGCATGATGATGAACGTCGCTGTAAGAAATTGGCGTTTTCTATACAAGATGGGAATGACCGGTTGTCGCTGGTTTGAAGGGCTGGGAAACTATGTGGAAGTTCGGAAGCTGGCATTGACCGGCGTTGAAGATGCAACTATCAGCCCGGATTCCCCTGTCGTTCTCAGCTTGAAAGTTTTGTACTCATATCCTGGAGCTTCCACCGAAGAGCAGGGGAATCGCGGCCGCGGAGAGATGCTGGGAACATCTTTCAGAGATTATGAACGACAAGTCCGCGAACAATTCACGGAGATGTTCGCCAGCGGCGGCTTCGACGCAGGGCGGGACATCGCCGGAGTCATCTTGAATCGCTGGGGACATGCCTATCTGAGTCCTCAACCCGGGTTCTTCTTCGGGCGCGATGGTCAACCTGCCCCTCGCGAGATTCTGCGCCGTGCGCCACACGGGCGGATCGCATTTGCGAACACCGACCTGGCCGGAGCGATGGACCATCGCTATTCCATTCTTGAAGCTAAAAGAGGAGTGGACCAACTCCTCGATCAAGTGTTGAGCTGAGAACAGCCATTTTTTACTCGGTCAGCCAAAAAGGACTCGAGTGGCGCCAGACCGTTTCCAAAAAGAAGACGGTTAAGTCGGTCTCCAAAATTAATGCAACCTGCGATTCCTCGCGGTTATCACTACCAATAGTCAAGTGTCGCGTGGAGCGGGCGACTTCATGCCTGGCTGGAGCTGTCTCTCTAGTTTCTCAAGACGTAAGCGAGCGGATTGGGCCTTACCGATGCTCCGAAAGGGTACTTCGCCACGGGGCTCGTTGAGCTGATGGTTCCACCATGTACGCACGAACACTTCAAATTTACATTCTGGTTTGCGCTGGCTTCTGCGCGCTGGCAGTGCCGGCGTATTTGCAAAGCCAACAACCAGAGGAGACGCTCAGCGGCCCGGACAGCCATGAGACGGGTCAGGGTCCGCACGGGCACCTTTTTGGCGAGTGGGGCGGCGAAAGGACACGGTTGGAAAAACGTGGTGTCCATTTCGATTTTCAGTATGTCAGCGATTCGCTCGCCAATGTCGAGAGCGAGAGAGAAGATCGTTTTGCCAGTTGGAATCGCTTTCGAGGCACGGTTGATATCGATTTCGGTGCGCTGGTGGAACAGCCCGGTCTCTATTTCCATGCGACAGCGCTGCGGCAGGGTGGCGGCAATCTCGGAGCGTACTTAGGGCTCCTGACCAGCCCGAGCGGCATGTCCAGCATGAATACGTTCCGGCTCGATTCCTGGTGGGTTGAGAAGCGATGGTTGAATGAACGTCTCACGGCAAGGGTTGGGCAATTCGCAGGTCAGGACTTCTATGGCGCCCAGCACTACGCTGCGTCGTTCATATTCGAGCCGATGGGCTATGCCTTGGGGAATCTTTTCACGACCCTCGAGTCCTTTGATCCTCCATCGACTCCGGCTTTGGAAGTCCGGGTTATCCCGGTCCACAACTTCTATGTGAAGTCGATGGTGGCGGCAGCGGTTCGCTCACCCTTTTCGCAAAACCCGACCGGTCTGGTTCCGCAGTTCAATGGAACTCCGGTGAGTACTTCTGAGATTGGATACACTCCGGGCGCGAAGGCGACGGGAGTACGCGCCTTCGACAATGTCGAGAGTCGCAAAGGATACTCCGGGCTCTATCAGTTCGGCGCTTCTTACAACGCTGGTAAGTTCACAACCGCGTCAGGCGTAGTCGAGTCAGGCAACTACCTTTTGTACTGGATGGCGAACCAGGCACTCTGGCGTCTGGACCCGGCCGGAGCAAAGGGGTTGGACGGAACCTTTTCGTACGACTGGAGCCCGGCGAACGTCAATCGAAACAATACGATGCTGACCGCAGGGCTGCGCTTCAACGAACCGATCACATTGCCGATTCACAACACAATGTCGTTGGGTTACGTGCAGAACCGTTTGAGTCAACAATTCGTGCCGCAGGGCTCACCACAGTGGAAGCCGGAGCACGCCATTGAATTCAACTCGCTTCTGGATCCATTGCCAATGCTTCTTCTGCAGCCAGTGATTCAGTATTACGCCAACGCGGGAGCAAGAACGGGACATGCTCTCGTTTTTGGATTCAGAACGAAGATCGAATTTTAGAACCGAATTCTAGACGAGGGAGAAATGATATGACAGAAATTCGCAAAGAAACCGACAGTCTCGGCGAGGTGGATGTTCCCGCCGATAAGCTCTGGGGCGCACAAACCCAGCGTTCGCTCGAACACTTCAGCATTGGCCAGGATTTAATTCCCCGGGAAATGATCACAGCCTACGCGATTTTGAAGAAAGGCGCGGCCAATGCAAACCTCGCCGGCAAGCGCCTCGATCAGAAGCGCCACGATCTGATTGTGCAAGTCTGCGATGAAATCCTCGCGGGCCAGCACCAGGATATGTTCCCGCTGCACGTTTGGATGACCGGTAGTGGTACGCAATTCAACATGAACGTGAATGAGGTGATATCCAACCGCTGCTGCCAGATCGCCGGCACGCCGTTGGGAAGCAAGATTCCGGTGCACCCAAACGATCACGTAAATATGGCTCAGTCGTCGAACGACTCCTTCCCGTCGGCTATGAATATTGCAGCGGCGCTCAACGTGAAGCAGCGGCTGGTCCCTGCTGTGAAGCAGCTGCGTGATGCGATTGCTGCAAAGACGGAGGAGTGGGACGACATTGTCAAGATCGGCCGCACGCACATGCAAGACGCAACGCCGATCACTCTTGGACAAGAGTGGTCTGGCTACGAAGGCGTGCTTACGGACAATCTCGATCGGATCGAAGACGCGCTGAAGGGTGTCTATCGTCTCGCGCTCGGCGGAACGGCGGTTGGTACCGGCATCAACTCAGCGCCCGGTTTCGCCGAGGACGCTGCAGCCGAAATCGCTAAGCTTGCAAGCCTGCCATTCATCACTGCGCCGAACAAATTCGCTGTGCAGGGCGCTCATGACGCGCTGGTACAACTTTCCGGCACGCTCCGCACACTAGCCGTTTCACTCTACAAGATCGCCAACGATATCCGGCTGATGTCTTGCGGCCCCCGAGCAGGTTTCGCGGAGCTGAAGATTCCCGAGAACGAACCGGGATCCTCGATTATGCCTGGAAAGGTGAACCCCACCCAGGCTGAGGCCCTTGCAATGGTCGCCGTCCAGGTGATGGCGAACGACACAGCAGCTGGCTTTGGCGGCGCGGGCGGTTACCTCGAAATGAATGTTTACAAGCCGCTGATCATCTTCAATGTGACCCACTCGATCACGATCATGACCGATTCTTGTACGAACTTCCGGAAATTCCTGGTGGAAGGAACCAAGCCCAATCTGAAGAAGATCAATCAATACGTGGAAGAGTCGCTCATGCTGGTCACGGCGCTTTCGCCGGTAATCGGCTATGACAAGGCTTCCAAGATTGCACACTATGCGAATGACAACGACCTCACGCTCAGAGCCGCAGCGCTGAAGCTCGGCTTCGTGACGGAAGCCGAGTTCGATCGCGTAGTCGATCCGAAAAAAATGGTTCGGCCTTACGTTGCGTCCCCTGTAGCGGCGTAGCACAGAGGAGCGCTGCAAGCGTCGACATACCACGGGACCAGAACTGGCCTGAATAGATTCGGGCCGGTTCTACTCAGCGGCATGGCCGTTTGAAGGTTCAGATGACTCCAGCAATTGCAACACCGCAGCCATCAGGCTCGAGCATGACGCGCGAGGAACGCGCGAATCTGATCCTCGCGTTTGCTCGAGTTTTGTATGTCAACGGCCAGTCGACGCAGCAGACCTTGGGCGCCGCCGAACACTTGAGCAAATGCCTGGGATTTCGCGCCGCCATCTTCCCGCACTGGGGAAAGCTGGAACTCCAAAGTGCGGACACAGACGGCGAATTCATTTCAGCAATTGATGCCGCTCCTTCCGGCGTAGACATGGATCGGGTGGCTTCGACTTTGCGAACGATTGAGGAGTTGTGTGACGGTCGGCTGGCCCCAGCCGACGCAATGGGAGCGATCAGCAGAATCGCAAAGGCGCCACCTGCGCCGACGTGGCTGTTTACTCTCGCGGCCGCAGTGGGTGCTGTGGCCTTAGCGGTGCTCTTCGGTGTCCAACACCTGACGGCAGCGGCGCTCATATTCGTGAGTGCCGCGTCCGGCGCGATTCTGCGCCGGACGTTGGCCCGTTATAGCGCAAATGTTTTTCTGCAACCCTTCAGCGCGGCGTTGGTCGCTGGCGTTGTTGGGGCGCTGGCAGTTCGGTATGACCTGAGTTCGTCCCTGCGTCTGATCGCCGTCTGCCCATGCATGGTGCTGGTGCCAGGGCCGCACTTCCTCAACGGCATGTTGGATTTGATCACGGGCCGGATGAATCTCGGTACCGCCCGGCTGATCTATGCCGTACTCATCGTTGTGGCCATCTCAACAGGGCTTCTGCTTGGGCTCGCCTTTCTTGGCGCGGCCTTACCGGTGGACCCGGCCGCTAGGGCCGTGCCGTTTTGGAATGACATTGCCGCTGCAGGCGTGGCGGTTGCTTGTTACAGTATTTTCTTTTCTGCGCCTCTCAAGATGCTCCCTTGGCCGGTGGCTGTTGGCACGGTCGCTCACGCTCTAAGGTGGGTCACGGTTACCGCATTTGAGGCCAGTGCACCTGTGGGCGCATTCGTTGCCTGTCTCGTAATTGGCGTCGTCCTCACGCCGGTTGCACGCCGCTGGCACATGCCTTTTGCGGCGATTGGCTTCGCTTCTGTGGTCTCAATGATACCGGGGGTCTTATTGTTCAGGATGGCAAGCGGCCTTGTGCAACTTACTAATGATTCACAGAGGACGTGGGAGCTCATGGGAGCGACGTTCTCTGACGGCTGGATGGCCGTCCTCATTATTTTGGCGATGAGTTTCGGGCTCATCGTTCCGAAATTAATCATTGACTACCTCGCTGAAGAAAAGACGATCCCTCGTCTTTGAATTCGTGGAGTTTACGAGGATCGGGAAAGGAGTATTCGGATGAACCTCGGCGGACTCGTAGGCGCCTTACTTCCGGTATTTTTTGTTCTTGCGCTCGGGTATGTCGCCGGCAAGCGCAATGCGTTCGATGCCGACCAAGCTGCCGGACTGAGCAAGCTTGCGGTTTCATTCGCATTGCCCGCGTCTCTCTTCGTCGGCATGACCGAGATACCCAGGGATCTGCTTTTGCAGCAAGGCCTTCTCGTTCTAGCGCTAATTCTGGCTCACGTTGGACTTCTTTTCGTTGCCTGGGCCGAATTGGGATTGATACAAAGCATGCGCGGAACACCGGCGATCCTCTATGCCCTGATGCTGTCGACATCCGCCACCCCGGTCTTTGGCCTAGCCGTCCTCCAGCCGATCCTGGGTCCCACCGCCACGGGAGCCGTGGGACTGGTCGCCTTATCCATCAATCTGGTTGTGCCTGCAACCGTCGTGCTGTTAGAGGTCGATGCGGCCAAGCATCGGCAGATTGCCAAAGACGGCTCCTCGTCGAGTCCCGTTTTGACTGGATTGGCATCAGGTTTAAAATCACCGCTCCTCTGGGCGCCAATTGTTGGAATCGCAATCGTCATCACCAAAGTACCTCTGCCGCGCGTGATCGCCGCATGCTTTCAGCTGATAGGTTCGACGACTTCCGGTGTTGCAGTCTTTGCTGTGGGCCTGGTTCTGGCCGCTCACGCGTTTCAGTTTTCCCGCGTGGTATTTCTCGGTACTCTCGGCCGCCTCACCGTACAAAATGTAATCCTGCTGGTTCTGCTGCGTTTGCTGCACGTCGACAGTCCATTCTCGCGTGAGGCGTTGATATGCTGCAGCTTTCCCTTAGCCACCGTTGTTGTGCTCTTCGCCGCGCGGTATAAGTCCTCCGAATCCGAAACAGCGTCCATGCTTCTGTTTTCGACACTTTCATTAGCAGTTACGGTCCCAATCATCCTCTGGCTTACGCACCACTGGCCCGTGTAGATGGATTTTCAAAGTTTCAAAACGATCAAACCGTCTGTCGCAGCAGCTTTGATAAAAGGAGAAAATACAATGGCAACCGCTACCCCCACAAACCAACCTGACGTCGTTCTGGTCGGTGCAGGCGTCATGAGCGCTACCCTGGCAGTATTCCTCAAGGAACTCGATCCGAGCCGGAAAATAGAGATCCACGAAGTTCTCGGAAGCGCGGCCCAGGAAAGCTCGAATGCGTGGAACAATGCGGGAACTGGCCATGCCGCGCTTTGCGAGTTGAACTACACTCCGCAGAAAGCCGACGGCAGGATCGATATTTCAAAGGCCCTGCAGGTGAATACGGAGTTCGATCTCTCCAGTAATGGGCCGAGGCAAAGGGAACACGGCAAAATCGCCAGTCACGCGCGATTCACGAGGACCACCACACTCCTGCCCTCGACCCGATACGTGTTTCCGGAAACGTCTGGCTCGGAGCCCGGGTCGGAGATGTCGTGAGGCGAAGGCTGGCTTGTGTCCACGGTGAGGCACCAGCGCCTTCCCGGGATTACGGGTAGTTCAAAATCCAATCTCTCCCAGAACATATTGAACATAACGTGCAGATCGGAGTCGCCATCGAAACCTGCCAGAGTCATCGCCAGCGCACGCGCTCCTGGATCGTCCCACCCGGGACGATTCAGTTGGGTGCCGTGCCAGGACACATCATTCAAGCCGCGCTCGTTCACCGCGCCATCGAAGAAGTGATCGCAGCGAAGTGCCGCATGCATTTTCCGGAAGCGAATCATACCCCGGCAGAAGCGGAGCAGATCTTGATTCTTGTCTACGAAGGTCCAGTCAAACCAACTGATCGCGTTATCCTGGCAGTAGGCGTTGTTATTTCCTTTCTGTGAGCGGCGTATCTCGTCTCCAGCCACAAACATGGGAATGCCACGCGAAAGCAACAGGATCGCCATAAAATTGCGCACCTGCCGGTTGCGCAATGCTTCGATGCCGGGATCGGCGGAGTCGCCTTCCGTACCGCAGTTCCAGCTCAGGTTATCGTTGATGCCATCACGATTTTCCTCGCCGTTTGCCTCGTTGTGCTTCTGGTTGTAGGAGACCAGATCGTTGAGCGTAAACCCGTCGTGACAGGTTACGAAGTTAACGCTATTCGAAGGTGAGCCGCCCCGTTCCTGATAAATATCGGCGTTGCCTCCCAGACGCGATGCGATTGCCCCCACCATTCCCGGATCGCCCTTGACGAAGCGTCGAACGTCGTCGCGATAGCGGCCGTTCCATTCGGCCCACCGGTCTCCGGGAAAATGCCCGATCTGGTAAAGGCCGGCGGCATCCCAGGCCTCCGCCATCAGCTTGGTATTGGCCAACTCTTCGTCCAGTTCTATTTGCCAAACCAACGGAGGATGAGCGCAGGGCGCTCCATCTTCACCGCGCGAAAGGATCGATCCTTCGTCAAAGCGGAAGCCGTCCACATGCATCTCCCGTACCCAGTACCGGAGACAGTCGACAATCATCTTCTGTGCCAGTGGGTGATTGCAATTGAGCGTGTTGCCGCAGCCGGTGTAATCCATGTAGTACTGCGGCGCTGAAGGCACCAGCATATAGTAAGAGCGATTATCGAAGCCTTTGAAAGAATAGGTTGGTCCCTGGTGGTTGCCCTCATCGGTGTGGTTGAAGACCACATCGAGAATCACTTCAATTCCCGCCTTGTGCAGGGCTTTGACCAAATCGCGGAACTCGCGCAAGTGGCCGCCGACTTCGGGCTGCAGGCAAAAAAAAGACTGGGGCGCAAAGTAGCCCAGGGTGCTGTATCCCCAAAAATTGCAAACCGGCTGCCCATCAACGACGCGCAGCACTGCCGTCTCGTCAAAGTCGAAGACGGGGAGCAACTCAACCGCGGTAATGCCCAGATCCTTCAGGTAAGGAATCTTCTCGATAAGGCCGGCGAAGACTCCGGGGTACCGCACGCCTGAAGTCGGAGACTGCGTGAAGCCCCGAAGATGTGCCTCATATATGACGGTATCTTCTACCGGATGGTGGAGGGGCGCGTCACCTTCCCAGTCGTAGTCGGCAGGATCAATGACCACCGAGCGCATCGACGTTCTGACGTTATCGTCCGGCGTACAAGCGCTGCCCCGATCCCAAAGAGAATCAGAATTGCCGCGGGCGTAGGGATCGATGAGCACTTTGTTTCTATTGAATCGCAGCCCGGCGCCGTTGTCCGCTGGGCCATCGACGCGGTACGCGTAGGACACGCCGGGTTTTAGACCCCGCACAAAGACGTGCCACAAATGGAATGTCTTGTTCTTGTAAGGATCGAAGCGAATGGTTTGGTGCGGCTCCAGCGCGTCATGTGCCGCGAATAAGAGCAGCTCGACGCCAGTCGCGTTCGAGGAAAAAAGTGAAAAGTTCACGCCGGAAGGCGAAGGAGTGGCTCCTAAGGGATGGGGAAATCCTGCCTCCACTGGAAATGGACCCTGCTGAACGGGCTCACTGGAAAGGACGCCGGAAATTGTGCTGGCCATTGTATCTACTCCATCCGGGAACTCTGAAGGGGAAAGATACTCTGAGGAGGAACGATACTCTTTTCCGCGGTTTTTTCAAGGCCCTGCGAGAACGTCGCCTGCTTAGCGCTGAACATTACCCTCCTGACGCCTCTCGCGTCTGACGCTGCTGTGATGGTAAAGCTATACAATATTTTTGTTGTTACATTCCCAAGGGGGCAACATGGCAAATCTCACCAACGCGCTTCAAGAACTTCGTGCGGAGCGCAGCCGGGCGCAGTTGCAAGTCGCGAAATTGGATCAAGCTATTTCCGCGATTGAGTCGTTGAACGGTTCGGGAACGTACCGGGACGCAACCCAACCCAAACGAATGATATCGGCCGCTTCACGGCGGAAAATGGCGCTAGCGCAAAAAGCGAGGTGGGCGAAGGCTCGCAAGGAGCCGCTGCAACCCGCAGGCTTAGCGAAATCGGAATCTTCTGCTCCTATCAAGCGCACGATGTCGGCGGCGGCGCGCAAGAAAATCGCAGCGTTTCAGCGAGCGCGGTGGGCAAAGGTGAAGGCGGGGCAGAAGAAGGCGGCGTAGCCGGATCGATCAAAACACTATCGCACTTGTCGAGAAATCGGTCTTTTGCTTCCTATTACTTCCTCGCGCTGTTCGTTTCGCGGGCCTTTGCGACCAAAGCGTTGAATCGCGCGTCGCTGTGAAGAGGCTTCAATTCGGGGTCAGCTGAAAGTTCTCCCGGCGAGATGAGGCCGTTTTCGATGGCGTGGTTCAGGTCGGCGAAGGCGTCGTCCGTCCGGCCTCTCGCAGCCTCAGCGCAGGCTGAGTTGTACCAAGCCTCGGCCACCGTAGCTGGCTGGTTAGTTTTCGCCGATGTCTCGATTACATCACGAAACATTTTCTCGGAATCGGCATAACGTCCCTCGCGGCTGAGGCCCAGTGCTTCCATTTCCATGCTCTGCAACGTGGAGGTGTGGGTTGGGCCTAGCACGCGGGTCTTGATCTCGATCACTTGACTCTGGAGTTTGTCGGCTTCGGCGTAATGACCTTCCTTCGCCATGGTGAGAGCAAGCATCGTCATGGCCCTCAAAGTTTGGGGATGTTCCGGCCCCAGTACGCGGCGCTGTGCGGCAATCACGTCGGAATACAGCTTTTCGGCTTCTGGGAGCTGGCCTTCCTCCTCGAGATTCTCAGCCGCGTGTGATATCGAAAGCAGGGTCGCGGGATGGTCCGGGCCCAGAGTTCGCTTTTGCGCTGCGATCAGTTCACCATAGATCCGATCGGCTTCTGCATATCGGCCCTGCGGCGTCAGAATCTCCGCCAGCTCGTTCAAGGTGCTCAGGGTTTGAGGATCGTCTGGGCCGAGTACTTTGCGCTCTGCGCTCAGTGTTTGGCGGAACAGGCTTTCAGCATCGGCGTGACGTGCTTCATTGGCATAAACGTAACCAAGGCGATCCATCGACGCCAAAGTGTCAGGATCATTCGGGCCGAGAACCTGGCGCTGGGCCTCAATTGTCTTTTGCAACGCCTTTTCCGCCTCTGGCAGATGTCCTTGAGCGCGGAGGATCTGGGCCAGATAACTTTCGCTTGCCAGCGTTTCCCGGTTTCGTTCTCCAAACAGTGAGCTTTGAATTGCCCGTGCGCGTTCTGTCAAATCTTGCGCGCGGCCATACAAGCCCAGTCCGGCATACGTCTGCGCCATGGTTTCCATCAATTGGGCCTGCAGCTCCGGGTCCTTGCGCAGGCCGGTGTCGATATCTTTCGAGGACTTATCCAGAATCTCGCGCGCGGTGACTGCATTGCCACGCGCCTCGCTGGGGTTCGACACCTTGAACATGCCGGTCATAAACTTCGTGATGCGGTCGGCGCGGTCGCGCTCCCGCGTGATCCGCCGCAACTCGATCGCCTGCATCACCCCGAACGCGATCAGCAGCAACGCCGCAGTGCTGGCCGCCGCCACACCGAATTTGTGGCGCTGAACGTATTTCTTTGTCCGGTAGACCAGGCTAGGGGGCCGCGCAATGACGGGTTCGTTGCGCAAATAGCGGCCGAGATCGGCCGCCAGTTCTGCGGGCGTGCCATACCTACGGGCGCGGTCTCTCTCCAGAGCTTTTAAGGTGATCCAGTCCAGATCGCCGCGCAGCATGTTCGCCAGTTGTTTGGGGTCTGTGTTGCGTTTCTCCGCGATGGCCGCGGCAGCCGGGTCTGTGATGAGTCTTGTGCTCGGGCTCGTCGGCTCCTCTTCCTGCACCTGCCGCAGAACTTCGTGAAAGGGTTTGCTCTCCCACTGCTGCGCATCCACGGCCAACACTCCCGTAAGGAGTTCGTAGAGCACCACGCCGAGCGAATAGACGTCGCTTCGAGTATCCACGTCGGCCATCATCGGATCCATTTGCTCCGGGCTCATGTATCCCGGCGTGCCCACCAATCCTCCGGCACGCGTCACCAGCATCCCGCTCTCCGGTTGCTGAGAGATCGCTTTGGCCAGTCCGAAGTCGATAATGCGCGGCACCGGCTTGCCATCCAACTCCACCACCAGGATGTTGGAGGGTTTCAGGTCGCGATGGATAATGGCTTTCTGATGCGCATGCTGCACGCCTTCACATACCTTTGTGAAAATAAGCAGACGCTCGTTGGGTGAGAGTCGTTTCTCATCGCAATATTCGGTGATGGGCGGGCCCTGAACATACTCCATAGCGAAGTACGGTTGGCCTTCGGGCGTAGAACCGGCGTCGAAAACCTTGGCGATGGCGGGGTGATCCATCATGGCCAGCGCCTGCCGCTCCAGATCGAAGCGTATCAATGTCGACTTGTCATAGCGGACCGCTTTGATGATCTTCAGCGCAACTTGCCGTTTGACGGGAGCCGACTGTTCCGCCAGCCACACCTCTCCCATCCCACCTTCGCCCAGTTTCCTGATCAGCAGATAAGGCCCAATCGAACCCAGGTCGGGCGCAGGGGATTTCGCCGGAGAAGCGGCTGGGTCGACGGCGGCATTAGGATCCGGACGGGCGCTGGCGCGCGCGTCGTGCGGAGTTGATTTGGGTGCCTGATCGCTCACGCTTCTATCGCAAAAAGCAGATGCAAATCGAGGTAAGTCTAGCACCCCCGTCAGCGCATCTCCATCCGTGGCGATGGCCGTCGCCGCCCGAGTTGGAGGTGTCATTGCCCGCAACTCTGGCGCTGGCACAGGAAAGCGTGAGATCAATCTCGGGTGGTCGCTGGCGGCATGGGGGACTGTAACGAAGACCATGCCGCATCATTTTCGATGCTCGGAACGATACGACCTTCACATCTCCGTGGCCGCTGGATACCGACCACAGCAACGAGGTGCGCTGGCTGTTAGCGGGCTTCGCCCGAGGGACCTGCGCCGCCTGGTCCACCTTCGCGATGTCCTCGCTCGCTCTGCATCGCATCCCATTTCTTTTGCTGATCGGGATCGAGAAGCGCGCGGACCTGATCGTTCGTGGTCTTGCGGATCTCCATCATCTTCGAGCGGCGAGCATCTTGCGAGAGCGATGAATCCGAATGCAGACTCTCCATCTGCGACTGCTCCGACTTGAATAGGTCCAGCACTTTGGCCTGTTGGTCGGACGTGAGGTTCAGATGTTTGGTGAGCATCTCGGCGCGCTTCGCGGGATCCATATGGTGGCCGCCGCGGTGCTCCCCCGCCGGAGCGGACTGCTGACCGTTGTTATCGTTCTGGGCGAAGGCGGACATCGTCAACATCGAAATGCCAGCTAATGCCAACGCTAGAAAAGTGGGTTTGCGCATAGATCCTCCTGGTTGTTAACTCTTTACCTTTGGGACGTCTGTATAAACCAGATTATGCGCTCAGAGTTGTGGCAAATCAGCCGCCTTTGCAAATCTTTACCTAATCGGAACCTCGGCTAGGCCCCTCCTTGCAATGGACAATACTTTACGTCACTTTCAACCGCGGCGGACTATCATCACTTTTGGGAGCTCTCGCCTTGCGCGAGACCGAATGTTGAATGATAAAGAGCACGTTGCGCTTGCGCCATTTCGCTTTGGGCCTGTCCTTAGTTGTAACTAATGGCCTGCTTGGGCAAGCTCAGCAGGTTCCGACTCCGGCGCAGACAGCGACGGCTCAACCTAAGCCAACCGGCGCGATTCACGGTATCGTGAAGTCCGGCAACATGCCGATCCCAGGCGCGGAGGTTTCTATCTCGCCTGAACCTTCCGGACAGAAAATCACCACTTGGACCGATGTGGATGGAAGCTACTCCGCTGCGGTGCCCGCCAACGGTGCGTACGTTGTGGAAACGGAGATGGTCACCTTCGCAAAAAGCACGCACCGGGTGACGATCGACGCGGCGCACCAGAGTCCGCAGGTGGATTTTGAGATGACGCTGCAGTCGCGCGTGCAACAGGCTGCGCCTCAGCCGCGGCGACAAGTGGTTCAGGCTGGGCAGCGTGGATTTCAGACTCTTTCGGCGGCGCAAAACGCGGGAAATCAGGATGCAGGCGCCAATTCGCTGAGCGACGTCGTGCCCTCGGGCATGCCGGTGCCAGGGATCGATCCGAACAGCGCGACCGAGTCGATTGCAGTTTCCGGCAACACCTCGAATCCACTCAACTCGATGAGCGGGGATGAGCTGCAGGAACGCATCAGCGAAGCTCGCGCGCAGGGCGGCGGCTTTGGGGGTGCTGGTGGTTTTGGCGGTGGAGGTGGTGGAGGATTTGGTGGCGGCGGTCCCGGGCGGTCGATGACGATCAGCGGGCGCCGCGGCTTCGATGTGAATCATCCGCATGGTTCGGTTTACTACGGCATAGGAGATTCGGCGCTGAATGCGGCGCCATACGAACTTACAGGCCAACCGCCAATTCAGCCGGGATATGAGCAAAACAGTTTCGGCGGTTCGGTGGGCGGGCCGCTGAATATTCCCCACATTTACCACGGCGGGGCAAAGACATTTTTCTTTGCCAATTACAACGGCAAGCGCGGGAAGAACCCTTTCGATCAGTTTTCAACTGTGCCGACTTTGCAGGAGCGGCAGGGAAATTTTTCCGGAGTCGATTACACTTCGGGACCCGCGGCGGGCCAGCAGGTGCAGATCTACAACCCTGCGATGAACACGCCGTTTCCGGGAAACATTATCCCTGGTTTCGCTTCGCAAACGTGCCCATGGTCCGGCCCATTCACTAATGCCGCAGCGGGATTGTTGCAATACATTCCCTGCCCGAATCTTCCGGGAACGTTTCAGAATTTTCACTTCGTCACTTCCACGGCCAGCGACAGCGATGATTTGAACGTGCGCGTGAATCACACGATTGGAGCCGCGCCTACCGGCGGACGCCGCGGCGGGGGCCGTGGCGCGCCGCGCAACAATTTGACTTTCGGTTTCCACTATCACGGTTCCAGCGCCAACATTACCAATCCTTTCCCCAGCGTGGGCGGCAACACCTCGGTGCGTAGTTTCGACGTGCCCATCGGCTACGTGAAAAGCGTCGGCAAGCTCACCAACACTCTCCGCTTCGACTTCAACCGCAGCCGCACGCAAACGCAGAATCTCTATGCCTTTCTCAACGATATCGACAGCGGGCTGGGTATTACCGGCGTTTCGACCAACCCATTTAATTGGGGGTTGCCCAGTCTTTCATTTAGTGACATTGCGGGTTTGCAGGATACCAATCCGCAGCTCCAGCGCAACCAAACTTATACATTTTCCGACTACGTGGTCTGGACGCACGGCAAGCACAGTTGGCGGTGGGGCGGCGATTTCCGCCGTATTCAGCTCAACACCGAAAGTAGTTCGAATGCCCGCGGCTCGTTCACTTTCACCGGGTACAACACTTCCGAATCGGCGCCCACGGTGCCCGGACAACCCGCCGCGCAGGTGCCCGGAACTGGTTACGACTTCGCCGACTTTCTCCTCGGGTTTCCGCAGTTGACGGCGGTGCAGTTTGGCCAGGACAACTATCATTTCCGCGGCAATTATTGGGATTTATATTTACAGGACGAATGGAAAGTGCGCGGGAATCTGACGTTAAATATGGGCGTGCGCTACGAGTACGTTTCTCCACTTTCCGAGGAGAACAATCTCATCGCCAATCTCGATCTCTCGCCTGGCGTGCTGAATCCGGCTCTTGGTACTCCCGCAGTCGCAGTAGTGGTTCCCGGGCAACGCGGTCCCTACAGTGGTGATTTGCCCGATAGCCTGGTTCGTCCGGATCGTAAAGGGTTTGCGCCCCGCATTGGTTTTGCGTGGAAGCCGCTGCCCAAAACTGTGGTTCGCGGCGGATACGGCATCAACTACAACACGGGCGCCTATCAGACGATCGCGCAGCAACTGGCTTTTCAGCCTCCTTTTTCGACGGCGGAAACAAATATCCAATCGGTTGCGATCACACCGAATACGGGAGGAGGGGTTGTGCCCACCGCGGGTGAGTTCACGCTGGCGAACGGTTTCCCTGCGCCCGCTCCCGGAGCGGTTACTAACACGTACGCCGTGAATCCGAACTATCGGTTTGGCTACGTGCAGATTCGCAATCTCGACATCCAACAGCAGCTCTCGCCGACTCTGCTCTTCAACCTCGATTACACCGGAACTAAGGGGACGAATCTCGACATTTTGGAAGCGCCCAACCGAACCATCTCCGCGATACAAGGAATTCAGCTTCGCATTCCGGACGTGCAAGCGTTTACTTTCGAGAACTCGCTGGGAGACTCCGCGGCGAATGCCGGATCGGTGCGTTTGCGCAAACGGCTGGCGCACGGTTTTTCCATCGGCGGCCTGTACACGTTTTCGAAATCGATCGACGACGCATCGTCAATCGGCGCGGGTGCGACGACAAGGGCGTCCAGCCCGGGTTTGGGTGCGGGCGGTACTGGCGCCGCCGGCGGAGGTACATCGGCGTCGGCGGGAAGCGGAGCCAACAGCGTGGCCCAGAATCCGTTTGATATTTCGGCAGAACGCGGGCTCTCCAGCTTCAATCAGACGCACAGATTCACAGCGGATTACTTGCTGGAGTTGCCTTTCGGACACGACAAGCGCTGGCTTACCGGCAACACGCCTGCGCGCGCCATCTTCGGCGACTGGCAATGGAGCGGCGATTGGACCATCGCATCAGGGCTTCCGTTTACTCCGCATTTCGTAGGCACCGCAAACGAAATTAATGGCGGAACGAACGGCACGCTGCGGCCCGACATTGTTCCGGGACAACCGATCCAATCGTCGCATCCCTCGATTGCGGAGTGGTTCAACACTGCCGCGTTCGTCTCTCCACCTGCGGGACAATACGGCAACGCCCGGCGCAACAGCATCATCGGCCCGGGTAGCAAGGTGTTCGACATGGCTCTAACCAAGGTGGTTCCATTAAACGAAGGACGCACGCTGGAGTTTCGCGCACAAGCGACCAACGTTTTCAACATACCGAATTATTCTTCTATCGATACGAATCTGAACTCGATCACTTTCTCCCGCGTTACCGCAGTCGGAGCGATGCGGCAGTTGACGATAACAGCCAGATTTCGCTTCTGAAGAGCTTGTTGAGGTCAACCAGATGAACTGGAGACTAAAAAGAACGGCGAACAAAGCCCTGGCGGCATTGCTTGCGTGCGCACTGTGTTCTCCGCTGCCGGCGCAGCAGCAAAGTGAATTCACCTTGCGTGTGGAGAGCGAGCTGGTGCTGGTAAACGTGACGGTACGGGACAAGAACGGAAATCTTGTGGTCGGGCTGAAGCCGGAAAATTTCGCGATTCTGGAGGACAACAAGCCGCAGAAAGTCGTTTCGTTTGATTTGGAGAACGTGGATGCGGTAGCGATTCAGAATGTGACGCAGGCGAAACCGCTTGCAGGGCAGCCGCAGCCCTCAGCTCCAGCCAGCCCGACGTCGGCCGAAGCGGCCAATCAATTCAAAGACCGTCGTTTGATCGTTCTGTTTTTCGATCTCTCCGCCATGGAGCCCGATGAAATCGACCGTGCTGTCACTTCTGCCCAACATTATGTGGACACACAGATGGCGCTGGCTGATTTGGTCTCGATTGTGTCGTTGGGAAGTTCGTTGCTGGTCAATCAGGATTTCACCGGCGATCGCGATCTGCTCAAGAAGCAACTTAGGGGTTTCGGCGAGGGCGGCGGGCAGGGTTACGAGGAAGGCACAACTGGCACGACTGAAGGCACCCCGGATACCGGCCAGCCGTTTACTGCGGACGATACCGAATACAACATCTTTAATACGGACCGCCGTCTGGAAGCCCTGCGTTCGGTGGCAGAGAAGCTGTCTCATCTGCAGCAGAAAAAATCCCTGATTTATTTTTCCAGCGGAATGGACAGAACCGGCATTGAAAACCAGTCCGAACTGCGAGCCGCGACCAACGCGGCCGTGCGCTCGAACATGGCGATCTATACCATGGATATGCGTGGCCTGCAGGCGCTCGTCGCGGGCGGAGAGGCGCAAAACGCTAGCCTGCGCGGGACGTCAGCATACTCGGGCCAGTCTACGATCAACGCACTGAATTCAAACTTCACCACGCAGGAAACGTTGGTGACGTTGGCGAGCGATACCGGCGGCCGCGCCTTCCTCGACTCGAACGACTTCAGCCAGGTTTTCAAAGGCGTACAGCAGGACACCGCGAGCTACTACCTGCTTGGATATCACAGCACCAACCCGGCTCGCGACGGCCGCTACCGCCGCATCACGGTCAAGGTGAACATTCCCGGCGTGCACGTCGACTTTCGCAAGGGCTACTACGCGCCCGCGGATTATCAGCATTCGACCAAGGAAGACAAAGAACTTCAACTGCAGGATGAACTCGCCTCTGAGTTACCCGTTACGGATTTGCCGCTTTATTTGGGCCTCGCCTATTTTCGTCTCCAGCCCAACAAGTTCTATATTCCGATCTCGTTAGTCGTGCCCGGTTCGGAAATTCCCTTCGTCCGCAGCAGCGATCGTGACAAGGCAACGCTGGACGTCATCGGCATGGTTCTAGATAACGAGCACCATCCCGTAACCAGGATTCGCGATACGGTCAAATTAGCCGTCGACACGACGTCGGAGGTGCGCAAGAAAAATGTTCAGTACGATACTGGGGTAAGCTTGCCACCGGGTAAATATCACTTGAAGTTCGTAGTGCGGGAGAATCAGACGGGGCGTATGGGTTCGTTCGAAACCGATCTCGCTGTGCCCGACCTAAGATCGCAGCCGCTGAAGATGAGCTCAATTGTGCTCGCCAGCCAATTGCAGGCTGCGAAGAAGGGCGCCGCTGCCAGTCCCCTCATTCGCGATGGGCAGGAAATTATCCCGAACGTGACTCACGTTTTCTCCGCGGCGCAGCGGTTGCATCTCTACTATGAGGTTTACGATCCGGGACGGGCGAAGGCACCGCAACCGGCGCAGGCAGGGCACGCCGCAGCCGGGATCGACCTTATAACGACTGTAGCGTTTTTCCGCGGCAAAGCGAAAGTGTTCGAGAGTTCGCCGGTCGAACTGACGGAACTGAACTCGCGCGACCGGAATGCAGGAGTTTTTCAGTTGGATCTGCCGCTTGGGTCATTAAAGCCCGGATTCTATACTTGCCAGGTAAACGTCATCGACGACGCGACTGGCGTGTTTCTTTTCCCGAGACTCGCGGTGCTCGTTCGCGCTAATAATCCCATTAGCGCTCCCTAGTCATGCGGAAGAGCAATTGGCGGCAAAGGAGAGACCATGACTGAAGTGCAGCTTCTTATCGGTAATCGTGACATGGCCGCAAGCAGTGCGGCAACTTTCGTGCGGCAAAATCCGATTTCGGGTGAAGTCGCGACGCGCGCAGCCGCGGCCGGCGCCGACGATGCGACGGCCGCCGCTGAGGCTGCCGCTGAAGCTTTTTCGGCATGGTCCGAACTGGGTCCTCACGAACGGCGCAAGAAACTTCTGCGCGCCGCGGACTTGCTCGAAGGCCGCACCGCCGATTTTGTTTCTGTCATGATGGATGAGACCGGTTCCACTGCCGGCTGGGCTGGCTTCAACGTTTATCTCGCGGCCCAGATGCTGCGGGAAGCAGCGTCGATGACCACGCAGGTCTCCGGCGAAGTGATTCCTTCTGAGATTCCCGGGAGCCTCGCATTCTCCATCCGGCAACCGGTTGGCGTGGTTCTCGGAATCGCTCCCTGGAATGCGCCGGTGATTTTGGGCGTGCGGGCGATTGCGGTGCCGCTAGCTTGCGGAAACACCGTGATCTTGAAAGCGTCGGAGGTTTGTCCAGCGACCCACCGCCTGATTGGGACGGTGCTGCGCGAAGCTGGGCTCGATCATGGCGTGGTCAACGTCCTGACTCACGATGCCGCCGGCGCCTCGGCGATTGTCGAAACGCTTATTGCTCATCGCGCCGTGCGCCGCGTGAATTTTACCGGGTCTACACGAGTTGGAAAGATTCTTGCGGTCATGGCGGCGAAACATCTTAAACCGATTCTTCTTGAGCTGGGAGGCAAAGCTCCGCTTGTCATTCTTGACGACGCCGACCTCGACGCCGCGGTCGACGCCGCCGCCTTTGGAGCATTCATGAATCAGGGACAGATCTGTATGTCGACCGAACGCATCATCGTTGACGAGAAGGTGGCCGACGCGTTCGCCCAGAAATTTGTAGCCAAAGTGAAGGCCCTGCCCTGCGGCGATCCACGGAAGGGAGAAGTCGTCCTCGGTGCCGTCGTGGGCATGCCCACGGTGGAGCGAGTTCGCGGGCTGGTGAAAGATGCGGTATCTCGAGGAGCGAAGGTTCTGCTGAATGGGGAACCGCAAGGCACGATCATGCCGGCAGTGATCGTTGACCATGTCACCCCCGAGATGCAAATTTTCCGGGAAGAGTCTTTTGGACCCTCGGTTTCGATCACGCGCTTCAAGACTGTTGAAGAAGCGATTGCTCTCGCCAATGATACCGAGTACGGACTTTCTTCCGCAGTTTTCGGTCGCGACATTGCCCGTGCAGTCGAGGTTGCCAAACGCATCGACTCGGGCATGTGCCATGTGAATGGGCCGACCGTGCACGATGAACCTCAAATGCCTTTCGGAGGCGTGAAGGCCAGCGGCTACGGGCGTTTTGGAGGGAAGGCAGCGGTGAACGAGTTTACCGAACTGCGCTGGATTACAATCCAGACAACGCCCCGGCATTATCCTTTCTAGAGCGAATTGCAGGAACGTCACGATCGCTCGCAGTCAGTGGACTTCGCGGTCCGCGGTTGCCCAATATGGTTTGCGCATCGCTTTGCGGTCAAACTTTCCGGCCAGAGTCTTGGGAATTTCCGGCACGAAGTCTACGGACTTGGGAGACTTCACGCCGCCCAATTGTGTCTTGCAATGAGCGATGACCTGGCTCTCCGTCAGCGATTCGCCGTTCTTTAGAACCACGAGAGCCTTGACCGCTTCG
>Ga0208691_1000081_pt1 | contig 27316 bp, 21 predicted proteins | sample June2015DPH_20_1_FD_184719 | JGI IMG/M metagenome (GOLD analysis project Ga0208691, IMG submission 184719) | Peatland microbial communities from SPRUCE experiment site at the Marcell Experimental Forest, Minnesota, USA - June2015DPH_20_10... | ecosystem: Environmental > Terrestrial > Soil >... | reverse complement strand
AGTTTTCCGATGAGCGTTCGCGAGCGGTCCGGATGCGCGTGCATGAGGGTGAGCTGCATATTCATTCTTCGCTTTCAGAGACCGGCGAGAGCGAGGAGAGCCTTCCGGTGGAGTACGACGGGAGTCCGGTAGAGATTGGTTTCAATGCCGGCTACATGCTGGATTTTCTGCGAGCAACCACAGAAGCGCAGGTAGCTTTTCATTTCAAGGATGCGCATAGCGCCGGCGAACTGCGGCCATCCGGCGATGGCGCCGCGAATTACAAGTACCGGTATGTAGTGATGCCGATGCGGATCTGAAGAACAGGCGGCTAAAGGCAGGCGGCAGGAAGCAGAAGGCAATAAGGACTGAGCAACAACAAACATGGCAACTAAGGAAGTGACCCCTGTGGAGAATTACGACTCCAGGAGTATCAAGGTGCTGGAAGGCTTGGAGGCGGTGCGGCTGCGCCCGGCGATGTATATCGGTTCCGTTACCGAGAACGGGCTGCATCACCTGGTCTACGAAGTAGTGGACAACTCGGTGGACGAAGCTCTGGCCGGGTTCTGTGACACGGTCAGCGTTACCATCCACATCGACAATTCCCTCACCGTGGTTGATAACGGCCGCGGGATTCCCGTGGACATGCATGAGGAAGAAGGCATCTCCGCCGCGGAAGTAGTGATGACCAAGCTGCACGCCGGCGGGAAGTTCGATTCCAAGAGTTATAAAGTATCGGGCGGTTTGCACGGCGTGGGCGTGAGCTGCGTGAACGCGCTGTCGGAAGTTCTGCAGCTCGAGATCTGGCGCGACGGCTTTACTTGGGAGCAGGAGTATAAGAAGGGCGTTCCCACGGCGCCGCTGGCTAAGGCCGGAAAAAGCAAAAAAACTGGCACCAAGATCACGTTCAAGCCGGACGCCACCATCATGACTGCGGTGGAGTTCAATTACGACACCTTGGCCCAGCGGCTGCGCGAGTTGGCGTTCCTCAACAAAGGCCTCACCATTACGCTGACGGATGAGCGCGTGGATCCGGTGAAACAGAGCGAGTTCCACTACAGCGGCGGGATCGCTGAGTTTATCCGGCATCTGAATCGCGGCAAGTCCGTGCTGCACGAAAAGCCCATTTACTTCGAGGGTGAGCGGGAATTGAATGGCGGCCTTCTATCCACGGAAGTGGCGCTGCAATATAATGACGGCTATTCGGAAAACGTGTTCAGCTTTGCCAACAACATCAACACCGTGGATGGCGGATCGCACCTGAGCGGCTTCCGCAGCGCGTTAACGCGCACCATTAATTTCTACGGGCAACAGGCCGGGCTGTTCAAGGACGTAAAGGAAAACCTCACTGGCGACGACGTCCGCGAAGGTCTTACTGCTGTAGTGAGCGTGAAGCTCCCTCAGCCGCAGTTCGAAGGGCAAACCAAGGGCAAGCTGAACAGCGATATTCAGGGTTTCGTGGTCCAGTTCGTGAATGAAAAGCTGGGCGAGTATTTCGACAAGAACCCGGCTGTGATGCGCAAGATCGTCGGCAAGGCGATTGATGCCGCACGCGCTCGCGAGGCCGCCCGCAAAGCACGCGATTTAACGCGCCGCAAAGGAGCGCTCGATTCGGGCGGCCTGCCTGGGAAGCTCTCGGATTGCCAGGAGAAGGATCCGGAGCGCTGTGAGCTGTTCCTGGTGGAAGGCGAATCGGCCGGCGGCACGGCGAAATCGGGACGCGACCGGCGCTATCAGGCTATTTTGCCGCTCAAAGGTAAAATCCTGAACGTGGAGAAAGCCCGCTACGACAAGATGCTGGGGCATGAAGAAATCCGCTCCATGATCACGGCTATCGGAACCGGCATAGGGCTGACGGATTTCGACGTCACGAAGCTCCGTTACCACAAGATCATCATCATGACGGACGCCGACGTGGACGGGTCGCACATCCGCACGCTGCTGTTGACATTCTTTTTCCGGCACATGCAGGAGCTGATCAAGCGCGGCAACGTCTTCGTTGCGCAGCCGCCGCTGTATCGCATCAAGAAGGGCAAATCCGAGAAGTACATCAAAGACGACAAGGAGTTCACGCGCGAGATCCTGCGGCGCGCCACCGAAAATCTGGCGGTGGAGACCAAGGGCGGCGTGCGTCTGGAAGGCGCCGAGCTGCGCAGCTTCCTGATGTCGCTGGATGAATATCAGCAGATGTTCCGGCGCGTGGAGCGGAAGATGCGCGATGCGCGGGTGGTGGAAGTGCTGGCCAACATCGAGCACAAGTTGGATACGAAGGCCGACTTCCATGAGAAAGCCAACCTGGAGCCCGTGCTAGCGGCATTGACGGCGGCGAAAGTGGAAGCCAAGCTGGAGCGCGAAGAGGAGCACGAGGCGTGGAAGGTGGAATATCTGGATCCCACCAAGGGTACGCGGATCATCGGCCAGGACCTGGTCTTGCAGCCCGAGTATCGCCGGATGCGAACTATCGCCCGTCAGGTGGCGAAATACAATCAGCCGCCGTTCGCGGTAATTCGCGAAACGAAGCAAGAGTCGAAGCCGGACTGGCGCGAGCTACTCGAGCACGTGAAGAGCGAGGGCATGCGCGAAGTTTCCATCCAGCGCTACAAAGGTCTGGGCGAGATGAACGCCGAGCAGCTTTGGTCGACGACCATGAACGCCGAAACGCGCACGCTGTTGAAAGTAGATCTACAGGACCTGGCCGAGACCGAAAATATCTTTTCGACGCTGATGGGTGAAGATGTGGAGAGCCGGCGGAAGTTTATCGAAGAGAACGCGCTGGATGTGCGGAATTTGGATGTGTAGCGAGTCTCTCTCTTGGACACTTAGCTGTCGTCCTCCCAGCCCTGATCCTTCCGACGGCGCCTCACTTGCTTGAGGATTGAGGTTTCAGTAATGCCGATCTCAAAGAGGTCCTCCTCCGGGTTCTTGAATTTTGGCGCCTCTGGATAAACGGGCCCGAAGTAGTTCTGCGCTAGGTCCCGTCCTTCTGCTTCATCCGGCCCGACTTCCATCAGGACTAACTGGCCGATCAGCCGACCCGGATAAAGCAACACAGGCATGTTGGAGACATTCGCGATTTCCAAGGTAAGGCATCCTCGATACCCAGGATGAATCCATGGTGCAGTTTCTACAAGGATGAAGGTTCGTGCCACTGACGACTTCGTCAATATCTCCCCTGACACCCTGCCAGGCAGTTTAATGAACTCTAGGGTCGCACCAAGAATCGAATGGTGCGCCGGTACAACTAAATACTGGCCAAGCGGAACGTGCACACGTGTATGAAGCGAGGTTGCGGATGAACGGTCGGGCGAGAAGAAGGCTTGATTCAAAGATCTCGGTAACAAGAAGTGGGTCCCAAGCCGAAGGTCGACGGAATCCGCGTCGAAAACTTCATCCTCGCAGAGTAATGGCGTGATTACTAAGCTCTCTGGATTGGAGACCGGTAGACTCAGTCGTTTTCGAATCTGCTCCCGAGACAGGACCATGACTTTATCCTTTCATCGAGTAGAGGGATGGTAGTTGGGCGTCTTCGATTGCCTTCATGGTCCACATCTCAAGCCGGTTCGTCCAGCCGCTTCGAGACTCCAGACTTGGCACCTGCTGGGGCTGAAGGCCTTCGAATGTTCGTATCAACGATGGTATCGAGGTTAAGTAAAAGCAGAACGAAGCATTAATGATGGAAATGGGGTCGGGAACGGCACCGTCGACCTTGACTGAGGGGACGATGCCTTCGGCTAAGGCGGCCTGAATTGGGCCCCGCCATTGGGTAAAGCGTCCAACATGCGCGGCCGCGCTTCCCGTAATGTCCTTTACCAACTCGCGTATGATTGGAAGTACCGCGATGAAAGCGTCCACGAGCCACCTGGGTCCTGGATGCTGGTCGTCGAAATACATTTCGTATTGCGACGCCGGCCTTCCGGATATGTGTTCGAGCAGGTTCTTTGCGCTCGCACCCACGTCAGAGATCGCAGCCATCCATCCTTCTTTTGTAAGAAGGTCCAAGTGCTCGGAAAGTCGGCAGGCGGACGCGGGGTGCGTTGGGCTAAAGACAATGTAGTCGCGATCCCGAAGCAAACCCAAGAGGCTCAGAATTTCTAATAGGGAAAATGAGAAGGCCGGCCCCAACAGCCGTAACGCGAAAAGGTCACAAAAGATTTCCTGAGTCCAGCTTTCGAGAATCCCGACTTGCACCGCGAACGCCTGGGGAGATGTCGTGGTCGTCACTTGCCGCAAAGACGTACCAATAGAAGATCTTAGGTGTGAGATCCCTTGGTGAGGAGGGCTCGAACTCGACAACTCTTCATAAACGAAATGGCCAATCTCATGGTAAAGCGCAAGATTAGTGAAAAAGCTTGGTCCTTGCGAGTACGGCAGCTCAACAAACCCCAGCTTTGACGGAAATGATGCTTCGGGGACGAATCCCTCGACTAATCGCGCGATGTTCTTGATATCGGTGTGGGGCCTCTGAAAGTACATCAGCTCTGGTGTGAGGAGAATTACAACCTTTGCGCCATCCATCCCGTCGACTTGGCCGAGTTGATGGGTCGCCAGATCGATCAGAGGTGCAGGGATGTTGAGGGTATGAGCGTCTGCGACCGGCTTCACCAGAGTGTGTAGAAGCCTCAGATAGTTTTTGATGGTGAGTATTTCGCTCCGAATGTTGAGGAGCCTATTGGGAAATCGGGTAGCCCGCTGAACATCCTTTTCGAGTTTGGCTTTGACGCCTTTTGCAAGTTCCTGGATGTACCTGAAGAACAGCCCGGCTGAATCGACGTAGACTTGGGAAGTCGAATTCTGTCGACAATACAGATCTAAGAAATCGACGAATCGATGAAGTGCGGCGGCATCATGCAAGAGCGCATCTATTTCGTCTGACATAACTGCTGGAGCACTTGGGCCGAGACCGGTTTAGGTTGCTCGAAATTCCAAAGCGCCTGATTCTGGAGCCTGCCAAACAAATCGATCAACCGACCGGCTTGGTTTTTCTTATCATCCGATTCCAGATCGCCTGACGCGAGTTGATCGAGCATCGAAATCGCTTGCGACCGTTCCTCCACACTCCAAACCTGTTCGAGCGTCCTCAGGTGCTCGTAGCTGGTGAAGGCGACGGCTCTCTTCTGGGTGAGGGAGGAAAGATCCTCAAGGCCCTTTAGGGACCCCAGTGCGTCCTGGACAATTGCGGCCATACTATCAGTCCTATTCTCATCAACGTATTCGATAAGGGTAGAAACCGTCTTCTGGGCGAACAGCGCCAACGACAGATATTGCGATCTGGTTTGGAGGGGATCTATGGGCATTTAACTTTCTCCTTATCTTCGCCTATTCTTGGCCCGGAGCACACACCTATGGTGACTAGCGCCTGTATGATCTTAATCATATTTGACCTGTTGGTCAAGGGCTGATATGATTAAGATCATAATTGTCTAAACGTCTAACAGCAGTAGACCCAGCCTTCCTGGAAGCAGTTTCACAGGCGTTCAAAGATCTTCTCGACCGCCGACCCGATTTGGACGAGAGTAAACTCGCAGAGGTGCTAGGCATTGACCAAACCACGCTTAGCAAGTATATCCATAAACGTAACTGCATTAGTGGCGACGTGCTTGCGCGGGCCTGCGTTGATTACGGTCTCACGCTAACCTACAAAGGATTCGCGATAACGGCAGGTGCATTCGGTACTTCGCAAGTTCCTGCACTGAGCAAGCCCCTACCACAGCTTGAGTTCTCATTCGACGCACGATACGAGAACAAGACCAACACCTGGGCTTCGTCTCATCAAAAGCTGGAACCAATGGAGTTCCTCCTAAGGGTTAAGGTCGCCAGCTGATCCTTCAGAAAACGGGGTTTCTGTCAACGCCTCCCCTCGTTGATTGCGTCCTTGATTTCTTTGTCAGATATCGGCTTGAAGCCTCGCCGTTGTCCGATCTCTTGTTGAAGGGCACGGAGGCCCCGGACCGCCCTCCGGACCTTAACGAGACGCGCTTTCTCGTCAGTCTTTGCGCTCGGATTGGATTTGTGGGGCACGGTGATTACAGGCTAACCCAGATTCGCAATAACCGCGTCCGTGAACTCTCGCGTGGACGCGCTGCCGCCAACATCCGGAGGCAGGCGTTTTCCCTCCGCGTAGGTTCGTTCCACGGCGCCTCGCAGCCGCCGCGCGGCGTCCAGTTCGCCCAGATGGATCAGCATCAGCACGGACGAAAGAATCAAAGCCGTTGGATTGGCTATACCTTTTCCCGCAATATCCGGCGCGCTGCCGTGGACCGCTTCGAACACAGCATCGCGATCGCCCATGTTCGCGCCTGGGACCACGCCCAATCCACCCACCAGTCCGGCTGCGAGGTCGGAAACAATGTCTCCGTACAAGTTCGGAAGCAGCAGGATGTCGAAGGTTTCCGGCCGAATCACAAGCTGCATGGACGCGTTGTCCACGATCAGCTCTTTGTATTCGATCTCGGGAAATTTCGCGGCCACTTCGCGGCAACAGCGTAGAAACAGGCCATCCGCCAGCTTCATGATATTGGCCTTGTGAATGGCCGCTACTCGTTTGCGGCCGGTTTTTCTCGCGAAATCAAAAGCGTACTCGGCGATGCGAATGGAAGCAGTGCGCGTGATTACCTTAAGACTGGTAACAACATCTTTCACCACTTCATGCTCCAGGCCGGAATACAGATCCTCGGTATTTTCGCGGAAGATCACCATGTCGATGGTGACATCGTCGAACCGCGTCTTCAGGCCCGGCAGCGAATGAACCGGCCGCACGTTGGCATACAAATCGAATTGCTTGCGCAGCGCAACATTGACGCTCGAAAATCCACCGCCAATAGGCGTGGTCACCGGACCCTTCAGGCCCACGTGCGTCCGTTCGATCGATTCAATCACGTGCGGCGGCAGCACCTGCCCCGCTTTCGTGATGATGCTGGCATTCAGATCGGCACGCTGCCAGTCAATAGAGACGCCCGTCGCATTCACCGCGCGGACTGCTGCTTCGGCCACTTCCGGCCCAATGCCGTCTCCTGGGATTAACGTTACTGGATAAGACACGTTTACCATTGTAGAGAATGGCTCTTATCAAACGTGCACTGATCAGCGTGACTGACAAAAGCGGCTTGGTGGAATTCGCCGCCGGGCTTCGGGATCTGGACGTGGAAATAATTTCCACGGGAGGCACCGCGCGGGCGCTCCACGATGGCGGCGTCGAGGTCCGCGAGGTTTCCGAAGTAACTGGATTCCCGGAGATGCTGGATGGCCGGCTGAAAACAATTAATCCGCGAATTGCCGGCGGCGTTCTAGCGATGCGCGCGAATCCAGAACATATGCGGGCCTTGGAGGAACACCAGATTCCAGCCATCGACATGGTGGTGGTGAATCTCTATGCGTTCGAAAAGGTCGCTGCGCGGCACGGCGCCAGCATGCATGAGCTGATCGAGAATATCGACATCGGCGGTCCCACCTTGATCCGCGCGGCAGCCAAAAATTATCAGGACGTCGCGGTGGTGGCGTCGCCCGATGATTACGCGGTGATCCTGCAGGAGCTGCATGAGCGCAAGGGCGAATTGTCGGAGCCAACCTTGTGGCGCCTGGCGCAGAAGGCTTTCGCGCTCACGGCCGCTTATGATCGGGCCATCAGCACGCGGTTGTCGCGCGTGGGTACGGAAGAAGAGCGCGGCTTGCCGGCGTTCCTCGACATTCGTGCGCCGCGCGCGCTGGATCTGCGCTACGGCGAGAATCCACACCAATCCGCAGCGCTCTATACCAACCGGCGCGGGGGCATCGCGGGAGCGGAACAGTTGCAGGGCAAGGAGCTTTCCTACAACAACCTGGTGGATCTGGATGCTGCCTGGCAACTGATTCAGGAATTTCAGCAGCCGGCTTCGGCCATCATCAAACACACTAATCCATGTGGTTGTGCCGAGGCGGACGCGCTGGCGGAGACCTATCGGCGGGCGTTTGAAGCCGATCCGGTGTCGGCATACGGCGGCGTGCTGGCGTTCAATCGAACCTTGGATGAAGAAACCGCGCGCGAGATTGCGAAGACTTTCATTGAAGCCATTGCTGCACCCGACTATGAGCCCGCGGCTCGCAGCGTACTAGCCGGGAAAAAGAATCTGCGGATGCTGAAGGTGGATCCCGCGCCTGCCGACGAGCCGGTGGTGAAATCAATCAGCGGCGGATACCTGGTGCAGACTGCGGACTCGCACCGTCTTCGGCGGGAGGATTGCCAGGTGAAGACGGAGCGCGCCCCCAGCGAGGAAGAATGGAAAGCGCTGCTGTTTGGTTGGAAAGTGTGCAAGCACGTGAAGTCGAATGCTATCGTGTATGCGCGCGCCGGTCAGAGTGTCAGTGTTGGCGCGGGACAAATGAGCCGCGTGGATTCGGTGAAGGTGGGCGCCATGAAGGCCGTGCTGCCGCTGCAGGGTACCGTGATCGCTTCGGACGCTTTCTTTCCGTTTCCGGATGGAGTGGAGGAGGCGGCTAAGCACGGGATCACGGCGGTGATTCAGCCTGGTGGGTCCGTGCGTGACGACGATGTTGTCGCGGCGTCGAACAAGTTGGGGTTAGCGATGGTTTTTACCGGAGTGAGGCATTTCCGGCATTAAAGGCAGCGGCTCCCTCAATCCCGCCCAACAGGATTTCGCCGGCGCCTGGGAATTTAATCCCGCGAAACGCCAGAACATCGGCATGATGGCGGAGGTGAGCGTCTAACTTCTTGGCGCGCTGGGTGGGTCAACCGCCGGCGATCAATCCAGCGAAGGCTCGCCGCCGTGGTAGCCACGGCACCCAACTTGAGTTTCGCGGCGGTCCCAGCGCGGGGCGCGTCTAGCCTGGATCCGATCCAGGCCCGGCGTTTTGAATAGGGCATATGTGCGCCTGCGCTACAATAGAGACGAACCCATCAGATGGCCGCGCAACCCGATCTTTCCAAACTCAGTGTCGGTCAGTTTGCGGAGCGATTCCGCAGCGAAATGATTCCGCTCAGCAATACCTTCTCCTATTTCTGCGCGTCGGTACCGCTGAGCGAGGAAGATCTTAAGGAATATCTCGAGGAGCCTATTGCCTCGCTGCCCCCGGCGATTTCGAGCCTGCTCCCGAAAGTCTCCATCATGCTGGTGCCCTACCTGGAACGCGCGGATGCCAAGGAGAAAGGCAACGAGCGTCGCGACGAATTCGTTTGCACCGAGAAGCCGCCCGAGAACCGCCTGTCCCTGGCCACCCAGGTGCAATTCGACAACGAAGAAGTGCTATTGTTCGCGCTGAAAGATCAGGACGTTTCCGAATATCATTACCGCTTCTATCACGTGCTGGCTGCGTTGGCGGGCAACTTGTGGTCGGAAGAAACGCAGATCCAATATTGCACCGTGCTGCGCGAGGAGCTGAACGCCGGCGTGCATGGCGAGGTGGATGAAGAAAGCTGGCACATGAAGCAAGGGCTGCTGCGCCGCCAGACCAATGTCCGCAAGGAAACCAAGCTCTTTCGCGATTACGCCCGCCAATCGTTCATTGACACGCTGACCTTGTACCTGCACGGCATCTGCTGCGATATCGATGTGGAAACTGGCCCACGGCAGTTGCCCAGCCGGCATCTACGCAAGCGGCTGAACGTATTATTTGGGCTGTTTCCACCGCCCAACGGGTACTCAGTTTTCCCGGAACATCAACAGCCGGATTAGCCCGCGCGTGAGCGAGGGGACGTTTTTACCAATTCTTACAACGTAACCCGTAACGCCTTCCCCCTCGAAGACGGTCAAAAGATCATGGTGGCGGAGTATGCCCTTGATCGGGACACGGCGTTGATGCTGAAGGTTGCGAAAGACGACGCGTCCAGTTTCGATCTTTTGCTGGAACGGCACCGGGCCGGAGTTGTAAATCATTTGTACCGGCTGGTACGCAATCGCGCGATCGCGGAGGAGTTGGCGCAGGACGTCTTCATCCGCGTGTACCGCTTCCGCGCCCGTTATCAGGCCGACGCGAAGTTCACCACATGGCTGTTCCGCATCACCACCAACATCGCTCTGAACTGGCGGCGCGATGCCCGGCGGGAATTGAGTCACGTGCGGTTAGACCAGGAAATTCGCGATGTGCGCAAGCGCGAGCTTTGGGATCACGCTCCGCGCGCCGATGAATTGCTGCTGGATGAACACCGGGCCAGGGAAGTCCGGGCGGCCATCGATACGCTGCCACCCAAACAGCTTGCGGCCGTTCTGATGCATAAATACGAGGGGATGGAGTACGCGCAGATCGCCGCCGTCCTCAACTGCAGCATGCCGGCGCTGAAATCGATGCTCTTCCGCGCCTACGCCACTCTGCGGCACCGGTTGGCGCATTTCGCACCGCCGCGCGCCGCCTAGCTACTTCCGCTTCCAGTCCGCGTAACCTGCCCCACTCATTTCGTGCAGCACGATTTCCTTGCTCTGTTGCGACAGACTGGTGCGCGCTTTGAGGGCGCAAAAAAAGTGTTTTGTAGGAAGTAGTAGTCTTTGCCAGCCTCGAGAGTGAGTTAAAAGCCGTTGGCGTTTTCAGCTTGCGAGGCCAGCACGTACTCACCTGGATCGAGGTAAGCGAAGCTATACGTGCCCGGCTTGTTCACCGCAACCACTTTGTCGTTCGCGTGCAGCTTGTATTGGTTCCCATGCCCCGACTCCCTCGCGACCATCGGAGGGCAAACCACGACCACCAGCGCTTTATCTAGCTTCAGCTCCGGAATTGGATGCTGATTCTTGTCGTCACGGAGGGAGTGCCTGGATTGCAGATCCTTCAGCGTTCCCTTTTCGATTTTCTCGCCTTGGCGCGTCGGATACTCGGACACCTTGTCACCAAAGACGGCCTTGGCCTTGTCGATCACCATGGGCGACGATTCCTTGGGAATTTCGAGAACCGTGCAGGGACCGGACGTTGGTTCGATATAGAACCAATAGTCGTTGACGTGCTCTGCCATCATCTTCGGTCCGGCGACTGGGATGAAGCCGACCAACTCGCCGGCCACTCTCGCTGCGGTTGAACCGGATCTTAACTCCCTCGACGACGGTTTCCGCGCTAAGCGCAACCGCTAGCCCAATGGCCAGCATTGCAGCTTTCCTAAACATGGGTGCTTGGTCTCCGGCGTTAGCTTGCGGACGCGCGCTGTTCTTTCGCCTCCGCCAAAATTCCGCGCATGTATTCGGCCGCTAGTTTTGCGTTTTTGTCCACGAAGTCCAGCCCCACCGTCTGGCCATTCACCACCGGCAGCGGATGACACAACTCAAAGCCGGCATAACCCTTGTATCCGATATCCAGCAGCCCGAGCATTTCCGCCAGCGCCTTCTCGTCGCCTTTTACGGTGATGCCGCTCGCGTCCCTATCGTACTCGCCGCCGTAGTGCCACAAGATTTGCAATGCGCCAATTTCGTTCAACGCCTTGCGCACAGCCGCTTCGTCCAAAGAGTGTTCCAGCCGCGCGTCGAAGCACATTTTCAGATTCGGCGATGCCACTTCTTTCACCAGCCGCAGGCTGTCCACGTAACCTTTATTGATAACTGGAGGATGGTTTTGCAGAGCCAGCACAATTCCAAAGTCGGCGGCCATCCGCGCGGCTTCCTCCAAGCCCTGGCGGCACCACGCCCAGGTTTGTTCGGCGGTGAAATCTTGATGTTCCGCTTTCCATACCGTCTGCGCGATGTCATAGCGTCCACCGCCCTCGGGACGCAACGTAACGCCCGGCCACGCGGCGAACACACGCAGCACCTTCGCGCCCAGGTCGGAGGTCATGCGCATCAACTCGCGCGTATAAACCAATTGAGATTCGCGATGTTCCGGCACGGGACTGCTGAAATCGTTATTCCCGGCCACCGCATAGATCTCCAGGCCCTGATCGGCGGCCCTTTTGCGGAGATCCTGGCAGCGAGCCTTCCCCAGATCCAGCGGGTTGCCGTGGGGACGCTTTCCATCGATCTCCACGCCGTGATATCCGAACTTCGCGGCGCGGTCAATCACCTGCTCGGTCGTGAGCGCGTCTCCCCGATACCAGACGCCGCCGTAAGTGATGCTATACAGGCCGATCTTGACGTCGGCCACGGGCGCCGATGCACGCGTCAGATCCGCGGCCATTCCAGCCAGAGCCGCGGTTTGCACAAAAGTACGCCTGCTGACCCCATTCTCGTCTTTGGTCATGATGATAGCCTTTCTTGAGAACGCTCAACTCAACCCGCGCAAAAAGGGCACGCTGTCTTTGAGACCGTCCCCATCTAACTCTACAAAATAATTCCTCACGCCGGTTTTCTTGGCCGCCGCAAACAATCTCTTCCAATCCACAACACCTTGCCCCAGCGCAACTTCTTTCTTCTCCGTGGGCGACCAGTCTTGCAGATGGATGGAAAGAAATCGGCCCGGGTACTTCTCGAAATAATCGGCCGCTTGATAGCCAAGTGAAATCACGCTCACCTGGAACTGCATCTTGATCAACTGGGGATCGAACGCGCCCATCAGCTTGTCGTAGATCAGCTCGCCATCCAGTTTGTGAAACTCGAAATCGTGATTGTGGAAACCCATCTGCATGCCGGCCGCTCGCACGCGCTCCGCCATTTTATTGGCCTCGTCAGCTGCGCGCAGCCAGTCAGCCATCTGAGCCTCTTTGGGAAGCCAGAACGTGGAGATGATCATCTGTTTGAGGCCCAGTTCCTTGGCGTAGGCGATGCGTTCATCCAGATGCGGTTTCAAGCCCGCGAAGGGATAATGGCAACTCTCGCACCGGAGCCCCGAGGCCTGGATCTTCTCGCGCATTTCCGCGGCCGGAATCCCCTCCAACGGCCCAAAGCCAAGCTGCTTGTATTCGGGCGGCGAGCACATCTCGATATTCTGATAGCCCATCGCAGCGAGTCCGCGCAGCGTTCCTTCGAAATCCTTCCCGATGGTTTGCCGCACCGGCCAGGTCTGGCATCCGATGGGCAAGCCGAGCGGCGTGGCTTCGAGTTTGGGAGCCAGCCGCGCAGCCCCGGCCGCAGCCAGGCCCGCCATGGTGAATTGTCTTCGCGATATGTTTTTCACTGGGTGAAGCATATCAAGTTTTGCCGAGCCCCGGCCGCGGCCGGGGTTTCGAATAACGTGGCCGCGACCGGAAGGGAGCGACACCACGAGCGTTGCCAGTTCTCGCACGGCTGGTTTTTGGCGCGGCGCATCCAGCACCTGCCTGTTGCTTTCCAATAGGAGCTATGACATTCGCGCGGCGCGCAGGCAGGTAACTTGCACATCGAAGAAAATCCGGCGCGGCATGTCGCCGGAAGAGGCTCGCCGCCAGGCTCTTATCAAACTCGGCGGTGTCGAACCAGCCAAAGAAAACTACCGTGACCGGCGCGGCGTTCCCGTAGGTCAAGCCTCCGGCTTGCCCCACGGGTTGCATTTCCATAGGAGCTGTGGCACCCTTGTATTGGAAACCAATATGAGTCTGCGAAAATTGCGAGCCTCGATTTCCCGCCTGGCAGGACTATTCCAAAAAGACCGGCGCGAGCGGGATCTTTCCGATGAGTTCGAAAGCCACCTGGCCCTGCACATCGAAGAAAATCTCAAGCGCGGCATGACTCCGGAGGAGGCTCGCCGCCAGGCCCTCATCCGACTCGGCGGTGTTGAGCCGGCCAAGGAAATCTACCGCGACCGGCGCGGCGTCCCGGTGTTCGAAACCGCCTGGCAGGACTTTCGCTACAGCCTACGCACTTTGCGCAAGAATCTGGCATTCACGCTGGTGGCCGTCGTCACGCTGGCCCTGGGTGTGGGCGCGAACACCGCCATCTTCAGCGTGGTGAAAGCGGTGCTGCTCAATCAACTGCCCTATCGGCAGCCCGAACGGCTGGTAGCTCTAGGCGAAGACGATTCCGGCGAGAAGCGTCCGGAAACCATCGGATACGCCACGGCCTACGATTGGCGAAGGCTCAATCATTCGTTCGAAAGCATGTCGCTCTATCGCGATGCCACCGCCGCTATCGAGGGACAAGGCGAGCCGGACCTGCTCACCGGGTTGCGTGTCAACTACGATTTCTTCGACACGCTCGGCATTCAGATGCATCTCGGTCGCACCTTTTTGCCGGAAGAGGATCGTCCGGACCGCCGCTTCGAGATCATTCTGAGCCACGGATTATGGATGCGCCGCTTCGGCGGCGATCCGAACGTGCTAGGACGCGTGATTCGTCTGAACGAATCGTCGTTCACGGTGGTGGGCGTACTGCCGGCCGGTTTCCGGACTCTCGAAATCCCAGGCTCGCCCGGATATCCCGAAATGTTTGAGCCGCTCGGTTATGACTTGTCGCAACCATTCGCCTGCCGCGATTGCCAGCATCTGCATTTGATAGCCCGTGTGAAACCCGGGATCACCGCCGGCCAAGCGCAGGCAGATCTGAAAGCCATCATGGGGAATTTGGTGCTCCAGTATCCAGCGTCTTATCCGTCGAATGCAACCGTCGCGTTCATGACGTTGCAGACTTATTTGGTTGGCCGCGTGAGTACGGCTTTGTGGGTGTTGCTCGGAGCCGTGGGCTTTGTATTGCTGATCGCTTGCGCCAACGTCGCGAATCTGATGCTGGCCCGCGCCACACGGCGCGCTAAGGAGATTGCGTTGCGTGCGGCCTTGGGCGCCGGACGCGCCAGGATTGTTCGTCAGCTTATTACCGAAAGCCTGGTTCTCGCGCTTGCAGGCGGATTGGCCGGAATTGCGCTGGCTTGGATGGGAACCGGCGCGTTGGCTTCGCGTGGCCCCAAAGAGATTCCCCGCGTGAGTGAGATCCGGATGGACACGGTGGTGTTGCTGTTCGGGCTGGCCGCGAGCTTAGTCACCGGAGTGCTATTCGGATTGGCGCCTGCCTTGCGCTCCTCGCGCGTGGACCTCAACGATGCCCTCAAGGATCTCGGCAAGATCACCGAAAGCCGGTCGCGCTTCGGTCTGCGCAATGTGCTGGTGGCCGCGGAACTGGCCATTGCATTCGTCCTGGTGGTGGGCGCCGGGCTGCTTGGCAGAAGTTTTTTGAACCTGATGAACGTGGATGCCGGCTACGATCCGCACAACGTTCTCACACTCGGTACCTTCGCTTATGGTGCGCGCTATGAAAAACCCGACGCCGAGCTGGCTTACTACAAACAAGCCATGGATCGGTTTCGTCGAACTCCCGGCGTTGAAAGCGTCGCGATGGCCAGCAATCTTCCGCTGCTTTCCTTCGATCGTGACGGATTTCATGTTCGCGAGCGTGCCACCAATCCATCCGAAGATCCGAGTGCCGATACGTATTCCGTCTCGCCGGACTATTTTCGAGTAATGAAAATTCCTCTCAAGCGTGGGCGTGTTTTCACCGATCAGGACGGCCCAAACTCGCCGAAGGTGGCTGTGATCAGCGAAAATTGCGCGCGCCGGATGTTCCCGCAGCAGGATCCCATCGGCAAGCAGATCCAGTTGGGCGGCAGGAATGATTCGAAGCCTTGGATCACCATCGTCGGCGTGGTGGGAGACGTCCGGCAGTACGGACTCGAAAAAGCGCCGGACATGGAGGCGTACATCGCGCAAGCGCAAAATATGTCGTACGGGTTTTCGATGGTCGCGCGAACCACAATTGACCCGCGCAACCTGGAAGGAGCCGCACGTGCGGCATTTTTTGCGGCCGATCCCACCCTTCCGGTCTTTCGCGTTCAACCGATGGAAGCCTACGTTCGATCCTCACTCGCCGAACGCAGCTTCACGCTTTTGTTGATCGCTCTCTTCGGCGCCCTGGCGTTGGCGCTGGCCGCGGTGGGGATTTACGGCCTGATCTCGTATTCCGTGACATTGCGCACCCGCGAAGTCGGCATCCGCATGGCGTTCGGCGCCGAGCGTAGCGACGTGCTGGCCATGGTGCTCCGCCAAGGTCTGGCGCTGGTCGGCATCGGCCTGGCGGTTGGCTTCGCCGCGTCGCTGGCGCTTACTCGCCTACTGACCAGCCTGCTCTTCCAAGTGCGCCCCACCGACCTCGCGACTTCAGCGTTGGTCGCGTTGCTATTAGCCGCAGTCGCTCTACTGGCCAGCTATCTACCCGCGCGCCGCGCCGCCAGCGTGGATCCGATGATCGCTCTCAGATACGAGTAACGGAGCCGAACCGCGACCGGCAGGAAGCGCCACCACGAACGCCCCTTACGCTCCCTCCCGGTCGCGGCTCGCTTTTTCGATATGCTAAGCTGGCAAAGAAAAGGCGAAGACCATGAACCTCACCCTCGGACTCGGCGTCGCGCCCCAGACCAGCGTCAAAACCTCCGTAGCTCGATTCCAGCAATGGGCCGCAATCCCGGATTCTCCCATCCGGGCCATCCGCCACCAGCCAGCGCGTGAAGGCGAGTTCGCCGATATTCCGCTGAACGCGGCACCGGTTTTGCGCAGGGCGCTCGAATCCCGCGGCATTCCTCGTCTCTACACCCATCAGGCGGAAGCTTTTGAGCACTGTGTGGCCGGCAAGAATGTCGTTGTGGTCACGCCCACGGCCAGCGGCAAAACGCTGTGCTACAACCTGCCGGTGTTCCAGCGCTTGATTGAAGATCCAGGCGCGCGCGCCATGTACCTTTTTCCAACCAAAGCTCTGGCCGAGGACCAGCTCCACGAGTTTCAGGCGGCAGTGAACGCCATGGGGTCGGATATTCGCGCGTTCACCTACGATGGCGACACGCCGCAGGACGCGCGCCGCGCCATCCGAGAACGCGCCCACGTGGTGTTGACCAATCCCGACATGCTGCACAGCGGTATTCTGCCGCATCACACCAAATGGGCGAAATGTTTCGAGAACCTGCGCTATGTGGTGATCGATGAGCTGCATTATTATCGCGGTGTCTATGGCAGCCATCTGGCGAATGTCGTGCGCCGGCTAAGGCGAATCTGCGAGTTCTATGGATCGAAGCCGCAATTCATCTGTTGTTCCGCCACCATTGCCAATCCCAAAGAACTGGCCGAGGCGCTGGTGGAATCGCCGTTTGAGCTGGTGGATCGCAACGGAGCACCCAGCGGCGAGAAATATTTCGTCTTCTACAATCCGCCGGTGGTGAACCGGCAACTCGGGATCCGCCGGAGTTATTTGGCCGAGACTCGGCGCATCGCCACCGAATTTATCGAGCGCCACCAGCAGACGTTAGTATTCGCGAACAGCCGGCTAGCCACAGAGGTTCTGCTGAAATACCTGCGCGATGCCTGCGAGCGTGGACCGCTTCCCGGCGACATGGTGCGTGGATATCGCGGCGGCTATCTACCGAGGGAGCGCCGCGAGATCGAGCGCAAGCTGCGTGATGGCGAGATCCGAGCCGTGGTTGCAACCAATGCTTTGGAGCTGGGCATTGACATCGGATCTTTGGACGCGGTGGTGATGGCGGGCTATCCGGGCTCCATCGCGTCGGCCTGGCAGCGCGCCGGCCGCGCGGGAAGAAGGCAGACCGCGTCGCTAGCTGTGATGGTGGCATCCAGTGCGCCGCTGGATCAATATATCGTCGAACATCCGGAATATTTCTTCGACCGCTCGCCCGAGCATGCCCACATCAACGCCGACAATCTCGAGATCCTGATCAGCCATTTGAAGTGCTCCGCCTTTGAGCTACCCATTCGCGATGGAGAAAAGTTCGGTCCGCACGATCCTTCAGAAATCTGCCGCTTTCTGTCTGAAGAAGCCGGCCTACTGCATCATTCGGCGGGCTGCTGGCACTGGACCTCCGACACTTATCCGGCCGATGCAGTCAGCCTGCGCGCAGTTTCGAGCGACAACTTCGTCGTTGTGGACATCACGGGCGAACATCAGGTGATTGCGGAAGTTTCCTTTCCGATGGCGTTCGCCACGCTGCACGAAAAGGCGATTTATCTGCACGAGGCGCGCCAATACCAGGTGGAAAAGTTCGATTACGAAGGGCGCAAAGCCTACGTGCGCCGCGTGGACAGCGATTATTTTACCGACGCCATCGATTACACGCAGGTGAAGGAGTTGGAGGAGTTCGAATCGGCCGATGTGAATGGCGCGCATGCCGCCCACGGCGATGTGCGGGTGAACACGCAGGTAGTTGGATTCAAAAAAATCCGCTTCTACACGCTCGAAAACGTAGGCGCCGGCAATCTCTCCATGCCGGAGCGGGAAATGCACACGACAGCGTTCTGGCTGCACTTTCCCACAGCCTTTCTGACGCGGTTTCCGGATTTAACGTCCACGGAAAAACAGAACGGGCTAACCGGCCTCGCGAACGTGCTGCGCACGGTCGGGGCTCTGCTGCTGATGTGCGATCCGCGCGATCTCGGCATCGCCTTCACGGAGGACATTTCAAAAGGAACGAGAAGCTTCGAGCCGGATATGTTTCTCTACGACAATTACCCCGGCGGAATCGGCCAGAGCCAGCCCCTATTCAAGCTGACGCCAAAATTGCTGGCCGGCGCGATGGATGTGCTACGGTCCTGCGGCTGCGACGCCGGCTGCCCCGCATGCGTAGGACCTGTGGGCGAAGTAGGCGAGCGAGGAAAAGAAGCCGCCGCGCGCATCCTGGGGGAGCTGATCCACGCTCCGCAGTGAGCGAAACTGTACCGAACGAGAAACGAGAAACGAGAAACGGTAAACTTTCCATATGCGCCGATTTCTCGCCCTCGCCTTCCTACTCACCCCCCTCGTCCCAGCCAAAATGCCACTCGACGAATTTCGAACGCGCCGGGCGAATCTACGCAAATCATTGGATGGCGTCGTCCTCCTGACCGCCCGCACCGAGGGGCGCGACGAAGTTTTCCGCGTCGATCAGGAACCGAATTTTTACTACCTGACGGGCTTGTCCGATCCGGACGGGCGCCTGCTGATCACGCCCTCGCGCGAGATCCTGTTTCTGCCGCATCACAACGAGCGCCGGGAACATTACATGGGCAAGCGCTCCTCAGCCGAAGACTCCGACGTCCACGCCGTCACTGGCTTCGAAGAAGTTTTCCCGATCGAAAAATTCGAAGAGGAGCTTGACCAAGCCCTCAGCACGAACGAAAAAGTATACGCACTTGCGAACACACCCTTCACCGACAAGCTGAAGACGCTCTATCCATTCCGCGATATTTCGGATGCCGCGCCGCTCATCGCGAAATTGCGGATGAAGAAGTCGGCGGCTGAGCTGGCGGCCATCCAACACGCTACCGATGTCAGCCTGGAAGCACACCGTGCGGCCTGGAAACGCATGGCGTCCGGATTGTACGAATATCAGCTCGAAGCCACGCTGGTGAATACGTTTCTTGAGAATGGCTGCGAGGGCGTGTCGTATGCGCCCATCGTCGGCTCAGGTCCGAATTCCACCGTCCTGCACTATTCCGCCAACCACAGGCGCGTGGACCAGGGCGAAGTTATAGTGATCGATTCGGCCGCCCAATGCGACGGCTACGCGTCCGACATTACGCGCACGGCGCCCGTCAGCGGCAAGTTCAGCCGGCGCCAGCGCGAGATTTATGAAATTGTTCTCGGCGCGCAAAATGCCGCCATCGCCGCAGCGAAGCCAGGTATCCGATTGTCCGGCCCCACCGATAGCTTGACCAAGATCGCCAAGGATTACATGGATGCCCACGGCAAGGATTTGCACGGCGAACCGCTCGGCAAATATTTCATTCACGGTATCGGCCACCAGGTGGGTTTGCAGGTTCACGATGCCAGCGTGGACGGACCGCTGGAAGCTGGGATGGTGGTCACTATCGAGCCCGGAATTTATATTCCGGAAGAGAACATCGGCGTACGCATTGAAGACGTCATACTGGTGACGGAGAACGGCGCCAAGCTGCTCAGCGCGGCGCTACCCAGGGAGCCTGACGCGATTGAAAAGGCCGTCGCTAAATAAGCGGACGCTCGGCTACGCCGGCATTGTAGCCGCCAGTCTGGTGATTGGGTTCGTCTCCGGATCGACCTCGCTGGCCAAACAAATCGACGATTCCGCGTACGACTGGATGTTCCGCCTTTTTCCCCCTCCAGTCACAAAACCGCATTGCATTATTCTGGCGATTGACGATGCTACTTACGCCGCAATGGGCGGCGTTCGGGCAGACCGCACCATTCTGGCGACGGGCTTGGAACTGCTTGCGGCCGCGCATCCGGCTGTAGTTGGCATCGACATGGTTCTCGCGGATAAAACAGTTCCGTCCGAGGATGTTCCTCTGGAACACGCCATGCAAGCAACTAAGAATCTGGTATTGGTAGCGCATCCGGCGAGTCAGGGCTGGGAAAATCCGCTGCCGATGTTCGCGCGCTGGGCGGCTGCAGTAGGACACGATACCGCCGATCAACATTCGAACGACGGCGTGACGCGGCAGATTCCGCTCGAGCGGCGCAGCGCGCGGGAAAGGCACTGGGCTTTGGCGCTCGAGGCATTTCGGCTGGCGAAAGGACAGCCCATAATCGAGTCTCCCGAAGACATTCAAATTGGAAACGAAACAATACCAGCCGCTAGAACGAACGAAGGAAATCGTCCGCTGCGCGTTCTTTATTCCCCGGACCAACACTTCATTCCGAAGACCTCGATAAAGCAGCTCAAGGATCATCCCGAAGAAGCAGCCAGATTCACCGGCCAAACAGTTTTCGTTGGCGTGACCTCCGATACGGCCACGTACGATCGCGTGGCCACTCCCTACGGGATCGGCAGGATACCAGGAGTTGAAGTTCACGCTCAGCTCTTTGAGACCTTGGAGCGCGGCCAATTTCTGATCGACGCCTCCAACTTGTCTGTGATCGAATTCTGTCTGCTGGCCGGCGTTCTAGCGGGACTCATCTTCGCCCTGCTCAACGGCTGGCCGGCCTACCTATCAGCCGGAGCCTTGCTGATAGCAGCGCATGTCACGCCCTTCCTTCTGTTCCGCCAAGGCATCGTGTTTCCCTACCTTGCGCCCATGGCGTGCGCCTGGCTGACGGTGGCCGCCGCCGCCAGTTACCAACACTTTGTAGTCCGGCGAGCGTTACGCACGTCCGAGACGGAACGCAAACGCTACCAGCAAGCCATCCACTTCGTCACGCACGAAATGCGCACTCCGCTCACCGCCATCCAGGGATCGAGCGAACTGATGGGCCGCTATAACCTCAGCGAAGAAAAGCGCAAACAGATGACGGACATGATCAACCAGGAATCCAAACGTCTGGCGCGTATGATCCAGACTTTTCTGGATGTCGAGCGCCTCTCCGACGGCCAAATGGAGCTGAAGCACGAGCAATTCACCGCCAAGGAACTGGTGGAAGCTTGTCTTCAGCGCGTGCGGCCGCTCGGCGAACGCAAAAATATCCGAGTATCAACTGGAGAACTGGCGGGAATCCTCGAAGGCGATCGCGAACTCATGGAATACGCCATTTATAATCTGATGACCAATGCAGTAAAATACTCGGGGCCCGGCACGGAAGTTACGGTAGCGTGCCGCACCGAAGGCGATCGCCTGCGTCTCTCCGTCGAAGACCAGGGAATTGGCATGGACGCCAAAGAATTACGCCAGATTTTCCAAAAATTCTACCGCACCAAGCGCGCCGAGGCGTCCGGCGAAAAGGGAACCGGCATTGGACTTTCCATCGTGGAGCAGATCGTCCAGCATCACGGCGGAAAAATGGAAGTAACCAGCCAGCCCGGCAAAGGATCCCGTTTCACGGTGGTTCTCCCAGCCCACTCCCGTGCGTCGCAACCCAACAGTGTGTCAGTCTAGAAGTAAGAGGTTTTTAGTTTCTGGTTGCTGGTTCAGCGCCAACCAGAAACCAGAAACGAGAAACCAGAAACCGAGCTTTTAACCGTGCAACGCCTGTTAGTGGTGGAAGACGACAACTCTGTAAGAAGTACGATTACGACATTCCTCGAGCTGGAGGGATATGCGGTAGACGCAGTATCAACCACGCGCGAGGCCTTGGAACGTTTGCGCGACGATGCTTATCCCATCGTGATTACGGATATTTATCTGGATGAGCGCACCGGTTTAGACGTCCTGGCCACCGCGCGCCAGAAAAATCCCAAATGCGCCGTGATTTTGATGACCGCGCGCGGCACCATCGAGACGGTCATGAAGGCCACGCAGGGCGGAGCGTTCGATTATATCGCCAAGCCGTTTGAGTTGGACCGCATGCTGGACACCGTGAAGCGCGCCGAAGCTTCCATCGCCGACACCGAAGAGGAGAAAGAATCCGAAGTCGACGACCTGCCGCAAAGCGAAATGATCGGCAGCTCGGCTAGGATGATCGAGATTTATAAAACCATCTCGCTGGTGGCGCCTACCAACGCGACGGTTCTGATCGAGGGCGAAACCGGAACGGGTAAGGAAATGATCGCCCGCATGGTCCACAACAACAGCTCGCGCGCGAGTCAGCCGTTCGTTCCAGTGGATTGCGGCTCCATCGCGCCGTCGCTGATTGAAAGCGAGTTGTTCGGCGCGCTCAAAGGCGCCTACACCGGCGCCGATCGCGACCGCATGGGCGTGTTTGAAGCCGCCAACAACGGCACCGTGTTCCTGGATGAAATCGGCGATCTGGAGCTCGGCTTCCAGCTCAACCTGCTGCGCTTCCTGCAAGAAAAGGAAATCCGCCCACTAGGTTCAGCGCGCGGCAAGAAAGTGGACGTGCGGGTGATCGCGGCAACCAATCGCGATTTGCAGAAAATGGTGGAGGAAGGGAAGTTCCGCGAGGACCTGTGGTATCGCTTGAACGTAGTGCGCGTTGTTCTGCCGCCATTGGTGGAGCGGCGCGGCGATGTTCCGCTGCTCGCGCATTATTTTCTCAACCTCTATAACGAGCGTTATAAACAGCAGGCCAAGCTCACGGAGTCCGGTCTAAAAGTTCTCGAGAATTACAGTTGGCCGGGCAACGTCCGCCAGTTGCAGCACATGCTGGAACGGCTGACCATTCTCGCTCCCCACGGAAAGATCGACGAACCCGCCGTGCGGGAAGCCATCGAGCTCACCGAGCCGCGCGATATCGCGAGCGACACCTTGGCCGATACGGAAACCGATCAGATCCGGCGCGTTCTCACAGCCACCGGAGGCAATAAGAGCAGGGCTGCGAAGATCCTGGGAATTGAGCGGAAAACCCTATATCGCAAATTGGACCGGATGGGGCTTTAGGCCGCATCCCTCCCCCTTAAACCAAAAACACTGCTTGTATTTATTTATTTACCCCTATAATCGGTATAGCTCGTTTATTACCATACTAATTTAGGAAGTGCGGATGTTTGAGAGCCTCGACGAGCGAATTAAGAACGATGAACTCAAGGCGCTCACTAACCGCGAACGGATACTGCGCTTCACGCTTATCGTTTTGGTTTCGGTGATCGTCTTGGCGCTGTCTACCTGGGCGTTCACTTCATGGAAGGAAGTTAGAGGTCAGTTCAGGCTCGCGATTCGCGGCAGGCCCTTCGCCCCCAGGGCATGCATCACAGCCTTTACCCGCTGTGGATAATCCGGAAGCGGATTGTACGTGCTTAGCTTGTTATCCAGACTTTTGTCTTTGTACCGTTTGGAATTCGCGAGCTGCGCGGCCACAAACTGGATTCCCTCCCGAACGGAGGTAAAGCCCTCCCGGCAGGAGTCCCACCCGAAGACATTGTTTTTCCGATAATCCTTGCCCCCGCTGGATTCGATAATCGAGATGCTGGGCAGCAGCCGCCAATCCAGGTCGTTCCGGTCCGCGGCAATCAAAAAGTCGGCCGCCGCCTCACGCAGCGGGCAATCCCGCTCCCCAAAAAACTCCTGCAGACGGCGTAATCGGGGGTCGTGATCCACATTTGCTTTGGGTACTTCGTGGCTCAAACCTACTACTGCCGGCAACCCCAATAGTCCGCCAACCAAAAGAGCTTTTCTCATGGATTCTCCTCGTTACAGCTGATTTTCTTGATGATCTGTTTTCGAAGCTAATACTCGAATTCGTGGAAGTCGTTGAAAACTTAGGATATTACGCTGATAGCATGTTTAATCTTGTAGAATCAATAGTTTACGAGCAGTCGTTCACTGCTGCGGATAGAGGAATTATACCACGAGCCCCAATCAGGAGTTCGAACGGTGATGTTTGTAGCCGCCGCCCACCATCCCCAGATCCAGCACTGCGGCGATTAAAAGCCACAGGACATTGGTCCCCTCCACCGGCATGCCTTGGTGAAACATCCAGGCATAAACCAGCGTGGTCAGCGGCAAAAAGATGAAGCCGAGGACCAGCAGCAGAAGGTTGTGGCGGTAGGGGGCGGACAGGTAGGTGGAAAGAAAGAACAGCAGCGCGAGCACGAGCCGCGGGGAGAGCAGGACAAGAATCAGCAGGCAACAAGGCACGGAATAATATCATACCGCCAAGTCATAGGACGCCGAAGCGCGCCCTTTGTTTCGACAGCCCGCCGGGAAAACTGGTACCCTCGTTCGAGGCCAAGGTCGAACAACAGGCTCGAACAACAATGATGCGGCGTTTTCTTGTTTGGACAATCGCCCTAATGGCGTTGCAGTGCGCCGGGCAAACGCCTTACCAGACTGCGGTTGAGCAGTGGCGTCACCAGCGGGAGCAGGAACTGACAGCCGAAGGCGGGTGGTTAACCGTTGCCGGTCTGTTCTGGCTCAAGGACGGCGTGAACACTGCCGGCTCAGATGCTTCGAGCGACATTGTTCTTCCGCGCGGCCCGGCCAAGCTTGGCGAATTTGATTTCGAGCTGCAACAAATCATGTTCCGGCCAGTTTCCGGGGTCGCCGTCAGCGTGGACGGCAAACCAGCCGGCGCGGCTTCGAAATTGAAGCCGGATACCGAGGGCAACCCCGATCAAGTGCGGCTGGACGGTCTCACCATGTTGGTCATCCATCGGGGTGATCGCTACGCCATCCGGCTCAAGGATGTCGACAGCAAATTCCGCCGCGAGTTCAGCGGGCTACATTGGTTTCCAGTAAAGGCCGGCTATCGAGTAATCGCGAAATTTATCAAATACGATCAGCCGAAGCTGATCACCATTCCGAACGTTCTGGGCGAGACCAACCAGATGCCGAGTCCCGGCTATATTCAGTTCACTCTGAATGGACAATCATTGCGTCTGGATCCAGTGGTGGAAGAAAACCACCTCTTCTTGATCTTTCACGATGAAACCAGCGGCAAGGAAACCTATCCGCCAGGCCGTTTTCTCGACGCTGAACTGGCGAAAGACGGTAAGGTGCTTCTGGATTTCAACAAGGCCTACAATCCTCCCTGCGCATTCACGCCCTACGCCACCTGCCCGCTCCCGCCGAAACAGAACAGGCTTGCGGTGAGGATTGAGGCGGGAGAACAGTACATCGGTTCGTCAGCTCATTAGTTACTTCGTCAAATAGTTCCGATGGATCCAGACGTCATGCTGCCCCCGGTCGCGCGTTTCAAACATGACGTTTTGGGCGGTTTCCTTTACCACCACTTCGGTGCGATCGGTCAAATTTATCGCCGAGGCTTTTCCCGATTCCGCGTCAGCCAGCGCGGTTTTCACGGCGCTCGCGGGCACAGGCTCAAACTTCTTTCCCACGCGGGACGTCACGGCTTCCACGGAGCTCGAGCGCAGCAGCTTCATCCACAGCTTGGCAAACAGCTCATGTGACGCATATACGTCGGCGCTGTTCAACTTGCCGTCGATCGCAAAGGCATAGCCGACCACATCGTTCTTGCCGTTGATAATCCCGGCTAGATCTTGTAGAAAACCATCGATGGATCGCTGCACAGCCGGCGCCTCCAGAGTCATGGCGAAACTGGTTGGTGACGGCGCGGCGCGCACATCCGTACGGAGGTTGCTGCTGAGCTGCGCCTGAGCCTGCGCCACGCGCGCCCAGACCTCGCGCTGGTCCTGCTGCATCTTCACCGCCATTTTAAGCTCCTTGGAGGCGATCGCCTGATGCGCTTCTCCAAACGTCCCCACCGCTTCATTGCCGCGCCGGCTCCAGCGGCCGTGCTCCACGCAGAACGAATTCAGGCTGACCTTGCCGGATTTGGACGGCAGAATGAGATCGTCTTTCAAGGTGCGATCCTGCGCACCGCCTTTGACGATGTCGCCCGATTCGATGAACACGTCTTCGCTCGAGACGTTCTCGACCGCCAACTCGTTGACGTTGCGGGTCTCATAGACCACTACTTTGTGCTGATCAAGGGCTTCGTCCAAGGTCAGCAGGCTCTTGGTGGATTTATCGGCCCCGTGAATCAGAAATATCGTGAGATTGTCGTGAGTGAAAGGGCCGGATAGATGGGTTTGCGCCAAGCAAATCGCAGCAGTGGCGAGCGCGAGCACACCGCCAGTAAGCATCCGTTGCATGAGTCTCCTTTGGACCTCGGGCGCGATTGGCCCAACGGTCTTCACTCAGCGAATGCCGCGGCGGCGGAAAACCTTTCAAGGGAAAAATGCACAGTCTCCCTCACGGTCGCGGCTCGGCAACGATCTCGTCTTTCCGAACCGCGAGCGTAAGCGACCGGTTGTTCTTTACAACCCCTTCTTGGCCAAAAACTCGATCAAATCCACGACCCGCATCGAGTATCCCCACTCGTTGTCGTACCAGGCCAATATTTTCGCCAGATTTCCGGCCAGTACCTTGGTCATCAGCGAATCCACGATCGAACTCGCCGGATTGTGCAGCATATCCGTCGACACGATCGGGTCAGAGGTATACGCCAGGATGCCTTTCAACGGCCCGTTGGCAGCATCTTCCAGCGCCTTATTGACCTCTTCAGTAGTGGCATTCTTGGTAAGAACAACCACCAGATCGACAGCCGAAACATCGGGCGTCGGAACACGCATCGAGTAGCCGTCCAGCTTGCCCTTCATCTCAGGCATCACCAGTCCCATGGCTTTTGCGGCGCCGGTTGTAGTTGGGATCATGTTCAAGGCAGCGGCGCGGGCGCGTCGCAAATCCTTGTGCGGAAAGTCGAGCACGTTCTGGTCGTTGGTGTAGCTGTGAATGGTGGTCATCGAGCCTTTCTCGATGCCGAACTTCTCATGCAGCACCTTCACCACCGGCGCCAGACAATTAGTGGTGCAACTGGCGTTCGAGATTACGTGGTGCTTAGCGGCGTCGTACATGTTGTCGTTGACGCCCAGCACGATGGTGATGTCTTCCTCTTTCGCTGGTGCCGAAATTACAACCTTCTTCACAGTTCCGCGCAGATGCTTACTGGCATCCTTCTTTTCAGTGAACTTACCAGTGGATTCGATAACCACCTGGGCGCCAAGTGAACTCCAGTCCAGCTCGGCCGGATCTTTGGTGGCAAAAATCTTGATGCGCTTCCCATTAACCAGGATAGAATCACCATCCGCCTTCACAACGCCCGGGAGGGTGCCAAGAGTCGAGTCGTATTTTAAGAGATGCGCCAGCGTCTTCGTGTCAGTAAGATCGTTGGCCGCGACAAATTCAATATTCGGGTTATCCAGGGCCGCGCGAACCACGTTGCGGCCG
>Ga0208691_1000077_pt1 | contig 27867 bp, 25 predicted proteins | sample June2015DPH_20_1_FD_184719 | JGI IMG/M metagenome (GOLD analysis project Ga0208691, IMG submission 184719) | Peatland microbial communities from SPRUCE experiment site at the Marcell Experimental Forest, Minnesota, USA - June2015DPH_20_10... | ecosystem: Environmental > Terrestrial > Soil >... | reverse complement strand
ATGGCTTCCACTGGTTATTCGAAAACGATGTTCAACGCCGGCTCGACCCAGGACCCGGACAACTCGGAGCAGGTTATCGCCGACTTGGACCAGGGCGGTCTCGGCATGCCGGATCGCGACTACTACACGAAAGACGACGCAAAGTCGAAGGAGACACGCGAGCGTTACTTACAGCATGTGCAGAAGGTGTTCGAGCTTTCCGGCGACAGCGTGGCAGCAGCAAAAACCAATGCTGAAACCGTTATGCGCATAGAAACGGCGCTGGCCAAGGCTTCCCTGACTCGAGTGGAACGGCGCGATCCGCACAAACTGGTTCACAAGATGAAGCTTGCGGACCTGACCCATCTCGCGCCGGATTTCGACTGGGCCGTTTACTATCGCGAAATGCAGTACCCGGAGTTCGCGATCCTCAACGTCGACGCACCTGAGTTCGTGAAAGAGTTGAACAAACTTCTCGCCTCCGAGTCAGTCGATAGCTGGAGGACCTACTTGCGCTTCCACCTCGTCGACTCGTCTTCTCCCTATCTCTCAACGCCATTCGTACAGGAAAACTTCGAGTTCTACCGCAAGTACCTGCGCGGCGCCAAAGAGCAGCAGCCGCGATGGAAGCGGTGCGTGCAGTATGTCGACAAGGATCTGAGCGAGGCTCTCGGCCAAGTGTATGTGGCGAAGGTATTCTCTCCAGAGCTTAAGGCGAGCACGCTCGACATGGTAGAGCGCATCGAAGAGGCTATGGGCCAGCGCATTCGCGCGCTCGATTGGATGAGCCCGGAGACCAAGCAACAGGCGCTCACCAAGCTGGCAGGAATCCGCAACAAGATTGGGTATCCCGACAAGTGGCGCGATTACAGCTCGGTAAAAATCGTTCGCGACGATTTCGCCGGTAATGTGGAACGGACGCATCAATTCGAGACTCGGCGCGACATCAACAAAATCGGCAAGCCCGTCGATCATGGCGAATGGGACATCTCAGCTCCAACCGTGGACGCTTACTACAATCCGCAGATGAACGACATCAACTTTCCTGCGGGCGTGCTGCAGCCTCCTCTGTACGATCCAAAGATGGACGATGCTCCCAACTACGGCAACACGGGAGGCACCATCGGCCATGAACTGACTCACGGCTTTGACGACGAAGGCAGCCAGTTTGATGCCAAGGGAAACCTGAAGGATTGGTGGACCAAGGAAGACCGCGAGAAATTCGACGCACGGACGAAGTGCGTGGACGACCAATACTCAGCGTACATCGCGGTAGAGGACGTTCACGTGAACGGCAAGCTGACTTTGGGCGAGAACGTTGCCGACCTGGGCGGCGAAATTCTTGCCTACATGGCGTGGAAGGATGCGGATAAGAGCAAAGATCTGCACCCGGTCGATGGTCTCACTCCGGAGCAGAGATTTTTTGTCGGCTTCGCCCAGTGGGATTGCGCCAATGAGCGTCCCGAAGACATGCGCATGCGCGCCATGATCGATCCGCACTCGCCCGCGCGCTACCGCATCAATGGCGTGGTGGTGAACATGCCGGAGTTCGCAGAGGCATTTTCGTGCAAGCCCGGGCAGCCGATGGTGAAACCGGCGAAGGATGTGTGCAGAGTCTGGTAGATGTTAGGAGCTGAGTTTTAAGGGCGTCGTCCGCGAATCGCCCAGGCGCGCGCTGGCATGTCGATCGCTCCCTGTGCGTCAATCGGCAATGATGCGTGCACGCGCTCGCGAATCTCACTTTGGATGGCCTTGTCGCGGGACGCGAGATAGTTGGGCGCTGAGCCTTGTCCAGTGAGGAGCGGTTCCCAGTAGTCATCAAAGCTCGCGAAGCGCGTTACTAATTCGATCGCGTGCACAGATGGCTCTTCCAGCTTCGCGTCGTCGAATAGACGGTGCAGCCCTTCTGGGGTGCACATCGGAAAACGGCGGGCTTGGTCAAACTCTGCCGCACTGCGATCGGCTGCGATAGCGGCGTCCCAGAATTCGCGCAGGAACCTTGCGCCCTCGCCATAGTCCCAGACGTAGACAGCGATTGTGCCGCCGGAACGGACAACTCGCCGGAATTCCTCCAATCCGCGGGCAGGGCTCGGTAGGTAGTTCAAGCCCAGGCCGCACACGGCAACGTCGAAGCTGGAATCCGCAAACCGAAGCGCTTGAGCGTTTCCGGTTTCAAATGTGACATTGTGGTGTGCGCGATGCTGGCGGGCGAAGTGTATTTGTTCCGCTGAAACGTCTACTCCCGCGATACTGGCTGCATTGGCATGTTCATCGATGATTTGGGTAACGACGCCGCTTCCGCAGCAGACATCAAGCCAGCGCAGGCCGGCTGGGACGGCAAGCCACTGCAAAAACTCGTGCGCGACGAGGCGGCTCCATCGGCCCATCCATCGGTCGTAGTCGGCGCCTGACGTCCAACGATCGATGGTCGATTCAGCAGTCATGGTTGATCCCTCAGGTTCGCGCTGCTGAAGTGGGATTCGACTTAGACTAGCCAGGACTTGGCCTCACTCCGGGACGCTGTGCTCTTCGTTTTGCGAACGCAGAACGCGATCGACCGAGTAGGGCGCGCGATGGCGAGGTTCGTGGTAATGGCGGACTTGCATCTCGCCCAATAATCCGATCGCCAGCAAATTCAACCCGCCCAGCAATAGGCCCAAGGCCACCATCACCAGCGGGCCGTGCTCACCCATAACTGGGATGTGACGAAGAAATTTCTCCGCACCCAGCCACGCCACAAGCGCGCTGCCGCCCATCAGGCTCACCAAACCAAAAGTTCCAAAAAAGTGTAACGGACGCGAAAGATAGCGCAGCAGGAAACGAATCGTGATCAGGTCGAAGAAGACACGGAAGGTGCGGGAGATACCGTAGTGCGAAGTTCCCCGCTCACGATTCACGTTGCGGATCGGAACCTCGCAAATTGAAGCGCCATACCACGATGCCAGCGCCGGAATAAAGCGGTGCAACTCGCCGTAAAGTGGAACCTGCTCCAGGATTTCGCGGCGATAGGCTTTGAACGTGGTGCCGAAGTCGTGGATATCGACGCCGCTCAGCTTGGCCATCAGCCAATTGGCGATACGCGACGGGATGCGGCGCATCCAGAAATTATCGATGCGAACCTTGCGCCAGCCGCTCACGATGTCGTAACCAGCGGCAATCTTTTCGAGAAAAATTGGAATGTCGGCAGGGTCGTGCTGCAGATCGCCATCCATGGCGATGATGTACTCGCCGCGCGCGTGATCGAAACCTGCGGCCAATCCTGCAGTCTGACCGAAATTGCGGCGCAGCTTCACCACGGTCACGCGGCTGTCGACGGCCGCAATTTCCCGCAGCATCGCGAAGGTGTGATCCCTTGAGCCGTCATCCACCAGCACGATCTCAAAGCTTTCGCCTGCCGTCTCCATTACCACCTTGAGGCGGTCATAAAGATCGGTGACGTTTTCCTGCTCGTTGTGAAGTGGGACGACGATGGAGTACCTGGGCACAGTCTTTTTATTATAGCCGGATGTATCTTAAGCGCACGTTAAAATTCGCACGCAAAATGGAAGCAACTTTGGTCTGTGGGTGAATTTCCCGATCCTAAGAACCGATGCGAGCACCGCTACTCCTTCATTTTTAATCGGGATTTGTTTTCCTCCATGAAGGCTTTTATGTCGTTGGCCGCGCCCAACAGCCGATTCCACTGCTCGTAGTAGAGCGTAACCGGAAAGCGGCCCAGCCCATAAACGCTGACACCGCCCTTTTCTCCGACCTTGAATATCAGGTCGCCACTGCGCTTCTTGGTCTCGACTTCTTTTTCCAACTGCGAAAGCTTTGCTTTTAGTTCTTCGTAGGTCGGTTCTGTCATGCGTTTCCTCGCGGTTGAAGTTCGACTGCTGATTCTACAGGAATTGGACCGTTACGCACCGGGTCGGCAGGCGATTTTCTAGGACGGATTGTGGTGCGAACCGGATTCGCCTTTAAGGGGACTATCGAACCCAGCGCAACTCGAGTGACCGGGGAGGGGGAACGGATTAAGGCGCAACGCTGTGCCGCGTCGCTAAGACGATGTTAGTATTTTCCGTGAAACACCGCTTTATTGATGTCGGGCCAGAACTCTTTTATCACGTTGAACACTCCGTCTAAGCCCACCTGCGTTCCCCAACGTTGGTATGTTTTCACCCACTGGTTGGACTCCGCCGGGTAATAGGCATTGCCGATGCCCGCGGCCGCTCCGGCTCCCACGACCTCAGACAGATTGAAGGTCCTCCCTCCCGAGTCGGTTCTGGTGATGAACAGCCGACTTACCGCATAACCGGTCCGCTTGATAAACCCACCTTTGCCCATCGTGTAGTATCTCGGGTCTTCTTTCGTCGCTGCTGGAACGATCGCTTCCGTCATGTAGTTCTCGATGCCACCGTCGACAAAGACGTGCCAGTAGTATTTGCCGAAGCCTTGAGCACCCTGCCCAAAGGTTGGCTGCGAGCGGCTGGCCATGTCAACGCCCGCGAGCGCCCCCACGAAAATGAAATCAGAGTAGTCGAACGTATCCTGGGTCGCCAGCCAGAGTTCACCTTTGAAATCCAGCGGAGGCAAATGCTCATTGGCGCTGACCGCACGGTAGTTGGGAATAATCCCCAGAATTCTCTTGTTTTGTTTACCGTACTCTTCATTCGGGCTACTTGCTGTTGAAGGCGTCGGAGCATCGGGCACGGATGACTTGCTGTCCGTGGTGGTGGGTGGTCGCGGCGGGTCCTGATTTTGCGCAACATTATTTTGAGAAACATCCTCCGGACCTGACTGTAGAGATCCTTCTCGAGATTGTTCTGGCGCTCTCGCCGGTTCTTGAGCCTGAGCAGACGCAGTTGTTAACATCCCGGTCACGGCCACCGCCACGCAAAAAAATGGAATTGCCTTCAAATCTCCTCCCGCATGCGTAATTCCGCGTTGCGTATCTACTGTGCTTTCAATTATTTCCTGCGACTTACCCACCGTTGGATTGTTCGAACCACCATTTGGATGCACTCGGGGCAATAACGCGGCGAGTGTGGAGTCCGTATTGGGAGGGTTAGTTCGGCGCTTTCTGCTGCTGTTTCTGCAGGTGGCGCTCGTGTCTCCTTTGCAAATAGTGGTGAATATCTGGCCAAAACTCCTTCAGTTCATTGCCGAAGGCGTCGAGACCCATTTGCGTTCCCCAGTCTGACAAACTCGACGAAAAACTGAGATTGGACGTGGGATAGTAGAAATTGGAAATAGCGATCGCTGTTGCGTTGCCGGCAAATTCGGGGAAGTTGAACATGCGAGACCCGGAGTCCATTCGAGCAATGAAAATACGGTCGAGGGCGTAGCTAAAGCGGCGCAGGAACGATCCCCTGCCCAGCTGAAAATAGCGGGGGTCGACTCTCAGGATTGTTGGGAAAACGCCACCCACCATGATATTGCCATCTACCTGATCAGCAAAAGCCGCTCCGTAACGCTTTCCGTACCCCTCTGCCCCCTGTCCGAACGCCGGAGAGGAATTCTCCGCCTGGCGAATGCCCGCCACAATGCCCACAACTGTAAATTCATAGGGGTCGAAGGATCCCTTGGCTGAGATGGCGAACTTCTCTTTCCAGGAGATTGGCGGCACTTGCGATTGACTGTCCACTGTCAGATAGTTCGGCATCACATAAAACATCCGGTCGTCTTTAGCCTTTTCTTTCTGCTTCTCTTTCTCTTTCTTTGTAACGGGTTGGGCCGGGCTGCTTGGATCTTCAGCGCTACTCTGGGCGGACGGCTGATCTGCGAGCTTATCTTTGGAAGAACTGGTTGCCGGCGATTGTGTGGATTGGGCAGGGTCGGACGTTTGAGCCTGCTGGGCACTTTGACCTGCGCAAAAAACCACAGAGGATAAGGTCGACACGATCAGTAGGCCTATACGCGCTAAATAGCTCAGTTTCAAATTGATGATGGCTCCAAGTCCAGTTGATTGAGGCGTCGCCGAGGCGATGCTAGCAGTCGACTCCGGAAGTCCATTCTCACAAACGGAATTCCGCATCTTGCCAATATGCCAGTTTTGGCAAATCCGAAGATTCAACGACTCATCCGCAGAAGCTCCAGGATGATTCCCACGGTCGATCGTGTCGCAAACGAGGACTACTTTCCTCACTTTACCAGTAAGATGCAACTACGGGCGAGCACGTCGGTACGAGGCAGCCTTTCAGGTTGGGCGGAGTATCAACCCGGTAAGGTGGTTTGACGAGCGTTCTGACTACCAGTTTCAGCCGAATCGTCGCGGTTGGCCGGATTACGGCTGGAGTTAACCGGATTGTTAAGTGTGGGTTAGCCTGGTGTCCCTGTTTCTGGTCTGAAGATAATGCCCTGACTCTGTATGCTGTCCATGACTACTCTCAGCGGTCGATCAAAGCGCAGATGGCGAACGCATCCGTCTTCCTCTAGGGACGACTGCTCACTCAGCCACTGCCAATCGACCGAGCCCTCCCCAGCGTCGGGATTCACGGTGAAATACCCGATCTGGAATGCCGTGAGGTTCTGAAAAAAATGGCTGCCCTGGGAAGGGGTCACGCGAAAATCGCGAAATCCAGCTTCGACGATCACACGCGCGCCCGAAATTTCGTCCCACTCCACCGGGATCCCGAGCCAGGGATCGTTCGACCCCCAGCGGCCGACACCGATCAGCAGGTAAGGACGATTCTCCGCGTTTAGCGCGCTGTTGAATTGCGCGACCGCTTTGGCCACTTCATGGCTGCGGCTACGCTCGAAGCGTTGCGAGTCGACCACCACCAAGTCGTGTAGATTTTCGATCCGGCCATTGCCCAGTACCTTGTTGCTCTGGCATAGGAGCTGTTGCGGATCGATTTCACCGACCGTCAAATCCTGATAATCGCGCGAGAGCGTGAGCGGGCGGACTTGCAGGAAACCGAATTCAGCAGGTTCATTCGCCGCTCGCGGCAGGCGAACGGCAAACTCTATTTCCACCGGGATGCCGAGGGCTTGCTCTGCCGCCTTCACCAAGGTTTCCAGAATCGCCGGTAATGGGAACAGGTTATGTTTCAGCATTGGCGCGAAGCTCACGATGCGCACGCCGGGGCGGCTCATGCCGTCGTAGACCGCCTCGTTGGCGTGTGAATAAGTGGAGACCACTGGCGGCAGTGTGCCGTCGGCCTCGGCGGCGTCGAGACCGAAGCGCATTTCGTGCAAATGGCCGGGACGGCCTTCCGGAACGCCATTCAGCGACAGGGCCCAGAACTCGGTCTGCGAGTTCGCGAGAATATCCTCGACCGAAGAGAATTGCACGAGGCTCTGCGGATAGCGCGGACAAAAGGTGAGACACTTTCCGCCATCAACCACGGAGCGGCCGAGCCCCAAGGCTACGGCGGCGATGCCGTCAGAAAAAGTCATCGGCGCAACCGGATAGAAATTGTGCGATCGAGCCACGCCGGAGAAATCGGGATAAAAGCGCTGGCCGTGCGCCGCGCCGACCAGTTGCTGAATGATCACTCCCATCTTCTCTTCTTCCAGGCGGTAGGGCGTGGCGCGCACATACGCTTTGGCGTGGCGGGTGAATGTGGAGGCGTAGACGCGTTTGATCGCATCCTCTAAGTCCGCCAGACGTGTACCATCGGCGGGAGATTGATTGCCGAGCATGAATGTTTCGTAGACTCCGGTGAAAGGCTGGTATTGGGAGTCTTCGAGAAGGCTTGAGGAGCGCACGGCAAGCGGATACGCGACTTCGGTGAGGAAGACCTTTAAATCTTCTCGCAATTTATCCGATAACGGAGCGGCCAGAAACTTTTGTAGAATTTCGGCTTCATCTTCGCATTGCAGGGCGAAGTCGAGCAGGTTGTTTTCCGCCATGAACTGATCGAACGCGTCTGTGGCGAGAACCAGAGCGGGAGGAACCGCGATGCGAATGCCGGGAAAACGGCGCGTGATGCGGCTCTTGTGCAGAAGATGGCGGATGAATGCGAGTCCGCGAGCTTTGCCGCCTAACGATCCTGAACCAATGCGAAGAAAACCGGACTCCGAGGGCTTGAAGGTTTCGGCATTGAAATCACCGATGAGGAGTTCGCTTTGCTCGCGGCGATAGTCGTTGATCGAATCGATGAGATCGCAGCGCAAGTCTTCCGGAGTGGCAAAATCAGAAACCTTGCGCGGGCGCAGCTTGGCAGCGAGGGCGAATTCGGTGCGTGCCATCAGCCAGTGCGAAAAATGGTTGCGCTGGGCGTGATAGGTGAGGCTTTCGGCAGGAACGGTCTGCAACTGCTCTTCGAGCTCGTTCATGTCCCCGGCGCGGGCGACTTCGGTGGAATCCGGCAGACGAAAAACGAAATCGCCGAAGCCGAAATGGTCGGTGAGAATGCGGCGAAGATCTTTCAACAACGTAGGCGAACGCTTCCGAAGAAACGAATATCCTGCGGCCAGGGCGCGCGGGCGGAACTCTGTGCGACTGGTTTGCAGAACAACCGGCACATCCGGCACCAGGCTATTCATCCGGCGGGCTAGCTCAAAACCTGCTTCGGGGCTGAGCTTTCCATCCCATGGAAACTCCACATCCGAGACGAGCCCGATCAGATAATCACGATACTTTCGCACCAGGTGCGCGGCGTCTTCGAAATTGGAGCTCAGCAAAATTTTGGGCCGCGCCTGCATGCGCACCAGCTTGTGCGCAACGTTGATGCCTTCCTGAATGACGCGGCGCGATTGCTTGATCAGCTCGGTATAAATCACCGGAAGGAATGATGAGTAGTAACGAATGTTGTCTTCCACCACCAGCAACACCGGCACGCCCATGGCGCTCGTGTCGTGCAGAACGTTGCGCTTGTCTTCGACGTATTTGACGATGGCGATGAGGATGCGGGCGTTTCCCTGCCAAAGGAAAATGCGCTCGATGTCGGTAACCGGATTGCGACTGATGAAGTTTTTTATCGCGCGGTAGTCGTAGGCGAGCACGACTACGGGGACATCAAGCCCAGCCTGTTTGACCTCGCGGGCAAGTTCCGCAGCGGTCATATCGGCAACCGTGAGGTTCGTGACAATCAAATTAAAGCGTGGCTGCGAACGGGCCAGTTCCAGCGCTTCCGCGCAGCTGGAAACGTGAGTGATGCCCGGTATTTGCTGCAGATTCAGTTCGAGCGATTCGTCGATGAGCAACTCGTTGAGGCGTCCATCTTCGCGGAGGATGAAGGAGTCGTAGAGGCTGGAGACCAGAAGTATGTTCTGGACCTTGAAGGGCATCAGGTTGTCGAAGCCCTCGAGGCGGGCTTCGGCGTCGAGGAGGGGCTCGGTGGTGGGAGGGAGAATCATGGCTGCCCGGGAGACCAGAAGCCATCCCATAATTCATGAGACGGCTTTTAATCATACTCGCGTTGCGCGCCGAAGCGAGCTGCGGTCAGTCACCGACCTCAGTGATATGAAGGTCTGGGGTCTCAAGGACAAGGGCCCTCCTGTCCCACAGAACAGGCGGGGACGATCCAGGCACCCGCCCGTCGTTCCTCGCTAAGTAACGATCAGAAAAAGTCCGCCATGGGGATGTCGAGCGTCGCCGCTCCCAGATTCGAAGTCGGCAAGCCGAGGCCCTGCGCCATGGTGCGCAAAATGTTCCCTTCTTCGTAGGAGTCTTTATAGTTGTGGCTGTCGCCGCCCTTCGATTTGTAGGCCTTTTTACTGTACGGGCTGATCACCACCAGTTCCACTTTTCCACCACAGCCCAAGCCGTCGGTCGTCGTTTCGCAGTCGGGGGTGCCGGTGCTGTTGTTTTCATCGAAAACTATGATTAGAAGGCCGTCGCCTCCGGCCTGGAAGTACGAACTCGCCACGAGCGGCGCGATTTCCGTGCTCAGCCAGTTGTCGAACGTTTTCAAGGTGCAGTCGTGCGCATCGTCGCAACCGTTCGGCACCAGCCATGAAAAATTCGGAAGGTTGTGATTCGCCAGATCGGTGGCGAACTGGCTGAAGCAGACGAAATTCTCCGTCTCTGTATTGATGGTCGTCATGTACTCGAGAGGATCGTGGCGTACGTAGTAGGTACCGCTCTTCAACCCGCCACAGCCTTTGACGGAGGGAAGGCTCTCGACATAGTCCTTCCAGGTCAACCCGGCATTCTGCGCTTCGAGAGCGATGTTGTTGTCGGAAACCGGCAGCGTCTTCGGAGTCTGGTTGTCATCGTCGGTGATGAGGTACCCCGTGGCCAGGTTCAGGTAATTGCCAATGGAAGGATGCGTGTCGGAGTAATAGTTGGTGCCCAGTCCATAGGCATTCGCCAGCGAAGTGAGATACGGCATGTTCTTCGAGTCGTAACTCGTGCCGTAAGCGGTGTTTTCGCCGACAACAATTACGACGTGCCCGAATTTGGGCAGAGTCTGCGCGTGGGCGGTTTGAGAGAGGATTAGAGCCAGCGTGCCGAATGTTGTTGTCAGGAATCCGGTGAACTTCGTCATGAAGAATTTCCTTTCCGGGGTTCGGGGGTTGGGGTCGAGCGTCGACTCACACGAGAGCAGCCGTGTGTCGCAAAATTGGTTGGTAGCGTTCGGAGCAGGTATGGGCTAGACATCGCCGTTTCGACCTCAGATCGTTTGAGATCACGTCACATACAAGAACACTCGAGTTCGTAAAGTCAAAATCCCCGCCGTGTCCCTGCAAAACGCGCAGAGACAATTGGTTCATGCCTGCCTAGGCCGTTTTCGGCTTCACGTCTGCGACTCGAACGATCAGCCGCTTGCCGAGCGCCCTTGCCGCACGACTCAGAGTATCGAGCGTCACCGACGCGTTCTGAGGATCGAGCAGGCGATCCAATTGCGAGCGGCTGGTGCGAAGTTCTCTGGCCATGGCCTGTTTTGTTTTTTGCTGCCGCTTCATCGCTTGTTCCAGCTGCCAAGCCAATACCCGTTTGATGGCAACGGCCTCAACTTCTTCGCGGATGCCTTCTTCTTCCAGAAAGCTGTCGAAGCTCGATCCGCTATGATCAAATCGCTTGGGATTCCTCTTGACGCTCATTCCAGTCCCCGTTGGTGCTTGCTCCTGTTGCTCCTCGCCAGTGCCAGGTCGTTGTCCGGCGTCTTCTGAGTTTTCTTGACGAAACCGTGCAGCAGAACCATCCGGCTTCTTTCGTCGATGTAGAAAAGCACTCTTGCAGTCCGGTTCCGAGATAACTTTGTTCGCACCTCGTAGATCCCGTCGCCCATAGGCCTGCAGACCGGCATGCCGATCGGCCAACCGAACTCCACGCTCTTGATGTCCTCCCCGATTCGCTTTCGGTCATCCGGAGAGAGCGATCTCAACCATTCGCGAACCGGTTCCCCGCCCGCTTCGGTGCGAAAGAAAATCGCAGGAACTCGCTTGCCCTCTTTCTCCACGGAATTGGAGACTCGACTCGTACGAGGGTCGCCACTTGAGTATTGTACCATAGATGGTACAGCTTGAGGACTTTGGCTCGAAAGTCAAAATCCCCACCCTGTCCCTGCAAAGTGCGCAGGGACGAGGGTGGGGCACCCGCTTTTCTTGTGTAATACGCCGCCCCGGCTGGACAGCCGAGGCGGCTTCCCTACATGGTTCCTCTCTACACCAATCCCTGATCCAGCATCGCATCGGCCACTTTCAAAAACCCGGCGATGTTGGCGCCGTTCACCAGGTTCCCCGGCGTGCCGTATTTCTCGGCGGTTTCGAAGCAGTTGCGGTGGATGGCGATCATGATTTTGTGCAGCTTGTCATCCACTTCTTCGCGGGTCCAGGAGATGCGCGCGCTGTTTTGCGACATTTCGAGGCCGCTCGTGGCCACACCGCCCGCGTTCGCCGCCTTCGCCGGACCATACAGAATCCCGGCATCCAGGAACAGCTTAGTAGCCTCCAGCGTGCTTGGCATATTCGCGCCTTCGGCCACCACCTTGATGCCGTTCTTGATCAGGTTCGCCGCATCCCGCGCGGTGATTTCGTTTTGTGTGGCGCTTGGGAAGGCACAATCCGCTTTGATATTCCACAGCGGGCTGTGTTCGAGCTTCACGTCGGTCGGCATGAAGATCGCTTTCTTGTACTTGTCCGCATAGTCACGAATGCGGCCGCGCTTCACGTTCTTCAGTTCGAGAATGTACGCCAGCTTCTCGCGATCGATGCCGTCGGGATCGTAGATCACGCCATTCGAATCCGACACGGTCAACGGCTTCGCGCCGAGGTCGAGCAGCTTCTCGATGGTGTATTGCGAAACGTTGCCGCTGCCGGAAACCAGGCAGAGCTTGCCTTCCAGCGAGTCTTTCTTACTCTTGAGCATTTCGCTGGCGAAATACACGCAGCCGTAGCCGGTCGCCTCTGGACGAATCAGCGACCCACCCCAGTTCAGGCCCTTGCCCGTTAGCACGCCGGTGAATTCATTGCGCAGGCGCTTGTACTGGCCGAATAGGTAACCGATCTCGCGTCCGCCCACGCCGATGTCGCCGGCGGGAACGTCCGTGTCGGGGCCGATGTGCCGCGAGAGCTCGGTCATGAAGCTCTGGCAGAAACGCATCACTTCGTTGTCGCTCTTCCCCTTCGGATCGAAATCCGATCCGCCCTTGCCGCCGCCCATGGGCAGCGTGGTGAGCGAATTCTTGAACACTTGTTCGAAAGCCAGGAACTTTAAAATTCCGAGATTCACCGAAGGATGGAATCGCAACCCGCCTTTATAAGGACCGATCGCGCTATTCATCTCGATGCGGAAGCCGCGGTTCACCTGCACATTCCCCTGATCGTCAATCCACGGCACGCGGAACATCAACACGCGCTCTGGTTCGACGATGCGGTCGAGAATGCGATTCGATTGATACTCAGGATGCTTCGCCAACACTAACCGGAGAGAATCGAAGACCTCGCGGACGGCCTGATGGAACTCAGGCTCGGCGGGGTTTTTCGCTTTGACGCTGATCATTACATCTTCAATGTAATCGCCGGGAGCCTTGATTCCGGGCGACGTCAGAATGCCAGAAGTCATAGTCCTACCTCCGTAGGTGGAATATATATCCGCTTTGATTGTGCGCCTTCAACAGGGGTCCGCAAGGACTGAGGGCACTTGCCGGGGTGATTATGGTCACGGGTGAAAGGATTTTGGATCATAGAACTACAGCGAGACTGGGCCGGAGCAGATACGTATCAGCTGGGTCAGCCCACGATTGACAAGGATACGCCTTCTTCATTTCCAAGCAAAAGGAATCGCATCTGGTAGTTAGTCAGTGATTTGCAAGCAGCAGTCGCGGAGGGGAGACCCCTCGCCGCGCTGATGAGAACGCGGGGCTTCGGGATGCGCAGCGAGACTCGCCGTCGGAAGAAAGTGGAATCACACGGATCCGCTATCTCGCGCGCCTCTGCTTCGATTTACTCCTGGATTCCGACGGCTTTGCGGCGCTCTTCAGCAATTTAGATTTCACAGCCGGGCTGCTGCTGGTTCCCGTTGTCGCTCCGTTCGAAACTTTTCCGGCCTTAAGATCGACTGTAAAACTATCGCCTACACCTGTTTTTCCAGAAGTCGGATCAACGGTGATAAATTTGCCGGTAATCTGACTCGCTGAAACCGTCATGCGCATGAATCCGAACGTATTGTCGTTGTACGTCTCCAACCGAAGTGGATTGCCGCTGGCGTCTGTGCCCGAGGCGGGAGTCTTGGGAGGTGGTGTGGGCTTGGGCTTCAACCCGGGCAGATTGTAATATCCGCCCATGCCCGCCACGAGATAGGGAATTTGCTTTCCGCCGACTGTGCGAGTGTATCGCTCGTAAAGGTGGGCGTGGCCGGAGAGGTATAAGTCCGGCTGAATGCCGGCAGCAGTGCAGGCTTGATCGATCATCTGGAGCATGCTCGGGCTTGGCACGTGATTCGGACTGCCCGTGAATGGCGGATGATGCGTGGCAATTACCAATGCGCGGCCTTGCCCGTTGTTCCGTTCAGCTTTTGCTGCCGCCAATTGTTGCTGCAGGAAAGTCAATTGGGCATTGCCGATCTTGGCATTGGCAATTACTCCTTCCGTGCCACCTTCTGAAGTGTTGGAATAAAGGCCGATGAATTTTACAAACGGAGCATTCAGGGTAAAGTAGACGCCCGGTTGATCCATGGTAGTCCGGACGGCTCCCTGACTATCCAGGGTATGGGTAGGTTGGCTGGTACAGAAGTTAGCCACAAAAGCGGCCAACGACTTCGCTGTTTCGCCCGTGTAAACGGCTCCATCGTGATTGCCCGGAATCGCGAAGATCGGGGCGTTGTAGTCGCGATAAGGGTCATAAAACTGTTCGAAGTAGTATTGCTCCTGGCCGAAGTAATACACCACGTCACCCAGGTGATACCAGAACGCGGCTCCGCTCGAAGTGTCGTTGGCCATCGCGTCGGCGACCGCAAATTGGAATTGCGGATTATGAATTCCGCCCGTATCGCCGACCGTATGAAAGGTAATAAGTCCGCCCTTCGTTATTGCCTGCGTGGCGGCCGAGCCGATTACCGCGCTCAAATCCATTGGAGCGGTGCTCCTGGCCGGGGGCACAGGCTCCAATTGCTCGATTCCCTTAGCCGCGGAATCGGCAGAGATTTCTTGCTTGCTGAACTTGCTGAAATTGTCTGGAGTTAGATCCGGGTCCCCGAAGGCTCGACTTATAGGTGTTGCGACCATGAGTTCCCTCCATTTTTAAGTCGCGACATCCTACCATGGAGGGGCACCTATTTTCTTCTATTTTGTGGATCGCTTAGGGTATAGGTGCGGGGTGCAGTAGGTCGTACATGCCGCATAGTAAATGAGCGAACGAAAAGAATAGGGTTCGACGTTGCCTATGCGAATTCACTAACAAGCGACGCCGGTACGGCCCGGCTTTTTGCCCATTCGCGCAGGCCGTTGATTTCTTCGGCCCTGGTGGTGGAGAGGGGTACGGTTTGTGCGAGGGCACTTAACAGTAATTGCGTTGTCAGTTGCTTTTTTTCGGAGTAAGCGCTGTACAAACCGGTCTGAACTGCCGCGTCAATTTCTGCGCCGGAGTATCCTTTGGCCGCTTCCGCTATCCGATTCAAATCAAAGTCTGCGGCATTGCGTTTTCTCTTTGCCAGTTGGATTGTGAAAACTTGTTCGCGCTCCGCCTGATTGGGGAGATCCACGAAAAACAGTTCGTCGAAGCGTCCTTTGCGGATCAACTCCGGAGGCAATGCCGTGACGTTATTGCATGTGGCGGCCACAAAGACCGGAGCCTTGCGGTCCTGCATCCAGGAAAGGAACGAGGCCAGGAGCCGGGACGAGACTCCCGCGTCGGCGGAGGCGGAATCGGGCCCACTGCCCGCAAATATTTTTTCCAATTCGTCGATCCAGAGAACGCAGGGCGCGAGACCTTCTGCGACTTCGAACACTTTACGAATTCTCTTTTCCGTTTCGCCAATGAACTTGTCGTAGACCGCCGCCGTATCAAACTTGACTAGCGGCAGATTCCACTCTCCCGCAACGGCTCGCGCACACAGGGATTTTCCGCATCCCTGCACTCCCAGGATGATTACGCCATGCGGCGGGTCGAGTCCAAAGGCGCGCGCTGAGTCTTCCCATGCGCCGCGGCGAAGAGCCAGCCAGCGCTTCAAATTCTCCATTCCGCCCAAGTTGGAGAAAGAATCCGTTGCAGCGATGAACTCCAGCATCTCCGAACGCCGCAACAAAGACTTCTTGCTTTCCAGAACGTCGCCTGCAATTTCCGGGCACAAGGCGTAGCGCCCAACCAGCGCCTGAGAGAGGGCGCGCTCCGCTTCCTCTTCGGTCAAGCCGCGCAAGCTTTCCACGATCAAGTCGTAACCTTTCGGATCCAGCCGGCGTTGCAGAGTGTGATCGCGGGAGATTCTCACCACAACTTCGTCGATAATCTGGCGAAGGCGATTCCGGTCGGGCAAAGGAAGATCGAGAAACTCCACCAGCCCGCGCAGTTCGGGAGGAATCTCAATCTTTGGCGAGGTGAGAATGATGGTCCGACGATTCTCGGAGAACTTTTGTCCCACATCGCGCAAGCGGCGAACCACAACTGGTTCGTCCATGTGGCGATGCAGATCTTTCAGGATGAACGCCGCACCGATGGAAATGCTTTGCAGGTTGGCAAGCATCTGGGCGGGCTCCTGGCTGTTATAGATGGCTTTCGAATTCGCTAGCGCCTGTTGAGCTGCCGCGCCATATGCGGAGCTCGAACTTACGCTTTCGGTTATCAACTCTCCCACATCGCTTCCAGAGCGGACCAGGCCGCTGGCAATCGTCCATTCGAACGCTGCGATATTGAGCGTTACGCAAGCGGCACGCACCAGCCGAACCGCGCGCACTTCCTCGATCGTCTCGATCGCAACGATCGGAGTTGAGGACTCAAGCAGCACTTTCAACCGAGCCAGGGGATCTGGATTTGTAGACGATGGCATGCGTTTGAGGGTTTCGATTTAGTGTCCTATAACGCAGCATTGGACATGCATGGAAATGTGCGGGAGGGGCGCACAAAGGTAATGAAGGAAAATGGCAGCGATCAGCGGAGTCTAGGAATTAGAAAGCCCGTGCGGCGGCGATGTTCTTCGAAGTCCGCACCGAAATGATTGGCCAGCATTGCTTCTTCCCTTTTGGCCTTGATCCAAAAGCCTACGATGATGATGCCGACTCCCACCACGCAGCGCAAGCGGCCGATGGCGAGAGCGGAGCCGATCGCGGCGAGGTCCAGCCCGGAATAGATTGGGTGCCGCAGGCGCGCGTAGGGACCGGTGCGGATGAGCTTGTGATCTTCTTTAATGGTGACTCGCCCGCTCCAGTACCGGCCAAGGTGCCAGCGTGCCCAAATGGCTAGCGCGATGCCCAACCAGGTGAGCGCAACGGCGGTAACGCCAACGGCAAGGCTCCGCGGGATTACTCTTCGACCGAGGAAACCGATGTCAGCCGTATGCCGGAAGAGCAAGACGAAGCCGACCACTGCGAGAAACATGATGCCGTAGCGGGCTGCGAATGCTTCCCGTTTTTCGGTTCGATTGGTGTTCAGAGCGCTGATCGCCCAATAGGCGACGAACACCATCCAGGGGATGTCGATGAGGCTGCGCCAGATCATTTAACCACTCGCGGCAAGAACTGGGGAACGCCCAATTTTAAGGCTGAGAGCGCTACACCGACAATGCTCCTGCATCCCATCCCACGGCCTCGATCCTCGGTTCCGTCGCTAGGTCAATACCCAGACGTTCGAGTACCATGCGTTTGCTGACAGGATTGGAACGCAGTGCTAAGTCTACTTCAGAAGGGCACGCTGTGTGGGAATACTGCCGCGCGGTATAAGTCGCGGCTGGGCGCTGTGCTAATGCGATGAAGCAGCCTCCTGGCTCTTGGCTTGTCAACGGTGCCCTGACGGTCGTGTTTTGGCGGGCCGCGGATCGTACTGCGGGGCGACCATTTTGCTCTCGTCTCCCGGAAAAGGACTCCCCTCTTTCCGAAATCGACAATTCCGTTGACTGTGTTGCTCTGAGATTGCCATCCTCTCTACATACCCGACGTTTTCGTAGGGGGACTGGGAACCATGAGACGGACAATCGCGATCCTCATCTTCATTGCAATTCTTGCGCTTGGAGCCCATGCTCAACGGGCAAACGACCTGGAGCCTTACAGCGTGAAGGGCGACAAGCTCGGGGAAACAGCGGCCGAATGGCTGGCCAGCGATCCAGCGCACAAGAATTGGGCCTGCGGTGAGGCTTTGCACCTTGCGGACGGCAAGACGGCGGACTGCACCACCCTGGGGTGGGCGTTCGACAAGGGCACGTACGCTGAAGTGCTTCTCGCTTCGGAGTCTGTCTTCTTTGTGGCGCGCGGCCACAAGCTCATCCTGTACAAAGTTGAAATGAACTTGTGGAATGACATGTATTTGCCACGAATCATGACGGCGTTGAGGGACAAGTTCGGCACGCCCGCAGCGCACGAGGTCACGTCGCTGCAAAATACCGACGGAGCAGCATTGGACAGAAGTATGTGGAGATGGACGAACGGCTTATCCTCCGTGGAACTTGTGTATGCTCTTGGAGCGCCGAATGACGTTCCCGCGCTCACCTTCACGCTTGACAGTCCCTCTGAAGAAGTCGAAAAGCGGGAGGACAAGAAAAAGGACGACGCGGCTCGAAACGATATGTAAGTTCATCAACAGGTAAGGTCGAGGGCTCCGGGTTCACACCGGCAACTGCTCCTGCATCCAGCCTGGGATTTCCTGCTTAGACTCAGTAGTCAAATCCACTACCAGCCGTTCCAGCACCATGCGCTTGCTAACCGGATTGGAACGCAGCGCGAGATCAGCCTTGGCTACCAGGCGGATGGCTCGCGTAACGTCGCGGCGGGACTTGTAGCGGCGGGCCTGCTTGATAATGTCGTCCGCGGCAAAGGGTGGAACGCGGAAACCCTGCCACAGCGCGGCCCACAACATGCGCTGGTCGCGCACGTTTCGTTCGAGAATCACCAGCATCTGGCGAAACGTTTTCGCCAGCATGTAGATGTGGCCGATGGCAGCCTCTTCGCCCTCGCCGGACGACAAGATCGCATCGAGAACTTCCAGAGCGCGCACACGATCTTTGGCCGAGATGGCGTCGGTCAGTTCGTATAATGACCGCTGCTTGGCGGCCAGTACCATGGTCTCCACATCGCCCAGCGTGATACGGTTGCGAGCACCGACGTAGAGCATCAGCTTCTCCAGTTCGTTGGAGATCATCATCATGTCGCCGCCGAGCGCGTCCACCAGTTCACGCGCGCCGTCGGCTTCGATCTTTACGTCGCGGCTGGCGCAATAGTCGGAAACCCAGCGCACCGCTTCGCCTTCCTCCACGCGCGCCAGTTCGACGATGCCACAATACTGCCCCATGGTGTCGCGGATGCGCTGGTAGCGGTCTTTATCCTGCATCTCCATGCGGCGAACGTCGGCGGGGATGCTGATGTGGTCGGCGACGAAAACGATCATTGCGTCGGGATTCGGATTCTTGCAATATTCTTCGATGGCAGCGAGTTTTTCTTCATTCGAGCCACGGCCGAAAAGATTCTTGACGCCTCGCACGAAGAAGACTTGAAACGGCGCCATGAGCGAAGGTGTGCGGGCGCGGTCGAGGACTTCGGCGAGATCGGTTTCTGCGAGATCGAATTCGAAGAAACTGAAATCGCGCAGATCGTGTGGGACCAGGTGCTCGAGAATGGCATCTCGAAAACGCTTGCGGAAGAAAGCTTCGTCACCCACGAACACGTAGGCCGCGCGCAGCTGGCGAGAGGCAAGTTCAGTGACGAATCGATCGGCTTGGGCGAAGGCGCGCATTTAGAAACGGCGTCGGTGGCCGTTCGTCGTTCGCCTTTGGCCCACGACGAACCAACGACCCACGACCTTCTGGAACTCTACCATCAGAACCCTTCCAGGATATTAGACACCAGGGTTCGCGCAAAATCTTGTGACAACCTGCGATAAGCTGGCGAGTCTTCCTCGAAGAAGCTGGCCAGGTCCTGCGAAACCTCATATTGTTCACGGAACAAGTACGACGGATTTTGGTAGAGCACCTTCCCTTGCCGGTCGGTAAGCGAAACCTTCATGCTCACCACCACTAACACGCTGGCCGCCTGTCCGGTAGTCGAGTTGTAAGTGAGCGGCGAAGCAGACGTCGAGAGCACCGTTCCTTGCAGCGTAGCATCTGCAGCTTCGCCGGGTGTATTAAGAATGTGGTAGTGCGTGCGAGTCGTGAACTCGCGCACTACCGATCCTGTCAGCATCTGTTCGATGCGATAGGTTTTGGTGTCGTTGACAAAGGCGGGGATAGCGATGGTCTTGACATTCTCTGGAATCTGCGTCGCATGGCCTGCCGTGTGATATCCGCAGCCCGTAGCCGCGATCAGTGCCACCAGACACGCAGCCATCCAATGCTTCATTGAATTTTTCCCACGGGCCTGGTGGCGATCATGGTTTCCGCGCATTCCACAGCCGCGATGGCAGCGACGCGCAAGTTGTCCGCGGCCGCCCAGAGCCAAATTCCGTTGGGGCGCGACGATTCCGCTTTCAACGATACGAGAATGTTGCCCTGGCCAGCTGAGTTCACATTGCTGGGCTGGGAATCCTCGCCGACGCCGGCGATGGTCACATGATCGCCGCCGAGAGTCTCCATCAACCGCTCAGCATCGAGCGTCTCGCTCATTTCCAGAAACACTTCCACCGCGCTGCCGTGAAATACGGGAGGTTGAAGCGCGATGAGCGCAGGCTCTGGCGCAGCTGCCCCCGCGACCTTGCGATAATGGCGGCGCACACGGGATTCGAGCGAATCTAGCGAAAGCCGCGAGTTCTGGCCGTAACGGGCGACCATGTTGAAGGCCACCTGGGTGTCGAACACATCTTTCGGCAGGGGCTGAAATGAGAGCAGGTTGACCGTCTGCTGGTGCAACTCGTCCATACCCTTTTGGCCCTGCTCGGAGGCGGGCTCGAACACGGTGGCGACGGCCTGGCGAATCGCAGTGAGCTTGCTCGCGCGAAGCAGCAAAAGAGCGAGCGTCACGGCTGCGGGATGAGCTACCACGCAGGGAGCGGGCTGCAACTCTGGCTGCCACATTTCCCCGCGCTCGCGCTCAATCCAAACCGAGCGAACGATCGCGCCAGGTTCTTCTTCCAACGCTCCGGAAAGATCGATGATCGCACTTCCGCTGTCACGGGCGCGCTTCCAGTTCTTGCGCGTGCATTCGGCGTCGGAGGCGAAGAAGGTGAAGTCCACGCCGGTAAACTGCTCGGTGCGCACACTCTGGATGAAATTGATCTCGTCGCCGGTGGCCTCAAGCTGGCCAATGGATTCGTCGTCGTCGAGCAGGCGCACATCGACGGCGGGAAAATTGCGCTCGTTGAGCATCTCGGCAACTTCTTTGCCTTTGAGCGTGGCCGCGCCGACGATGGCCGCGCGATAGAGTCGTCCGCGCGCAGAAGAAGGCGGCGGCGCGAGTTTAGAGGGACTGTTCACGAGGTCTGCGATGCCTCCTTGTAAGTGGGCGGTGGGGGTTGTGGGCGGCGGCGGAAGATCCACTGCAGCCGCCAGAATACGCCGGAAAACATATAAAGTATGGCGACAGCAAACAGCACAGGCCCGGAGAAAGCCGCCACGGCGGCAACTAGCGCTGCGATGAGAATGATCAAGCGGAAGGGATGGCGCGACCCGAAGTCGATGTCCTTGAAACTATAGAAGCGCCAGGTGCTGACCATTAGATAACCGACCGCCGACACCATCGCGATCCAGGTCAGCGCGGTATACCACGAAGCGATCGGTTCACCCTCCTGAAAATGCACAACTGCAGCGATGACTCCGGCTCCAGCGGGAATCGGCATGCCGACAAAATATTTTTTCCCGGGGCGGCCGGGATTCGACGGTTGAGCATTTGTCGTAATGTTGAAACGCGCCAAACGACTGGCCCCGGCCATCAGAAACAAAAAGCAGGCTATGCCCCCGAGTTGCGTCAGCTTGATGTGCCACTGCGTCAGTGTAGTCGGCGGCACTCCATGAAAACCCCAAGCCCAGGCGAGCATTGCGGGCCCAACACCGAAGGTAATGACGTCGGCCAGCGAGTCGAGTTCCTTGCCAAAATCGCTGCTGGTTCCCGTCATGCGAGCAATGCGGCCATCGAGACCATCGAACAGCACCGCAAATCCGATTGCAATCGCGGCGTGGTCCAGATGCCAATATGCGTTGGTGATCGCGTAATATAAAACCTGCACGATCGCGTAAAAGCCCGCGGCCATATTGCCGGTGGTGAAGAGCGAGGGCAGGATGTACATCCCCTTGCTCATGCGGCGGGGACGCCGTTCGTCCCGCCTGCGTCCTGGAGGGGCAAGATCCATCAACGAGCCTCTTCAGCTACCGAATTGGTTAGCGAAGTGGTTATGGCAGTATGAGACGCACCGGCCAGTTCGGCCGGCTGCAAGTACGCTAGAACGCTCGCGCCTCCGCGCACCCGGTCGCCAATCTTCACCTGCAAGTGCGCCGAAGGATCAAAAAGAATATCCGTTCGCGAACCGAATTTGATCAGTCCCACGCGCTGGCCGCGCTTAACCCGGTCGCCAACTTTGTGGTTAAAAACAATTCTCCGCGCCAGCAATCCGGCGATCTGCTTGAAAACGACTACGTGGCCGTCGCCTTCCACGCGCACCGTATTCTGCTCGTTCTCCCGTGCCGACGCCTCATTCATCGCGTTAAGAAATTTTCCCCGCTGATAACGCACCTCCCGCACCACGCCGGCAATCGGCGAGCGGTTCACGTGCACGTCAAGAACACTTAAGAAGATGCTGACGCGCTTCTGTTTGATTCCATCCGTCGTGATGAGTGAGACATCGGTCACTTTTCCGTCAGCAGGAGAAACTACGGCGCCGGGCGAATCAGGAATCGCGCGCTCGGGATCGCGGAAAAACCACAGGAGGAACAAGGCCAGCAACACGGGGATGAAAGCCCACACCGGTTGGGCGAGCCAGCCGACCAGAATGGCTGCCACGATGAAGCCCAGCGCGTAAAAGTAGCCGTCACGAACCATGAGAGTTTGGAGAATTAATTATAGAGCAGGGCGGGTAAGGTTTCGGGCCGGGCCAAAGTGAAATGAAGAAAGGCGCCCGTAAGCGCCCTCGTGCAGATACAAAACTCCCGCGACGGCAACAGCCGCCCTCTCCGTCGCCAGAAAATAAAATTAAGCTACGTGCGCACCGAACTGCTGCCGATACTGCCGCTCAATGGATTGCATCTGGTCTTTGAGCCGCAGTTTCAGCTTTTTAAGCCGGACTTCCTCCAGCTTTTCGTCTTCGCTGAGATATCGTTTTTGGGTGAGTGAATCAAGACGGGTGGAATATTGTAGGTGCTCCTGAGCCAGCTTGCGAAATTCATCGTGGTCGTTCAGGAGAACCTCATTCGGAGTCAGCATCCAGGCGGACCTCCAACCGGGAATTTATAAGCTCAACGTACCACACCGCCAAACGCGGTTCAATGCCAAATTCTTGGTGCAATCTCGTCATGAGATTTCTAATAGGAAAGCCAATGTTTACAAGGTGATCCGGCAGAAAATTGCATCCTCTGAGGGATTCGAATAGTAACGATTGCGCTTGCCAACTTCCACAAAACCCATTTTGTGATAAAGGCCCCGGGCGGCTTGATTCGACTCGCGGACCTCGAGAAATACGGCGGTGCCGCCGACTCTCTTCGCGTGCTCGATCAATTCTCTCAACAGCTGAAAACCGATACCCCGCCGCCGGGCGTTTTCAGCGACAACAATATTTTCCAACTCCCATTCCTTGTCGACCCCACGCGCAACCAGAAATGCCAAAAACCCGGCTCTGGCGGAGATGGCTATCCCGCTCGGCGGAGCGTCCTCGCCTTCGACGACGAGCACCAAGGATTCAGACCGCTCTGAGTTAGTCGCCGCGATCCGGCTCTCATACTGCTCGCGCGTCCAGTGCGCCGCGCTCGAACTCTGAAGCTCGAGTTCGATCGTGGCTGGAATATCCGTTGAGTTTGCTCGCCGCAGGCGCACGTTAAGATCGGATCTTCTCAAGCATTTCGGCATCGGTGCGCCGGATGTAGTTCGCTTCCAATTCATCGGGCGTCACGGTGGCGCCTTGCTGGATTTTCAGCCAGCCCAGGTGGGCGACACCCGCCGCGGTGAGAGGCGGGATCACTGTAACCGATAGCCCGTCAGCCGACGCGCTCGACGCGAGGCCTCCGTCATGCGTTACCACCGTCCATCCCTTCGCATGAGACAAAAATTCGCTGGCGGTTAACAGATATTCTCGCGCAACGCTGCGGGGCGTTGCCGGAAGCTCGTGTTCCCCCACGTATACATCTCCGCGCCCGGCATCGAGCGCGGCCATCACTTTGCCTTGAGCGCCGCTCACAAACGCGCAAAGCTCCAGCAGAGATACTGCAGCAATCGGCTTGTGCAGAACCTCGGCCAGAGCCTTCACCGCCGCCAGGCCAACCCGCAAACCGGTGAAAGATCCCGGCCCGGAGGTGACGGCAAGAGCGTCGATATTGAACTTGTTCACTACGTGACGGGAAAGCATCTCAGAAATTTGCGGAATCAGCTGGGCGGAAAACGCACCTCCAACCAGCGGGTCTATGTCCACGATCTCGATATGGCCGCTGTCGTCAGTCCGAGCCAGGGCGATGCTACCGTTTTTGCCGGAAGTATCGATGGCGAGAAGAAGCATGAAAGGTTTCGCGATTTATCAGTGAAATTCCGCGCAACTCCGCGGTGAGGAAGTGTTCACGCCTCCACCAGTTCCAGCAGCACGCCGCCGGCGCTTGCTGGATGTACGAAAATATATCGATGTCCGCCCGCGCCAGTCTTGATCACCTCCGACACCAAGCGCACGCCGTCTTTTTTCAGCCGCTCGACGGCAGCCGGCAAATCCGGAACCCGCAGGCAAACGTGATGCAGCCCTTCGCCGCGCTTGACGATGAACTTCGCAATGGTCGAGCTTTCGGACGTTGCCTCCAGCAATTCCAGGCGGCTCTCGCCCACCGGAACCATCACCACCCGCACCTGCTCCTGCTCCACCGTTTCTTCCGAAGAGATGCTCAAGCCTAATCTCTCGTAAATCGACTTCGCCGCGGCCAGCGATTTCACGGCAATCCCGATGTGATCAATGCTCCATTCCATGTTTGCTTCCCCTGCCTGACTGCGCTCCCACAACTCATTTGGAGACGGACGCCTTCGAGAGCCGGCTCTGAGGCGGAGCCGAAGGGCCCCAGCGAGCGCGTGCGAGACGGAACCTGCACATATCTCCAGCCAACGTTAATTCACCCGCCATTCCTCCGCAAAATCTCCTCCACCAGCGTATACGGGTCGCGCTTGTGTTCGGCAACTTCCGCGGCCAGCCGCGCCAGATTGCCGTCGCCAAGCTGTGCCCGCGCTTTCTCGAGCATCCCGTCGCGCAGCATCTCTACAATCCGCTCCTGCCAATTCTCTACGCTCCTTTTCTGCGCCAGATTATTCTCGCGCAAATAATCCTCGTACGAAGCAACGGCTCCCGCCAGTTCCTCGACTCCGGTTCCCTCGCTCGCGACAGTTTTAATCACGGGCGGTGTCCAACCATCGCGCCGCGTCGCCAGCGATTGCAAGGCCTTGATTTCTTTCTCCACATGCTCAGCCCCGTCGCGGTCGCTTTTGTTGATCACAAAAATATCGGCTATCTCCATGATGCCCGCTTTGATCGTCTGCACGTCATCACCCATGCCCGGGACAAGAATCACAATCGTGATATCGGCCAGCCGCACAATATCCACTTCATCCTGTCCCACGCCGACCGTCTCAATCATAATCAAGTCGCGGCCAGAAGCATCAAGCAGCGTCGTAACATCGGCCGTCGTGCGCGCCAGCCCGCCCAGCGACCCGCGCGTCGCCATGCTGCGAATATAAATTCCCGGATCGGAGAAATGCTCCTGCATGCGGATGCGGTCGCCCAGAATCGCTCCGCCGGTGTAGGGACTGGTCGGGTCCACGGCGATAATGCCGACTGTACGATTGTTCTTACGATAGAAGCGGGCAAGCTGATCCACCAAGGTACTCTTGCCCGCGCCCGGCGACCCCGTCAGCCCAAGCACGCGCGCTTTCCCGCTGTGCGGAAACAACGCCTTCAGCAGCTCAGACCATCCCGGCGCGCGGTTCTCCACGGTCGAAATAGCGCGAGCCAGCGCGCGCACGTCGCCGGAGCGTAGCTGGCCAATCGAGAGTTGTTGATCCAAGGCCAAGCAGCCAGTGTAAAGCAGGGCTTCGATAAACCGAAGGATCGCCGCACTGGAATCCCGCAAAACCGCGATTTCGGCTAAAACTGAGGTGACTAATTTGCTGCTTTCGGCAAAGTGATCTGTAAACGCTCTACTTTCGGATCAATTTTAGGGTCGTTTGGTCCCGTCTGACCGCTTTCCGTGAACCACAGGTTCCCATCGGGGCCCACGGCGATTTTCCAGGGATGTCCGCCCGGAGCATTAGGAATCGGAATTTCGGAGATGCTGCCTTCGGTCATGATCCTTCCAATCTTATTCGCGCACGACTCAGCGAACCATAGCGCTCCGTCTGGACCACCCGTTATGCCAGCCGGGCAAGTATCTTTGCCCAGGTTAAACTCACTCAACTTCCCGTCCGTCGTGATGCGGCCAATCTTGCTTGCCCGTTGCTCGGTAAACCACAGGGCGCCGTCGGCTCCGGCGGCGATATCAGTCAAGCCAGGGTTGGGGGTTGGCACGGGAAATTCGACGACCGTCCCCGTCTCTCCGTGGCAACAATCGCTCCAGGTCGATTGCGGCGCTGCCATGCGTCCGATCTTGGTTAAGCCATCAAGAAACCACATGGCATTGTCAGCTCCCTTCGTGATCGCGCCAGGCTGATCGGGGGTTACATACAATCCCCCATACGGATACACATAGATCTTCTTTCTGCGGGTTAAGCTGATCCACAAATGGCCATCCGGCCCAACCGCCAGTCCCGAAGGTGCTTCATCCGCCAATTCAGGTCTATCCGGCGGCAGACCGAGGGGTTGCACGACTCTCTGCTCGGGACGAGTTATCTCCATATATCCCATCCTGTCGGCGCCCCATAGCGTGAAGAACAAACCCGGGCCTGGGAAGCTCGGAATCGGATAGCAGCTGCAGAAAGCCACGTCAATTACGCCTTTTTCTCGCATGAGGTTGTGGGGGTACTCGGTAATCTCGCCGTTCATCGTGATTCGCCCCACTTTCCCTGAGGACATTTCCGCGAACCACATAGCCTTGTCAGGACCGGCGGTAATGCCTCCGATCCCGCCAAAAAACCAACCCGGCGACTGATCTACACGCCAACCGGTAAACCGGCTCGCCGCATTCCACTGGGCGCCGCCGACCATGAAATCCCGGTCCCGTTCGTGCGATAGCGACGGCCCGGAATTCAACTGATACTCGCTGCCCACAGGTATCTTGAGCACCCGGCAGGCGGCATCTCCTATGCCGACGGCGTCGCACGGATCCATTCCCTGATGGAAATTGCCCCAGTCGCCTTTGAACTGATTGAGCAGGAACTTGTACTTGGGGTCCGCATACGGACCGATCAGCACGATCGCGCGCCATGTCTCCCACGGTTTCTGGCGGCCGGCGTCCCCTTTTTCTGCTTAGTCAGATAATCGATCGCCCGTGGCCAAGGTCATGTAGTTATGCTGGCCTTGCGTCGCCCACAAGCCGTGCGAACCAGCAGCCGAATACGCGACCGGATGGGTTCCCTGCCATTCCAGACCCGTCCAGTTTGGCGCGTAGTGCGTCGATGCCGTGTCGGGCGGTTCGTTTCCGTGCGCTCCGACGTGTACCACCACCGGCTTGCCATCGATGAATTGAATCGTGGCCATTTCCCAATCGCCCACATGATCGTCAACGATGTAACGCTTTCCGAGGCATTCGTCATTTGGGGCCAGGCCTGGGCACGCCGACTTCCCCTCGTTCCACGGGTAAAAAGTCATGTACTGTGCGGTGAATGTATTCGTACTCTTGATGTCATACGTTTCCACATATTACCGGCACCGGCCGGTTCGAAGCGGGAGCACGCCCCCCGAAGAAAGGCTGTTTGTCGTAAGGATCCTTCATTGGCACATTGGTGGTGAAGCGGCATCGGGCGTCGCGATAATTTTCCGAATCGCCGCCCATGTACTGATCCGGCATATCGGCGGCGGTCAAATCCCACACGGACTTCAAGCCAAAGGAGTGACCGTCACATTCCATGTGCACGTAATGGAAGAATTCGTCGATGGACGACGGCAGGTATTGCTCGTCGGGGTGAAGGTAAATCAGCGGAGCGTAAGTCTTGATGACATCAAGACTCACCACTGGCGCGGCTAAGATGTGCAGTGCAAAGGCGATCCTTGCATTGGAATTGGGAACCGAGAAATCGACGCGTCCATCCGTACCGTAGGAATCGCGAAGACGGAACGACGGAC
>Ga0208691_1000076_pt1 | contig 27869 bp, 22 predicted proteins | sample June2015DPH_20_1_FD_184719 | JGI IMG/M metagenome (GOLD analysis project Ga0208691, IMG submission 184719) | Peatland microbial communities from SPRUCE experiment site at the Marcell Experimental Forest, Minnesota, USA - June2015DPH_20_10... | ecosystem: Environmental > Terrestrial > Soil >... | reverse complement strand
AAATCGACGACGCGATCCGTGCCGCCCCCAGTCCTCAACTCGTCATTCTCGGCGCAGGTCTCGATGGTCGCGCGTGGCGCATGTTCGAGCTGCGAGATGTCGCCGTGTTCGAGGTCGATCATCCGGACTCGCAGCGTGTCAAACGTGCGCGGGCTTTCTCTCTCCCGCGCGCCGCCCGTGAGGTGCGCTTCGCCTCCGTCGACTTCGAACGCGTCAGCCTGGACGGCGCGCTCGCCGCGGCGGGTCATGATCCGGAGCAGCCGACGACGTGGATTTGGGAGGGCGTTGTCATGTACCTGGCCCTCCGCCACATCGAGGCGACGCTCGCGGTGATCGAACGACGATCGGCCGCAAGGAGTCGATTAATCGTGGTGTATCACACGCCCGCGTGGATGCTTCCCCTCGTCCGGATCGCGGTGCGACGTCTCGGCGAACCGCTGCGTTCGTCCTTCACGGCCGCCGCGATGCGAGCGCTTCTCGCCAGGCACGGGTTCGCCGTGAGCCGAGACGAGAACGTGCCCGAGATTGCCGCGGCGCTCTCCAGCGAGCTGGGTCACGCCGCCCGGATCATGACGCACTTGCGCATCGTGACCGCCGATATGGTTAGGGCCCCTTGAGCCAGCCGTCCTTCCCGCCGCACTCGGATCCGCCGCGGCCGGTGCATTCGTCGCAACCTGGGCGTCCCCTGCCCGTCCGCTCAACCAGAGCGGCCGACGGCTGGAAACCATGGGTCACCTACGGCCTCATCGCCACGAACCTGGCGATGTTCGCGTTCGAGGTCGCCGAGACAGGCAGCCTCAGCGGACCCTCTTCCCAGCAAATGATCGCGCTCGGCGGCAATTTCGGTCCGCTCACCCGCGACGGCGAGGCGTGGCGCCTGGTGACGGCCATGTTCGAGCACTACGGGGCGATCCACCTCGGGATGAATATGGTGTGCCTCTATCAGATCGGCGTCGTCGAACGCATGCTGGGACGCGCGGAGTTTCTCGCCCTCTACCTCGCGGCCGGTCTCGTGGGAGGCCTAACCAGCGTCGCAACCCACCCCCACGCCGTGTGCGCCGGCGCATCCGGCGCGGTCTTCGGGATGTTCGGCGCTTTCACCGCCGTGATGTTCGTTCGCCGCAGCCAGATCGATCCGGGGGCATGGCAACGCACGATGCAAAGCTTGGGCACGTTCTTCGCGATCAATCTGATGTTCGGTTTGACCCAGAGAAGCACCGACCTGAGCGCTCACTTCGGCGGGCTCGCGGTTGGATTCGTCGGGGCCTTCGTCCTCGCGAAGACTGCAAGCCCGTCAGCGAGGCCGCTGTTGCGAGCGCTCGTCGTTGCCATCGCGGGGCTGGGGACCGCGTTCGGAGGCCTGTATGTGCTACCGCGCTGAGTCGCCAGGCGAACAGATGCCATGTTTCTGGCGTCGGTGACGGTCGTCGCTACCGCGCCGCTACGCTTCGCGGGCACCGTAGCTCGCGAGGACCTCCCCGACTATTGCGCCCCGAGCATGCCGGCGAAGGATCTCAGGGAGCGGTTCGGCGAGCTGAACGCGAATCGCATCGTGTCCAAGGAATTGTTGCAGGGTGACACCGCGGACATGATCCGCGAGATGTTCGGCGAGCCGGATGGGGTTTCGACCCATGTCTACAAGGCCAAAGCACAAGAGACCTGGAAATATGGGCGGATGGGGGCGCACGTCTACGGCTTGCAGATCAAGATCGAGAACGGCGCCTGCGTCGGCTGGACGACGTCGTGATCGCGGGCGCGGCCAGGCAAATAGCGACGCTGGGCTTTGACGGCCGGGACCGCTCGCAACGAACGTCAGACGCATGTTCCCGGCATCTCGCGTTTCGGCCTGACCTCACCGGACCCCCGACGCCCTTCGCGCCGGCCGACGCGAACGCCGGAAGCTGTCGTTGGGTGCGCCGGTTGCCACGCCGTGCCGACCCGCGATCGGAGAAATCGTCACCTGAGCCCGAACACCTTGGCCATCAGCGGCGCGTCAACCATCATGTGTGGCGCGATCGCGTGGTATCCGATGGCGTGAACCCAGGCGTTGCCGGTGCGCAGGGTGAGGAACGTCTTGATCATGCCCGGACCCAAATAGCCAAGCACGACGAAGAGGAGGGACAGCGCGACGTTGCGCGACGTAGTGAACACGGACCACCCTTCGACGAAGTGCATGGCCGCATACGTAAGTCCGCCCAGCAGGACCGTCGTGACGAACGAGCCTGTCAACTTGAGGTAGCGCGGGACGAGGATGGCGTAGATGAGCACCATCGTCGGCAGGACGGTGCCGATAGTGAACACCCCCAACGTGAGCGGCGCGGCAACCAGAAAAGTGCGCCCGCGCATCTTGAAAATTCCAGGAAACGTAATCACCTCGACGACCACTTCGATGACACCCACCACGACGATCACGAGCAGGTCGTTTCGGCGGTCCGTGGACCGCAGGTTCAGTTGGGTCGCTGAGTAGCTCCGACGGAACCACAGATAGGGAGCGACAGCGAACACGACGAAATTGTATATCGCCCAGGTCCAGACCTCGCCAATGCTGGGCGGGGTACTGCAACCCACGAGGGTACCGGCGACGTGGAAGCTGAAGGATCGGTAGCCAAGGGCAGGGCCCAGAAGCCAGCCGCCGACCTCGCCCAGGCCAGCGTAACCGAGCAAGGCCGCCGTCTCCCGCGCCGCCTGCGAGCGCTCGGGCGCACGCGCCGCGATGTCTGGGATCACACGCTGTGAGGTCAGCGCGTAAACGACGGCCATGAGAACGGAGACCTCAACCAGTCCCAGACTGGGAAGCGCGACCTGTTGGGCGAAGGACATGCCCACCAACGCGGGCCGGTCGAACGGCAGCCGGCCGTTGGCCAACAAGAGCACGGCCACGTTGGCGAGTATCCAAAGGATGGCCGCGACGAGAACATCCGGACGAAGAAAAACGTTGTGGATCAGCCGACCGGACCATGAACGCTGCGGCTGGGCAACGGTCATGACGTGGTGCTGCGGGTCTCGCTCTTCGAGTGCGAGCTCGTGTTCGGCGTCGCGGACCTCAACATGGCGTTCAGCTCCTTCGATGCGCAAGCAGAATACTGCAAAGGCTGCGGCGTCAATGGTGGCGGCTCGCGAAGGAGCTCGGACCGCGCGTTATCGCGGTCGACACCATTGCTCCTGACGCCATCGCGACGGACTTCAGCTGCGGCGTGGCTCGCGACAGTCCGAGGTGAAGCGCACACGCCTCCCCCGGGTCGAACAATACGTGGACGTGCCCAGCGTCCGTCGGACGGGGCCTTGCACCGAACGTGACCAAACACTGCACCGACATTCGCCGAAGCGTCGGAAAAAGATCCGGCATCGTCGGGACAAAAGAACGTATCCGTCCCAGGGAGCTGCTACGATCCATCTCCGAACCACTCGCGCCTACCCGCTCAGGGCAGCGTTGCAGCCCCTTCTGGAACACAGTCCCCCACAGTTTCGCTCGTCATGCACGTAACGGCCATGGCTGCGCTATGGCTGCGCTAGACTCCCGCTCTCCGCGCACGTTGGATGTGTTTCGGAGGGGGGCTGTCGTGACCACACGGGCCGAGAAACTGGCGGGGCTGAATTTTGCGGCGAGCTTGGTGGAGGAGTCCCCCGATGCCCTCATCGCACTGTCCCTCGATGGCGAGGTCCTCTTCTGGAACCGTGGCGCACGCACGATGTTCGGGTACGATCCCGACGAGGCCATCGGGCGGTCCATCGAGGACCTCATCGTCCCCATCGACCAGCGCGAGCAAGCTCGAAGCAAGTTGGCGGAGGTGCTCGTTGCGGGCGCGCTCATCTTCGAGACCACTCGGAGACGAAAGAACGGTTCCTTCATCGTCGTCGCCGTAACCAAGCGCTTGGTGAGGGACGAGACCGGGCAGCCTCTCTTCATCGCGGTCAATAAGAAGGACGTTACGCGCCTGCGCCACGAGCGCGCCGTCGAGGCCAAGTTTCGGGGGTTGCTCGAAGCCGCGCCCGACGCGATGGTCATCGTCGGCAAGGATGGCCGCATCGTCCTCGTGAATAACCAGACCGAGAGGCTCTTCGGGTATCCGCACTCCGAGTTGGTCGGTAGGCCGGTGGAGGATCTGGTTCCCGAGCGCTTTCGCGGTCACCACCCCGCGCACCGGGACGGCTTTTTTCGAGAGCCACGGCCCCGATCGATGGGCTCCGACCTCGAGCTGGTTGCGCTCCGCAAGGACGGGAGCGAGTTCTCGGTCGAGATCAGCCTAAGCCCCCTCGAGACCGACGAGGGCGTCCTCGTCTCGAGCGCCATCCGCGACGTCACGAAGCGCAAACTCACCGAGACCGCGCTGAAACGCGCGAACGAGGCGATCCGGGAGAGCAAGGACCGAGCGCTCAAGGCGAGCGAGACGCGCTTCAAGCGTCTCTGGGATTCGGGTATCGTCTTCGTCAGCATCACCGACAAGGACCGTAACATCGTCGACGTGAACGAAGCCGGCGCTACCATGCTCGGCTACTCGCGCGACGAGCTACTCTCGGGTCGCATTCGCTGGCGCGAGATCACGCCGCCGGAGTGGCACGAAGTGGACGAGAAGGCCATCGCGCAGCTTCGAACACGCGGTGTCGCCACCGCGTGGGAGAAGGAGTTCTTTCGTAAGGACGGCTCTCGGCTGCCGATTCTCTCCAGCGCGGCCACCCTGGAAGATTCGCTCGTCTTAGGAATCTCGATCGACCTCACCGAGCGCAAGCGCGCAGAAGAAGCAGCCCGCTTCGAGCAAGCGCGCTTTCAAGCGCTCGTTGAGAACAGTGCCGACGGCATCGTGCTGAGCACGGAGACGGGGACGATCGTCTACGTCAGCCCTGCCGCCGCGAGAATGTTTGGACGCGCGGTGGTCGACCTGCTCGGGACCGACATCCGGGCTTACCTACACCCGGACGACGTCGAGCGAGCCGCCGACCACAGGCGGCGCAGCCTCCGAGAGCCCGGCAACACGCCGCCCGAAGTGCGGCGAGTCGTTTGGCCCGATGGAACCGTTCGCTGGATCGAGGTGAGGTTGACGAACCTGCTCGACAGACCTTCGGTGGGCGCCGTCGTAAGCAACGTCCGCGACATCACGGCGCGAAAGTTGACCGACGATGCCCTCGTCGTGGCCCAACAGCGGTTCAATGCGCTATTCGACTCGGGAACCATCGGAATCGTCGTCGCCGACGAATCCGGAACGATCCACCGAGCGAACGGTACGTTTCTCACGATGCTCGGCTACACGCAGGAGGACTTCGCCGCCGGGCAGCTCGATGGGCGGAACGTGACGCCGCCCGAGTGGGAGAGCTGGACCGCGCAGACCACGGCGGAGCTTCGCCAGCACGGACGCGCGAAGCCTCGCGAAAAGGAGTACTTCCGCAAAGACGGCACGCGGGTCTCTGCGCTCGTTGGGGTTGCCGCAGTCGAGGGCGGGCAGAAGATCTCCTTCTCGGTCGACCTGACCGAGCGAAAGCGAGCCGCCGAAGCGATCGCGGAGCTGGAGAGGCAGTTCCGGCAGGCGCAGAAAATGGAAGCCGTAGGACGGCTCGCCGGCGGTGTCGCGCACGACTTCAACAACGTCCTGTCGGTCATCCTCAGCTACGGAGCGATCTTGTTGACGGACATCAAGCCGGGCGACCCGATACGCGCGGATGTCGAGGAAATCCAACGCGCCGCCAAGCGCGCTGCCGATTTGACGCGGCAACTGCTCATGTTCAGCCGTCAGCAGGTCCTCGCGCCAAAGGTTCTCGACCTGAACGAGCTGCTGACGAGCATGGACAGGATGCTCCAGCGCATCCTCGGGGCGGACGTGGATCTCGTTTCGCTCCCCACCCACCCGCTCGGTAGGGTGCGCGCCGATCCGGGCAGCATGGAGCAAGTCATCATGAACCTCGTCGTCAACGCACGCGATGCCATGCCAACCGGCGGCAAGCTCACGATGGAGACCGCCAACGCCGTGCTCGACGAAGCGTATGCACAAGCTCATTTCGGCGTAAAACCAGGCCCGTATGTGATGCTCGCGGTGACGGACACCGGCTCAGGCATCGAGAAGGCGACGCTGCCGCGGATCTTCGAGCCGTTCTTCACGACCAAGGAGCACGGAAAGGGGACCGGCCTCGGACTGTCGACCGTCTTCGGCGTCGTTCAGCAGAGCGGGGGAAGCGTCTGGGTCTACAGCGAGGTGGGCAAGGGGACGACCTTCAAGGTCTACCTTCCGCGCGTGGATGCGGCCGTCGAGACCGTCGGGGAGAATGTGGCACCCACGACGCTCCGGGGGTCCGAGACGATCTTGCTCGTCGAGGATGACGACCAGGTCCGCGTCGTGACTGAGGGCATCCTCCGCCGGAGCGGCTATCACGTCATCGACGCACGCAACGCCGGGGAGGCGCTGCTGCTTTCGGAGAAGCACCCCGGGAGAATCCATCTGCTGCTGAGCGATGTCGTGATGCCCCAGATCAGCGGTCCCGATCTAGCGAAGCGCCTGGCGAGAGCTCGCCCCGACATGAAGGTACTCTGCATGTCCGGCTATACGGACGACAGCATCGTTCGGCATGGCGTCCTTGAAGCGCGGATTGCCTTTCTTCAAAAGCCGATCACACCCCAGGGGTTGACGACGAAGGTGCGCGAGGTGCTCGACGGACCCTTGAACGGGGCGATCGCATGAAGCCCGAAGGCTGCTCGGCAATTTCGTGGGTCTGCTGGGACCCGAGCCCGGCCTATAGCGTCTTCTTCTGCGACGTCGATAACCGCAAGCGTGGACGCCGAACACCAGGGCTCGTGGTCGGCTACTCGTCGACGGGCCCTCGCTCAGGGAACCGACGCATAGACCTCGTCGTGCCCATTGGGGGAGGGCAAGTGCGCGTCATCGGACCCCGCCGCCGAGTGGCAGTTGACGCAGATCGTGAGCGCGGAACCGTTTGAACCTAGGCCGTCAGCAACGACGCCGTTAGCGTCGTGAGGTACCGTGTTATCGAGCGGGACTCGCTCGTAGAAGTACCAGTTGGCGCCCGCCGCGCTGTCGCTCGCGGTCTTCAGGTAGGCCGCGTAGCCGACGGGAGCGGTGAGGGATCCTGCGTCGTCTGGCGCCGAGGCGTCAGGCTCAGACGCCCCAGAGTTCCTTGACCGCCGCAGCGAGCGCTGGCCACGGCGACGTCGCGTCGCATTGCTCGAGATCAGGCTGTTCGAGCAGATCCGGTTGAACCCGTGCGGGGACGGGCTCCGGCTCGCGTGCACCGCGCTCTCGCACGACCAGGATTTGTACGCACCACCAGCTCGGCACGATTCCTCGCTGCAATGGTTTCGATAGCGTTTCGCGACACGACAGAATGTTGCGATCGTTTCAAGCGGCTTTCGCCGAACCTCCTTCTGTTCGTCTCGTCTGGCAGTCGAAAAAAACGAAGACCCCTGACAGGTCTTTCTTGGAGACGACTGCGAAACAATCGGCCACGTAAAAGGAGCGTAAAGTGTAAACGACGCATAATCGAATACCGGACCACGCTGCTTGGGCAACCACCCCGCTAGACCGCGGGAAAACTGAGGGAAACCAATGCTCCAAAAAATCTCGGACCGCTGGCGAAAGAAAGAGTACCGCCACTATTTTGGCCTAGTCCTGAGCGCCAAAATCGTCGGGGTGCTGTTGTGCTTGGCCATCATCAAAGGCGTGACGTTCTACTTCTTCACGCCCGCACTCGCTGACGCGGCGGCAGCACCGCCTCCGGCGTACATCAACCCCATCAATACGATGTGGACCGTCATCGCGGCGTTTCTCGTGTTCTTCATGCAGGCCGGCTTCATGTTTCTCGAGGCGGGCTTCGCCCGTACGCGTGAGACGGTCAACGTGCTGCTCGAAGGCATCGTCGACACGTGCCTGTGCGGCCTCCTGTTTTACGCATGGGGCTTCGCGTTCATGTTCAGCCATGGCAACGGCTTCATCGGCTACCACTGGTTTTTCTTGCAGGGCGTTCCCGACACCTATGAAGGTACCGGCGTCGCATTCCTTGCCTACTGGCTATTCCAGTATGCCTTTGCGGATACGTGCAGCACCGTAACGTCCGGTGCCATGGTCGGCCGCACCGGCTTCTGGGGCGACCTCTGGTACAGCATCGGCGTCAGCGGGTTCATCTACCCCATCATCGGTCACTGGGCGTGGGGGCCGGACGGGTGGCTCACCACGATTACGCCGATGGCGTTCCACGACTTCGCCGGGTCCACGGTCGTTCACACGATCGGCGGGTTCATCTCTCTGGCAGGCGCCATCGTTCTCGGCCCCCGTATCGGTCGCAAGTTCAAGCGCGATGGCGGCGGACCCATGCCGTATCACAATATGACCCTTGCGGCCGTCGGCGGCGTGATCCTATGGTTTGGATGGTACGGGTTCAATCCCGGCAGCACGCTTTCGGCAATGGACGCCGCTGGTTGTGGTCGCGTCGCAGCGAACACGACGCTCGCCGCGTGCGCCGGCGGGTTGAGCGCCATGTTCTGGCTGTACCCCAGGAAGAACGTGTTCGATTGCGGCATCACAGTGAATGGGTTCCTTGCCGGTCTCGTCGCGATTACCTGCCCCTGCTACTGGGTGTCGCCTACAGGCGCCGTCATCCTCGGTGCAGTTGCCGGCGTCGTCTGCGTCTACGGCGTCGACCTCTTGGAATGGCTGCGCATCGATGACCCTGTCGGCGCATGGCCGGTCCATGGTGCTTGCGGAATCTGGGGAACCTTGAGCCTCGGGCTGCTTGCATGCGGAAAATACGGCAGCCCTGGACCCACCGGCGCGGATGACTCTTCGCCGGTCACAGGCCTGTTTTACGGCGGCGGCACACAGCTGCTCGTCGCGCAGATCATCGGTAGCGCCAGCATTACGGCCGCGACGTTCGGCGTATCGATGGTCATGTTTTACTTGGTCAAACTCACCGGCACGCTTCGCGTGTCGAGAGAAGGCGAGCTTCAGGGTCTCGACCTCCATGAGCACGGCGGTTCCGCTTACCCCGAGCTCATCGGGGCCGGATCGGCGGCCGCACCCAGCGCCGCACCCGAAGCGCGGCAGCCCATGGCGGCCGTGGCGTCCCCCGCGGAATAGCCAAACGCGGGACCGTTCCGCCGGGAGGTAAGCACCGATTCGGAGCGCCCTCCTGGCGGAGCGCCGATGAACCAATGTCTTGTGGCTCAAGTGGCCGCCGACTGGGAAACGTGGTTGGTTGGTGACGACAACGAACTGCTCCTGCAGCCATTTGGGTTCAGGCTCCCCCTGGCCTCAGTCGACGGTCACTTCAGCCGCAAGGCTTGCGAACCCTGAGCACGACCTGCCCACGAGTCCACAAGGGATCTTCAAAGGCGCCGCGCAGAACGTCGAGAGCACGACGAAGCACCGCTTCCCGCCGCCTATCAGCGGGGGTGTCCGCCCGTTGACGACGACCGCCGCGCCCTCTCTCGCGAGCGCGGCTGCAATGGCATATCCAATGCCAGCCGTCGAGCCGCTCACGACGGCGCGCTTGCCGTTGAGCTGAAGTTCCATAGGCGAAACCTCACACCCGACGCGCGGCGGTGTCGAGCCCGTTCGGAGCCCCTCTCCGCGGGACGAGCCACCCGCAACGCCGCGAGATGCCGTACGTCGGAAGACGTTTCCCCCAATAGCGCCATCGTGAGAAGGTGCGGCCCATGTCGAGTGCACGCGGGCCTGGACAGGGGATGCTGGACGGCCTCACGATGCGGTTGGTTTCCCAACGCGAGAAGGTCGCGACGGAGGCGCTCGCATCCATCCTACTGGCGCCCATCGCGCGGGGCACGATGGGGCTGCAGGGAAACCACGGAAAAGGGAGCCACGCATGAGCAGTCCGAACGATCCGTCCGCCGCGAGCTTTACTCCCGCCATCGAAGAGGCACGCGGCAAGAACCTTCTCATCCGCTTCGAGGGAAAGCGCTGCATCCACTCGCGCCACTGCGTTCTCGGCGCTCCCGAGGTGTTCCGCGCGAACGTTCAGGGGCCGTGGCTCGAGCCCGACGGGATCCCGGTCGAAGAGCTCGCGGCAATCGCCCGCGCGTGCCCCTCGGGGGCGATCACCTACGAGCGGATCGACGGCGGTCCCCCAGAGGCGCTGCCGTCCGTGAACGTTGCCCACGTCCGCGAGAACGGCCCCGTCGCGATCCAGGCGACGCTCACCATCGAGGGACACGGCAAGATGATCCGCGCGACCCTGTGCCGCTGCGGCGCCTCTAAGAACAAGCCGTTCTGTGACGGCTCTCATGTCGCCGCCGGGTTCAACGCGACGGGCGAGCCGCCGACGCAGCCGAGCGAGCCGCTCGCGGTGCGTGGCGGGGAGCTTACGGTCACGCCGTTTCCGAACGGACCGCTCGGTGTGAAGGGGCCGCTCGAGATCTGCTCTGGCACCGGGCGCACGGTCCTGCGGACGGAGCGCGCAGCGCTATGCCGTTGCGGTCAGTCATCGAAGAAGCCGCTCTGCGACGGCACCCACGCCAAGGTCGGCTTCAAGACCGAGTAGTCCCTCCTCGAAGCGAGCCCATGCCCGTCCCCCTCTTCCCCGCTCTCGCGCGAAGTCCCGCTCCGCCGCCGCGATCGCGTCCGAGTCGAGCGCGGCAACATCCGCTCGAGGAGCTTCAGACTAAACGAATCACACAGCGCCCGGGTGCGCCCGCCCAGCCAGCAACCGCACGCCGGATGCCGGCGGAGGGAAAGGCGGCCTCGATTTCGACGCGCTCGATTCGGAACCATGGGCCCATCGCCGCCCGGCGTTATCGGTGTGCGGTCTGCATGGCCCATTCGGCCGCCGCGTCGGGCGACGCGGGGACACGGCAATCGATCGGCGTAGCGGCGAGATCGAAGCCATGGTCGGTCGCCTGCAAGAACGCGACGACGCCCCGACCGGAGGGGCCGACGGCCACCGTCGGCGTGCCGAAGGCGCGGCCGTCGGTCGCCAGCGTAACCGGAGATCCGATTGGGCGGCCGTGCCGGTCCATCCTTTGGACATGCACATCGAGACCCCTGTAAATCGACCCTTCGCTCCACACCGCCGCCGTGCTCTCCGAGTCCACGCGGGCGACGACCGGATGGGTGGCGCGAGCATCGCCGGACATCGACGAAACCGGGGCGGCGGACAGCGCGCTCCGAAGCCGCAGTTGCAACGCGTGCAACGTGGATGCCTCGTGGCCTTCCGCGGCGGCGGGACGAGCGTGACCTGCGTCGGCGGCCCACGGGCCCGTCGATTGCCAGCGCACCGGCGTGATCTCGACGGCGAGGCCCTCCCCGCGGGTGCCGGCGTTCGCGAAACCGGGCAACGCGGACTCGCCGCCCTCCACCGCGTCGAACGACACCGGGGCGACCCCCAGAGCCCGAGACTTCGCGCCACGCTCCATCGAGAAGTGCAGCCAGACGCGCGCGTCATCGGCCTCGGCGACGACGCCGGCGGAGCGATCGACCTTGTTCGCCATGACACGTGGCGCCCCTTCGACCGTGCATCCCAACCCTGCCGGCGAGCCGGCCTCGGCGTCCGAATGAATCGCCGGCACGGGAGCTCGCAAGGTCGTGGCGCACCCCCCCAATCCCACCGCGGTTATCCCCAAAAAGACCAGCGCTTTTCGCATGATTGTCCTCCCGGCGCCGTTCGCGCCTTCGAGACACGGCTATCGCAAGGTCGGGGCCAATCGCTCCGGCCGATCGATCTCGCGGAAACACCGGGAAATCTGCGTCGGCGAACGTGCGACCGAACGGCCCGCACGTGCGGTGCACGCACGCACACCGGCCCCGTGTCTTGCCCTCGTAGGCATCCGGCCCGCAACGGTGAAGGTGCGTGTCGAGATCGCGACGCCGAAACCGCAGACGCGAGGCCGGCCGACTGTCGCCGAAACCTCGTGCTGCCTCGATGGATCCGCCCATCCTGGGCGACTCCGGGGCTACGACCGCGGGCCCCGGAACGCTGCCATCCGAGTGCGCAATGAGCGCCAACGAGAATCGCGGGTGAGCTAGGATTTGAAGGAGCAAGATCCCGGCGCCCGCTCCATGGCAGGTCATCCACGGCGGCCATGGCCCCTGTCTCGCCCCTCGCGTCCCATGCCTGGTGTCACCACCCTTCCCGTATCCAGCGATTTGCGCTCCGGACATGGCGGCGAAGGCGCTGACCCCGGCACCGCCACCGTGCTCGCTCTGGCATGGTCCGCGGAGGAGCCGCATCGCGTCGGTGAAATCGCCGTGATCCTGCCCTCCGGCCCCCCGCAGGTACTCGGCCGCGGCGAGGGCGAGACCGACGAGGCGCGGCTGCGCTTCTGTCGCCAGCGACCGGGCGCCCTGGGGTCGGGCCCCGGGCTTGCCGGAGCCGGACTGTCGCGTCGGCAACTCGTGCTCACCGCGCAAGGCGACGGCTTGGTCGTCGAGAGTGTGGGCCGTTGCGAGCTGCGAGTGAACGACCTTGTGTGCGAAAGGGCGTTCGTTCGTCCCGGCGACACGATGTACCTGCGCCGTCAAATCCTGCTTCTCTGCACGCGACGAGCGGCGTTGATTCCGATGGTTCGCTATTTTCCGAGGGACTCCTGGGGCGACTTCGGCGAGCCGGATGCTCACGGCATTCTCGGAGAATCGCCGGCGACCTGGCATCTGCGTGAACTGCTCGCTTTCGTCGCCAAATCGGCGACCCACGCGCTTCTCGTCGGCGAGAGCGGAACGGGCAAGGAGCTTGCCGCGCGCGCCATTCACGGCCTATCGGCGCGCGCCTCGAGAGCGTTCGTGGCGCGCAACGCCGCCACGTTGCCGCCCGGTCTCGTCGATGCGGAGCTCTTTGGTAGCGCGCGAAACTATCCGAACGCGGGGCTGCCCGAGCGGCCGGGGCTCATCGGCCAGGCGGACGGCGGGACACTCTTTCTCGACGAAATCGGAGAGCTGCCCGCCGAACAACAGGCGCACCTGCTTCGGGTGCTCGACAGCGGAGGCGAATACCAGCGCCTGGGCGAAGCGACGACGCGCCGGTCGAACTTTCGCCTGATCGGAGCGACCAACCGCGACCCTTCCGCGCTCAAGCACGACGTGCTCGCTCGGCTCGCATCGCTCATCGAGTTGAGCCCAGTGGCATCCCGGCGCGAAGACATTGCCTTGCTCGCTCGGCACTTGCTCGTGCGCGCGGCCCAGCAAAGTCCCGAGGTAGCCGGTCGCTTCGTGGCCCGCGACTCGGCGGGGCGGCCCTATGCCTGCTTCGCGCCGAGCTTCATCGATTACGTCCTGCGACAGCCGTTGCCGGGCAACACTCGGCAACTCGAGGCGCTGCTCTGGAAGGGCATCTCGAAAGCGACAGGCAGTGAGATCGTCGCCCCGGGCGAGGGGGCGAGCCAACCGCCCGCGGGAAGGGCCGCCACCGCGGCCGTGCCGACCCGTGTCGTGGCGGAGCCTTCCGCCGACGACATCCGATCCGCACTCGCTGCGGCCGGTGGCAGCGTCGGCAAGGCGGCGCGCGCTCTGGGCGTCGCGAATCGGTTCGCCCTGTATCGCCTGATGAAAAAGCACGGTATCGGCGGCGAGCCCTCGCAATAGCGTCTCCCCTTTTTTGCGGGAGCGAGCTCGGTGCTAGCGCGCTTCGGTGATCGCGGCGATCTCGTCACGGGTCAGCGCGAGCTTGCGTGCCGCCCAGTTGTCTTCCAGGTGCGCCAAGGTGCTCGTGCCCGGGATGGGCAGTATCACGGGCGAGCGAGCGAGCAGCCAGGCGATCGCGATCTGCGTTTCGGACACGCTGCGCGAGGCGGCGATCTTCCTGATGACCGGGCGCTCGACGGGGTTTGGCCCCGGAACATTCAGCGGGAAGTACGGCAGGTAGGCGATCCCTTGCTCGGTGCAGAACGCGACGATCTCCTCCTGCCCCGCCGTGTTGCCGAGCCAGCTCTGGCCCAGCTTCTCGCCGCTCGCTGCCGCGTTGTACAGGTTCTCGACCGTGACGATCGGCGTCTTGCGGATCGCCTCCTGGATCTGCGCGAGCGTCACGTTGCTCAGGCCCAGGTGGCGGATCTTGCCTTCGCTCTTGAGCGTGATCATCGCGTCGATCGCCTCGCCGAACGTCACAGCCGCGCCGTGCGGGAGCCACCGCAGATGCACGATATCGAGGTGGTCGCGCCCCAGCGTGCGCAGGTCGTGTTCGCAGCCCTGGCGGAGCTCCTCGGGCCGCAGGTACGAGACCCAGCCCTTGTCCTCCGTCCGTCGCCCGCCGAGCTTGGTCGCGAGTACGAGCCCCGCCTTGTATGGGTGCAGGACCTCCTTGATGAGCTCATTCGAGACGTACGGGCCGTAGTACCAGGACGTGTCGATGAGGTTGATGCCCAGGTCGATCACCCGGCGCAGGACGGCGCGCGCCGCCGCGGGATCGCGGGGCGGCCCATAGACCATGGGCCCCGGCAGCTGCATGGCGCCGAAGCCGAGGCGGAACACTTCCAGATCCCCGAGGCGGATCGTCTCCGGCAAGTGGGCAAACGAGGTCATGGCGCACATCCTGGCACGGAAGGAGGAAAACGAAAACCGGCGGCGCGGGCGCATAACGTACCGACGCGCTGGAGCTGGACCCCGATTCTGCAGCACCGACCGCCGCGTCCATCGTTTCATCGCCTGCGACGTATGTCGGCAGTGACGCCGTCGGAATCGCTGTGTCGCCGCACATCCCGTTCAGACTCGGCTGGCAGCTCTGCGCGGGATTCGGGCACGTCGACTCCGGTTCCCCTTCCGTCCCGGCGTCCCCGCCGGCGATCGACACTTGGCCTTTGCAAGCCTCGGCGAGAATCAGGACAAGCTCGGCCACCCGATCGGTGGGGATCTGAAGTTGCGCCTCCCGGAACACGACCGGCTCCTCCGAAAGCTCGGGGCCGCCATCGACGGACTCGTCTTGAAGCGCCGTGACCTCGATCAGCGCGTCCTGATCAGCAGCGCTTCCACTCTGAATGAACACCGTGGTGGGAAGCTGGGCTTCGCTCGGCACGTACGTCGTTTCGTCGAGCCACTTGTGCCATTGTCCCGAGTCCGCCGGCAGCTGTTGACTCACTTCGACGCGAATCGCGTCGTATTCCGAGGCCATCAGGTCGGTGCGAAGGATGACCATCAATCCCGTTGACCCGGGGGCACTCTTCGAGCAGCCAACGGCGCTGGCCACCGAGATGGCGACCGCAACCGGAAGGCCATAACGTGCAGTGTGCCGCATCATCGGAATTCGTTGAACTTGACGGTGACGTATTCGCCCGTCAGGGTCGGCTGCACGATCCCGGGCTTGAACAGATACCGAACGAGCAGCGTGGGCACGCGGGCATAGTCGTGCATGTTACGTGCGCCGATCCCCATATCGAACAAGAGGCGCGTTGGACTCGTGATATTCAGAGCTTCACGAACACTCTCCTGTTCGCTGGCGAGTCTGCTGAGGCAAGTCTCCCGTACACCGCTCCGGCGGGCGCATCCATAGTCATTTCTTCGTGAAATTGTGGAATCCAGGCTGCGGCGCGGCCCCGCGCGCCGGGAGTACAACGCGCGCGAACCAGCGCGTGCGCACGGGCGGGACATTGCAGCGGATTTCTCCCGTTTCCACTCTGTTTCGGTTCGACGATGTGGCGACAACGAATTTCGATGCTCGATTCGCACACGGGGCTCTAGTGCCAACGATTTGCGTTGCAAGACGGCCTTGTTCCATCAAACATAGTTATGGTTGGTGGGTGGGCCGTATCGGGAGGCTCGCGAGCGTTGGGCAAGGACGTTCTTTCGATCCTCGAAGCCGCGTACGTCGACGTGACCGATGAGCGGCAATGGGCGGACCATGTCGGCGATGGGCGACCGGCATCATGGGCGGAAATCCTTCCGGCGAAGGGGTCGTGCTCCTCGCGTTTACGCGGGGGCCGCCTCGACTCGGGCCGGGTCAGAGGGGCATGTGGGTCCGGGTGGCAGCCCACCTGGCGGCTGGGTATCGACTTGTCCGCGCAAGGCAGACGTCGGCGGTCGACGCCATCGTCCAGCCAGGGGGTCGCGTTGAACACGCGGCGGTGCCCCTGCCGCGATCGGACCGTGCTTCCCTTTCGGATTCGGTCCGGGCCCTCGATCGAGCGCGTGGGCGGCTGCGTCGCACGGACCCCGAGCGGGCGCTGGCGATATGGAAGGGCCTCGTCGCCGGGCGATGGACGCTCGTGGACCACGTCGATCACGACGGGCGGCGGTACCTGTTCGCGAAACGAAACAGCCCGCCAGTGCGTTCTTGGCCAACACTGACCGCGCGCGAGGCGCAGGTCGTGGCGTATGCTGCCCTCGGGCAATCTCACAAGGAGATCGCTACCAGCTGGGGATCTCGCTCCCGGGCGTCAGTGTGCACCTCGCCCGCGCGGCCCGCAAGGTCGGTGTCCGATCCCGTCTCCAGCTCGTCACCGCGTACCGCGAGGCGTCACGAAGCCCAGCAGGAAAGTGGGATGGGTAGGCGCCTTTCGAGAAGTGCGCGGTCGAGGTCTCCATGTCCCCCGCCGCCGCCGGATCTGTAGTCGCTGGTCAGCGAGGGGGAGGACTTTGCGATTCTGAGCGTTCCCCTGCCCAGCGACTCCGGACTGCCACTGAGCCCCGCCGAATCAGAAATCGCGCTTCTCATCGCGTGCGGGCGCACGAACGCCGAAATCGCGGCGCTCCGCCGGTCCGCCGTGCGAACCGTCGCCAACCAGGTGACCAGCCTGTTTCGCAAGCTCGGCGTGAAGTCCCGCCTCGAGCTCGTCACCCGTGCGCCCCTGCTCCAGCCTCGAGGAGGCTGACCGGACCGCACGGATCGGTGATGACTCCCGTTTGGGTTCCCGACGGCGCTTTCACGGCGTGCAGTCGGGCCCCGCGGCGGTGGCCGTGCTGCATGTCAAGTTGGCAGGACAACTGCCGGCGTCTTCGCCACATGACTCGAGGCAATATCCTGCGAGCCCCGTATTTTGCACGGTAAAGGCCGGCGAGACCCCGCCATCCGGATCGGAGACCTGACTCGGCTCGAGCGCATCGCACACATATCCGGCCGGGCACACGGCCGACATCGAGTCCACGACGCAAAACTGGGAACACACCCCAGCCATCGTCGACGGGTTGGCGAGACAATCGCAGGGGGCCGCGTTCGTCGCCAACACGTTATCGGCACTGGTGCACGGAGCGCCGAGCGTGCTCGGCGGAACCGGAGTGTCCACGCAAATACCCTCGTTCATTTGGCAAGAACTGCCCGCAGGACACTCCGAGTCTATCGTGCAGCCACCCCAACAATATCCAATGCCGAGAACCCCTCCCACGGAGGCCCAGAAATTGCACGCATCATTGCCCGCACAGCCGAAGCCGCCGCCGTCTAAATCCACGAGCACAGGAAACAACTCGGGAAGAGGCGGAGACCCGCCACTGAACCAAAAGCACTGCGGGAGGCAGATACCTTGAGGAATGCCGCCCTCGGCGCTTGCGCCTGTGGGGATGCAGACGCCGGACGACGAGACTGGACTGTCATCGAAGCCATCGCAATAGTGAACATTGCCGTCCGTCCCGGGATTGCACGTCGTCAGCACGCATACGGGCGTCGGAAAGATGGGGTCCGGGAAGGCCGAAAGCGAGCAGCTGTTCACGCCCGGACCGCCGGGCGGTCGGCAATCGGCATCCGACTGGCAGGGGAGCCCAACCGTTCCATCATACTCCGGGGAAACCGAGCCCGGCAGCTGCAGCGGGAAGGAGAAGGAGCCTTGCGCTTGCGGCGACGCTATGTAGCCCTCCGTGCTCACTTCGCCGGCATCGGCCGTGGCCCCGTCGCCTCCGGAATCCACGGAACCGTCGGCGCCGACCGTCGCTCCGTCCGCTGGGCTCGCATCAACGTCTGCACCCGCGGAGGAGTCGCCGGCCTCCTCGAGCACGGCCGAATCCTGGGCGTCGAACGCAGCGTCTGATGCGAAGTTGGCGGTCAGTCCGTCGGGCGTGCTTGCATCCATGCTTGCAGCCTCCGAGGAGCTACTGTCATCTTCGGGTATCGTCGCGTCCTCAATGCCGCTCATTGCGGACGAGGTGAGCGCCGCGTCCGGGGTGCTCGCCCCATCCTGGCTGGTCGCATCGACACTCGCGCCCACGGCCGCACTGTCCCTCTCTTCAGGCTCCGCAGAGTTCACACCACCGCACGCGAACGCCGCAAGACACGGTACCCATATCAACAAAACAGTAAATTGCTTCAAGGCTCCGACCCTCCCTCCTCAGAACGCCCTTGGTGCGGTACATCGCCGAAAGCAAGCTTGGCCAGGCGTTCGTCCACGGCAAAGCGCTTATCCTGGAACGACGGGGTGAACGTCTGTCCGGCGTGTTTCAGAATGAACGCGCCCACGGGCACGCGACAGGCACACCTCGCTAAGGGCCCGACCAGCGGCCCGTTCCTTGTCGCCCGACGGCCAGGCGCACCAGCCCGGAACGCCACACCATCGGATATGGGCTCATAAGACGGCGAGGCTCCAGTCCGGCGGCACGGCCCGTGAGGAGCCCGTTGCTGGTTACCGAGAGCGCGCTTCATGGGAGACAGTCGGGCCCGGCCGTGTCGCTTGTTACGCACGTCAAGTTGGCGGGACACGTGCCCGCGTCTCCATCGCATGCGTGAAGGCACGACCCTGCGATTCCAACACTTTGGATGGGAAAAACATCAGTCGTCTCGAACGAATCGCACAGATAGCCGGCCGGGCACGCGGCCGCCGGCGAGTCCACGATGCAAAACTGGGTACAGGTTCCGGCCATCGTGCTCGTCCATGGATCGACGACACAATTGCAGGCGGCCGGGGTCGTTGCGGACCCGTTATCCGCACTTGTGCATGGCGCCCCGAGAGCCTTGGTCGGCGGTGTCACAGTGCGCACGCAGATACCCTCATTCGTTTGGCAGGAACTGCCCGTGGGACACTCGGAGTCTGTCGTGCAGCCACCCCAACAATATCCAGGCCCCCAGACCGCATTACGCGAAGTAGAGAACTCCGCCAGCCCCATGTTCACGCAAGTGTCGTTCCCCACGCAGCCCTCGGGAGCAGACCCCGTACCATCAATCCCGCAAAGCGGTAGGCAGACGCCTGGAGGATCCCCCCCGTCTGGGTTCGTGCCAGTTTGCAGGCAAACGCCTGGCGTATTGCTCGATTGATTGGGGGGCGCATCACAAAAAAGCGACGCGTAGGGATCGCACGTCAAGAGCACGCATACGGGCGTCGGAAAGATGGGGTCGGACAAGGACGAGGAGCAAATGTTTACGCCCGGTCCCCCGGGCGGCCGGCAATCGGAATCCGATTGGCAGGGCAGGCCCACCGTGCCGTCGTAGCCTACCGTGCCTGCCTCGCCCCCTTCGGCCGCGGCCCCATCGCCTTCGGAACCAACCGAACTGCTGGAGCCCGTCGTCGACGTCGAAGTGGATGTCGCGGTCGCGGTCGTCGTCGCGCCCGCGTCCGCAATGGGAATGGCGGGCGGCGCTGCTTCCGTCGCGTTCTCATCACCGCTCGCACCCGTAGAGGGGCTGCTGTCTTCCTCGGCTATCGTAGATTCCTGGCCGTCGCCCGTGCCGGTGGATCCAGAGCCGGTCGTCCCGTCCAGCGTGCTCGCATCGACGTTTGCGGACGTGCCGGTCCCCTGTTCGGACTCGATCAAAGCCTGGCTGTCGTCCGCGGCTGTTGATCCGACATCCGTGGTCATTCCGTCCGCCAGGCTCGCATCCACGCTGCTGCCATCCTGCGGCACGCTCGCATCGAGGAGGCCGCCCGAGAGGCTTGGCAGGGATCCGCTCGCTCCCTCTCCTAGGCTCGCATCCACGCTTGCGTCCGGCGAAGAGCTGCTTTCATTTTCAGTTTGTGTCGCGTCCAGCACGGCGTTCGACGTGACCGATGGGGAGCTCCTGGCTCCATCCGGCGTGTTCGCGTCACCACTCGCGTTCGTGACCGAAGAAGCATCCTCTTCGGGCGCCGACGAGCTCCCGACGCACGCAACCGCTGCAAGGGAGAGCGCCCAGGCCAGCAAGAAGGGTATCCGCTTCATCGCTCAGACGCTCCTTCCAGGACCTTCGAGTTAGGATGAACCGCGCGTCGACAGAACGATCCTCCCGGATCTCGTGGAATGCAATCCCGGACCCAGGGTGCGGCGGACTGCAAACCTCGGACCGTGGCAGGCGTTGATTTCACGGTGCGCTCCTCGCGCAGCGGAAGCCGATGAGCTCGAGCCGCTTTGTCGGGTCAAAAAAGTTGCGGTAGGCGGGCCGCATGAAGCCCGCATTGTCGTTGAAGTTGCCGCCCCGAAAGATCCGGTACGAGGCCGTCGCAAGGTACGCGCAATCCGTGCACGGATCGACGTAGAGGGCATACCAATCCAGGTTCCACTCCGCGACCTCCCCCGCCATATCGAATTGACCCCAGATAGCCGCTCCCAGCGTCGCCGAGCCCACCGGCGCGATGTTCTCAACACCCGTGTCCTCGCAGGTAGGGCTCGCATAACAGCCGTTGTAGATCGCGTACATCGTGCTGTTGCCAGTCGCCGGATCCGCCGAACCCCACGGATATTCGAGCTGCTGGCTCCCACCCGCTGCGACGTATTCCCATTCGGCCTCGCTCGGCAAAAAGCCCTCGTCCCAGATGCAAAATGCGTATGCCTCGAACCAGTTTACGCAGTTGATCGGGAGGTTCTCTTGGGAGCCCGTCGAGGTCTGGGTGCCCGTCGCGGTCGCGGTCGCGGTCGTGGTCGAGGTCGAGGTCGCGGTCGCGGTCGCGGTCGCGGTCGCGGTCGTCCCGGTCCCGGGCGTGTTCGTCCACGTGTCGTAAGGCGATCCGCACGCCAGATTCGTGTTCCAAGTGCTGACTGCGCCCGAGCCCGTCGCAATGAATGCGTTCCAATCCGTCGCGTCCCACCCGGTCTCGAACGTGCCTGGATCCGCGCTGTTCGCAAGCCCTTGGCCCTCATTTAGGTGCGTGTGGACGCCGCTGGCTTCCGCGGGCGGAGCACCCGCGTCGCTCGTCAGGTAATTCAGGTATTGACGAAAGCGACCGACCGTCACCAAGTACTTGTCCAGCCGGAAATTACTCACCGTCGCGGGGTCGGCCTCGTCCGTCGGCCCCTGACCGACATTCGTGTACGTGCGGTCGTAGGTCGCGCCGGTCACCTCCGGGCTCGTGCAGCAACTCTCCATGATCGCTCCGCAATTTGTCGTGCCAGCAGTGCTGACCTGGCAGCTCGGCGGCGTGCCGCAGACTCCCGCGGTGCAATTCGGCGTTGCGGCGGGACAGGCCACCGCACTTCCCCACCCTGTGCACCCATTCGATTGCATCGCACAGGTCTCGACGCCGCCCGGAACGCACTGGTTTGCGCCGACCGTACAGGCATTGGTGCAGCAAGCTCCTTCGCTGCAGGCGCCGTTCGTGCACGGGGCCGACTCCGATTCGTACACGCATCCTTGCGGGTCCAGTACGCAGGTCGCCAGAGTGGACGTCGTCGCGCATACGTTTCCTACGGCCGCGCACGTCGGATCCGCGTTGCACGTGCACGAAGCCGTCCCGGAAGGCCCGGTACAGCTCTGGTGTGCGCCCGGGCATGCGATCGCGATCCCCCACTGTCCGTCGGCCCCGCACGTCTGGATGCCGGTGCCCGAACAACTCGTGGCCATCGGGGTACAGACGCTGGCAGAAATGGTGCTCGTTGAGATTCCGGTGTTTGCATCGAGCGTGCTCGAACTGCTCGACGCGGAGCTGGCGGTCGCGGAGCTGGCAGCCGCTGAGCTCATGAAACCGGTGGACGTGCTCGATGCGGCTGCTGCCGAAGCGTCGGCGAAACTCCCTGACGTGGCGCTGCTTGAAACCGCCACGAGGGAGCTCGACGCGGATCCGGTTGGACCTACGCCCGAGTCGATCTTCTCGTCGCCCGGGACGTACGTCGGCAATGACGCCGTCGGAATCGCCGTATCACCGCACATCCCACTCAAGCTCGGTTGACAGCTCTGCGCGGGATTCGGGCACGTCGACTGGGGCTCTCCTTCGGTCCCGGCGTCCCCGCCGCCGCCGCTGACTTGACCCTTGCAAGCCTCCGAGAGAACCAGGACCAGCTCGGCCACGCGGTCCGTGGGAATCTGAAGTTGTGCCTCCCGAAGCACAACCGGTTCCTCGGAAAGCTCGGGGCCGCCATCGACCGACTCGTCTTGAAGCGCCGTAACCTCGATGAGCGCGTCCTGATCGGGATTGCTTCCACTCTGGATGAACACCGTGGTCGGCAACTGGGCTTCGTCCGGGACCGATTTGGTCTCGTCGAGCCACTTGTGCCATTGTCCCGAGTTCGCGGACTGCTGCTGGCTCACTTCGACCCGAATCGCGTCGTACTCCGAGGCCATCAGGTCGGTGCGAAGGATGAGCATCAATCCCGTGGGTCCGGGGGGATTCTTCGAGCAATCAACGGCGCTGACCGCAGCGATGGCGACCGCAACCGGAAGGCCACAACGTACAGTGCGCCGCATCATCGGAATTCAATTGAACTTGACGGTGGCGTATTCGCCCGTCAGGGACGACTGCACGAGCCCGGGTTTGAGCAGAAAGTACCCGCCCACGGCGAGCCCGGCGACGACAGCCACGCCGCCCGTGACCCACGCCCACCACGCCTCGGCGTGCTTCTCGGGTTCGAGCGTGACTTGCACGCTTCGCGTCTCGCCGTCGCGTAGGTCGACCTGCGCCTTGTAGGCGACCCGACCGGGTGCGGTGACACTCACTTCGTGGACGCCCGGCCGGAGCGCCCGGTCGAACCGACCGCGCGCCGCGTTCTTGCCGTCGATGACGACCGTCGCGTTGTCGTCCGATGCGACGACGAGGTGCGCTGGCGGGGCCTCGGCTTGCGCGCGAAGCGTCACGGTCAGCGTCGTCACCGAGCCGCCCGCCGTGTCCACGGTCTCTTGCGTGCGCTCAAACCCGCGCTTGGCCACCGTGAGCTCATGTTTGCCGAGGTTCAAGATGATCGCATCGTCGAGCGGCGTCGTTCCGATGGTCTCTCCGTCGAGTGCCACCGTGGCACCCGCTTCGCTCACGACGAGATGGACCGCCCCCACCAGGTCGCGAATGGCGTTGAGGGCAGCTTCGACCTGCTCCGGTTCGTCGGCCAGCATCACCGCTTGTCCTTCGCGCTGATACCGAACGAGCAACGTGCGCATGCGGGCGTAGTCGTGCAGGTCCCGTGCGCAGATCGCCATGTTGAACAAGAGGCGGGGATCCTTGGACTCGTCATAGGCCTGCCGCAACTTGGCAAAGGCCCCCGCGAGATCGCCGTTGTGCAGAAGGACCTGCGCCGACGCGAAGGCAGTCTTCGCGGCCCCCGTTAGCGACTCGGACAAAGGCGCGAGAGCCGGTGACGGGCTTTCTGCGTGCGAGCTCGTACTTTCAGCCGGGCCGGACGCCGACTGGGCGAAGACCGAGCGCGGCGCCGTCATCACGCAAACGAGCCCCAGGGCAACAGCAGACCGGTTCATGAGCCGCTTCATGGGCGTGGCTTGAGGCTTTGTAGAGGGTCCAAAACGGGCGGGGCTGGCGCGGGTCCAACCGCCGGCGGCGATGAAGAAGTCGGGGGCACCTCCGCTACCGGTTCGTGCGATGCCGCCGGCGCCGTCCGAGGAGGGGCGCCGGCGTTCTTGGCAACCCCCACGGCGCGACCGGGCGCGCTCGGCGCCGGATGGCTCGGTTCGGAACCGACCTCGAGCCGGGTGAGCCCTTTGTTTGTGCGCTCGGGCCCCGGCGTCAGGACGAGCATGGGCTGGCTCGGCGCCGCAAGCGTGGGGGGCGCCGTCGCAACGGTCAGGCTCGAGGAAGCATGGACCGTCGAGGCATCCGACCCTTGCGATGGCCTCGTGAGGCGCCAACCCGCCCCCAGAGCGACGAGCGCGGTCGCGGCCGCGATCCCCACCGCGGTTCGGCCGCGCCTCCGCGTGGACGGCGGCGCGGTATGGCCCAGTCCCGCCTCGGTCGTCGGAACCGCTTGCGTCTCCGCGGCCAGGGGCGACGGCGGGACGGACGGCGCTGCGGCCGAAAGCCCCGCCGACCGAACGATCCCCGCAATCTTTTCCACGGCCCCCTTCGAAGAGCGCGGCGCGAAGGGCAATAGCGCCCGCGCGAGCTCGCCGACGTTGGCGTAGCGGCGCTCGCGGTCCTTCGCGACGCACCGGCGGAACACGGTCTCGAGCCCTTCGGCGATCTCGGGGCGGTGGTTGCGCAGCGGCTGGGGCGTCTGCGTGGCAATCTGGACGATGATCTCGGCCGTCGTCTCCCCTGTGAACGGAACGCTTCCAGTCAAAAGCTCATAGAGGACAATGCCGAGCGCCCAGATGTCGGCGCGCGCATCCGCGTCCCTCGCGGACCGCATTTGCTCGGGCGACATGTACAGCGGCGACCCCATGATCGCGCTCGTGCGGGTGGCGATGCCCGCTCCCGACGCGTTGAAGCTCGTCATCTTGGAAATCCCGAAATCGAGAACTTTAATGACCCAATGCCCGTCGGCACCGCGCACGCAAAAAAGGTTCGATGGCTTGATGTCTCGGTGCACGATCCCCAAGCCGTGCGCCTCTGCGATCGCCACGCAGGCCTGGATGAGAAAGTCCACGGCCTGCTCGACCGGGAGCTTTCCGCGCCGCCGGACCCACGTCGAGAGGTCTTGGCCGTCGAGGTACTCCATGACCATGTACGGAGCACCCGTCTCGAGGGTCCCGACATCCAAGACGCGGGCCACGTGCTCGCTCTTGATCTTGACCGCAGCCCGCGCCTCCCGGGCGAAGCGCGACATGGCCTCGGGATGATGCAACATCGCGGGCAGCAGAAACTTGAGGGCGACCCGCTCGTCCAGATGAATGTGGTGCGCGGCCACCACCACGCCCATGCCGCCGACGCCGAGCACGCGTTCGACTCGGTACTTGCCCGCGAGGATGTCGCCCTCGAGAACACCGGCAGGATGCTGGGAACCGCCGTGCGCCACGCACTTGCTTCCTTCCGAACGGTTCGCATTTAGTTCCGCTCGTCTGGCACAGTCAAGATCCCACCATGCCAAAAGGGGTTACGTGGCGGGTAGAGCGTTTGGAACGTCATGGCATGTTCGCTTTGTAAACAAATGACTATGGACTTCCGGTGAGTCATGGCGGCATGAGCCGGCCCACCATGGCCTTGTTCGGCCTCGGCCCCGCTCTCCCTCTATTCCGAGCGAAAGTACGTTTCGCGATCGTCCGCGATCGCGCAGTAGGCCCGAAGGAGCTGACTCGACGAAGCAAAGCCAAGCCGCCTGCGGGCCGAGCCCAAGGCGGACGACGCGGTCGAGGGGGCCAGGCCGAGTTTCATCGCGACAACCTTGAGCTTGTCGCCGCGCGCCAAGAGAGCGAGCACGGCCCCATGCAGCTTGCTCAGCGCGAGCCAGTCGACCGGATTCGCAGACAGTCGGCTCATGACGGCGTGGCGCGTGCCCGCGGCATCGACGCCGGCGAGAGTGCTCCACTGGCCCGCTACGATCTCGCGCCAGATACGGACCTTCTCAGGTGCCTCGACCTCAGGGCCATTGGCCCACGGAAAGGCGCGGTCGGGCGAATCCTCCGGCGCGTCAGGCCCCGAACGGGTCGGCGACCAGGCGCAGAGCTCGGGGATCGTGGCAAGCCCCAATCGTGCGTCGACGCCGAGCTTGGACAATACGCTGGCCATTTGCCTCGCCACCGTGTGCCTCGAGGTTTGCCGCCTGCGGGCGATGTCGGCGTTCGAGTGGCCGTTGCTCGCCCACCGGGCGACCTCGAGTTCCGCGGGGCTGAGCGATCTAAGGAGACCCAACGAGAAGCTCACCACGATCAGGCTTGAGTAGACTTCATGGGTAACCAGGCGCAAGTCCCCGGGTAGCGCGCCGGCTCGACGCCGACCGGAACTCAGGGCCGCCGCCACGATCGCGCGGCGCCTCCCGGCCTCGATGCCGAAACCATCGGCGTCTCGCCACGTCACCGCAAAGGGCCCAAGCCTCGATTTTTCCACGTACGCCAACCCTGCTTGCATGTCGACCTCCCGGCGCACTTCGCGCCTGTGAGAACCACGTGAGAACCCGTGAGAGCAAGGCGAAGGCCACTGGCGCGGCAGGCCCCACTTGCGAAAATCGGGGAAAATTCACACTTGTGACGTGTGCGGTTCGCACGCCCGCACGTGCGCTCGGCGTGCGCTCAGCCTCAGCGCACTTCGTTGGCGGAGTGGGAAACCGGGAGAGCCCTTGGATCGAAGTCGCATATCGCTCAAGGGTTCTCACCCCGGCGAGTGTCGTTCGCTTCCCTCGCATCGAACCCCTCGAGAGTGGCGCCGCCGCCGTGGGCCATGCACCGCGATCCGCGAGTGTCTTTTCAGGGTACCCAGCGGGTATCCGGGCCCCTTGCCGGGTACCCCGGCAGGTATCCCGGCCCTTTGCCGGTGCTTCCTGAAAAGTCCCGCTCGGGCTACGCAGCTTTGCGAGGTGACTCCATGGCCACAACGGACAAGACCGCACTCGTGACCGGGGCTTCGGCGGGACTCGGCGCCGAGTTCACGAAGCTCTTCGCGGCGGACGGGCACGACGTCGTGCTCGTCGCCCGGCGACGCGACAAGCTCGAGACGCTCGCGCGCGAGATCGAGAAGCAGCACAGCGTCCGCGCGACGGTCCTCGCGGAGGACCTCACCGTCGCGGGAGCAGCGGAGCGCATCGAGAAGGCGCTCGCCGACCGCGGCATCCCTATCGAGTTTCTCGTCAACAACGCTGGTTTCGCGACCACCGGGCCCTTCGCCGGCGCCGATCTCGGACGCGAGCTCGCCCTGATGACCGTCAATGTGACAACTCTCGTGCACCTAACGCGGCTGCTGCTGCCCGCTATGATTGCGCGCAAGAGCGGCCGCATCCTGAACATCGGGTCGACCGCCGGCTTTGTGCCGGGGCCGTTCATGGCGAGCTACTATGCCTCGAAGGCTTTCGTGAATTCGTTCACGCAAGCGCTTGGCTACGAGCTACGCGGGACGGGGGTGACGGCGACGGTGAGCTGCCCGGGCGCGACGGCCACGGAGTTTGCGGCCGTCGCTGGAAACGACCGGTCGCGTCTATTTCAGCGAGCCGTCATGGGTGCGCCCGAGGTCGCGGCGCACGCGTACCGCGCCATGATGCGTGGACACCCGATGGCCATCCCGGCAATCATGAACAAGCTCCAGATCCAGTCGCTTCGCTTCGCGCCGCGGTCGATGACGATCGCCATGGCCGCGTCACTCAACCAATCGAGCGACGTGCCCCCAATCCCGGCGTCCTCGGCGCGGTAGCGCGCCCGGGACACCCCCCGCGCATTTCGGCCGCTGCCAAAGTCGCCGCATCGCGCAAGACCGTGAGCGTCGTGCGTCCAGGGATCGTGGGCATTCGACGCTTTCGATTTCGGAACCGATGAGCCCATCGCCGGCCGGCGTTATCGGCGTGCGGTCTGCATAGCCCATTCGGCCGCCGCGTCGGGCGATGCGGGGACATGGCAATCGATGGGCGTAGCGGCGAGGTCGAAGCCATGGTCGGTCGCCTGCAAGAACGCTACGACGCCCCGACCGGAGGGGCCGACGGCCACCGTCGGCGTGCCGAAGGCGCGGCCGTCGGTCGCCAGCGTCACTGAAGATCCGATCGGGCGACCGTGCCGGTCCATCCTTTGGACGTGCACGTCGAGACCCCTGTAGATCGACCCTTCGCTCCACACCGCCGCCGAGCTCTCCGAGTCCACTCGGGCGGTGACCGGATGGGTGGCCCGAGCATCGCCGGACATCGACGAAACCGGGGCAGCGGACAGCGCGCTCCGAAGCCGCAGTTGCAACGCGTGCAACGCGGATGCCTCGTGGACTTCCGCGACGGCGGGACGAACGTGACCCGTGTCGGCGGCCCACGGGCCCGTCGATT
>Ga0208691_1000074_pt1 | contig 28023 bp, 26 predicted proteins | sample June2015DPH_20_1_FD_184719 | JGI IMG/M metagenome (GOLD analysis project Ga0208691, IMG submission 184719) | Peatland microbial communities from SPRUCE experiment site at the Marcell Experimental Forest, Minnesota, USA - June2015DPH_20_10... | ecosystem: Environmental > Terrestrial > Soil >... | reverse complement strand
CTCTTTTTTTTGCTGGTAGGATTGATCGTCGTCATCCAGGGATTTAGAAGGTACCGGCGCGATCCAGAAGGTGCCGAAGAGCCATCTGCGCGAAATCAACATCCCTACGCGGCAGTGGACGAAAGATCACTTCTGGATCTCTCCGAGCACCGATGAGCCGGAACCGAATGTGCGTGGACCGTCGCCCCATCCCTCTCCGCCCCAGTTCACACCCTCAAGGCGCATAACGAGTAAAAACAAGGTCGGTCGCCTTAGTCTTCTCGTGGCAGGGAAAGCAGCTTTTCATAAACGCCGCGTCGCCAGGCTTGCCGCCCGCGAAGTGACCGAACCCCCAGCCGCCCGTTGCGGCGTACTTTGTCGAGTCCTTGACCATAAACTGAACGTTCGTCGGAGCGCCTGGAACGAAGGATTGAGCCTGGCCAAAAACTTTGTTGTTTTCGTCTGATGGAGTGTTGCGGTAATGCAAAGCTGCAATAATCGCGCCGTCCGGGAACGGAAGTTCTCCGTCGCGGTAGGCCTTGATCGCTACATCGTTGCCCAGGACGGCGCCTAAACTGTTGAGTTTTCCCGCTTCATGGGCCGACGAAATCCACCTCCAATCGCGGTACCCGTGAGGAATTTCGGTAACGAAGGGGGCGGACTCTCCATCCGCGTGTCCCGGTGCGGGGGCAGCGAGGGCTACAAGGCCGATCACGGTTGCAACTGCGACTAAGAAGAATATCGCGAAGTGTCTCATAAGTGTCCCTCCATCCAACATGTTTACGGAAACTGAAATCAGCAGCCGCACCTATTTTGCCTTAAAGCTGGTGTCGATGCCTTTTCGATCACTAGTGGCCTGGGCGGAAATTACTCGCAACAACAACACACGAGAACGTAAATTGCCGGCATCATAGTCCGGGCGTGTTACGTTTTCCGTCCCAAAATGCCGTCGACGCTGGCCGCGCCCGGCCCGGCGATCAGCAGCGTCAGCAACGCTCCCAGATACAGCACCATGAGTTCCCCATGATCGCTCCCCGGAATCTTGCCGAGAAACACGAAATGATGGACGAACGCCCAAGCCACAAAAATGTTTCCGAGACAGTAAAGTGCGGCCCAGCGAGTCCCCATCCCGATCATCAGCAGAATCGCGCAAACAAAATCCGAGAAGAACGCAATCAGGAACGAGGGATGTGCTCCGATTCCGACGGGATTGGGAAAATGCGCCATGAACTGCGCCCAGTGCGCCGGCTGTTTTTCCAGCCCGTGCCGTAGAAACAGCGTTCCTCCTGTGCACGCCCGCAAGAGCGCGAGTCCAGCCTGTGCCCGCTCGGGAACAAGGCGCATCAACAGGACATCCTTCACTCCAGCCATTTCAGTCCCTCCAGTATCCGCAGAGTAGTCTCCCGCAACGCACATGCAGACAGGATTGAATCTCTCGAGTTCGTAGAAACGGACGAGAATGCACCCTTGAGCCCGGGCAGCCGTCCCCCAAAATATAAGTTTGAAGCGACTGTCTTAACTCTTCCCGGCATTTTTGCGACATGTGACATCGCAGTACACACCGTGACACACCTTGCCGCAGTAGTTACAGCGATCCTTCGCCATGCGCTTTGGCTGCTGGCGGACAATTTCCTGATCGTATGAGGCTTTGCCCACATGCCAACCGCCACAGTCGATACACTCGTATGCGATTAACCATCCGCCGGTCCGCTTGGACATCAATTTCGCAACCCTTACCGCGCTACCGACGTTTTCATATCGTCTTTTGCGGCCGCATCGGATCCAACTGTACTTGCTTATTTCGTTCTCCATTGGAGGATTACCTCCTCATCCCCTGAGGCCTTTAGGGCCGACCTGTCGATCAGAATAGTTTACGACTCAAACGAACCTGTTGGGTGATTGGCGAACCAGGTGTTTAGTTCCGGCATTGGGTCGTGATTCAGAGCAGTTATCACGGGCGTTTCGTCTGCGCTGGCTTTCTTGCCTTTAGCTTATTTTTTCCGCCGTCTTCGCTAGCGTCTACGGCAAAATACTTGGCCCAGTTTAGTTTTGGACGGAATGAATGACGTGTCTGCCGCTCCGCGGCTCTCTTTCGGTTGCGCGAACTAGTTACTGAAAACGTCTCGTCGTCCGCGAATCTCCCCTAAATTAGGTTAGCGTCCCGTCCTATCCCCGCATTTTACCCGTCCCGCCTTTTTTAGGTATAATCCCGACCAACCGAAGTGTTCGGAGGAATTATGCGCCACTCTCTTCCCCGGATTGTTTTCGTATCTCTGCTCATCGTAATCGGCACTAGCTGTGGACAAATGGGGACCACCCCCACAAGCACTCCTCCTCCTTCTCCACCCAGTTGCGTAAAGTCGATGCACCCGTCATTCGCTTATGTTCTGAATTCTTCTGACGCGACAATTTCCATGTATACCGCAGACTCATGCACAGGCGCTCTGACTCCGACTGGGTCGGGAACCATTCCCACGGGAGTCGACAACGGTTTCAATGCCGAGTCGATGGCGATCGATCCGACGGGTAAATTCCTCTATGTTGCGAATCTCGGCTCCAATGCAACCGATGCCGCAACCGTTTCCATGTTCACCATTAATCCCAGTACGGGCGTGCTGAGTGCAATCAGTCCGTCGCAGGTTCCGGCTGGCTTCTACCCACAGGGAATCACAGCTTCCAGCAAATTCGTTTACACGGCCAACAGCGATGACAACTCAGTTTCAATGTTCACCATCAATTCGAGCGTCGGCTCGTTAACCCCCTTGTCGCCCTCCGAAACCTTGGTGCCTCCGGTCTTCACGTCGCGTTCTTTGGAGTCGAGCCCGGGTTTTGTTACCGTCAGCCCATCGGAGAACTTCCTTTACGTGACCGATCAGGAAAACGGATCAATTTCGACGTTTTCCATAAATTCCGAAACCGGAACTTTAAGCGCAACTACCCCGGCAGGAGTTCTCGCAGGAGCATATCCGTGGAAACTCACCTTCAACCCTGCGGGCACATTTGCGTACTCTGCGGACGAGGACATAGGGAATGTTTGGATGTACTCCGTGGATACCGCGACGGGAACATTGACCCAGAATCCGGAGATCCTTGTTCCCGCAGGAAGCCAGCCGTCCTACATGGCAGTGCACCCTTCCGGCAAGTTTGCGTATGTGGTAAATCGTTACGACGGGACCGTGTCCATGTACACAATAAACGCTGACACTGGCACTCTGGTTCCGAATGCTCCGGGTACGGTTCAGGCGGGCTCCTGGCCCTATTCAATCGCCCTGAATGCCGCCGGTACCTTCGCTTACGTTGGAAATCAAAGTGACGGGACGCTATCCATCTACACCATCAACGCGAGCGGAGTCTTGATTCCGGCAGGAACGGTGCCAACCGGAAATAATCCCGTAGACATAGCGCTGATTAATTGACTTGGGAACACCGGCTTTGGCACTTTTAACCCGACCGCTTTATTTGCTCCCCGGACTAACCGTTATCGTGGTAAAGGTTTTGCCCACGTTCCCGCAATTATCCCAGGACTGCACAACGGTATTATTGTTTCCCGCCGGCAGAGAAATCGACTGGTTCAAACTATCGCTATCCACGGTGTATTCACTCACCCCATTGCTATAGACACGCATGGACGCCACTCCCTTGGAACAATTCGGGCTGGCCGCGGATGCGGTGAACAAAACTGGAGAAGTGACCGTCGATCCGTTGACGGGCGAGCTTACAGTTACCGCCGGAGCGGGCGTGAAGTCGTAAACTTTATTGTTGCCAGTAGCGCCCGACATCCTGCGATAACCCGATCCCCAATAGAGATTGCCGCTTACGATGGATGGGCCATCAATGAGAGATCCTCCGCTCGCGTAACTCCAAAGAATGTCACCGTTAGAACTGTTCAGCGCATACGTGTGTCCCGCAGAGTCCAGCGATTCGGCATACACGATTCCATTCGCCACGCTCAACGCTCCGACGTCACGCGTGCCGGAAGCAGGATCCGCAGTCTGCCACAAAATTTCTCCGGTCGAAGCGCCCACGGCGCTCCAATATCCCCAAGTCACCGTCTGCCCGGAAAGCAACTTATACGACTGGTAGCTCGAGTTAGCGCTCGCGATGTAGATGTTCGTTCCGTCGCTCGCCGTGCCCCACTGAATTCCTCCAAAAGGACCGCCCGGTCCAATCGCCAGACTCCAAACAGTCGCGCCAGTATCGGGATCGAGCGCCCAATAAACTCCGCTCTTCTGACCGAATCCGACGATGTTGCCGACAAGATTCGGACCGGACCCGCCAAGGTCGTAGTCGGGACCTGCAGGGCTCGGGCAGTTAGGCGGAGGGCCTGATTCGTCGCAGGCAAGGTTCCACGCATCGTAGCCATAAAGATGTTCAGCCCATTGGATAACTCCTGTACTCAGATCCAACGCCAGCGCAGAATCGAAATAATCGTCCTTTGCGTCACATCGGTTGTCGGTGGGATATTTCAGCCGGCAACTTTCCACGGTCTTGGGCACGCTGTAATTGTTGCCGGTGCCAACGTAGAGCTGATTGCGCGTGGTATCGATCGCGGGTGGTTGCCAAATGGGACCACCGCTGTATTTACCGGCTCTACCGTCATTATCGGGCACGGTGTAGGTTTGCCAAAGAATCGCGCCCGTCTCGGCATCAAGCGCGACGACACTTCCGCGAAAGGTGCAGCAAGCATAGGTTGAGCTAGTCGCCAAACCTTCTTCAATGGATGAAATTCCTTGGTAGATCGTACTTCCAACCACAACCGGCGAACCTGTGATGATAGCCGCTGGATGCGATTCGACATTGGTAATCCACTGCAAAGTGCCGGTAGTCTGGTCGACGGAAATTACGTTCGCGCCATTGTGGCTCGTACCCACGCTGTCGCCGATGATCAGCGAACTGTCGTACAGAGCCGGACTGACGCGGCTGTATGAGCCCGACTCGTTGTCATACTCGGAGATTTGGTGAGACCAGAGTTGCGCACCCGTCGCCAGATCAACGGCGTAGAGATTGCCGTTCCAGTCCGGAAAAAACACTGCCGTGGTTCCCACCGTCGGAGTTGCCGACACGTCACTGCCGGTGTTGAATACCCATTTCGCCACTAACGATGCGGCATTCGATGTGCCGAGATAAGTTTCCTCCGGCTGGCTTCGCAAATTTGCCGCACTCTGGCCGGCAACCGGCCATTGCACCACTTGGGCAAATGCAGAAGCGATAGAGCCAAAGCTAGAGAGAAGAAGAAAGAGAAGCGCGGTCGAAGTGCGCAAGTGGCGGAAACCTCTGAGTGAAAGCATGGCCAGACCTCTGTAAAAGAGTGGCGGTTACGGCCATACTAGGTCTATAGGGCGGTTACCGTAAGAGTGCGTGGACTGCACCGGGGATGAGCTGCCCGAAACCGACACCAAGTCAACCGCGGCTGCCATTGGAATGACAAAAGTTGCGTAGTTCCCTAAGTTGGGCTACTACGAATTGCCTTTCCACTAACACTCTCCCCTCGCGCTGTTATATGCTGTGGCCTCGCGAGCGGTGCGTCTCTCAGCTCTACCACTTTTCTTTAAATCCGGAGGTCAAAATGTCAAACTCATTTTCAGGCTTCGCGCGCCGCTCGTCCTGGATGGTCCTTGCAGTCGTCTTCACCGTTAACGCCTCGGCGCAGAGCAACGAGCGCGTGCTCTTCAGCTTTCCGAAATCCGGTGCGGATGGTACGTACGCCGGGCATCCTCTTTATCTTGACGCCTCCGGAAACCTCTTCGGCACCGCCGACAATGGCGGAGAGAAAAATGAAGGTACCGTTTTCGAGCTAAGCGCGCCCGTACAAGGTGTGCGAAAGCTCAGCGTTCTGTATTCCTTCAAGAATGGTTCCGACGGTCGCAATCCCGGCGGTGCAATCGTCTTCGACGCCAGCGGAAATCTGTATGGGGCCGCTCTGGGCGGGGCTGACGATGACGGGGTAATTTACAAACTTACGCCGAGTGCAGGAGGAACCTCGACCCAGAGCGTGATCTACACATTCGGTCCCACGTACGTCAACGGCATGTATCCGAATGGACTCACCATCGATGCGGCGGGGAACTTGTACGGAACTACGTATGAGGGTGGGACTGGCTACGGCGAATACGGCACAGTTTTCAAGCTCGCACCCAATTCCGACGGCACATGGAGCTTGACGACGCTCTACAACTTTAGCGGATCGGATGGCGCTCTTCCGATGGCGGAGCTGGTGCTAGATGCAGCGGGAAATCTCTATGGAACGACTTCGGGCGGCGGAGCAGATGATGGCTTCGGGACGGTCTTCGAATTGTCGTCCTCTTCGGGAGGAACTTGGACGGAGAAGTTGCTGTGCACTTTTCCTTACGGCAGATATTATGAAAGGCCCCAAACCGCAGTCTGGTTCGACGCGGCTGGAAATATCTACGGCACAACGGCGGGCTCCGATACCACCCCCGCATACGGATCGGTATATGAATTGACTCCGAATGGAGACGGAAGCTGGGCGTCGCAGACGCTACACCGTTTCGGCGGACCTAGCGATGGCTCTCTGCCAGCAGGCTTGGTCGGGGACAGCTCGGGAGATTTGTTTGGCACCACAGCATCAGGGGGCGCTGACAATGACGGGATCGCATATGAACTAGAGAAGAACGCCGACGGCCAATGGACTGAAAAAATTATTCACAATTTTACCGATGGCAACGACGGTGGATTTCCCGGAACATTGGTGAGGGGCGCGGGCAATGTTTTCTATGGCGCTACCTACGCCGGCGGGTCAGGCGAAGTCGGAGTGATCTTCGAGATCGATTAGGGAATGGAAAATCGACTAAGCCGCAGAAGTATGATGAGGTCGAGGAACCTCCAGCCGTGATCAGGCGCCAACCCCAGCCTCAAACTCCAATCGCTCAATCTGCAGTCCAGATCTTTGCCGCCAACGAGCGCATCAACCAGCTTCTCATCGAGCATCTCAACCCCGCCGCGTGGAGAGCAAAACCGCCAGCCCAACCACCCGGCAAAGTCCGCACCATTGCGGCGATCTTCACCCACATGCACAACATCCGCTGCAAGTGGATCAGGCTCACCGCTCCGCACCTCAAAGTTTCCCAACAACTCAACCGCACTAACTGCACGCCCAAACAAGCTCGCGCAGGACTAGCCGAGAGCGCCGCCCGCTGCTCCGAAATGCTAAGCGAAGTCCTCGGCGGCAGTGGGCGAGTCAAAGAGTTTCTCCGAGACGGCTGGGCCAAGCCCTGGCCCGTCGGCCCGGAAATGCTGTGCTACATGCTCGCTCACGAAGCCCACCATCGTGGCCAAATATGCATGCTGGCCCATCAACTCGGGTTCTCCCTCTCCACGAAGCTGACCTCCGACATGTGGAATTGGGAAAAGCTATGGAAAGATTGCGGAGCGCCCATCGGCCGCCGCTACGACTCATCGAATTAAGGTAGCGATACGGTGTGAAAACGCCGTAATCTTATCGGAAGCCGTCATCCCGAAGGGCCCGCGTTTTCACCAGCGGGCCGAGGGATATCCCTGAGCACGCTGGTTGCGCCCCGAGGGCACCTGCGCCAGCAGCCAACCTTTGACTCCCTCCCTCGCACTCCGTTACCCTAACCTTCCCCAATGAACTCTGTCGCCCCAGCCATCTCAGTCCAAGGCCTGAAAAAATCCTACGGCGATGTCCACGCCGTAAAAGGCATCGACTTCGAGATCCGCCCCGGAGAAGTCTTCGGCCTGCTAGGCCCGAACGGCGCAGGCAAAACCACAACAGTAGAAATCCTGGAAGGCCTCCGCCCGCGCACCGGAGGCGAAGTAGCAGTCCTCGGCTTCGATCCCGACCGCCAGCGCCAAAGACTAAAAGACCGCATCGGCGTCTGCCTCCAAGCCACCAATTTGCCGGAAAAAATTCGCGTCCGCGAGGCCATGCAAGTCTTCGCCGCCTTCTATACCCGCCACGTTGACCTCAACAAACTTCTGCACCGCCTGCAGTTGGATGAAAAACGCGACGCTTTCTATGGCACCCTCTCGGGAGGCCAAAAGCAGCGCCTCGCGCTGGCCCTAGCCTTAATCAACGACCCGCAACTCATCTTCCTCGACGAGCCCACCACTGGCCTCGACCCGCAAGTCCGGGCCGAAATTCACTCGCTGCTCGAAGAACTTAAGCGCGAGCACCGCACCATCCTGATGACCACCCACTACATCGAGGAAGCCGAACGTCTTTGCGACCGTGTCGCCATCGTCGACGAAGGCCGCATCGTCGCTCTCGACACCCCCGCCCGCCTGCAGCAGCAGAGCCGCACCGCATCGAGCATAGTAGTCACCTGCGCCACACCCTTTCCCGAAAATCGTCCTCCATGGGCCGAAGCCATCCAAACCAGCGTCGATCAAAGCGGCCGAACGCTCACCGTCCACTCCCGCCGCCCAGCAGCAACGCTGGTCGATCTGGTCAAGTGGATCGATCAGCAAGGGCTCGAGCTAACCGACGTCAACCTAAAGCAGCCCAGCCTCGAAGACGTCTTCATCGAGCTAACCGGAAAGAGCCTCCGAGAATGACCGCATAGAATAAAGCCCGCATCGTCCGCTTAAACAAATACATTAATGAAAGCCTTCAAAGCCCTTATCGCCCTCGATCTAAAGCTGGCCCTCCGCCAGCGTTCTGTAATCTTCTTTAACTATCTCTTTCCCTTAATCTTCTTCTTCATCTTCAGCGAAAGCATGCACGCCGAGCGCGGCAGCGCCATGACGATGGTGATCTCCATGGTCCTGATCATCGGCATCCTCGGCAACGGCCTCTTCGGCGCTGGCATTCGCGCCGTGCAGGAGCGGGAAGCCAACATCCTCCGCCGCTACAAGGTCACGCCCATCACCCCCGCGCCGCTCCTGCTCGCATCAGTAGTCACGGGATGGGTGCTCTACCTGCCCAATGTGATCCTGGTTCTGGCGCTCGCCCATTTTCTCTACGGCATGCCCTGGCCGCAATCGATGGCCTCAATCCTTGTCTTCACTACGATAGCTATCGTCGGCTTCCGCTCCATCGGACTAATCCTCGCCTCCGTAGTCAACTCGATGCAGGAGAGCCAACTTCTCGTCCAACTGATTTATCTGCCCATGCTGTTCCTGAGCGGCGCAACTTTCCCGCTCGCCATGTTCCCGCCCTGGCTGCTGGTCATCACTCAATTCGTCCCCGCGACGTACATGGTCGTCGGCATCCAAGGCATGTTGCTGCGCAACGAAGGCCTGGCCGCCAACATCCAGCCCGCGTTAGCGCTGCTTCTAACCGCCGCCGTCGGACTCTTCATCTCCTACAAACTCTTCCGCTGGGAAAAAGAAGAAAAAATCCGGTCATCGGCAAAGTTGTGGCTGGCGGCAGTATTGACGCCGTTCTTGGCGCTAGGCTTCTACCAAATGCACGCCCACACCGGCATAGCAAAAACCAAAATTCTGAATCGCCAACTAGCCCGCGGCGACACAATTTTGATTCGCAATGCCCGCATCTTCGTCGGCGACGGCAAGATAGTCGAGAACGGCTCAGTCCTAATCCGCGGCGGAAAAATCGCTGCAGTCTACGAAGGCGAAAGCCCCGACGCAAAATCTCTCCACGCCGAAACCGTCGAAGCGGCAGGCAAGACCATTCTTCCGGGACTCATCGACGTTCACATCCACCTCGGCGCGCCCGGCGGTTTCTATTCCGACATGAGCAAGTATGACGCCGAAAAAACCATGCGCCGCAATCTCGCCGCCTATCTCTACAGCGGCATCACCACAGTCCGAAGCGTGGGCGACAGTTTGGATCGCATTCTCAAAATTCGCGCCGAGGTCGCTAGCGGCGAAGTTCTGGGCGCCGATCTCCAAACCTGCGGCCCCATGTTCACTACCACGGGCGGCCACGGTACCGAATATTTCAAAGACTTCCCGCCGACACTTCGCTCGAAACTGGAAGCACAAGCCCTGCGCCTTCCCGTCACGGCCGACGAAGCCCGTCAGCAAGTCAACGCCCTGAAAAAACAAAAAGTAGATTGCATTAAGGCAATCTTGGAAGCTGGCGCCGGAGGCAGCGTCTTCAACCGCCTCGACACAAATCTATTCGACGCCGTAGCCCAACAAACCCACGCCGACAATCTCCCGCTAGCCGTCCACACCGGCGACGCGCGCGATGTAGCCGACGCTCTCCGAGCCCAAGCCAATTCCATCGAGCACGGATCCTTCCGCGAAAAAATTCCCGACGCGCTCTTCGATCAAATGGCCAAGCAGGGAACTTTCTACGATCCCACGCTGAGCGTAGGAGAAGCATTCAAAGATTTCGCCGCCGGAAAAGCCGACTTACTGAAGCACTCGTTGGTCCAGCAAGTAGGCCCTCCAGAACTATTGCAGGGAACCGAAGAGGCTCTCTCCTCGCCAGAAACCGAATCCATGCGCAAGGGGCTGGCCAGCTATCCGATCGATATGCAAATCGCCGTCGATAACCTGAAGCGCGCGCACTCCCACGGAGTGGAGTTGGTAACCGGCAGCGACGCCGGCAACTTCCTGGTAATCCACGGACCCACGATCCAACGCGAACTGGAACTCTGGGTGCAAGCCGGCCTGTCCCCGGCAGTAGCGCTCCAAGCCGCAACCGGCAACGCCGCGAAACTGCTCAACGCCGAGGACCACGTGGGCACAATAACCGAGGGCAAAGACGCCGACCTGCTGGTAGTAGACGGCAATCCCCTGGACGACATCACCGCCACCGAACGCATCTCGCTGGTAGTCTTCAAAGGCGAACGCCTCGATCGCAGCGAACTTTTCAACCCACGATAAAGCGGCCCGAACAAAGTGATTCGTATGTCGAACAATTCGAATACCGAACAATTCGTACATCGAACAATTCATACAAAGAGCGATTGGTTTGTCGATCGATTCGCAACCGAACGATTCGTATCAGGGCATCGCTTTAGCGATGCCGTAACTACAACAAAAGCGGGACCGGCTTTAGCCGCTGTTTCATAAGGCCCGCCGGATCAGAGGCTTCCGTTTTTCGTAAATTTTCCTTCCCGAAATTACAATCCACAGACTTCCGAGTTAAGCTTCAATTCTGCCCCCCACCTCGTCTTTGCCCCCACCTCGTCAGTTTTCGTAAGACTTCGCCTGCATCTTCACCAAACGGCTTAACAAGTCTTCCGGTCTTAAGGCCGCCCAATGAATAAGGAGAAGAAAGATGACGAGAATAAGCGAGATAGTCTGCACCGCTCTATTGGTTGTACTCTGTGGAACTCTACTGCACGCTCAGGCCCCAGCAGGACCGAGGCTTCCAGCGGGAGTGCCGGATGGATATGTGATCACCCCGTTCGGCTACTTCCATCCCAGCTGCGTCCTGAAAATTGCGGAAGGGGAAACCCTGCTGGCAAATGGACGCATTCTCCAACGGGCCGATGGAACTCTAGAAAACATCCCGGCATGTGCGTACCCGCATTACGCCGCAAGCGGACCAATTACCGCCGCGGGCGCCACTAAAGTCGAATCGCCGACAATCGACGGCTGGGTTGGGTCAGAAAGCGTAACCACAGGCACCTCGTACGGAGAGATCGTGGCAGACTGGGTGGTGCCACCAGCGCCGGCCTCCAGCAACGGCGAGATCGTGTACTTCTTTCCGGGTATGGAGGACAGCAACGACGTGGTGAGCATTATTCAACCTGTGCTGCAATACGGAGATAACGGTTATTTTGGCGGCAACGACTGGGTAATCGCCAGCTGGAACTGCTGCCCCTCAGGCATTACGGATTACAGCACGCCAGTAAGTGTGAACACCGGCGATGTCATCCAAGGTACAGTCAAGTCCACCTGCAGCGCGGGAACGGAATCCTGCTCCACGTGGAATATCACAACTGCCGATGAAACCACCGGCGGGAGCACAACCCTAGCTAACAGCTCAAGTGAGGGGCAAACGTTCAATTGGGCGTTCGGCGGAGTGCTCGAGGCCTACAACATCTCGCAGTGCAGCGATTACCCTCCCAACGGGGGAATATTTTTCTTCAATTTAGCGCTGTATGACTACAACTTTAACCAAATTTCCAGTCCGGCCTGGTCAGGCACCGATTGGGCTTCAGGAGCTACCCCCCAATGCAGCTATAGCCAAAACGTAGACTATCCGACAGAGGTGGAGCTCCAGTACGGGACGCCAGCAATCGGAGGGGTACAGCCGTCGTCACTGACCACGCAAACGAGTTCAGGCTATGTTGTGCTTTATGGGGTGGGCCTGGACAACTCGAACGGTACGACCAGCACAACGATAAGTGGCGGCGGGATGACCTGGACCACTTCGTACGTGTCCGCGAGCCAGATCAATGTTTATTACACGCTTGCCTCCAATGCGCCTTTGGGCACGCGCACCATCAAAGTGACCACCAGCGCGGGAACGGCAACGGCGCCTCTGACCATCACCAATTCCGCTCCTCGGCCCAACACGGTTGCCCCGTAGTCCCTTGCCAACCAGAAACCCACCCTTTCGCTTTTCCCGCGGAAGGGTGGATTCCCTAGGGCATTCTCATGCGAAACTGGTTCGCCCCGATTCGCCGGGTGCGGAGGCTCGCGTGCGTAATTTCCCCTTCCAGCACTTAACCCTGATCACGATCATAATTCTGGTCGCGATCCATCCATGCCTTGCTCAAGTTCACAACGAAGCCGCAGCACTCGAAGTCGAGCACGTTCTGCGCCAACAGCAGGAAGCCTGGAATCGCCACGACCTGGGAAGCTTCATGGCAGGCTACTGGAATTCCGCAGAGCTGACATTCTTTTCCGGCGCAAAAGAACAACACGGCTGGCAAGCCACGTTAGATCGTTACCGCGCGGCCTACGCCAGCCCGGGTCACGAGATGGGAAAGCTGGAATTTTCGGACCTGCGAGTGGAGACCCTCGGCCCCGGTGCAGCCTTCGTCCGCGGAGCATGGCATTTAACAATGCCTGACGGTAATACGCCGCATGGTTTATTCACGCTCGTTTTGCGCAAGTTCCCGAACGGCTGGAAAATTGTGCACGACCACACCTCGGCGGAATAAAAAGCCCCACCCTGATTGCAGACATATAAACCTTTGCAGACATAAAAAGAAGAGCAGAAGCAACCTCCGCTCTTCGGCATGATTCGAGATGTAACCCCCCGCTAAGTTCCAGTCCCCGACAGCGCCAACGGCCTGATTCCCGAAGTTGACGCTGAGAGGCAAGACAATCAATTCAGTTCCTGTGCCAGTCAGGCCGACGGTAACCGTTTTGAGCGTTACTGGAAACGCTGAGCGCACCGTATCCATTGATCGAAGTTGGAGAGAACGTAAACGAAAATCTGGCAAGTAGCATTCGGCGACGTCAACATGCAACTATTTGCAGATTGACACGCGCGCGGCGGCGGAACATAATTCAGACCGCAGTTTCGGCATATCTTCCCCTTTACTTTGACCAGGATTCAATCTCCATACTGGCTTTTTGCTTAAAGTGTTCGGGCCCCATTTCTGTAATCTTAAGGAGTGCCCATCCATGAAGGGTCAACGGAAATTGTTGGTGACCAGTCTGCTCGTCACGGCAGTAATGTTTGCGGGCGCAGCGCGAGCCGCCGCCCAGCGTGATTCAGTTGCTTCAGTCGCCAAGACCACCTACCAGCAAGAAACAATTTCCTCGAAGCCTCCGGCTCCCGTATTCAAGACGCTGGTGAATTTCGATGGGACCAACGGCGCTGGCCCCAACCTTTCCCCCATCCAGGGCACGGACGGGAACCTTTATGGAGGAACTGGGAATGGCGGAGAATATGGCCAGGGCGTGCTGTACAAGATGACTCCCGGCGGAACCCTGACCACGATTTACAGCTTCTGCGCAGAATCGGGATGTCCCGACGGCCAGGGCGGAGCACCGGAAGTGCTCGGTATGGACGGGAACTTCTATGGTTCAAACGCGTACGGCGGAGCTTTTGGCGATGGCACGATTTACAAGGTCACGGAAAAAGGCGTCTTGACTACGTTGCACAGCTTCGACGGCATGGACGGTGATCAAATCAAGCACTTGATCCAGTCCAGCACCGGCAATTTTTACGGGACCGCGTCGAACGGTGGCAACCTCAGCGACTGCAACGACCTCGGCTGTGGGACCGTCTTTGAAATGACTCCCACTGGCACCATAACCACACTTCACGACTTTTGCAGCCTGGCTGACTGCGCCGACGGCGCTGTGCTCTACGATGCCTTGGTGCAGGGTCCGAACGGGAACTTTTACGGGACAACCTGGGCAGGCGGAACAGGTAACGGCGGCACGATCTTCGAGATCACGCCAACCGGTACGCTGACCACCCTTTACAGCTTTTGCGTCCCGGATTACCCCTACTGCGGTGACGGCAGCAATCCCATCAAGCTCGTGCTGGGTAACGACGGAAACTTTTACGGGACGACGGCTTACGGCGGGGGCAACGGCGAAGGCTCTGTCTTTAAGATCACTCCAAGCGGAACGCTGACCACGATCTACAGCTTTTGCGCCCAGGTCGCTTGTACCGACGGAGCTACTCCCCGCGACGGGCTAACCCTCGGCAGCGACGGGAACTTTTACTCGACAACTTACTTCGGTGGGGCCAATAACCAGGGCACAATCTTCGAGATCACATCAGCCGGCGTACCGACCACGTTGCACAGCTTCGACGGCACCGACGGCCGCTATCCGATTCAGCATTTGTTTCAAGCCACCAACGGCACCTTCTACGGGGTAACCGACAACGACGGGTCCAGCAACGATGGCACGGTCTACAACTTATCCGTAGGTCTGAGCCCCTGCGTAGAAACGGCGCCCATATCCGGCACGGTTGGGGCGAAGGTCATTATTCTCGGGAATAAATTGACTGGCTCAACCAAGGTCACTTTCAACGGCACGTCGGCCGCCTTCAAAGTGGTATCGAGCACGGAAATCACGACCACCGTCCCCACCAACGCCACGACCGGGAACGTCGAAGTAACGACCCCAGGCGGCACACTGACCAGCAACGTGAACTTCGTGGTCACGCCGTAAAGTCCCAGGTTTCCGGTAGCCTCCACAATCGGCTGCCCCATTTTCCGCGTTTTGTGCGAGATGTGGGGGCGGATTTCCCCCGCTCAGTGCCCATCCGAAGAATCAGCCGTACCATCCGACCACTTCCCGACCGGAACCAGAAATACCGTAAGCCTGTCCTCAGGATCATCGCCCTCTACAATCGGAGACCCGGGCAGACCTGCGCCCCAGGTTTGCGCGTAAGCGTGCGGAACGAAAAACATCAGGTGAGGATGCCAGTGGCCCGCGCTATCGCCAAGGTATCCTTGCTTCGAGAGCATATAGCACATCGCTCCCACTTCCAGCGCCGGCAATTCCTTCTTATTGAAACCGGCCTTGATGCTCTCGAACATTTGCGCTTTGGATTGTCCAGCCAATATCCACTCAGTTTTCTTGATGGTAAGTGGAAGATAAGTTCGCGCGGCCGGCGGATTAAAGCAGATGGGAGCAAGCAGCTTGGGATTCCAAAATTCTGGATCGTCGATTCCAGCAGTCCACGATCGTTCCACCATACATACAAAACCGTTCTTACCTTTGACGGCGATTTCGTAGCCGCGCCGCCCCAGAACCATAACCTCGGCATCGCGCGAAATAGATTCCGGAGCCGCGCTCCGCGCCAAAGTGATCTCCGCATTCCGATCCGCCATCAAGTATTGCTCAACCGGCGCCATACTGGGATAAGCTCCTTGAGCGGTCTGCGCCTGTGCGTGCCACGCCGCGCCAAGCATGACAACCAACGCGAAGCTTCTTACTGCAATCGTCCCGAAAATCTTGCGCTTCATCGATCTCTCCTGAGCCATCCACGGCAAAAAGCAAAGCTATGTTGACAGCAACATAGTCTACCTCCATGGGCAGAAATCTACTGACCGCGGTCGCCTGCGCCCCGCCTACTTCAGTGAGACAATTGTCAGATCGATGAAGGACAATCTACAGCCCCGGACGTTCGGTTTGGTTGCAGGACTAGGCGTGGGCGCTGGCATCTTCTATTACAAGGCGCTGGTCGATGCTCACGTCGCGCTCGGTGTATCGCCGCGCATCCTGATGGTGCATGCGGACGTGCGCCGCGTCATGGGCCACGCCACCGCCCGCGAAGCTCACGAGTTGGCGCAGTATCTCGCCGGACTGCTTGATCAGCTAGCTCGCGGCGGAGCGGAGATTGCCGCAATTCCCGCGTTTGCTCCGCAAGTGTGCGCGGCCGAACTCGCGGCCATCACGCCGCTGCCACTGGTCAGCCTCTTGGACGCAATTCTCGCGGAAATAAAGCGGCGGCAACTGCGCCGGGTAGCGTTGTTCGGCGCGCGCGTCACCATGGAAACCCAGATGTTCGGCAGATTGCAGAACATCGCAATCGACGTCGTTACTCCGCGACCAGAAGAAGTCGATCACGTCACCGACATTTATGTTCGAGTAGTCGAGAAAGCGCGCGCCTCAGACGAAGACTACAACGCACTGCGCAGTCTCGCCCACACCCTGATCGAACGCGAAAAGCTGGATGCAATTATCCTCGCCGGAACCGATCTCGCCTTTGTGTTCAATCCGGAGAACACCGACTTTCCCCACGTAGACGGCGCCCGTGTGCATCTGAAAGCCATCATGAACGAACTCGTTCCGTGAAACTCTCCATCCCACCCAACCCCGAGGCCGACCAACTGTACAGGATAGACGGGGGGAAGCAGCTCGCTCCATTTCGGGATCGCAAAGGCTCAGGCCGCCTCGGCAATCGGGTTCTCCTGGAAAAGTCGAGCCACCAGGGCGGAATCAAGGTATGCCCGGACCTCGACGATCTTGCCGCCTTCGAAGCGGCAGACCCAGCAGTACCAGTTGTCGAACCGGAGGCCATTCTTGGCGGTTGCAAGAGAATGCAGCTCAACCACCGCCCACTCGCCACTCACTAATGCATGTTCCACGTGAAGTTGCGCGCCGTGCGGCAATACCTTCGCCAGCTTCTCGAAAGTGTTGGCGAGAAAATCCGCTTTGCTGTGGTAATGACCGGCTAGCGGATGAGTTCCCTCAACAATCCAGTCAACGTTGTCGGCGACATGGGTGAAGAACGCATTCTCGTTGCTGGTTTCGAGGTTTCTGAAAACATCGCGAACCTGCGCAAGAGTTACCGGCATTTCGACCTCCTTTTGTCGTCCCAGATTCACATCGTGAGCACCACTCTGAACTGCGCCTTCCCGCTCATCATGCGCGCATAAGCCTCCGCCGCTTTCTCCAAAGGATAGGTCTCAATCATAGGACGCACCCCAGTCAGCTCAGAAAAGTTCAACGTGTCCTCAGAATCGGCAGGTGTCCCAGCAGCCCAGCCTTGAATCGTTTTACTGCCAAAAATAAGCTGGACTGGCGTTACCTCGATCGGATCGAATGTAGCCCCGACCACCATCAACTCGCCGTTCGGCCCCAGACCATCAATCAATTCCGACATAGCCTTCGAGTTCGGCGCCGTCGCCAAAATTACCCGCGCCCCGCCCAGCTTTTGCAACTCCTCCGCCGGCTTCGTCGCCTGGCTGTCGATGTAGACGCTCGCCCCGAGCTTCTCTGCCAGCTTCGCGTTTTCAGGCCCGCGCCCAATCGCCGCGACCTTGTAACCAAACTTGTTCGCAAACTGAACCCCGAGATGACCCAATCCTCCGATCCCCTGCACGGCAACCAGATCGCCCGGCAGCGCCCCACTGTGGCGCAGCGCGTTGTAAGTCGTAATTCCCGCGCAGAGCAGGGGACCTGACTCAGTGTCTTTCAAGCCGTCGGGAATCGCCACCACAGCTTCCGCTGGAGCCACCATATATTCCTGGTATCCGCCGTCATAGTTGATGCCGCAAACCTTCACGTTCTTGCAATTGCGAAAATCTCCCCGCCGGCACTCACGGCAAGTGCCGTCATGGCCCCCATGCCAGCCCACGCCCACACGCTGCCCCTTAGTCCACTCGGAAACCCCTTCGCCCACTTCGTCGACAACACCCGCAACTTCGTGTCCAGGAATGCGCGGATACTCGATTCCCGGCCACAATCCTTCTTTCGTAAGCACGTCACTGTGGCAAACTCCGCAAGCCTGCACTCTGATCCGCACCTGTCGCGGGCCGGGCTTGGGAATCTCGCGCTCAACGATCTCGAAATCGGCTCCGGGTTTAGGAACTTGCGCCACCTTCATTCGCGTCGCCTTCATGGGTACTACTTTGCTGGTTGCCATAAATTCCTCCTATGAATTCTCTGCCTCGATGTCGGGAAGTGTGCTGGAAAGCCGTCCTGGCAAGCTTCGATGTTCGATTCGCGAATTTGACTCCTAAAAAATAGCGATTCTCCGTCGGCCAAGAGATTCGTATCGCGAAAAAAATTCGTATCAGGGCATCGCTTCAGCGATGCCGAAAACGGCTGAAGGAAAAGCGGCTTTAGCGGCTGAGTCTTACCCCACAAAGCTCGCGCGTTTTTCTGAGATGACCCTCGTATGTCACCGGTAACAAACTTCCTTTCCGAATGACCGAACCAATATCAATCGAACGCGCGACGTTGCCTCGGCCGCCAGAAGACGATCTACGCTCCGACCGATGATATTCGCTGCGCGGATTGCGCCGTCGGCGCGAGCCAAATCAGAGCTATACCGAGAACAGCGAGAACACCCACGCCAATCAGTTCTCCCCGCTCAACCAGATGAAGAAATGCCTGCGTTCCCATAAGCGCCGCATGGGCCAAGCTCGACCATGCCGTGAAAGCGATCAGGCTGCGATTCGCCGCCGGGTTGCGCGCCGCCAGCAAGAGAAAAACGCCGAGCGTGGCATAAACGCTAAGCATCATAGCCAGCGCAGGCTCTTGCTTCGCAAACAGCAGCATGGGAAGAACTAAAGCGGCAAAAAGCAAGCCCACCACCACTAACACAGCTTTCAGCGCTCGTTCTCGCCCCACGGTATCCTCCTGCAAGTCGCTGCGAATCAATTCGGGATGAAATCTCCGGCTGCAATCTTAGGAAGGGAAGCAGCGCAAGTCAACGCAGTGCGGGCCTCGGGCCAGCCCAAAACAAATAAAGGGGAACCCACTCGCGGCAGGTTCCCCGGCTAAGGTTAATTCAGATTTACGTTATCCGCACTGCACGGCGCAAGAAACCAAGCGGCAGGTAGCCCCGCCGCAAAGCGTGTGGACCGTCGCTGCCCCGGCCGCCAGAGCCTGCAGGCTGCGATCATCCAGGTCTTGCAATGTGACTTTCTTGAGTTCGAGTTTCTTGGTTGTTTTCTTCACAGTTACTCTCCTTAAACAATTTTCGAAACGACCTCGAGCCCAAGTACAAACACTTCCTAAATGCAAGCACGCGAAAGCAATAAAAGCCTTTTACCGCCTACCCATGAAGCACTCTGGATGCAGGGGCGTTTTGCACCCGAACCTTGAATGGATAGTACTGGACGGAAGAAAGGTTTCGCCGCCGGGGGAAAACTTTAACAATGTCGAGATTTTGTCTGAAACTTAACCAAGATCGCGCTCGGTAAGCGCGTTATTCCTGTCCGATCCAAACCACATCCTGAATTTCGGCGCCGGAGCGCGACATCTCCTGATGCGCCAGTTCAAAAGACTTTCCATTGTCCGTGGAAAAGCAGACTGCGGTCAGCTCGGGATCCGGCGCCACGTCGATAGCGCCCGGGGGGCCGACTTCTACCGCCGCGGCGATTTTTCCCTGGCGAACATCCAGGCCACGAACAAGCACTGTCTGTTTGGAAACCTTCAGTGACCGCTTGATGGGCCCAACGAGGGAATCCCTCTGCTCCCACCGGCTCCCGTTCCGTTCCCATACGCTACCTTGGTAAGTGAAAATACGGAGCAAGTTCGAGGACCGGTCCACATGGCTGATCAGCTCATCCTTCAGCCTGCTCGCGAACGTCCGGTCGGAGTCGAAAACGAAGATAAACGAGGAACTATCCTCCAGGAGCCAGGCGCAGAGTGAAGTAGCGATTACCGGCTCACCCTCGGCGTCCACGGTACGGAGCTCAGTCAGCCCTCCCTCCTTTATTACTTTCACTGCGTCGGCATAGGAGAGACGGGGCGAACGGGGTTGGAAGGGCGCGCCGGGGGCGGGTTGGTATCGCATCGCCGCTTCAGTTTTCTCCCCCGGAATACGCTGTGAGTGAACCGATCCCGCGTACCAGAACCCTTGTTTCGCATCTATGCTGACGTCCTTTACATGCATGTCCGGCGGGAGTTCTCGCGACCCCCATTGGCCGCTGACACCATCGTAGATCCAAACCCGGTCGCAACCGAGAGCGCTGATAATTCCCGAGGCGGGATGAAGTTTGCAGTTGTAGGCCGAGACAGGTTTCTCCTCGGCAGGGATCAGCGGAATCGCCTTAAACGTAGCTCCCTTGTCCGCACTTATCCAAAGCGGCCGCCGCTCATCGATAACCCGGACGTAAAGTAGTCCAGCATAGTCCGACCACAACCTCAATCCGAAACGGTCGCGGCGATCGATTGCGAGTCGCAGGTCGAATTCGCTGCAGCTTGTTAGAACGCGAACCGCATCCGGGGTCCACACCAGCGCGGCGCATCCCTTTATCACCTGGTTTCCTCTTGATAGCTCCCTTCAAACACACAATCTGACGGCGGCAGCAGGTCGTAAATCGAATCCACGGCCGATCGCCCCGCCCAGCCTCCAAGGAAAGCTCCCCCAAGTCCTCCCAGTATCCCGCCGACGATCGCTCCCGGAACCGCACCCACTCCGCCGAAAGCGGCTCCCACCGCGGCGCCCACGGCCACTCCCGCCTCGGTGCCCGCCGCCCCTCCGGCGAGGGCGCCTCCAATACGCGCCACTTCCTCCAAAGCCACCTTGGTTCTCTCGCCCTCTGGCGCCAGATAAACTCTTACTCCAGCAAAAGCGATATCGATAAAAAGCGTGATCTTACCGGCGACTCTGAGCCGCCCGCTCCACTTATTTACCGCAAGGTTCGCTTTACTCGCGCCCTTTATGATCTGCGCGTCGATTTCTTCCGGCGAAAGTCCCTGCTTCGCATACTTCGCAACCAGCTGTTCGTAGGTGGGACCGACCTTATTCCCGTACTTCGCCAGATTACGCGATTCAAAAACCTTCTCTAAAATCGGATTGCCATCCGTTCTTATCTTGACCTTCAGAACATTGCGGGCTTCGTTTGCCCACTTGGCCACATCCGTCTGCGGCACTCCTTTGCCGATCATCTCTTGCGCCGTCGCCGTGATACCGGAAGCCGCTTTGTCGTAAATTTGGCGCAGGTAAGCCTCGTGCATGGCGACAACACTGACGTAATCGACCACCGAGCCTGCATTCTTCGCCGTCGGAGATTGCACCGGCGACGTCTTACCCGGTTCTTGGCCTGGTTTTTCACTTTGCTTGCCCGCGGGTGGCTTGGCATCCGGGTCCGCCATGAAATCATTCCACGTCTCGAACACCTTGAACTTCATGTAGGCGTACGGAAAGTTATCCGGGTTATCCCCGCCGAAAGGAATTTCCGTCTCGGTAACTTCGTGCCAAACCGACCAGGGTTTGTCGTTGCCGCCTGCTTTGCCCTTGGCGATGATTTCTTTCGAGAGTTCCAGGGTTGAATGCGGGTAGGTGTAGTACGAGTCGTAAAGTAGATTGTCCTCCCCGTCATAGACCCGCCATCGCCGCTCCCACGAACTCCAGCCCCAATTCGTCTTGATGGCCGTGTGCGCAGACCCGTCGTACCCCTCTTTAACAATGGGCGGGATGATCGCCAAACCGGGTTCATAAGTTCCGAACGTAACCGCGTTAGGAAAACGCGAAATAACCGCGCCGCTGTTTGGAGCCGCACTGATGCGTCGCAGTACGTGATCGGTGCGCCGCTCGGATTTGTCACTGCTAGAGTCAGAAGTTAATTTTCGTCGACTCCTGCTAATTTTGCCTTCCGCTGAAATTCGCTTGGCTTGGATCAGTTGCGCCACGCGGCGGTTGCCAAGTACAGCCTGCAATTGCGCGATAGGATGAGCTTGCACTCGGTTTGATCGCGGAGACCTGGGTTTCGCCCGCCCGAGCGGGACTGGTTTCCTCTTTGCTTCCTGCAATGCGATCAGAATTCGCTGAGTCATAGGCGAGGCTCCACGACAAACCGCGTCAGAGGTTGACAGACCGTGACATTTTACTCCCGAAGGCAAAGCGGGAACAGCAGTCAAATTACAAGCTTGATGACTGCGTGCGTCTGGGCGATTACGGGTAATCTCACCATCGGGGCCCTCCCCCGGATTGTCCCAGTAAAAAAGCCCCGCTCGTGAGAGCGGGGCTTTCGATGTGGCTGGAACGCTGACGACTATACGACTATACGGAACACTTACCGCCTGCCACCGTGTCCGCCGCCACTGTGACCTCCACCGCCGCTGTGTCCACCGCTGGCATGTCCGCCGCCAGAGTGTCCGCCACCGTGCGAACCACTGAAGCCTCCATGCGAAGAGAATCCGCGCGACTCACCGCCGCGGCTGCCACTGAAACCGCGCGGCGCACTCGATCCGCGTCCCGCGAAACCTCGTTCGCCGCCGGTGAATCCCCGGTTGCCGGCGTACGCTCGGTTACCTTCCGCGCCCCGGTTAACGGCAGCTCCGCGATTGCTGGTGAAGCCGCGAGACGCCCCCGTGTAGCCACGAGATCCGCCCGCATATCCGCGACCTGCGGCTGAACCAAACCCGCGCCCGCCGCGATCCGCAAACCCGTGCGCTCCGAATCCGCCACGCCCGGAAGAGAATCCTCGATAATTTCCGTGCACAAAGGCGGCGTGGTTATAAAACGCTCCGCCACGATAGGCCCAAGGATGGCCGCCGAAAAAGACTCCACCGTGGAAGCCCCAGCCGATACCCCATCCACCCCATCCCCAGCCGAAGCCGAAGAACGGCGCGATCGGGAAGCCCAGGCCGAACGAAATGTACGGGCCGCCAAATCCAACTCCCCACCACGGATAGAACCCAGGCCACAAGCCTACGGGATATCCGTACACATAAGCCGGGTTGTAAGTGGGCACATACACCACATCTGGATTAGCCGGCTGGATGTCTACATTCGGCCCCTGCTCGTACACACGCTCCTGTGGTGTACTCCGCAGATTGCCCGCGTCGTAAGCCTTGTGACGCATGTGCTGGATCGCCTGCATCACGTCATCCGGTTGGTTCCGATAGGCTTCGCCCAGCTCAGAGGTCCACGACAAATCTCTGTCCAGGTTCGCCAGCACTGTCGGAAACTCCACCAGCGACTTCACGCTCGGATCCCAATCCTGCCGGTCCACTTCCTCAGCCAAATCGCGTCCCTTCAGCCCCGGGTTCTCCCGCGCCATCCGGTCAGCTTCTACAATCTGCGTTGGATACGCGGAAGCGGCCAGTATCTGCGCCACGAGCGCATCGGGATATAAAGCAATCGGAGCTACCAGCTTATGCAACTGCTCTGGCGGCAACGGGGTGTATTGCGATTGATTCGGCCCCGGAGGAGGCGGAGGCGCCTGCGCCTGCGCTTGGTCTTGGTACGTACCTTGATCCTGCGGCGCTGGAGGCGCGACATCCGGCGGCGCGCTCTGGACCGGCGCATTGTATTGCGGCGCACTATACTGTGGCGCGGGCTGCTCCGGCGGTGGTCCCTGATCCACCTGAGCGCTTACACCTGCTGACGGTTTGTCCATCGACTGGTCCTGCGCCCACAAAAAAGAAGCGCCAGTCCCGAGAGCCATTGCACTTGTCAACACCGCGGTAAGAAGCGTTTTAGATAATTTGGTTTTCATAATTCCCCCAGAATTCCTGTTACTGGATTGAACCCCGGGAATGGTGAAGAGTTCCGTTCGTTTGATTGACTTGCACCGGTTGATTTCGGCCAGGGTGGTGGATTTCGCCCAATAATGCGCTTGCCGCGTGAGGGCAAACTCACCGCTTACTATCAGGTATCCAGCCTGTTCGCCTCCGACGGCAAGGAATGAAATACGAAGCCCATCTTCGCTCCCCAGAGAAACTCTCTTCGGACCCAACGCACTCTGCACCGCATCCATAATCTCCATGAGGGCGCCTTGCGAGGAAAACATACTGCGTTCAGGCGGCAATCAAGTCCCGTGCGGAGAGAATTCCAAGCCGTGGATCCTCGCTGCAACCATTCTTGGTTCGAGCCTGGCATTCATTGACAGCACAGTCGTCAATGTGGCCCTGGCCGCGATTCAGGCCACTTTTCATGCGACCCTGGTGGATGTGCAATGGGTGGTCGAGTCATACGGCCTGTTCCTGGGCGCGTTGATTCTCGTAGGTGGATCCCTCAGCGATCTCTTTGGCCGCCGCATGATTTTCGTCGCAGGGGTGTCGATTTTCGCCATCGCATCCGCCGCTTGCGGCTTTGCTTCGAACATCCATCCGTTGATCGTCGCGAGAAGTGTTCAGGGTTTAGGCGCTGCGCTTCTCGTCCCCGGAAGTCTTGCGATTATCACTACATCTTTCGACGAAAAGAGTCGAGGGCGTGCGATCGGTATTTGGTCGGGCTTTACAGCGATCACCGCCGCGGTCGGGCCTGTTCTTGGCGGTTGGCTGGTTGAGCACGCTTCGTGGCGCTGGGCGTTCTTCATCAATCTTCCCATCGCAGCGTCCGTGATCGTGATTTCATTTTGGCAAATTCCGGAAAACCGCCGCGTGACTGCCGGGCGCGTCGATTGGGTCGGAGCGCTTCTTGCCATTTTAGGTCTCGGCGGATTGGTCTACGGCCTACTCGAGTCGGTGAACCTGGGCTGGACGAATCGCATGGTCCTCGGAAGTTTGATTTTCGGTTGCGGCGCTCTTATCGCATTCATTCTCGTCGAAGCTAGAATTCCGTCCCCCTTGGTGCCGCTCACTCTGTTCCGCTCCCCAACGTTTAGTGGCGCGAACCTGCTCACGCTGCTTTTGTACGCAGCGATCGGAATATTCTTTTTCCTGTTTCCGTTGAACCTGATTCAGGTTCAACAGTATTCGCCCACCGCGGCCGGTAGCGCGATCCTTCCCCTGATTGTGCTGATGTTTCTTCTGTCGCGCTGGGCCGGTCGTCTCGTCGACCGATACGGGGCGAGAGGCCCACTGATCATCGGCCCTCTCATTGCCAGCGCTGGATTCGGTCTGTTCGCAGTCCCGTCCATTGGAAATAGCTATTGGAAAGTGTTCTTCCCAGCGCTTGTGATCCTGGGAACAGGGATGAGCGTCACCGTGGCGCCTCTTTCCACCGTCGTCATGAATTCCGTCAAGCAAGACCGCGTCGGTACAGCTTCCGGAATCAACAATGCAGTCGCGCGGGTAGCAGGAGTGCTCGCAATCGCAGTCCTTGGAATCGTAATGGTGAAGGCCTTCAGTTTTCACCTGGATCGAAGCTTGGCCCGCCTCGACGTGCCCTCCTATATTCTGGCGGAAGTGCGAGCGAACGAGATCAGGCTCGCAGGCTTGCAGTTGCCCGCTGGGCTCGATCCGAACACGAACGCCGCCATCAAAAAGTCTGTGAACGAAGCATTCGTATGGGGATTTCGAATCGTCATGTCGATTTGCGCAATCCTGTCTCTGGCGAGCGCTGTGGTCGCATCGATCATGATTCCTCAGAAACATGAGCGCCACTCGCCCGAGGACTCTTCCTCTTAGGTGCACCCAAGCGAGGGCATCTGCGTTGCGACGAGCGCGAAACGGCCTCCGGGCTTCCAGTCTCTCGCGCGCAGTCCAGCGAGTAGCGAAGCAGCGAGGTAGTGCGACAGGTTGACTCTCTTTATGTACTTCGGCATTTACTCCGGCCGATGGTACGATCCCCTATGAAGAGAATCAGCGCCTTCTTGCGATCTCTCAGTGTGCTTCTGCTCGCCTCGCTGGTCTTCCAGTCCTGCAACGCCGTTAATCCGTTGTGCGGAAGCGCTCGGCCCGCCCCGATCATTGGGTCCCTTTCCGCCACTTCGATTACGCTGGCTGAAGTGCAGCAGGGCTTTGTTCTCAATGTGTATGGCGCTAAGTTTGTTTCGTCCTCCGTGGTGGTCATCAACGGAATCGATCTGAACACTGTAGTGACAAGCAGTACGCAGATGCAGGTCACGATTACTACTGCTTTGATCTCCGCGCCCGGAACTGCCAGTGTGACGGTCAACACTCCCAGCGGGAACTCGGGAGATTTGGGCTGTAGCAGCGGTGGAACCAGCGCCGCGCTCGTCTTGACGATTACCTAGCGGGAAGGCTGCCTCAACCTTTACCGAATTTGGCATATAAATAACTATGACCTTCCTGCGCGTCCTAATGCTCTCCCGCAGCAGCAAGTTTGCCCGGCACCCAGAAGCCAGATGGGCCGTTTGCGCCTTTCGGGCGATTCAAATATCGATAGCTTTGCTAGTGCTGTTGTCGCTGGGACACCCGTCGCGAGCTGTCGCCGCGAATCCTGACCTGGAGACCGTGCTCGCCGGCTCGCGCCAGCGCATTGAGAAATTGGACTACCGCGTGACTGGGCGAATCACGCGGGTGGAAGGCGATGGCAAGCGCGCGAGCTACAAGTTTGCCGGCAAGGCTCACTGGTTTCCCGATGGTCTGCGCGTGCTATGCGAGATCTCGGGGCCCGGCTCAGAAAAGACAAGCGTTCTTCTGCACATGACGGCGAATGGGCGCGTGACCATCGAGACGGTTCTCCCCGGTGAGAAGGCCGCCAGCGTGTTGCCATTCGAACATTGGAACGACCCACTCGTGGGAACAGATTTTTCCTATGAAGACATGGTGGAGAGCCAGTTCTTCTGGAAGCACCAGGAACTTCTAGCCCCGGAGAAATATGGCGCGCGGGATTGCTTCGTGCTGAAGAGCGTCTCCGGCTCGGAAGACCGAAGTCACTACGACTCGATAACATCGTGGATTGACCGCAACATTTTGTTCCCTGTGCATGTGGTGAAGACGCTTCGGGGAACGGGACTGCAGAAGGAATTCATTTACTACGGGCTGAGGCAGGTCGGCGGCGCTTGGTCCGCGTCGCAAGTGGAGGCAAAGCTGCAGGGCAAGCCCGGCTCCTCGATTCTTGCAATCGAATTTGGCTCGGGAAAGGCGAACCTTGGACCCAAGGACTTTGAGATCGGCCCGTCCAGCGCTCAAGAGGAGAAAGCGAAATAAATCGGGACTGCTTAATCAGGCCGTTGCAAGGCCTATGCTGTCATGGAGCGTCCACGGTGCTTGCCGTCTGGAGACGACTTTTCGGACGTCCCCGTAGCTCCATGAAGACCAAAGGGCCACCAATTCCAATCGCCGGCAAGTTTTAAGAGAGCCGGCCCGACCACCATCCGCACAACTGTAGCGTCAATGAACACCGCCACGGCCAGCGTAAAGCCCAGCATTTGGACAACTAGAAAGCTCCCCATGGTGAATGCGGTGAAGACGGCGATCATTATTGCCGCCGCGCTTGTGATCAGCCCAGCCGTCCGCGCCAGGCCCTCAATCACTGCTGACCTCTCAGATAGACCACGCCGCCGTTCTTCAAGGACGCGGGTGACCAGGAAAACCTCATAGTCCATGCTCAATCCAAAGACGATGGCGAACGCGAGAATCGGCACGATCGGGTAGACGGAGCCGGTCGGTCCGTCGAGCCCAAAGAGTTTGCTGCCGTGACCCTCCTGAAAAACGACAACTAACGCACCGAACGCAGCGCCAACCGAGAGCAGATTGAGCAGAACTGCCTTGACTGCCGCAAATAGACAACGCAACCCGATAAGGAGCGCCAGCAAGCTCCCCAATATCACGCCAACGACCACCCTCGGCATGCGCTCTTTTACTACCGAGTCATAGTCTGCTTCGAATGCTGGAACGCCGCCGACGCGCAGCACCGCGCCGGGCACGCCGGTTATAGCCGCGACATCGGAGCGACGCACCTCTCGTACCCATCGTACCTGCTCGTTGGGTGTAAGAGTGGCGGCTGGCAGCAACTCAATCAAGGTAGCCCGGCCATCGTCGCGAAGAAAACTCTTGCGCATTGGCTCTGGCACATCGTCGACAGCACTCGCACTGTCGGACATTCCCGTGAGGGTCGGAAGAGACAAGACCTCTTCCGCTTTAGCATCGCTCTGGAAGCGCCGCGTCAGTCGGCTGACG
>Ga0208691_1000071_pt1 | contig 28289 bp, 21 predicted proteins | sample June2015DPH_20_1_FD_184719 | JGI IMG/M metagenome (GOLD analysis project Ga0208691, IMG submission 184719) | Peatland microbial communities from SPRUCE experiment site at the Marcell Experimental Forest, Minnesota, USA - June2015DPH_20_10... | ecosystem: Environmental > Terrestrial > Soil >... | reverse complement strand
CCGCCCTCTTCGTCGCCGCATGAGCGCCTCATTCACCGTAATCTGGATCAGCCACGTGCTGAAGCGAGCCTCGGCGCGAAATTGCCGCATATTCGCAAACGCCTTCAGCATCGCCTCCTGCGCCGCGTCTTCGGCGTCGTGCTCGTTGCGCAGAATCGCCAGCGCAGCAGCATAAACTCGTTTCTCATAGGGCCGGACCAACTCGTAAAACAATTCGTTCTGGCCCCGCTGGACGCTTAAGATCAGTTCCTGCTCGCGTGTGCCGCCCGCCTGCTCCGAATTGGTCGACACCACGCTTGGTTCGGACATCCTTGCTCACAATTGCAACTCTTCCGCGCGCAAGCTCTCAGGGGCTGAAGCTCACTCAATTCGCCAATTCGGAGACGGTACGGCTGAAGCCATACCCTGATACAAGCCCGCCAGCCACCCTTCTGCTGCAAATCCGCCCTACAAATTCGTATCAGGGCACGCCTTCAGGCGTGCCACGCGTTAATCTACTCCCCAACCTCGCCTTCAGGCGCTGCTTCTTCTCGAGCAAAGTACTCCGGATCCTTCTTCCAGCCCGTCAGCATCGAAACAAAGTTGTTCCAGCCATGCAGAATCACCATCACCAAGTGCCCGAGCACGAAAAACAAAATCGCCCACATCACCGCGAAGTGCCAAATGCGTGCGTAGTGAAAGCCGCCCATCATCCAGCCCAACCACGAGAATTGAATCGGCTTCCAAACCACGAGGCCAGTAAGAACAGAAAGAATGCCCAGCACTATTACCGTGGTATAAGCATGTTTTTGCAGGGGGTTGTAAGCTTCGCGGATGGGCGGCTTCGGGCCAAAGAAAAAATAATGCTTCACCATCGGCCATACGCCGGGGATGTCTCGCGGCATGAACAGGACTTGCCGGTAATTGCCGCTGAAGAGTTGGTAGCCGACGTACAGCAATCCCGTACCGATATAAATCCACATGAAGGTCAGATGCCACTGCAAGCCTCCACCGAGCCAACCGCCTACGGCGAATTGCTTTGGCCAATGCAACAAATCTTTCTGCGGAATTTTTGCGCCGAAGCTGGGAAAAGCGCGGAATATCTGCAGGCCACTCCCCACCATCACAAACAGCGCGACAGTATTGATCCAGTGACAGAGGCGCACAATAAAAGGATGCTCGTAGACGGCGCGCCCCACGACCCCAGGCTCCTCGTCTTTTCCCCTCGGCTGAACAATCTCGATCACCGCACCGCTCATCTATCCTCCGTTACGGGCTGGCGGGACGCCAGCGCTACCTCCGCCGATGCCGGTTAACGCCGAGCTACATTCCGTAAAACCACGAATAGCCCTGATCTTCCCAATAACCAACTCGGTCGAGCACATGCGTGACTTTCAATCCCGTCAAATACTTTGCCTGCTTATATCCAATCTTGGTGGGAATCGTCAGCCGTAACGGCGCGCCATGCTGGCGCGTGAGCGGCTGCTCATACATTTCATAACAAAGCAGAGTCTGCGGATGCAGGGCGGTCGCGATATCGAGCGACTCATAATAATCATCCGCGCAATTTACGGTAATAAATTTCGCTGTGGGATCGGCCCCGATGAGCTGCAGGAAATCCGAGAGCCGTGCTCCCCCGAAACGGCCGATCACATCCCAGCCCTCGACACAGACATGACGGGTGTTCTGCCGATAACGCGGCAGCGCCTGCACCTGCGCCAGCGTGTATTCCCCCGGCCGCTGCACGGCCCCACTTACGGTCAGAGTCCAACTTTCGAAGATCACTCCTGGATCATCGACGTCATAACCGTTGATCGGAAACTTGGAGAATGGAGTCAGTTTATTATTGTCAAACGTAGTCGCCAAATGGCCGGGCCGGAACAGCCGCGCGGAAGCCCAATCGCTGAATCCCAACCCTTTGTTCAACAAACCTTCTTGCAATTGGGGAATTGCGAAGGCCCCCAACGCCAGCACTGGGGTCAGCTTAAGTAACTCACGGCGCGAGACTTGGCGGAATTGCTTCTCATCTAATTTCTTGTCTTTGCTCTTCATAAGATTGACCGGGAAAGGTTCCGGTACCAGCAGCCAATCGGATTCGCCAGACCATAGGAAAGTTACGCGTTGGCCCGATTTGAGCATGATATCGCGCTCAAGCCTAAAGAATCGTTCTTTTGCTGGTTTTTTGGACGTTTTCAGGGCATACTGTTAGCGCTAATCTCCCCCGGGGAGCGGACTCGGTTCAGCGACCTAGAACCACCGCCCCAGCTAGCGGAAGCCCAGGTTCCCGCATGTCGATCCTGAAGACGATTGTGCCGAAGCCCCGTCGTACTTTCGCCACGCAGTTGCGCATCCAGTGGCGCGAAGATCGCCGGCAGCGCGGGCTGATGGTGGGATCTCTCTGTCTGCTCGTGCTGGCTCTCAGCATCGTCCTCTGGCATGACCGCGACTTCTGGATTGGAGATTCATTCGACGCCGAGGTCGATCAGCCTGCGGAAACCACGCCGGTGGCCCCAAAGAAGACCGCGATTGCCGCTCCCGCACCTACAATCAAAGTCGCTCCGGCTGTCGAGTCAAAGCACAAAACTCTTCACGCGCAGCGCCAGGCGCAGGTGCCGAGTCCGGCTTTCGAACCTGCCGCGGAAGATCAATCTCCGGTCACAGTAACCAGCCGCACGGTGCTGCCTCCGTTGGACGTGGAAGTAGTGGCTGGGGACACACATCGCAAAATGCAGCCGGGCAACAATTCTGTGCATGTGGATCTGCGGCCCATCGAACCGCCCTCCGTCGCTGCCGAAGTCGGGGGCGGCGAAGTAGCCGCGAACGTCACAAGCCCCGCGGCTGAGCGAATACAGATATCGTCGGATGCCTCAAGAGTAGTTAGCAGTCCGGTAAGGCCAAGCTATCCGATGCTGGCCCGCCAGATGAAAGTCCAAGGCCGGGTCATTCTGCAGGCCCTCATCGGGAGAGATGGTATCATCCAAAACCTTCGCGTGGTAAGCGGGCCGCCCATCCTGGCATCTGCCGCCGAAGATGCCGTCCGCCAGTGGCACTTCAAGCCTCACCTTCAAGGGAACGAAGCGGTGGAAACCGAAGCTAAAATCACTGTCAACTTTACGATCTCGACTAATTAGCTACTATCCGAAGGGTCATAGGCGCTAGGCCGCAGGAAGGCCGTCATCCTGGCGGCCCAGGACCTGACACCTGACGCCTCCACGACAGGTCCCGAACCCAGGCAATTCCGCCCCAAAATGACGAACGCCCCAATCTCTTGCGAGATCAGGGCGCCCGGGCAGCCCTCCCCCAGAACTGCTCACCTAGAAAATTAAACTCGAGGCAGCGTTCTGCAAATGGCACTCCTGTGCCATGCCAACGGCTCTAACGTGCTAGGCCATTTAGATACGTAAACTCAGGAAGATTGCAGCCTCGCAATGCACCCTTGGCTTTCAAAGTTCCTCCTATCGCTCTTAAGTCGCTGAGCTTTTTTGCCGATGGATACTCGAACACCAGCCTCTGCCGAACCATGCCGCATTTCAAAGATCCGCATATCTACCGCGACATTCTCGATGGCCTGCAGATCGGAGTAAGCGTCCTCGATGTGCAAAAGCGAATTGTCTTCTGGAGCGACGGCGCAGAAAAAATCACCGGATACGCACGCATCGACGTGCTCGGCCATTCCTGCAATGACAATATTCTCCTGCATTGCAACCAGAGCAGCTGTGAGATGTGCATCGAAGAGTGTCCCATGGCCGCAGTTCTGCATAATGCCAAACCTGTGGAAGCCATGGGCTCGATTCACCACAAATCGGGCTATTGGACCCCGGTTCATACCTGGGCCATTCCGCTGCGCGATGAGCATGGATCGATTATTGGCATTATCCAGACCTTCGAAAGTGAATTCGCCGTAAACGGCCCCGATCCCAACGACCGCAGCATGAAAGATCGCGGTTGCCTCGATTTCGTCACTCAACTGCCCAACCAGACCATGATGCAATCACATCTGCGGGAGTCACTGGCCACATTTGCCGAATTGCAGATTCCACTGGGCGTGCTCTGCCTCGAGATCAAAGAATTGGATAAATTCCGTGCCCGCTACGGGCAAGAAGCGGCCATGTCAATTTTGCGCGTGCTGGCTCGCACTTTAAGAAATTCAGTGTGGCCGACGGACTTTGTCGGCCGCTGGGCCGGAGACCGCTTTCTGGTGATCCTCAGCGGCTGTGATGAGCAGGCGCTGAAGGCGGTCTGTGCGCGTATGTTGAAGATAACAGCAAGGGTTACGATTCAGTGGTGGGGGGAGGAGCTGTCGGTGGCGGTTCTAATGGGTTCCACGAACGCAGTGGCCGGCGACAATCTGGAATCCCTCTTACAAAGAGCTCAAGAAGGCCTTAGTCAATCCGGCAATACTCAACCCGAACGCGGGGCTGCGGCCGGTCAAAGCGGCTGATCGCACCCGGTAGCGGCAAGGTACTCATGTTTGCAATTATTGGCATCGTCGTCGTTTTCGGTTCTGTGATTGGCGGCTTCCTCATGGAGCACGGCAATCTGAAGGTGCTTATTCAGCCAGCGGAATTGGTTACGATCGGGGGCGCCGCTGTCGGTACAGTGCTAGTCGCAAATCCACTGCACATTCTCAAGAAGATCGTCGGAGGAATTGGCGGCGTTTTCGGCGGCTCGAAATTCACCAAGCAAGCCTACCTCGAAACTCTCAAGACCCTATATGACCTGCTGAACAAAGCTCGCAAAGACGGCTTGATGGCGCTGGAAGGCGACGTGGAAGAGCCCGACAAAAGTCCAGTTCTTTCCAAAGCTCCGAAGGTGCTGAAAGATCACCATGCCCAGGATTTTGTTTGTGATTCGCTGCGTATGGCAATCACCGGAGTCGATCCATTCGATCTGGATCAAATGTTGGATCTCGATCTTGAAGTTCACCATCATCAAGCCGCGATCCCCACCAGCGCCCTAAACAGCATGGCAGACTCATTGCCAGGGTTGGGAATTGTGGCTGCGGTGCTGGGCATTGTCATCACCATGGGAGCCTTGGGAGGGCCTCCCGAGGAAATTGGAAAGAAAGTCGCTGCGGCGCTAGTAGGAACATTTCTCGGTATTTTGTTGTGCTACGGATTGGTCGGGCCCATTGCCGCCAACATGGTGAAGATTGCCGACGAAGAGCACGCATATCTATATGTTCTGCGGGTTTTGATGGTGTCTTTTCTCAAAGGCACAGCCCCCATCATGGCCGTGGAAGTGGCGCGGCGCGCGATTCCCGCAAACGTTCGGCCTTCTTTTAAGGAACTGGAGGCAGCTTGCCGCGGCGGTGGAGCTGCCGCCGCAGCCTCTGCATAATCGCCATCGGCGCGCTTGTATATGGAAAAAACGACTCGTCCCATCATCATCCTCAAGAAGAAAGGCGGACACGGCGGCCATCACGGCGGCGCATGGAAGGTCGCGTATGCCGATTTTGTGACCGCGATGATGTCGCTGTTCATGGTGATGTGGCTGATGAGCTCGAGCAAGCCGGTGCAAGAAGCGGTGAGCGGCTACTTCCGCGACCCAAGCGGCACTGCTGAGAAGAAAGGTTCAGCAATGGTGGGCGTGGGGGAAAATTTTGTTTTGACCAAAGACAACATGCCCAAGCTGAAGGACCAGCTCGAGCAAAAAATTCGCGAGATGAACGATTTCGATAAGCTGAAAGACCACATCGAGATAACTGTGACCAACGAAGGTCTGCGCATCGAATTGATGGAATCGGCATCGGGAACGTTCTTCGATAGTGGCAGCCCGAAACTAAACGTTGACGGACGAGAGTTACTCCTCACTCTGGCCCAGGAACTGGGGAAGTTGCCGAACAAACTTTCGATCGAGGGCCACACTGACTCCAAGCCCTACGTCAGCAAGAGTGGCTATTCCAACTGGGAACTTTCCACTGACCGCGCCAATGCCGCCCGCCGTCTTATGCAGGACAATGGGGTAGGCGAGAATCAGATTGCCCAGGTGCGCGGCTTTGCCGACCAACACCTGCGCAAGTCCGACCCCTTGGATCCCTCGAACCGGCGAATCTCCCTCATCGTGCAATACATGCCGAAACCTGAGGAGGAAAAACCCTCGTCCGAGGGCGGAGGAGCAAAGAAAGAACCAGAGGCTGCCCCAAGGCCCTCAGCCGGCATGGAAGAAAAGAAGCCAGAGGGAAAACCCGCTGCTTCACCGCCTGGTGCAAAGAAAGAATAAGCGGCACATCGCCGGCTCGCTTGAAATAACTTTACAAACTGATCCGACTCACACGCGTCAACTGCACTGTATAATCGCCCGTTTGATCCTTCCTCAGGAGCCTGTGTTCATGAAGAGTTTCGTTCGTGCCGTGTGCCTTCTGTTTGTCATGACTTCGGTTGTGAACTTGTGGTCCCAGGAAAGAGACAAGGTCGATCTCGAAACCATCGGCCGAATCCGTTACGAGGGCTTTCACAATTCCAAAGTCATGGACTACGCCAGCGGATTAATGGACTCGATCGGCGAACGCCTCACCGGCTCTCCGAACATGAAGCGGGCTAACGAGTGGACGCGCGATCAACTCACCGCCATCGGCCTATCCAACGCGCACCTCGAACCATGGGGGCCTTTCGGCCGCGGCTGGGCGAATCAATACACCAACGTTCGCATGACTACGCCCGATGTCGTCACGCTTCTCGCCTATCCAAAAGCCTGGACTCCCGGAACGAACGGAATCATACAGGGCAAATGCGTTCGCGCCATCATCGACAAGAAAGAAGACTTCGACAAATACAAGGGCAAGCTCGCCGGGATGATCGTCATTCTCGGACCCGAGGCCGATGTAAAGCCTGTCGGCGAGCCTCTCTACAAACGCGACACCGACGAGGATCTCGCCAAACTCGCCGACTACAATCCTTCGACCGAGCACAACTTCACCTTCGCCGATTACCTGAAACGCCTGCAATTCGTCAAAGATCGGAATCAATTCTTCGCGGACGAGAAAGTTCTTGCCGTTGTTGATCACAGCAGCCGCAGTGAAGGAGGTGGTACCGTCTTCGTACAATCCGGCGGATCGTTCAAGCCCGGCGAAACCACCGTGGTTCCGCAGCTCACAATGGCAGTCGAGCACTGGACCCGTATCGCGCGCCTGCTTGCGCAGAAAAAAGACGTCTCGCTCGAACTCAACGTCCAAAATACTTTCTACGACGACGATCCCATGCAGTACGACACCATCGCCGAAATCCCTGGCACCGACAAAAAGGACGAACTCGTCATGCTCGGCGCCCACCTCGATTCCTGGCACGCCGGCACAGGCGCTACCGACAACGGCGCCGGAACGATCGTCATGATGGAAGCCGTTCGCATCCTCAAAGCGCTCGACATTCACCCGCGCCGCACCATCCGCATCGGCCTGTGGAGCGGCGAAGAAGAAGGCCTGCTCGGCTCGCAATCTTATGTCGAGCATCATTTCGGCTTCCGCCCTCCCATGAACGAGCCGCTGTTGAAGGACATGCCGACGCTTCTGCGCCGCCAGGCTGGCGATGTCACCGTCAAGCCCGAGCAGGCCAAGGTCTCGGCCTACTTCAACGTCGACAATGGCACCGGCAAAATTCGCGGAGTGTACCTGCAAGAGAATGAAGCGGTCGCGCCCATCTTTAAAGCATGGATGGAGCCATTCAAAGATCTAGGCATGACCACCCTAACCATGCGCAATACGGGCGGCACCGATCATCTCTCCTTCGACGCCGTCGGCATACCCGGATTCCAGTTCATTCAGGACCCCATCGAGTACGAAACCCGCACTCATCACTCGAATATGGACGTCTACGACCGCCTGCAGCCCGACGATCTCAAACAGGCCGCGGTGATCGTTGCCAGCTTCGTCTACGATGCCGCCATGAGCGACCGAATGCTGCCACGCAAGCCCATCGAAAAGGGACTGCCGCCGGAACCCGAGAAAAAGGAATAAATCGCGGTCGAGGCCGCATGCCAAATCGAACCTCGGCCTGAAAAAGCAAGTCACTAACGTACCCAACTCTCCAACAGCGCCGGTTGTTCCGCCCCATCTCTGCCTTTACGATGGTCTGAACGATATAAGGCTTTCCCCTCTGGTGGGGCGGAAGGCCAGTTGGTTTTCCAATGATGCAGTCCTCTGCTCCGGCACCTCGCAAATCTCGGCCTCCGCAAAATCTTGAGCGCGAAGAATCTCAGCTTTGGCGATGGATTCTGCTCTTCATGGTGTTGCTGGCGACAGGATTCGCCGTTCTAGCATGGGAGCGTCTGCAAGGTCTGCCATACCACTTGGGCCCGATGGCCGTGGGCGTCCTGGCTCTTTCCGTTCTCTTAGCGGTATACGCCTACGGGCGGCGCAGAGAAGTTGTCGAAGTAAAAACCTTGCTTCAGGATTTGCAAGAGCACGTGGGCGCCGCTCCGTCGGAAGAGCAACTCGATCAGCTGAACGAGATGATCGCGCGCTCGCAGCGGAACTTCAAAGAGCTGATCGACTCGATTGACGACTCCGCCTGCGCGGTGTCGCTCGACGGGACTCTGCGCACCGTCAACAAGAGTGTCAGCGAACTCATCGGCCTTCCCTACACTGCAATTGTTGGCCATAAATATTTCGAGTTCATCGAAGAGCCGGCGCGTGCCGCCGTCGAAGCAGGCTTAGCGCGCTTTCTCGATAAGCGTCACTGGACCGGAACCGTGCGTATGCGTCTGAAGAACAACGGTCGCCCGCGTTATTTCGACTGCGTGCTCAACGCAATTGTGAAGAGCGACGAGGTGGTGGGCGTCAGCATTTTGGGCCGTGACGTTACCGGACAGCACGAAAAAGAGCTGCGCTTCACGGAGTTATTCGAGACCTTGCAGGAAGGCGCATATTTCAGCACGCCGGATGGGAGATTGCTCGATGCCAACCCGGCGCTGGTGAGTATTCTCGGCTACGCCTCAAAAGACGAATTACTCGCCCTCGCGCCCAACCAGTTGAACCTTCATGCCGAGCAGCCGCCCGTGCTGGGCCGTGCCCCAGACGATCGCGGAGGCGTTCGGGCCCGCGAGATTATATTGCGAAAGAAAGATGGAACCTCGGCCGTTTTTCTGGAGTCTTCGCGTGCCGTCTGGGATGAGGCAGGCAAACTGATTCGCTATCAGGGAACCCTCGTTGATGTAACCGAACGCCGAAAACTGGAACGCCAGGTGGCGCAGCAGGAGGAGTTTCGCCGCCGTCTGCTCGAGAGCTTTCCCGATCTCATTCTGGTGGTCGATCTGGAGGAGCGCTACACCTTCGTGAGTTCTCGGTCACGCGACGTACTCGGTTGCAATTCCGCAGATCTTTTGGGCGAAAAGATATCCGAAACTCAGGCGCACTCGCCGGAACTGGTCGCGCTCTATACCGACGTTGTGAGCGGAAGCCAGACAGTGGGATCGGTGGAATACAGTGCGCGCCATCGCGATGGCAGCGGACGCACGATGCGTGCCTCAGCCAGTCAATTCTTCAACGCCGACTCGAAATTGGCGGGCGTCATCTTTTGCGTGCGCGATGTAACCACCGAAAAGAAGTTCGAGCAGCAGTTGGTACAGAGTGAGCGCCTGGCCGCCATGGGCGCAATGATTGGCGGCGTAGCCCACGAACTGAACAACCCCCTCACCAGCATCCTGGGAATCAGCGAATTGCTCCAGGACAGTCAAACCACAGACTCGGCGCAAAGGCAGATCGGAATTCTCCAACAGCAAGCCAAACGCGCCGCCGAGATCGTTCGCAACCTGACTTACTTTTCCAGCCCGCCAACCCCGGGCACGACCCGCGTGAATGTGGGAGATGTAGTCGAGCGCACGCTCAACCTGCACTCCTACTCGCTGCGCAAAAACAACATCACGGTGGATTTTGTTCGCGAAAGCGGACTGCCGTTCGTGCAGTGCGATCCGCATCAGTTGATGCAGGTTTTCCTGAACCTGGTTCTGAATGCCGAGCAGGCCATTCGCGAGGCGCGCGACCGTGGCACGCTACGCATCCGCATGGGGAATAACGGCGCATCGGTGTGGGTAAGTTTTCTGGACGACGGCCCCGGCATTCAGCCGGACATCCTGCCGAGCATCTTCGATCCCTTCTACACCACGAAGCGTCCGGGACGCGGAACGGGGCTAGGCCTAAGCATTTGTAAGTCCGTGATGAAAGAGCACAACGGCGCCATTGACGCCGCCAATGCTCCCGGAGGCGGAGCTGTTTTTACCCTCACACTGCCGGCAGCTAATTCGCTGAGTGAGGCCGCATCCCGCTAGCTTCGTTCCACAGCCATCGCGACCGCATTGCCGCCGCCAAGGCAGAGCGCAGCGATCCCCCGCTTCGCGTCGCGGCGAGCCATCTCGTAAATCAGGGTGACCAGCACGCGAGCGCCACTAGCCCCAATCGGATGCCCGATGGCAACCGCACCCCCATTCACGTTGACCTTGTTGAGGTCGAGCCCGAGTTCGCGGAGCACGCCGAGAGCCTGAACAGAAAAAGCTTCGTTGAGCTCAAACAAATCGACATCGTCTTTCGCCCAGCCGGTTTTCTCGTAAATTTTCTTCACAGCCTCGATCGGCGCCAGCATTACCCACTTGGGTTCCACGCCGCTGGTCGCCTGCGCTACGATTCGCACCATCGGCTGCACGCCAAGTTCTCTCGCTCGGGCTGCGCTCGTCACGACCACAGCCGCAGCTCCATCGTTCACTCCGGGAGCATTGCCAGCGGTCACAGTGCCGTCCTTCTTGAAAGCAGGTTTCAATAAGCGAAGGCTCTCGAAGGTCGTATCTTCGCGCGGAGACTCATCGCGATCGAAGATAACGGGAGCCGCACCTTTCTTTTTCGCCGGAATCTCAACTGGCACAATCTGCGATTTGAAGCGGCACTCTTTCCATGCGGCCACCGCCTTGCGGTGAGAGTTCACCGCAAATTCATCCTGCTCCTCGCGCGTGATTCCGTATTTCTCCGCGACATTCTCGCCAGTAATGCCCATGTGATAGTCGTTGTAAATATCCCAGAGTCCATCGTGCACCATCGAATCGACCACTTGCCCATTTCCCAATCGATATCCTTTGCGCGCTTGCGGCAGCAGATACGGAGCGTTGGTCATCGACTCCATCCCACCCGCGACGACAATCGAACTGTTTCCGGTCTGCACCGCTTGCGCCGCAAGCGCGACTGCTTTCAATCCTGAGCCGCAAACTTTGTTGATTGTCATGGCACCTGTCGCTGGAGACAATCCTCCGAAGATGGCAGCTTGCCGCGCGGGATTTTGTCCGAGTCCGGCCGGCAGCACATTGCCCATGATGCATTCGTCCACTTGGTCGGAATTCAACCCCGCTCGCTTCACCGCCTCGCGCACAACCACTGCGCCAAGTTGCGGCGCGCTTAAATCCGAAAGGCTGCCTTGAAATTTTCCTACCGCCGTTCGACAACCGGAAATGATGACAACATCATCGAAAGCCGCCATAAATCAATACTCCCGCGAATATTTCGCACTCACATTATAGATGCAGCATCGTCCGAAACGATGAACTACTGCGACCAATCGCACCCGCCCTCACTCGTCGTCGGTGCAGGCATTCACAACTCGCTAGAGCATCGCAGCATTTGCAATTCTCACGCCGCAATTGTGATCCATCGATGCATTTTGCGCCCGAGATGCTCCGATCTCGCCTTCAACTCGAACTTCGTGTGACTTTGGTACACCATCGCTAGCTACATCACATTCATTTTTTTCTTGACTTCATTTTTCATTAACTCTATACAATCAAATAGTTGCAACAAAACATCGTTGCAGATTTTTCCATGAAGAATGGAAGGGAGAATAGAAACCAATGGCAACCAAGAAAAAGGCAAAGAAGAAAAAAAAGCACTAAGCGGTCAGTATGAAGTCGACCATGGGGACGCACATAGCGTCCCCTAAGTTTTTGGCGCGCGCTTCTCTCGTGCGGGACACAGTCCACGAAATGCGCAATAGGTGCAGTGAAAACCGGGCTTCGCGCCGAAGTTTCCATCGGCAATTCCGTGGGCGACTGTTTGCACCCGCTCCCTCGCCTGCTCCAATTGAAATTCGTCGCGCTTCGAAGCGACTAAAACATTTCCTTCCAGATTGTGAAATACCAACTCGCCAATGCGATATCCCCACTTCTGCTGCGCAGCCATTGCATAGATGGAAAGCTGCAGGCTCTCATCCGCATCCTCCTGCGAGCGCGCTTTACCGGTTTTGTAGTCGACTACCGCGACGCGGCCGTCCGCCGCTTGATCGATGCGATCGATGCGTCCCGCAACCTTGATTCCGGCGATTTCAACGTCGAACCACTCCTCCGTATGCAAAACGTCGATTGCGGTGGAACGCGCAGCACCCAGGAATTCCTCCAACTGTTTCAAGCCCTGCCCCAGATACAAATCGCGCTGATAATCATCCTGAATCCCCGCGCTTGCCAGGCCGTCGCGAAAGAGTTGCAACAACTCCTCATCGGTTTTCGTTCTCCCCAATCGCGCCGAATCAAAATAGGTGCGCAGCACGTTGTGCATGGTCGCGCCGTATTGCATCGCGGCGTGCACCTGTTTCGATAATTTCCACTCGCGCTCGAACTTAAACTGCAATGGACAAAGCTCGTAGGTCTCGACCGCCGTCGCGCTCAAGCGGGAATCGAGCCCCTCGATGGGCGGCAACGCAAGCCAAGCAGGCAAATGAGAGCCGTTAGTCGTCTCCTCCGCAGCCGCGGCGAGTTCGATTAGCTCCGGCTGGGAAGGAAGGGCAGCACGCGACCTGAGCCAGGGGTGCAATCCGGCATTACCAATCAACTCACGCATCAGGCCGGCCGGCGTCTTGTCCCGACCGATTCCCTGCTTTCCATAAATGTGCAGCGAATCTTTGGCGCGGGTCATCGCGACGTAGAACAACCGCCGCTCTTCCTGCTCATGCAGCGTCTTTTCATCGCCCGCTATGGCTGAATCGGGGTCGCGCAAATCCCTCGGAAACTCAACGAGGGTCTCGCGGAAGCTGGTCGGAAACGAGTTGCTGGTGGCGCGAAGAATGAAGACATGCCCGAACTCCAGCCCTTTGACGCCATGCGCAGTCATAAGGCGCACGGCATCCTCATCCTCGTTCGAAGGCAGGGGAATCGTGCCGCATGCCTCGCGGAAGTATTCCAGATACTCAATCCATTCGCCGAGTTCCCCGGTCTTGGTGGTCTTCTTCTGTTCCCAATCGGCCGCAAACTTTAGTGCGGCCCGCAGAACTGCTGAATTGAGGTCGAGGCCAAATTTCCTGCCTATCAATTCCAGCGCAGCGTGCGTTTTCTTCGACTTCACTTCTTCGCGGGCTTGGCTCAACGTCCGCAAAACAGCCGCCCCGCCCGGAACCTCACTTAGAACAGAAGCCAGCGTAATCTTGTCGCGTTCTCTGGAATCTTTCGCGATGGCTCGCAGCTTTGCTCGCAGTTGTTCTGGATCGACATCGAACTGCGGCAGCGCGGCCACGCGGAAAAGGTTCGCATCGGAATTGGAGTCGACAACTGCGTTCACGCACGCAAACAAATCCCGCACCTCCGCGGTGTCGCTTACGTCCATGTTTTCGATGGTGAAAGGAATCTCGTGCTCGGCGAGTTCCTGCACAATTTCGTCGCGATGAACGTGGGAGCGATACAGAATGCCGAAATCCTTCCACTGGCAGTGCAGGCGGCGTTTGCTCTCCTCGATGATATGAACGACATCCGGCGCCTCTGCGTCCTTTCCAGCGAAAGCAATGGCCTCCACAGGAGCAGGCGCAAGACTTATTTCCGATTTGTGAGCATCTTCCTCGCGCGCAGATTGCAACGGAACCCGCCGGTAAGCAAGCGATTTCTCGTCCGTCGCGGCAAATACAGGAGGGTTTTTGTTGATGATTGCGAACGCGCATTGCAGAATTGGGGTAGTTGAACGCCGGTTCTTGCCTAAGACAACCAATTTGGCCAGGGGAAAGTGACGGCGGAATAGCTGAAAAGCAGCGCTCGACGCGCCGCGAAAGCGATAGATTGCCTGGTCAACATCCCCAACAGCGAAGACGTTCGCGTCCGCGCCAGCAAGTGCGCTCAGGATTTTGATCTGCGCAAAATTCGCGTCCTGAAATTCGTCCACCAGGATGTAGCGTGTGCGGTTGCGTTCGTCCTCCGACCATTTCGAGTCAGCTGTGAGCAACGTATAGGCGCGCGTGATCATGTGGCTGAACGTTCCCAGGTTTTCTTCCTGAAGCCAGCGCTCGGTAGTTGCGAACACCCGCGCGATTTCTCGGCAGCGTCCGATCACCTCTTCATCAGCCAGTTGATCTTTCGATTTCGCAACTCGCGGAACAGAAAGCTCGCCGCGCTCGAGGCGGGAAACATAATCCGCATACTTTTCCGGGGAAACCAACTCGTCATGGCAGCGGCTGAGAAAGTTCAGCAAGTCGTTGAGGAACTGACCGACATTCGCGGCGCGGATATAGTGCTGGAGATGAAGCTCGTGAATTCGCTTGCGCAGATAAATCCAAAGATCTTTTTCATCGAGGACGCCAAACTCTTTTCCCGCCCGCTTGAGCAAGCCATTGCAGTAATCATGGAAGGTCGACGAACGGATCTGACTACCAAGCAGATGGGATGCCCGTTCTTGCATCTCCCTCGCAGCGGCCACGGTATACGTAAGGGCAAGGATTTCATCCGGCTGCGCGTAGCCCTTCTCTACTAGATTGGCCATGCGATGAATGAGAACGGACGTTTTTCCTGTGCCGGCGCCAGCGATTACCAGCATGGGACCGTGGGCGTGCTCAATCGCCTCGCGCTGGCGCTCATCCGGAACAAATGGAGGAGATTTTGTTTTAGAAGAAGACATCAGCGGTCAGAATATCACCCGCCGGCAGCATAGGAAGACGTCCACAGGGAGACCAACAATCTAACGCTAGTGAATAGCGGAAGTAACGATAGCCAGAGCCGCGATCGCAGCGGTTTCGGCACGAAGAATCGTCTTGCCGAGCGAGGCCGAGACCCATCCGGCTCGCTGAAAAGATTGCAATTCGTCTTCACTCCAGCCGCCCTCAGGCCCAATAGCCAAGGCAATTCCACCAGACGGTGCATCGGATGGGACGACGTCGCGCAGCGAGACTCGATCCTCCGTTTCGGAAAGAACAATTCGCGCGCTTGCACCGCAATCCAACACTTCGAAAAGTCTGACGGGCGCGCGGATCTCTGGAGGCGCAGTGCGCCGCGACTGTTCCGAGGCTTGGCGAATAATCCGCCGCCAGCGTTCGACTCGCTTCGCGGAAGCCGCCGCCAGATGCGCGTCGGTGCGCTGGGCGATCACAGGCACAATGCGAGATGTGCCAAGCTCCGTGCACTTTTCAATCGCCCACTCCATCCGGTCGAACTTGAAAACGGCCAGAAGGAGAGTGATCTCGGTCGCGCTCGCGACTGAAATCTCTTCGCCGAGTTCGAACTCGACCCGGCCCGCTTCAACCGAAGTAACCCGCCCGCGGCGAATGGTATTGCCGGTCGCAATGTCGAACTCTTGTCCCACACGGGCACGAAGCACGCGGACCAAGTGGTCTGCGTGATCGCCAACCAGCGCGGCAGCATTTTCGGAGACTTCGTCGGCTATCCAGCGGCGGCGTGTCATTTGGGGAGTATCGTAGCGCGTGAAAGGGCTACGCAAGAATCGAGCTCGGGTGGAACAGCGCTTCGGTGCCGGATTGCTCTATCCGAACATATCTTTCATTTTTCCCAACAGTGACCCCATCAGCGGCTGATTATCAACTTTAGAAGTGGTCTCCAGTTCCTGCAGCAGTTCTTTTTGCCGCTTGTTCAGCTTGGTAGGAATTTGCACGCGCACTTCCACATACAAATCGCCTTTGCCATGCCCGTTCAGCACAGGCACGCCTTTGCTGCGAATACGAAACGTTGTAGCGGGCTGGGTGCCATCGGGGATTTTGAGCGCGTGCTCACCTTCGAGCGTCGGTACACGGATTTCAGCACCCATAGCAGCCTGCGCAATGGAGATGGGAACCGCGCAATGCAGATCGTTGCCTTCACGCACAAAAAACGGATGCTCCTTCACGTGCAACACAACGTAAAGATCGCCCGCGGGTCCGCCGAACGGTCCGGCTTCGCCTCCGCCGGAAAATCGAATGCGCGTTCCATCTTCCACGCCTGCGGGAATCTTCGCTTCGACCGAGCGCTGCTGCAGCAACCGCCCTTCGCCTTTGCACTTTGTGCATGGATCGCTAATTACGCTGCCGGTTCCCTGGCAAGTGGAACAGGTGCGTGCGATGCTGAAGAATCCCTGCTGATAGCGCATTTGCCCGCGCCCGTTGCAAGTGCGGCAAGTAGTGGGACCTTTGCCAGGAGCGGCTCCTGAACCGTGGCACGAATCGCAGGTTTCGTGACGCCGCACCATTACGCGAGTCTCGGTGCCGAATACAGCTTCTTCAAATTCAATGGTGATGTCTTCGCGCAAATCGGCGCCGCGCTGTACACGGCTGCGCTTGCGTCCTCCGGCCCCAAACGCGTCCCCGAAGCCAAAAAACTCGCCGAAGATTTCGCCGAGATCCTGAAACGCTGTGCCGTCGAAACCCACGCCCTGCCCCGCCGCGCTGCCCACCCCAGCGTGGCCATAGCGGTCATACAACGAGCGCTTTTCGGAGTCCGCAAGAATTGCGTAAGCTTCGGTGACTTCCTTAAACTTGTCCTCGGCATCCGGGTTGTTTGGATTTCGGTCCGGATGCCACTGCATGGCCAGCTTCCGGTAAGCGCTCTTCAGTTCGACTTCTGTAACGGTCCGGCTTACGCCCAGCACCTCGTAATAATCGCGTTTTGCGTTCGTGGTCAGAATAAAAGCCTTTCCTTCGCTTGAAAATACAAGCAGGTTGGGAAATTATTTTCCGGGGTTCCTTGCCACTTTTACCATCGCAGGCCGCAGCAGGCGGTCCTTCAGCTTGTAGCCGCGCTGCAATTCCTCTATCACCTGATGGTCCGGCACGTCCGTGGTGTCCACCATCTCGATCGCTTCGTGAACATGCGGGTTGAACAGCTCCCCAGTAGCTTTAATCGGCTGCAGCGAAAGTTTCTCCAGCGCGGTTTGCAATTGCTTGTAGATCAGTTCCACCCCACCGCGAAACTCAGCTGGGTCCGCCTTCACCTGCAGCGCACGCTCAAAGCTATCGAGCACAGGAAGCAGTGATTTGATGGCATCCGCTGCGGCGTAGTCGCGGAATTCCTGCTGTTCCTTCGCCGTTCGCTTGCGCACATTGTCGAATTCGGCCTGCATGCGTGCCATGCGGTCAAGCAGAGTATCGCGCTCCGCCTGCAATTTCTGCAGTTCCGAGAGCCCCGCAGAAGGTTCGCCGCCGCTGGATGCGACCGTATTCTCGCCGCGGTCACCCGACTCAGGCAACTCATGCTCCAGATCAAGGCTCACGTTATCTAATTCCGGTCTTCCGTTAGTTTTCCCCATAACTCCTGTCACTACTCCGCATCATTAAGAATCTTGTCAAACAGGCGCGCGATGTAAGAAACCGCTGTCATCGTGTGTTGATAATCCATGCGCGTCGGACCGATTACCGCCAGCGACCCGAACATATCCGTCCCAGAACGCGCCGGAGCGCCAATCAGCACGAAATTCTGCATCGACGGCAGCGTTCCGTCGAGCCCAATCACGACCCGCACCGCCTCTTGTTTCACATCCAGGTAGGCATTGAGCAACTCCGCCACCTTCTCTTTCTCCTCTAACGTCTGCAACATTTCCTGTAGCCGCTGCCGGTTCTCTTCGCCAGCCAGAAGATTAGCCGCCCCATCCACGAAAACCGTCTGTGCTCCGCTCTCCGCGTTGAGTGCGCCTTGCTTGTAAAGCTGCTCGATCGAGCTCATTAAACGGTCATATTCGCTGCGTTCGCGTTCAATTCTGCGTTCCAGTTCGGCCCGCATCGTTTCTATCGTCCAGCCGCGGAAATTCTCGTTGATGTATCGCGCAGCCAGGTCAAGATCAGACTGCGGCAGGTCGAGCCGGAACACGCGATCGCGCACCAGTCCCGAACGCGTCACCAGCACGGCCAGCACTTTCTGATCGCCCAGCCGCGAAAAATACACATGGTCCAGTGCATTTTTCTTCCCGCTCGTTGCGACTGTAACCCCTACGTTTCGGGAGATCAGAGACAGCACATGCGAAGTCCGCTCCATGAACTCCTGCACATCCGTAACGCCGGCCAATGAGTCGGAAATCATGCTCTCATCTTGCGGCGCCAGTTTCGCCGTCCCAGAAATCTGCTCCACGTAATAGCGGTAAGCCTCGGGAGTCGGGATGCGTCCCGACGACGTATGCATCTGCTCCAGATATCCCGCATCGGACAAATCCGCCATCACATTGCGAATGCTCGCCGGGCTCAGCCCCTCGCGGTTCGAGCGCGACAACGTGCGCGAGCCAACCGGCTCACCCGTGGAAATGAAAGTCTCCACGATAGCAGTCAGTACCTCGCGCTCGCGCTTGCCGATATTGGGGTCGGAAGGCATTTCGTCTCAAAGCGAAAGCCTGACAGGCTTCGGCTAAGTAATTTAGATGCAAAAACTTAGCTTAAAGACGCAGGCGGCGCTCGCTGCTTGGATTCTAGGAACGCGCTAACCTCCTGTCAAGAACCAGCAGGCTAACCCAGCCGCATTAGTTCTAAGCCGAAGACCTTGAACGCAGTTACTTTCAAGGGGCTTTCGCGCATGCCTCGCGTTCCTTCACAGCTTTCAGTGCGAAACTATCTCCGGTGAACTCGAAACCACATATTGCCGTCGTGGGAGCCGGTGCCTTCGGAGGCTGGACCGCGCTCCATCTGCTTGAGCGAGGCGCACGCGTCACCTTGCTCGACGCCTGGGGCCCGGGAAATTCGCGCTCTTCGTCAGGCGGTGAAACCCGCATCATGCGCTGCACGTACGGCCCCGACCAGCCTTACACGGCCCTCGCCGCGCGCGCACTCAAGTTGTGGCGCAAGTACGAGAAACGATGGAAACGCCAACTGTTGCATCCGAGCGGCGTCCTCTGGATGGTCAGCAGCGCCGATGACGAATACGAGCGCGGCTCGCTTCCCGTGCTGCGGGAGGAGCGGATCAAGTTTCAGGAACTTTCCACGGCGGCGATGAGGAAGCGCTGGCCGCAAATTAATTTCTCCGACGTCCGCTGGGGAATCTTCGAGCCGGAATGCGGATACCTCGACGCGCGCGTTAGCTGTCAGGTCGTGGTCGACGCATTCATTGATCAAGGTGGGTCTTATCGGCAACTCGCCGTCGTGGCCGGCAATCTCGAGGACGCGCCATTGCGAAGCCTCAACCTTTCCGACGGCTCACAGCTCAAAGCCGATTACTATGTCTTCGCCTGCGGCCCATGGCTGGGCAAACTGTTCCCCGAAACTCTCGGCCAAATCATCGAGCCAACGCAGCAAGACATTTTCTTCTTTGGTCCTCCCGCAGGAGACTCGCGCTTTACCGACGCGCACCTGCCCGTCTGGGGGGATCACGGCAAACGGTTCTTCTACGGCATTCCGGGCAGCGAGCGCCGCGGCTTCAAGGTAGCTGACGATACGCGCGGCCCGGTCTTCGATCCGACGAGCGGCGAGCGGCTCGTTAGTCCAGCAACATTGAGACGTGTGCGCGAATATATGAATTTCCGATTCCCCGCGATGAAGGGCGCTCCGCTCGTCGAATCGCGCGTATGCCAATACGAACAAACCCCCGACAGTCACTTTATCGTGGATCGTCACCCGCACATGAGCAATGTCTGGCTGCTCGGAGGCGGCTCGGGGCACGGATTTAAGCATGGGCCCAGGTTGGGGGAGATGGTGGCCGAAGCAATCCTCAGAGATCGAGAACCGGATGGGGCGTGGAAGCTGAATAGGTTTTCGAAAGAAAGAAAATAAACGCTGGAGCTAATGCCTGCTAAAGCCGCGGCGATGGCCGCTCGAGGACGAGCACGGAGGCGAAGATGCGAGTCGAGATAGCAGATTCTCTTTACGAAAAGTATCAACAATTGGTCAAGAAATTACTTCTCGCCGAGGATGTGCCGACGCATCTACAACAACTCATCGAAAAGGAACTTCGCTCATGGGGAGGGGGCGTGCGAAAAGATCCGCTCACGGGCTGCAAAACATGGGAACAGCTAGTTGAGGATATCCGTCGTGCGACAACTGAGGGCTGGGGGGAGCTCTACCGAAGCGATTTCGCTTGCCTCGACATCGAGGACTTCAGGACATATTTGGAAACCTCAGGCTTTGCGGCCGGAGATAGGGTTCTCCAAGATGTTGGCAAACAGTTGCGGGAGATTTATTCGGATGCAAACGTCTACCGCTTTGGCGGCGATGAGTTTGTGATCGAACTAAGAGGGCGGCCATACTGTGCAGTCCAAACACCAAGCGGAATCAGCCTTAAGCATTCCGTCGTCAGGGTCGTCGCGAAGACAAACCAACGCCGAAATCACTACGTCAATCGGGTCATCATCTTCCATTTCGACAAGGGAATTGTTGAGGCCACACGGGAAGGGACGGAGATCGCCTGTGAGATAGTGACCTCCTAGGGATGCTACTACTTGGCGGTTGGGCAGATTCCACGTCTGACGCTCAGGAGTTGACGAAGTCCGGCGTTAGCGCAGGCGCGCGCATTCATTCGCCAGCAGCAAGGAAATCCCGAACAGTGACGAAACTATCCAACGGGGGTGCAGGTCAGGCCTTAGCCATCACAGTTTGGCTCTTTGCTCTACTGAATCGAAATCACGCCAGCACCCTCGCCAGCTTTAATCTCGGCCACGCGTGCGGCAACCCGGTGTGCAAACTCGTAAATCGACTTGGCATGTGGCGAGTTCTCGCCTTCAAGCACTACCGGCTTGCCGCCATCCCCTGACTTGCGCACCTCGGGATCAAGCGCGATGTTGCCCAAGAACGGCACGTTATAACGCTGCGCCATATTCTCAGCGCCGCCGCGCGAAAAAATATCCACTTCATGGCTGCAATGCGGGCATACGAAATAACTCATGTTCTCGACCACGCCGATCAAATCCACCTTCATCTGCCGGAACATCTCAATGGCTTTGCGCGCATCCTGCAAAGAAACGTCCGAGGGAGTCGACACCACCACCGCTCCCGTGAGCGGAACATTCTGCACCAGCGACAGCGCGATATCGCCCGTCCCCGGCGGCAAGTCGACCACCATGTAATCGAGCTTTCCCCACTCCACCTGCCCCAAAAATTGCTTCACAATCTGGTGCAGCATGGGCCCGCGCCAAATAATCGGCTTATCGCCGGGATTCAGAAATCCCACCGAAATCACTTTCAAGCCGAACGCCTGCAGCGGTTCGATCCGATCCGCCCCAACCATTTTTGGCTGGCCACTCATACCCAGCATCAGCGGCACATTCGGCCCATAGACATCCGCATCGAGCAGGCCGACCTTGTGCCCCATCTTCGCCAGCGCAACCGCGAGATTTACGGCAAGGGTGGTCTTCCCCACACCGCCTTTGCCCGAACCGACGGCAATAATTGCGTCAACTCCAGGCAGCGGCTGCGGACCTTGCGGTTGACCGGCATGAGCGGGCATATGGGCATTCAAGGGATCACACTCCAGAGATGAAATCGAAGCCAAGGAGAACCTCTTAATTATACCGGGCATTCCACCGCACCACGGATCGCGGCTGGAAATCGAACATTTCGTGAATCACGCTTTCCCCAATTTCTGCATCCAACAAGCCGGCAAAACTCACCCTATGACGAAAACTCTCAGAACCAATGCGTTTCTCATTCTTCTGGCCGCAGGCGCCATCGCCCTCTCGGGCGCCCTGTCGGCGTGCAACAACAATCAGCCTTCGAATACAGCTCAAACTCAATCCGCGCCGGCCGAGCAGACTCAACCGGCCGAGCAAAACCAAGACCCCGCAGCCGCCGCCAATTTAGCCCCCGCGAGCGAAACCTCATCATCCCCGGCCGCAAGCGAGCCAGCACCCAGTGGGGCGAGCGGCGATTCCGACTCCGATTACGACAGCGATTATCAGAGTTCCGACTACGGCGAACCGGACATGTACGCCCAGTCCCCCCCGCCGCCGCTGCCTGAATATTCGCAGCCCGATTGCCCCGGAGACGGCTACATCTGGACGCCCGGCTATTGGAGCTATGCGTCGCAAGGCTACTATTGGGTTCCCGGTGCGTGGACGCATCCGCCCGAGGTTGGGGTCTTGTGGACTCCAGGATACTGGGGATATTCGGGCGGCCGTTACCGCTACCACTACGGGTACTGGGGCCGCCACATCGGCTATTACGGCGGAATCAACTATGGATTCGGATACGTAGGAGTCGGTTATCAGGGCGGATATTGGAACGGAAACCGCTTCGATTACAACCGTTCGGTCAACAATGTAACGAACGTCTCCAATGTCCAGGTTTACAACCGCACAGTTACGAGCACGGTAATCGTCAACAACACGACCGTGAATATCACCAATACCCGCGTCAGCTACAACGGTCCCGGTGGGGTGACGCGTGCGCCATTGCCCACGGAAGTCGCCGCAGTGCGCGAGCAGCGAATTCCTCCGATGACGACACAAGTGCAGGCGCGCCAGCAAGCCTCCCAGAACCGCCAACAGTTTGCTTCGGCGAATCACGGGCGTCCGGCGATCATAGCTGCAGCACAGCCGATAGCAGCGAGCAAATCGGTCGCGCCAGCAATTCCTGCCAGAGCGGCAGCCGCACCGCGCCCCGCACCAGCAGCGGCGCAACCGAATCGGCCTGCGCCAGCTCGGGCGGCAGCACCTACTCCGGCAAAGCCTGGGCAACCGGCCGCGCGACCTGCCGAGCCTGCGCCTCGCGCAGCGACTCCTCAGCCAGCATCTAAACCTGCGCCTGCGAGAGCGCCGGCCCCGGCTGCTCATCCTCAGCCTACAAAACCTGCGCCAGCTCCAAGCAAACCCGCACCGGCTCCGAATAAACCCGCACCAAAGTCGGAAGCAAAGCCAAATCCAGCTGCGCCCAAACAACCGCAACACCCAGCAGAAGCAAAACCAAAAACGCCGCCGAAGAAGGATCCGGCAAAGGACAAGGAAAAACCGGAGTGAGTTGAAAGTTGCGAGACACCGGATACGCGGGATACGCGTCGATGGGCATGGCGATAGCCATGCCCGTACCATCAGGCCTTGGCTTTGCGCCGCCGCTCCAGTTCAGAACGACGAATCTCCCGGCGCCGCCCCGCGTCATCGTATCGGCGCTTTTGCTCGTCCGTTTCCGGAATCACCGGCGGAACCTTCAAACGATTGCCCTTGATGTCCACTGCCACAAAAGTTAAGTGAGCCGAAGCTACATGCTGCGAAGTATCGGCGATGTAGTTCTCCACAAACACTTTCACGCCCACTTCCATCGAAGTTTGAAACACCCGGTTCACCGACGAGCGCAGAATCACCAGATCTCCCACCCGCACCGGAACCAGGAAATCAATGTGGTCGACCGAAGCGGTAACAGCGTAACTGCGCGCATGCCGGTGAGCCGCCATCGCTCCGGCCAAGTCGATCCAATGCATCAATCGCCCGCCCAGCAGTGCACCCAGCGGGTTCGCGTCATTGGGTAAAACTAACTCGGCCATCTCCGACTGCGATTCTCTGACCGGCCTAGCCAACAGCATCTCTTCGTCCATGCGTGTAGTCCTCGAATTCAGATCTCGACAGTGGAGCCCCGGACGTCTACGTCCAGGGAAGCAGGAGAGCACGTTCCACTCCACTCCGCGGACGAAGGCGTCCGCCGCTCCACGGCACGTTTGTGCGAATAGAACCACGAACCGCCTATAAACTCCCTAATCTCGCAACCGGCTCCTTGCGCTTTTTTCTCTTGTCCATGTACGCGGCCAGAAAGCATTCCGCCATCCGCTGCACGCGATTATCTCTGTGGCGTGTCTGCCATCTGCCTGAAGCCACATCAAACTCCAGAAATCCATCCTCCACCGGACAATGGCCCCGCTCACAAACATAGCGAATCTGAACTCGTTGGACGATTCCCTTCTCCGCGCCTCCGCCAAGCGTTCTAACCCCAAACCGCACCGAATCAAAGGCGCGCTCCCGTGGGATGCGCCGACAACCCCCGGCGTAGCCCAGATTGCAAAACTCCCGCAACTCCTCGTCCGACGGAGTCTCGCCCTCATGCCCCGGAGCCGTGCACCGCCCGCTCCATCCGCATCCCAGTGGGAGCCGCTGCGCATGCAGCCAGTTCCCGCCCTCCAACTTCTCTATCGGCATAAAAAAAGGACACGCCACGGCGCAAGCTCCGTTAGTGGATTTTATCGAAGCAAGAATAAACGATATACCAAAACGAACCAGGGACTTGTTCCGAGAGGCTTCAACCAACCCGCCCTGCGTGACGTTCATAGTAGGGGCACGATGGGGCAAGCCAATTTAGAAAACGGTCCGTCGATTGCGGGGCAGAGTCCCAAATTCGTTGGCAAGACGATTACTGGGAAGAGTCGAATTCGTTTTTATAGGCCTGCCAGCGCTGGTGAATTCCGGCCATCATCGTTTTGTACTCGGGATCGTGGCGCAGGCTGTCGTAGTTTTTGTCGCGTTCGAACCAGGGATAGTTTACGTCGCCGAGTTCGACGGTGCGCTTGAGCCATTCTAGGGCCAGATGTTTTTCGCCTAACAGGGCGTGGATGCCGCCGATCCAGTATGCGCCGTCGCCGTCGACGATTTGATCGGGGCCGTAGCGCAGGAGCTTGGGATCGATTTTTTGCCGCTGATTACGGGAGGCGAACAGGAATGCGGCCAACATCTGGGCGGTTCCATCGGTCGAGTCTCCCGCCAGTTTTAGGGAGCGTTCGAAAATGGGTTCGGCTTCGTCGGGTTTGCCTTCGTAGTAGAGCACGGCGCCGAAGTAAGCCATGGCCTTGAACTGGTCGGGATGGATGGCTATCAGTTGGCGGATCTCCTGATCCGCTTCTTCCGTTTTGCCCATGTAGAGCAACATGCGGGCGCGCATCCAGTGAGGCTGGATGAGTGTGGGATTCATTTGGATGATGCGGCGGTAAGCCTGCTCAGCGAGTTCGTTGAGGCCGGCGTAGTAATAGGAATATCCGAGCATCTGCCAGGCGTTTTCATTGTTGGGAGCGAGGGAGACCGCTTTTCTGATGGTGCGGATCGCGTCGCCTTCGCGGCCTTCTTCACTGTACGCACTGCCCAGCGCAGTCAGGGCCTCGGGGGACTGCGGATCGATCTTCAAAGCATTTTGCGCAGCTGCCTCGCCTCGCTTCATATTGGCCGCGCCATCCTCAAGGAAGTTTGCCGCTTGCAGTGTGCACATTTCCGCCAGCAGGGCGTAAGCGTCGACGAAGTCTTTGTCGAGGGAGATCGCGTGGGCCAGCAGATTCTTGCCTCTTTCAAGGCTGTCAAGCTGAGAGTGAACGAAATACTCGGTCAGGTAGTAACGGGCCTGCACGTAATCGTTGTAGGCGTCGGGGTTGGTGGTGACGGGCTGCTCGATCGACTTTTGCTCGGTGGGAGAAATTTGAATCTGCAGGCCTTCGACGACTTTGGTGGCAACCTGATCTTCGAAGGTGAGCATGTCGGCGTTGCGCAGGTCGTAGCGCTGCGACCATTTAATGTTTCCGGTGTGGCCGTCAATGAGTTGGACGGTTACGCGGGTCAGCTCCCCGGAGCGCTGGTAGGTGCCTTCCAGCAGGCTTTCGACGTCCAGGGCTTTCGATACTTCCTCCGGCTCTGGAGTTTCCTTGGCGTACTTTAAGACGGACGTGGTCGGCCTGACTGCGAGATTCTGAAGCGAGGTGAGGCGGCTGATGATGGCGTCCGTGATGCCGATGGCCCAGCTGTCGCTGGCGGTTGCGGAAATATCGTGGAACGGAAGAACGGCGATGGTTTCGGGAGACGACTTGGATGCGATTTGGAGAGTCGCCGATGAATGAGTGCGGGAATTGTAGCTGCGATATGCCAGTGCTGCGAAGACGGCGACAAGCAACGCCGCCGCGATGACGAACGCTGTCTTGAGGTGAGGGTATGCTTGCGATTTTGTGGTGGGGGACGCGAAGTGGAGTTGGGAATCGCTATCGCGCTTTATCCGTTTCAGGTCGGCTTTTAAATCTGTAGCGGATTGGTAGCGAATTTCGCGGTCTTTTTCTAGAGACTTCGAGATTACTTCCTCCAGCCTCGCTGGAAGATCGGGATTCAGGCGAATGGGGGCGACGGGGGATTTGTGAAGGATGGAATCGAAGATGGCGCCGGCGGTTTCGCCGCGGAATGGGAGCGTGCCCGTCGCCATTTCGTACAGGACGACTCCGAAAGAAAACAGGTCGGTGCGGGGATCGAGTTCTTTTGCAAGAACCTGCTCGGGCGACATGTAGGCGACGGTGCCGAGGGTGCTGCCGGGGCTGGTGAGATGTTCTTCGTTGACGAGGCTTGCGGTTGCTTCCAGCGCTTTCTCTTCAGGTTTGCCCGGGGAAACCTTGGCTAAGCCGAAGTCGAGGATTTTGGCGTGGCCGCGCTTAGTTACGAAAATGTTGGCAGGCTTTATGTCACGGTGGACGATGCCGTGGGTATGGGCGGCGTCGAGCGCGTCGGCTACTTCGATGCTTATATCCAGGATGCGCTCGGTTTCCATGGGGCGATTGCCGATCAGGTGCTTCAGGGTCACGCCGTCGAGAAACTCCATCACGATGAACGGCTGGCCGTTTGCCTCGTCGATTTCGTGGACGGTGCAGATGTTGGGATGGTTCAAGGCCGAGGCGGCTTTGGCTTCGCGCTGGAAGCGGCTTAGGGCTTGCGGATCTTTGGCTACATTTTCTGGCAGGAACTTCAGCGCGACGAAGCGGTCGAGTTTGATGTCTTCGGCCTTGTAGACGATACCCATACCACCGCCGCCGACTTTTTCGACGATGCGGTAGTGGGAGACGGTTTGGCCGATCATGATTTGGGAACCGGTTTGTGCGACATCATACTAGAGGGGCCGGTATTCGCTGGAATAATCAGTCGTATTGGGAGAAAATAGATGGTTTGGCTTTGCGGCCTGGGTGGAAGAGTGGGCTGCGACCTGGACTTCACGTTTCGGCGAGGCATCTTAGATTCGGCTCTTCGCGCTTAGGTGAAGAGTTCCGTTGCGTCGGCACGATGGATAAGCCCCTTCGGCAAGCTCAGGGCAGGCTCTTCGCTTCGCTCAGGAAGACAAGGCAATTGTGGTAGACGCGGGATCGGAGAGATTGGAGAATTCATGGCTACGATCACAATGGATGTAACTGCAACCGCCGATCATCGGCACCCGGCGCTGACGCAGTGGGTGGAGGAGATGGCACGGATGTGCCGGCCGGATCGCATCCATTGGTGTGATGGATCGGAGGAAGAATATAAAGCGATGGTGCGGCTGTTGGTTCTCACCGGAACGGCGATTCCCCTTGATCCGGCGAAGCGGCCGAACAGTTATCTGGTGCGGTCGGACCCGGCCGACGTGGCGCGAGTGGAGGATCGGACCTTTATATGCTCGCGAACTAAAGAAGATGCCGGCCCTACGAATAACTGGGAAGATCCCGAGACGATGAAACAAAAGCTTCGCGGCTTGTACGATGGCTGCATGGTGGGGCGCACGATGTTTGTGGTGCCCTACAGCATGGGGCCGATTGGGTCGGCGATTTCGCGGATTGGGGTGGAGATTACCGATTCTGTTTACGTCGTGGTGAGCATGCACATGATGTCGCGCGTGGGGAACCATGTGCTGGATGCCTTGGGCGAGGAGGCGGATTTTGTGCGCGGGTTGCATTCGGTGGGCGCGCCGCTTACGCCGAATCAGCCGGATTCTGCCTGGAGTTGTAATAAGGAACACAAATATATTTGCCATTTTCCGGAGACGCGGGAGATTTGGTCGTTTGGGTCGGGTTACGGCGGGAATGCTTTACTGGGAAAGAAATGCCATGCGTTGCGCATCGCTTCGGTGCAGGCGCGGGATGAAGGCTGGATGGCAGAGCACATGCTGATTTTGAAAGTGATTGCTCCGTCCGGTGAAGTGAAGTATATGACTGGGGCGTTTCCTTCGGCTTGCGGCAAGACCAATCTGTCGATGCTGATTCCGACTATTCCCGGTTGGAAGGTGCAAACGATCGGCGATGACATTGCGTGGATGAAGTTTGGCAAGGATGGGCGGTTGTATGCGATCAATCCGGAGCGGGGGTTGTTTGGAGTGGCTCCGGGGACGAGCATCAAGTCGAATGCGAACGCCATGAAAATGGTGGAGCGCAATGCGATCTTCACCAATTGCGCGATGACTTACGACGGCGATATCTGGTGGGAAGGGATGACCGCCGAGAAGCCGGCGCGGTTGATC
>Ga0208691_1000070_pt1 | contig 28356 bp, 20 predicted proteins | sample June2015DPH_20_1_FD_184719 | JGI IMG/M metagenome (GOLD analysis project Ga0208691, IMG submission 184719) | Peatland microbial communities from SPRUCE experiment site at the Marcell Experimental Forest, Minnesota, USA - June2015DPH_20_10... | ecosystem: Environmental > Terrestrial > Soil >... | reverse complement strand
CAACGGGGGAATTGGTGAAGGAGTTTGTCCCTGTGCCGATCACGGGGCCTGATTTGCGGAGTCAGAGATGAGGAAGATTCTCTTTCTCCCGTGCGTCGACATGAGTGTCGACGCGGCACGCAGGAGTGCGTGCGCCACATCCCTTGCTGTGCTTTTCTGCCAACTAGCGGCCGGCGGGGCGCCAATGATTACGGAATTGCAGCCGCGGGGGGCGGAACGCGGGCATCCGTTCACTCTGACTGTCATGGGCCGCGATCTGCCTGCGGACGCGCATATATTTTCTACGCTGCCGGCTTCTTTTACTTTGGTGAAGGCGGATACGCCGGCTATGCCTGGACGCTCCATTGAGTTTTTGGTTGAGCCGAAATCCGACGTTGCACCCGGGATTTATCCCGTCCGCATCGAGTCTCCCAAGGGAATTTCCAACGTGCTGCTGTTTACCGTCGGGACTTTTCCGGAGGTCACGGAAGAAGAATCGCGGCCTTATGCGCGTCCCAATCTGAATGATTCCATCGAGACCGCGGAGCCAATTCAATCTTCTCCAGTTACGGTGAACGGTACGCTGCGCGGGCCGGAGCGCGATATTTTCCGCGTTTACGGGAAAGCCGGCGAGCGGCGCGTGTTCGAGGTGGAAGCGCGGCGATGCGGATCGGCCATCGATCCGGTGTTGCGTATTTTGGATGGCGACGGCAAGCAGCTAGCGATCAGCGACGACGCACCGGGCGCCGGCTTGGATCCGCGGATTGATTTCACGTTCCCGCGCGAGGGTAACTATTATGTCGAGGTCCACGATGCCCGCTTCAGCAAGCAGACGCAGAATTTTTATCGCCTGAAGATGGGTAGCTACGCGTATGCGGACGGCATCTTCCCGTTGGGTGGACGGCGCGGCGAAGCTACTGAGGTGACATTTTTTGGATCGAACCTCAAGACGCCGGTGAAGACTACCGTGGACCTTACTAAGCTCGCGCCTGAGAACCGGCTCACCGCTGTTTCGATGCCGGATTCGCCTGTGCTCCCTATGAATTTCGCCGTTAGCGATCTTCCGGAACTAGTGGGATCCGTTGACGGTCCGCTGCCGGTGCCAAGCGTGATGAATGCGCGATTAATGAAGCCGGGGCAGAGATCGATCGATAAAATCGCGGTCGAACCTGAGGAGACGCTGTTGTTTGAACTGCAGGCGCGCGAGTTGGGAACATCGCTGCTTGAAGGGATCATCACGGTGTACGATGCGAGCGGAAAGAAGCTCGACTCGGCCGGCGACAAGCCGCTTCCCGAAGATGTTTTCGCAGTGCAGGGCAGCAGCCGCACCAGCAGTGACCCGTTTCTGAATATCAAAGTGCCGAAAGACGTCCACGAGATCGCCGTGACCGTGGAAGATCTGGCCGAGCGCGGGGGTCCGCTGTATGGATATCGGCTGATCACGCGGAGGGACGCCGAGGATTTCCGGCTGGCGCTCGCCGAGCCTTATGTGAACATTCCGGCGGGCGGCACTGCCTTGCTCAACGTAGTGGTTGATCGGCGCGGCTACGATGGGCCCATACAAATCACGATTCCGGATTTGCCCAAAGGAATCCAGATTGATGGCGGATTGATCCCGCGAGAGTATGTCGTCAACAACAACCGCACCTACAATCGCGAAGGCATTCTGACGCTGACCGCTGCTCCCGGTGCGGAGTTGTCCGCGCGGCAACTTGTGGTTTGGGGCGAAGGAGAACTTGCGAGTGGGGCGCCTATCCGGCGGCGCGCGCGCAGCCCCGGCATGCTGGTGGGTGTGGCTGGCGCTACGGCGCAGGGCGTGGTGGATCGCCAGCGTCCGGTCTCCGCTCCCTGGCTCAACTTCGATCTTCCGGCTGCGATTTCCGAGCCTCCGCCGGCCACGCTCGAAGTGAAACAGACCGGGCTCAAACAAATGGAAGAAGGCGGCCGCTATGAATTCGCCTATACGTGGAATTTGCGGGCTGGCACTCCTCCTAAAGACGTGGATGTGGAAATTGTAGGCGCGCGCGATATCCGAATCACGGATATGAAGCAGTCGGAGAAAGGCGGTACCTTCATTGTTAATACGACCAAGGCTACCGATCCGGCTCGATACGATCTATATATTAATGGCATGCTGAAGACAGACAGCGGCGAGGAACGGATCGTTTCCCGGCCGATTGTATTTGAAGTTACCGGAGGGGGCGCCCCTTGAGAGATCAAACCATGAAATTTTCGATTACGCTGGTGGCTGCTACGTCGCTGTTCGGCGCCGCCGACGCTCCAAAAGTGAATTTCGTTCGCGATGTCGCGCCCGTTCTCAACAAAGCCGGCTGCATGTCCGGGACCTGTCACGGCGCGGCCAAAGGCAAGAACGGGTTTAAGCTCTCTCTGCGCGGTTACGATCCGCAATTCGATTACGAAGCGCTGCTCTACGACTTGGGCGGCCGTAGGTTCAATCGCGCCGATCCGGGCCGCAGTTTGATGCTTACTAAGCCTACCCAGCAGGTTGCGCATGGAGGCGGGCTGCGCTTCGAAATCAATTCGGATTACTACAAGATCATCTATAACTGGATCGCGCAGGGTGTCCCGTACGGCGATCCGGCGAAAGATTCGGTGAAGAGCCTGGACGTGGAGCCGAAAGAAATCTTCATGGATAAACCGGGTGGAACGACGACGGTAAAAATCGTTGCCACGTTCAACGACGGCGGCACGCGCGATGTTACGAGGGAAGCGAATATCGATAGCAACATTCCCGATGTAGCGGCAGTGGGCGATAAGGCTGATATTAAAGGCGCGCGCATTGGAGAGGCGACACTGCTGGTGCGCTATCAGGGTAAATTCACTTCTGTTCCGGTGACGATTCTCAATCCAACGCCCGGCTTTACGTGGAAGCAGCTTCCGCAGAACAATTACATCGATCAGTTGATTGACGCGAAACTGCAGCGTTTGAAGATTCAGCCCTCCGGATTGGTGGACGATGCCGGATTTCTGCGGCGCGTGTCGCTGGATCTCACCGGCCAGTTGCCGGGCCCCAATGAGATTCGCGCTTTTGTAGCCGACACAACGCCGGCTAAAGTGAAACGCGAGCGTCTGATCGATAAGCTCATCGGGAGTCCCGCGTTCGTCGATCATTGGACGCTGAAGTGGGGCGATCTGCTGCAGGCCAATCGCAAGTATCTCGGCGAGAAGGGCGTGTACGAATTCGACGAGTGGATTCGTGAATCGTTCGCCTCGAACAAGCCGTACGACAAAATGGTGCGCGAGATTCTTTCATCGAGCGGCAGCTCCAATCAGAATCCGGCTGCGAATTTCTTCCGGGTGACGCGCGATCCCAAGCCCACTATGGAAAAGACCACGCAAGTTTTCCTGGGCGTCCGCATGGTGTGCGCGCAGTGCCACGATCATCCGTTCGAGCGCTGGACGCAGAATCAGTATTACGAGATGTCGGCATTTTACTCGGCGCTCGGAATCCGGCCTGGCTATGAAGTTGGTGAAGAGATCATTTACAACCAGCGCGCCGATTTCGACATGAAGCATCCCAAGGATGGGCGCGTGATGAATCCGGCGTTCATCGTGCCCGCGTCTTACGGAAGTTCGGGGCCCGTTCCGACGGATTCTCATCGGCGCATGGCCCTGGCGGAATGGGTGACATCGAAGGACAATCCCTTCTTTGCGAAATCGACCGTCAATCGGGTGTGGAGTTACTTTTTCGGCCGCGGAATCATCGAGCCAGTGGATGACATTCGCGCCTCGAATCCACCCAGTAATCCTGCTTTGTTGGACGCACTCACCAAGGACTTCTTGGATCACAACTTCGATCTTCGGCAGCTCATGCGGACTATCGCCAATTCGCGAACTTATCAGGCCAACATGACGGCGAATGAATGGAACGCTGGGGATGGCGATAATTTTTCGCATGCGGTTCCACGCCGTCTGGCCGCGGAAGAATTGCTGGACGCGCTTACGCTGGCTACGGGTGTGCGGCCCAACCTTCCGGAAGTCCCGCCGGATACGCGCGCTGAGCAGTTGCCCGACCCGCATGTCGGCAAGGATGGTTTTCTGGATTTGTTCGGACGTCCGTCGCGCGAATCTTCGTGCGAGTGCGAGCGGCGCAGCGATATCAGCCTTCCGCAAGCTCTGAACCTGGTGAATGGCCAAACCATTTCCGATGCCGTAGCGGGCGGCAATGGACGCGTTGCGAAGGCTATCCTGAGCGGCAAATCGGACCGCGATTTGATTGACGAATTGTATCTGGCAACATTCAGCCGGCCGCCGACACTGGCCGAAGCAGAGCTTGGAATGAAATATCTCAGCTCCGGATCGCGCGGCCGGGCTGCGCTGGCGCAGGACCTGCTGTGGGCGCTGGTGAACAGCAAGCCGTTCTTGTACAACTACTGAGGAGGATTCCATGCTTGTCATTCCTGGACACCGCTGCTACACCTGCGAAGGACCCACGCGGCGGGAGTTGCTGCGCGCAGGGTCTATCGGCCTCTTCGGTTTGAATCTGGCGCAGTTTCTTTCCTGGCAGGGCGCTGCGAAGGGAGCAAGCAAATTGGAGGGCTCGCGCGGTTTCGGCAGCGCGAAATCGGTGATCATGGTCTTCCTGCAGGGCGGACCGAGTCACATTGACATCTGGGATCCCAAGCCCGAGGCGCCCCTCAACATTCGCGGCGAGTTCAAACCCATCAAGACCAAAATTCCTGGCACGAATATCAGCGAAACCATGCCGATGATGGCGGACGCTATCAGCAAAGCGACACTGATTCGTTCCATGAGCTACACGCCCAACGGGCTTTTCAATCACACTGCGGCAATTTATCAAATGTTGACCGGCTATCCGCCGGATCGCGTTTCGCCGTCCGGGCAGCTGGAGCCTCCCAGTCCCGCGGATTTTCCGACCGCAGGCAGCCACGTTTCGAAATTGAAGCCACCGACCGAAGCTGTGCTGCCATTTGTGGAGCTGCCGCGCCCACTGCAGGAATCCGGCGTGATCGGAAAAGGCGGGGCTGCTGGATTTCTCGGCAAGGCCTACGATCCATACCGGATGTATCAGGATCCGGCCAAGCCGCTTCAGATCGATGATCTTTCGTTGCGCAAAGACATTGGCGCCGATCGCCTGAAAGATCGTTTCGAGCTGCTCAAGGGCATCAATGGTTCGATGCCGGATCTAGAGAAAGCGCTCCATTCGCAGGCGATTGATGAATATTATGGGAAGGCGTTCGATCTGGTGCTGTCAGGGAAGGCGCGCGACGCGTTTGACTTGTCCAAGGAATCCGACAAGATGCGCGAGCGCTATGGGATGACTACGTTCGGTCAAGGGATGCTGCTCTCGCGCCGGTTGATCGAAGCCGGCACGCGCTTCGTCCAGATGAATTGGCCTGCGGTGGCGAATGGCAATCCCGAAATCGATGCCTGGGACACGCATGCGGCGAATTTCGGACCGCTCAAGAATCTGCATTGTCCGAAGCTGGATCGCGGACTTTCGGCGCTGCTCGAGGATATGGACGATCGCGGATTGTTGAAGGAGACGCTGGTAGTCGCGGTGGGCGAATTTGGACGCTCGCCTCGCGTGGGCGTGAGCACGTCCGGGAATTCCAATGCGCCGGATGGACGCGATCATTGGCCATACTGCTATAGCGCCGTGGTAGCGGGTTGCGGAATCGCTCGGGGCGCACAGTACGGCGAATCGGACCAGACGGCGTCATCGCCCAAGGACAAGCCGGTGCATCCGAATGATCTGCTGGCGACAACTTATTACGCGCTGGGGATTGATCCGGACATGCAGGTTTTGAATCACCTGAATCAGCCGCGCGAGTTGGTTAAAGGCAAGGTGGTTACGGAGCTTTGGGCATAGAGGGGCGCCGACGGGTCCCTGAGAGAATCGGCAGCCACGTTGTAGGACAGCCCCGGGCTGAATGGTGCTAGCACCGGCGGAGTTGGGCATAAAAAAGGAGCCCAAGCCGCCAATTGGCCGTGATCCGATGTCTGCCTGATGTGACCTCCGCCTGATCGCTGAAAGTTCCTAACTGATCGAAGAGCCTGTGGCGCAGCGACAATCCGTGATATGATCAGCGCCTAGCTGATCAAGGGGAATGCCGTCAGTGTAGATCGGCGGTACAAGAGTGTGTCCCCCCAGAGATGCGCAAGCCCGGCATCAAAGCCCTGGATATCAGACAGCCACCTACATAAAACTCTAACGAGCTTGGACTGAAAGGAAAAAGGAGAAACGAATGCGAAACATTTCGACGAAGCTCATTCTTGGTATGGCGATCGCAGCCATAGGAGCATTTGCAGCTGACAATTCCCTCGGGACGTGGAAACTGAACATGGAGAAATCGAAATTCAGTCCCGCGGCTCCTGTCAAGAGCCTCACTACCACAAGGGAAGCATCTGATGGCGGGGTGAAAATAACTAGTAGCGGAGAACGGGCTGACGGAAGCCCGGTCAACGCCAGTTACACCGCAAAGTACGATGGAAAGGAATATCCCGTGACCGGGTCCCAATATGACACCATCGCCATCAAGCAGGTAAACGCGAACACATTCACTTTCACGCAGAAGAAGAATGGTGGAAAGTACAACGTCTCAGGCCGCAGCGTAGTCTCGAAAGACGGAAAGACGACCACCAGCACACTCAAGGGTACTAATGCTGAAGGGAAGGCGTACCACGCCACGATGGTGTACGAAAAGCAGTAAATGATTGACCCGGCGACCGCGCCGGAAGCGATTCGTCGGAAGGGTCCAGCAGGGCCGGCCTACGTGGGGTGCCCCCGTTGACCCACGAGCACGTCCTGCGCTATCTGGCACGCTACTGACGACAAGTCTGGGTTCACTCTGCTCGCCAGGAACCCTGGTAAAATCCCACCGGGCTACGAGCGAGCATTCCAAAAAGCCTCTATGGATTCGACCGGGAGCATGTTTCCGTTGGTGATCTGCCAGCCGGCTGTGCCCAAATAGGTGAGCGAGACCGGTTGCGCGCGGAGCGCAATCGCCAGCAGAACAATTACAGAAAATCGCATGCCGGGTTTTGACATAAAGGGCAGCCCGACTGAGTGCGCGGGTCACTTTGGTGGCGCAGTTTCCTTGAGTGTCGCGTTAGACCGCGCCTGCAATGCCATCCCGACCAAGGTTGCGATTAGGATCGCGGGGTAGAGTTGTCCGATCAGCGCTTCTGCCGTGGTCAGCGATCGCGCAACGCGATGGACCGGATATGCGTCCCCGTAGGACACCGTGGTGAGGGTTTCAAAGCTGAAATAAATCAAACGGCCTGGTTCGCCGGTGGAAACTCCCACGGCGAGCGGGGTCTGGAAATGGATGGCGTCCGGAATCATCTCCAGGAGCAGTTTGTAACCGAACGCCCAAGTCACGCCGATTAGCAGGTAGGCGGCAATGCCGCCCATGACCCGGTGTACGGAAACGGGGCCAGGTAGGAGGAACGTCTGCTTCAGGGTCATGAAGACGAGTATGGCCATGGAAAACACCTTGAGGGCAGTGTCCCAGCCTCTGGGGCTGAACGAGGGGTTGAATTCGACGATCAGGTCCGCCGTGAATTCCAGAATTGTGAGCGCAATGATGAGAGACATCAGCATCCGCTTCTCGACCGTCGCAATTGCGCCGGAGAAGAGCATGAGCGCGAAAATGAGGTCTATTGCAATTCGTCCAGTGCGCGATTCGCCGGCCATCGGAACGAAAATGGTCATAAGCACCAGAAATGCGAGGAAGAAGCTGAGATGTCGATCCTCACGCCAGAAATCGGGCAACTGCCGCTCTATCTCAGCCATTTAATTGTCTCCTCCAGCATGTCATCTGCCTCGCTGACTGCATTCGTCGTGCAGTTTACCAGACCGGCGTGAAGACGCTGGTACCGGGTGCTATTACGCGAGCGGCTACTTCGAGCCACTGAAGCCGCCACGCCCAGAATCGCGAAGCGCGATCTTTCTCACGAGCCAACTCTTCGACGGGATGCCTTCGATCACAAATACTGACGAGCACACCATCTTGGACGAGAGCCATAGAGATGCACAACCGTATTCTGCTCGCGATGCCGCTTGCTATCATCCTGGTGGGCTCGCCCAGGGCGGCGCATATTTGATCCGACTCCGCTGGCAACCTGGGTTGTCGCCGGTCCGCTTGCAATAGGCGTGAGATAGGAAGGGCAGGGTGGATCAGTTCTGGGTCGTTAACGCTGGTCGTCGACAGGCCTCAGTCTGGTTTTCGTGCTAAGGGCGGCTGGAAATCTGCGGTCGTTCGGCTTCTTTAAGACCGTTAAGGGCACGCCCTTCGCCCAGTGGGACATTTGGCTGTATTTGCCGCTGTGCCTGCTGCTGGCACTGCTTGCGGCCGGATTGGCCCGGTTGACCCGCGAGCGGTAAAGTGCGAATGTCAAGCTGCGGCTCGCTCGGTAAGCGCATATCATAGGATCGAGCGCATAGGATCGAGCGATGTTCCGTAGTCTGAGTCTAGGAGCTGTGTTTATGGCGTCCGCGCTCTCACAGGCACATCCACCGCAAATTCTCGAGGTCGCTCGCGAATATCTCAAGCCGGGCGCCGTCCAGGCGGTCCATAAGATCGAAGTGGACGCGGCGCAGATTTGCATCCGGTTGAAGTTCCCCCACCGCTACCTGGTACTCGAGTCGCTCACCGGGCCGAAGGAGTTTTGGTATCTCAACGCGTTCGATTCGCAGGCGGAGATGAATGAGGTTAGCAGGGAGTACGAGGGAAACAAAGCCTTGACATCGGCGTTGGCGGAGAACCTCAAACGGAAAGCGCCTTATCTGGCGGCGGAATCGACGAACGTTTTCTTGAATTACCGCCCGGAGTTGAGCGGGGAAACTGGGTGGGTGATGGGTCACGGGCGCTTCCTAGTCACCAATTGGACGAAAGGGTCGGCCGGCCCGGGTGGCACGGTGTTCGAGGGGCCTGACGGCAATCGACTCGTGATTCGCGCGGTGCGAACGCGGGCTGAGGCGGAATCGATGGCGGCGGCCGCAGGGGCAGGCACCCATGTTTTTGCGATCCACCCGGAGTTGGGGTGGCCGGACGAGGAGTGGGTCACCTCCGATCCAGAGTTCTGGCGTGTGCGGCTGAGGTAGGCTTTTTATTGCTAACGAGACGTGTTGAAACACTTCTTAGCAGGGGCCGGCAACGTGTGAATCCAACGATGCAAGGGAGGGCCGGGTTGCCGCGCATCAGGTCGGCCTGCCGCGCCGAAGGCCGATCACGAGGAGATTCTGCAATTGCTGGGTAAGCGATCAATGCAAGCCGTCGGCAATCCACAGGCTGGATATGCCGCGTCCAAAGGTGTAGAGACGGTTCTTGCCGTCGGGAGTGATCATCGAAAACCAGATCCCGCGCAATCCCCCGGGTTCGGGATCCTCGCGCCAAAGCGTGCGGCTCCCCGTTTCGATATCGAAGCGGTCCGTGCGCAGGGCGGCTCGGGTGGCCGTGTGAACGAAAACTGCTTTATTATCCGCGGTCCACGACATCACGTTGTCGTCCGCCGAAAGATTTGCAATCGGTTTGGCGGCTCCGCCGGACAGATGCCTGACCCACCACTTGCCGTCCGAATCGAGTGTGTAGTAGTGGTCGTCATCAGGAGCGATATCAAGCCACATAGATCCGGGCGACGGGACGGCCGCGCCCGACAACGGCTTTGGATTTCCTCCGTCCAGGCTTCCGATAAACCAGACCGTCGTGCCGTTCCGCGTGCCTTCGAAGAGAAATCGCTTGGAATCGTGCAGCCACGCGGCGTGCGTTGGAAGCTCCACTCCGTCCGCTCGCAGTGTATATTCTTCACCGGGTCCGGTTGGAACATAAACAGTCTGAGACACGCCGTTGTTCTCGCGCGAAACGGCAATCCATTTGCCGTCCGGGGAAAGGCTGTGCAAGTAGGGCTTCCCGTTTTCGAAGCGCACGGGCAAGTGGTCGCGTGTGAAGCGCACAAAAAACTCGTGACGGCTGGAAGTGAAATCGAACAGGGCTACGGCAGCGCCGTCCTCAGAGAGGGCGAACGAGTAAGCATTCAGCCAGGAAAGGTCGCTGGGCGGAGCGCCGTCGTGATACAGCAACACTCGCCGGAAGGATGTTCGCTCCGTCAAAAGTGCCTTGCCGCTGGGCGAAACGTCGAGCAATGCTACGAAGCCGGGATAACGCGCCAGCAGGCGGTGCGTGCCATTCAAGCCGGCGGCGTAAATGGCCCCCAGCTCATTCGTTTCGAAAGACGTGTACCAGACTTCTCGTCCGTCCGGCCTCCAAAGAACCGGAAATGCCGTGAGTTCCCTTCCGGCAACGCGTCCCAGTCGGGTAACTTTGCCGGACCGGTTCGCCAGATTCAAGAACCACTGATTAACTTTGCCGGTGTCTTGGGCTACAAATGCGACGCTTGAGCCATCCGGCGAAACGCGGCATGAAAAAATCGGTCCCGTGCTTTCGAATAACGCGTGACCGATAGGATATTCGAGACGCTGCTTGTCGCCAACGCGGCGAACAATGGCAAGCTCGGAGCCATCGGGCGCCCACTGCGCGCAGAAGACCCGATCCAGCACCTGGCGCGGCGCGCCGCCCGCCAAAGAAAGACGCAGCAGCGTGCCCCCTAGGTCTCCTGAGGAGGTAAGGATGGCCAGCTCGCCGCGGCTGGATATGGCCTCCACCTGGCCCCCACTCGGGATGCTCAGCTCCCGCGTGCCGCCGGCATTGTCGATCAAGTAGGTGTGTCGCTCACCGTCTGTGGGAGTAAATGTGTACAACGTCTGCTCACCATAGAAATAAGCACTTCCGACATTGCCTTCCGAAGTGACCACGGGGACATAGATCGGCTGGCTGGATACCGGGCGAGCACTGAACCACGTCCTGGCGGCGAAGAGCGCCGCGATCAAAAATAAAAGGCCTCCAGCCACTGACCAGCGGCGGGAGGGGGTGGCGCGAGGTTCGACTACTCCAGGTGGCGGGGGCCAACTGGTGCCCGAGATCGCCTGCATGGCGAAACCAAGATCGGCCACCGATTGAAAACGACGCGCGGGTTCCTTCTCAAGGCAGCGCCGCACAATGCGATCGAGCGCCGGTGCGACTTGTGCTTCGATATCGCGAGGATCGTCCTTCAAAATAGAATGCATCACCTCGACCGGCGATGCTCCGGTAAATGGCCGCTGGCCGGCCAGCATTTCATAGACGATGACGCCTGCGCTGAAAATATCGGAGCGGGTATCCACTATGCGGCCGCGCACCTGTTCGGGTGACATGTAGCCGACGGTGCCTATCATATCGCCCGGATTGGTGACGAGTGGTTCGGTGGGAGAATCTTCCCTCTCGTCTCCCGATGCTGAAACCGCTTGCATTGCCAGGCCGAAGTCCAGAATTTTCACGCGGCCTTCGCGCGTCAGCATCACGTTTTCCGGTTTCAGATCCCGATGCACGATACCGGCGGCGTGCGCGGCCGCGAGACCTTCGGCGATTTGCGTGGCGATCTCGACCACCCGCCGAGCCGGCATGGGACCCTGCGCGATGGCGTGGCGCAGCGACTCTCCATCCACGAGCTCCGATACAATATACGCGATGTCGCCCTCGCGGCCCACATCATAGACCGAAATGATGTTGGGATGATTCAGCGCACTGGCGGCTCGCGCCTCACGTTCGAAGCGTATGGCGCGGCGAGGTTCGCGCGAGACATCTTCAGGCAGGATCTTCAACGCCACATCGCGGCCGAGCCGCGCGTCGCGCGCGCGGAAGACTTCGCCCATGCCGCCGGCGCCGATCTGCGCAAGGATCTGATAGGGGCCCAGTTTGGAGCCGGCCGGGAGCGGCATAGTATGCGACAAGCTTAGCAGTCCGGGGGCTGGCCATCATCAGAGCGCTTGCTCGAATCGGAATGGTTTGCTACACCGCAGTTAAGATCCCCTGGCGGCATCCACCCACAAAATGCAACGTTATAATGGCCGGCCGGGCCCACAAGAAGGCGCGTACGCCAGTATTCAGAAGAACTGCGCACAGCTTGTGCGCAGTTTCTTCCGCCGTTACTTTCTACCAGAGGGATGAAGGGGGATGTAATGAAAAAGGTGGGATGGACCCCATGCGCAGCGGTGATCCCAGCCAGCGTGGTGCTTCGCAATCACCGCAAACCCGTCACGCACCAGGCTCGTTCTGTGACGGATCCTCTACCTCGACCGTTTGTCACATCCTGTGGCGAGTCATCACCCACCGCTCGGGTCATATCCTCCGCGGTAGGCGTCTTTCCGGCTTCAATCCGGCACCGCGCCTCAGCCACGGCTCGCTGATTTCCGCCTAAGGCCTTGTTCAGTAGGTGCTCTGCGATCCTATCGGGCTGCGCTGGCGTCAGTGCGATCGACGAACATCCGTGAAGTTGGGCATCGTCAAAATCTACTCACTTTAGGGGCGTCACATGGATCAGGGCGCCGGAGGTGGAGTCTTCCAGCATCCACAGCGAGCCATCGGGGCCTTCTTCCACATCGCGGATACGCTTGCCTATTTTCCAACGCTCGGCGGTTTTGGCGCCGCCCTGGCCGTCAAAGATGATGCGGACGAGCGCCGTCGACGCCAAGCCGCTGACGAAGCCGCTGCCATTCCATTGCGGGAAGGTTTGGGTGCCACGGTAGAACATCAGATTGCCCGGCGCGATCACCGGCACCCAATAGAGCACCGGCTTCGCCAGGTCGGGCCGCGTGTCGGGATGGGGAATTGGCACACCGTTATAGTTTTTGCCGTAGGAGACGAGCGGCCAGCCATAATTCTTGCCTGGCTCGATCAGGTTCAACTCGTCGCCCCCGAACGGGCCATGCTCCACCTCCCATAATTCGCCGGTGGGCGAAAACGCCAGGCCGTAGGGTGTGCGGACGCCGCTGGCCCAGGTTTCAGCGGGCGTCAGGTTGGGGCCGGGAAAGGTATAGGTGCTTACCACTTTCGCGGTCTTGGCGGCTTCAGTGTCACGGGGCGGATCGATCAGGGGAATGGTGGCAGCGCCGGCTTTGCCGAAGTTGGGATTGCCAGGCGCTGGTTTGCCGTCCAGCGTCAGGCGCAGGATCTTGCCCTCGGGCTGGTCTGGATCCTGGGCGGGGGTGAAGCGCTGGCGGTCGCCGACTGAGAGGAACAAATACTTGCCGTTGGGCGAGAAGGCCACCTGCGCGCCTTCCTGTCCGCCCTTACCTTTGGGCATCTGTCGCCACAGCACTTCGAAGTTTTCGAGCTTAGCCGAGGTTACGGTGACATTGGCGGCGGTGACATTGAGCTTGGCGCGCGCTAGCGCCAGGCCTCCGCCATAATCACCCGGCTCGGCATAGGTGAGATAGATACTATGGTCGCTAGCGTAATGTGGCGAGAGGAAGACGCCGTGCATGCCGTTCTGGCCCTGAAAATAGACTGGGGGCGTATTTTCCACCAGGATCTTTTCTCCCTGCTGGGAAACCAGCCGAACGGGCCCGGGCTTTTCGGTGATCAGCATGCGGCCATCGGGAAGGAAGGCCAGCCTCCAGGGCAGTTTAAAGGTTGCCACCGTAGTCATGGTGAAAGGCAGGCTGGCCTCGGGCTTCTGTTCGCCCACATTGACCTGGGCCCGGGCCGCTACCGACGCCATGGTGAGAAGCACCGCCGCTCTCGCCCATTTCAAGCGGCCGAGCGCCTGAAGCTGGGGACTTAGAACTGGGGCCGGTTCCCGCAGGACCGATCTCACTTCCAGGAACGTGTGCTGTGGTGAGATGGCGCTCCCAAGAACGATTTTCATGCTCTCCTCCAGACAGTATTGTATACACGACAGATGGTACCGAGCATGGCCGAGTTGAGTACGACGCATCGCGACCTGCGGTTTCATCCGTCCACAACGGAACACCCCAGGACTCTCGCGAGCGAACAGATCGCTGCTTTCAATCGCGACGGCTATCTGGCACTGATTCGGATCTTCAGCGAAGTGGAAATCACCGATATCCGCCGTTATTTCGATGACTTGCTCGCTCGGACTCTGGCTCGGGCGGCGAAAGCTATTCCATCACCACCGCGCAACTGCGCTATGGCCGCGTTTACGATCTGTTGACGAATCCTCGCATCGTATCTCTGTTAAGGACTTGCTCGCGAGAACGTGATCGGCTGGGGTTCCCATTTCTTTCGTAAGTTGCCAGGCGACGGAAAGCGGGTCTCCTGGCATCAGGATTCCAGTTATTGGCCGCTTTCGCATTCGAAGACAGTAACCGCGTGGCTTGCCATCGATGATGCCGACGTGGAGAACGCGTGCATGCGATTTATTCCTGGTTCGCACCTTTTAGGGCACCTCAAGTATACGCTTAGCGAAAACGATGAAACCAACGTTTTGAATCAAACGGTGACCGGAGCCGAGGAGTTCGGCCAGCCCATCAATGACGAACTTAAGGCGGGAGAGATTTCGATTCTTAGTGGTCGTCAACGGAAAGGACGAGTCCGGTCACTGGGCGAATCCGCGGCGTCCCGAGAGTGACTGATCGCGAGTCTCGGCTGAAGCCGCGTCAGCACTCACGGCACCACACCGGTAGCAGCTTGCGCTTGTCGAGAATCACCAGCGGGCTCATTTCCCCTGCTACCCAGCACCCGCTTGGGTGCAATCCTCGATGTCACCGGCTGCCCGGCCGCCAACCGGCGGTCCACTGTGGCAGGCGTCAACTTGTCCCGGTGAATGTTCGGAAGATTCGTCTGCTCAACGCCCGGCTTGTGCTTCTCAGGCCGATGAACACGGGCACAATCCGTCGAGAGAAAACGGATCGTGTTGAAGCTTGTCAGCACTTCAATAGACCCGGTGAGCTTGAAGAAACTTCGCACATTTTGGCCGGCTGACCGCATATACAGAAAGAAAGCTAATGGGGTTCGTGGTTCCAGCCGCCGGCAAACGGCGCCAGAGGCGCTAATGTACCTGGCGGAGGACGCCCGGCCGATGGCAAGCCAACCCGTGTCGCCAAGGTTATGGGTTATAGATTCGTGAGCTTGATGGAGGCGTGGAGACAAACATGACTTATCACAGAGGTATTGCGTCGGCGATTCACGCCCGACGGAAGGAGCTTGCTCTACCACTGCCACCGCTACGCGCAGTTGTAGTCACGTTGTTTGCACTCGCCTTGCTTGCTCGATTCGCAGCCGCGCAATCGACGACAGTTACTGTCAACGCGACCCAGGGACCATGGCTTCCGAGCCTCAACCCAAGTTTCAACTACGGCGATGGCACCAATGCCGCGCCAACCGCGGTCGACGCATCAAATGGTATTCCTTTTAACCCAGGCGGAACAGTAACCGTCACGTATGTTAGCGGTCTGGTGAACGTGTACCCCGAGGGCGGGTTCACTGCCACGGATGCAAATGGGTACTCGGGAGATGCAACCAACAACATGGTACTTGCGAACGGGAGCTATCCGAGTTACTTCATCAGCTCCAGTTCCTACCCCGTCTATGCGTCGGAGCTGATCGGGGCATTCGCAAACAACGGAGTGATTGTGGGCAATCCGTTTCCCATCGGCGACGGCCCTAAGAGCTTCACCATACCGTCGGGCGCCAACCAGTTGCTGCTGGGCGTCGACGATAACGACTACAGCGACAACACGGGGTCCTGGCAAATCAAGGTCACGTATGCGCCCGCCACGGGATCCACCACCGGGAACCCGGCGTGTTACCAGTTCTCCGGTTCCGGCGCGACGCTCGAGATCGACATCACGTCATTCGTCAGCAAGCAGGATGGTCCAGTCACTTCCAGCGGTTACACCTCGAGGGATACTTTTCAGGGCAATAACAGCCTCACGCTCGGTGGCAGTACGAAAACGTCTATCAGCACCTCGAATACGCCCGATTGTGTAGGCTGCTTGCTGGGCAGCGCAGTGTTCAGCTACGACAGTAGTACAGACCTCACCGTTTTCACGATGACCGTACCTGCCGATGACACACCAGGGGATGGCAATGGATGGTTCGTCACGTTGGGCGGCGCGGGCAATCTGATTCCGAGCGGTGTGCTGCCTCAGTCTCCGAATTTCCCGCCGATCTCGTCGTGGGCTGTTAACTCGCAGATCACCGTGGGCAACGGCGCGAACATAACCAGTTACCCGGTCACCTCCATTACCAGTTGCTCTCTGGGCGGCAATCCACCCAGCTTCACCGCAAGCGGAGTAGTGAACGGCGCAAGTTTCGCCAAAGGCGGAATTGTTCCGGGCGAGATCGCCACGCTATTTGGTTCCAATCTCACCTCCAGCACGGGTATCAACCTGACTTCAGGATTGCCGCTGGTGACCACGTTCTTGAACGTCTCGGTGATGGTCAACGATAAGGCTGCGCCGCTCTTCGCCGTCGATGACGTCAACGGCCAGGAGCAGATCAATTTTCAAGTTCCCTGGGAGGTAGCCAGTGGTCCGACTGCGAACATCGCCGTGACCAACAACGGAACCGCTAGCGTTACCATCTCCGTGCCGGTTCTCGCGGCACAGCCCGGCATTATCAACTACAACACCGCCGCGGGAGATTTCGGAGTGATTCTGCACTCCAATTTTCAGTTGGCGGATTCGGCACATCCTGCGACGACGGACGAGACGGTGCTGATCTATTGCACCGGCCTGGGTGCGGTGTCCTCGCCCCCGGCTGACGGCGTGGCGGCTAATGGACAATCCACAGTGGCTATCCCTAATGTGACGATCGGCGGCGTTAATGCGAAGGTCAGCTTCAGCGGCCTGGCACCTGAGTTCGTCGGTCTCTATCAGGTTAATGCTGTGGTCCCGCCGGGGCTCGCCAGCGGCAATCAGCCGGTGGTGATCACCGTGGGCGGGTCCTCAAGCAATTCGGCGTTGCTGCCTATTCAGTGAGTCTGCGTGATCGCGTCGACCGACACTCAGGCACACGAAAAAGGGCCCCACCCTTGCCCTGATCCGAGGTGTGCCTGACCTCAGCCCAATCGTTGGGATCGACTTGCCGTTTCTCCCGACCAGAGCGCTGAATGTGACGGCCGCCCGGTCAGGAGAAACCAAGTTTGTCGCGTAACCGACCACCAGGCCACAGAGATTGCTTGCGAATCAGTTCTCGCGTCTGTCTGGCTCTCTCGCTCGAAGCTCCTTCGTTAAGCCCGGTCCGATCCCGTCATAGACTAAATCTATGGTCATCTTTGCCATCGCCAAAGAATTTGCACGAGCATCGTGGAGCGTCAGAACCTTACCATGCGTATGCAAATGCGAATGGAATCCCCGCGCATCTCAATACGGTGGACTTTGTGAACCAGCCGGCCGTGATATCAGCGAGCGTCGAGTTGCGATCCAAAAACCCAGGAAATGTTTCGGTGGTATCCGCATCTAACTCCCAGAGGGAAATTGGATGGAAAAGCCACGAACCATCAAACTCTCGTTCCTCCGGCATGACGGCGGACGCGACGGGACGGAATTGGAAAACTGTACACTCAGCGAAGCGCGTGTCCTGGTCTGCCGTGCCCTCCGGAACGCTGACGGGGTCTACACCGGAGCGGACATCTGCATCGGGAGTGCCTACACCGAAACGATTCCCATAACGGCGGCACAGCTACAGTTGGCGTCTGCCTAGGAAGTACCGTTTACCTACGTTTGTTTTCTTTCCGCTTCGCCCAATACGCTTTCATTCGTTGCGCTTGGGCCTTCCCTGCCGCAGCCGCTTCACCGGCCTGGTTTTCCTCGGACGTTCTCGGCGTTTCGTGCCCGTTCCACCGAGGGCCTCGATGGGCCGGTTCAGTTTGTCGCGTTGCTTCTGCTCCCGGGATCGTCGAACTACGCCGACATTGCCCCAGGTACTCTAAATCGCTCGGTTCTTCGAAGCTGTGTCGGCACAGGAACGGCCCGTTCTTCAAGGTCACGACGGAAAATCAGCACGGGGATTTCTTGGCAGGTTCCCTGTACCATTCCGACGGTATCCGGCGAGGAATCTGTGCAAAGGACCACGGACCCCTGCAAGAGTTCCATAAGCCGGGTGTGCCCCGTTTCGCCGGTGACGACGGTGATTGGTTCAGTTAGACGGTAGGCTAAATCCATAAACGACACTCTCTGCTTCGGCGATATTAGCACGCAAGTAGGAAAAATACGACCTGGCCGTTTGGCCATAGAACAAAAGACGAACGCGGCCGTGGGCATGTTCACCGTCTCGAGAAATAGAATGGGCGGCTCTTTGTCACAATCTCGGCAAGACTGTTGGCCCGCCGCCCGGAAAGGTAATCGCAATCTCGTCCTGCTTGTAACAGACAGAGCCAGCACTGAGTAGCGCTGATAGATTGGCAACCGCTTCACATGAAACTCCAGCGCCAAGGGCGTCGAGAACACGGGCCGCGTGCGGGCGACTCAGTTCCTTCGAGTGGCCTAACCGCGCTTCCGCGCTAACCACATAGCGCCCAGGCCGAAACCAAGGAACCGCAGCGTGAACGGCTCAGGGACGGCGTTCTCCGCGACCAGTTGCTCGGGTGTCATGATCTCGACAGACACGTCGCCGTTTACCGCCACGTCTTCATTGAACTGAAACCCCAGTGGTTCTGCACTCGGATTGACGAAGACATTCTCGACGGTGAACACAACTTGACCGGCTCCCGGTGGATTAAACGGCACCCCCACGAAGTCAACCACGTTGCTGGGGCCGAATGTACCTGTCGTCATGTTCACGCCGTCAGTCAAGATCCATCCGCCAGTGTTGAGTATCGGCACGTTCATAAAGGCGGTGAAATTTTCCTCAGGTATGGCTTGGTGGGGTAGTGTCGGTATCCCGCCGGTACAAGTCAGGGTATAGTCGCCAACTGCCCCTGAGATGCTGGACGGGTTGAAAATAGGGACCGAGGCCGCGCCTTGGTTGCACGTAACTACTTCTGCGCTCATCACGGGGACGAAGGCCAATAGTATCCACGGGGAGTTCAGTTTCATAAGGGCAAACTCCTATCAGCCATTTTGGCTTGCACGCTTGGATTAGTATACAGTACCAGCCTCGCGGCCGATGGAGGTCGCTGCCACCGGCTCATCCCCGATCTGCTGTCCCAGTTCTACCAGCCTGCGACGAACTTTCCTTCTAAGATGCGTACGACGATCATTCCCGTTATTTGAACGGTCCTGTTCGTCGGAGAACCTCTAGCCCGTCACCGGTGTGACGCATCGTAGCTGACATCGTACGCGAACTATATCTCAGCGCCGTTCGTAAAATGAATCTTCCGCACTTTCGGTGCAATGGTGACAGGCTAAAATGGCTCAAAACAATTTGCCTCTAAGCTAATGTTGTAATGGAGACTCCCCCGAGCCATTCGCAAACCATTTGTTCAAGCGGTCGGAGAAGTCCGTGCTTGCGGTTCGGCCGCTTGGCGACGGCGTCGTCCGCTTATTAGATAAATGGCGGCGCGCAGTTCGAGCAATGGATCTCCAGACGGCTCGATTCCGTCAACGCGAGGAATAGGGTCGAAGATGATCCGGCGGTGCTCTTCATCATCTGGAGCTTTCGCTGTGAGCTCAATTGTGCCGAAGTGAACCACCGGCCGGTCGGCTGGCCAGTGAATTGTTGCATCATCCACAATGTCGCCGTCACTTGCGATCTGTACGTGGATCTTGAATCGAATCGAGCCGGCCGCGATGCGCTGTGTTAATTCGTCAAACAGGTAGTTCTCGGACTTGGACTTTGCGCTCGCATCATCGAGATGCTCGATGCCTGCGTCAGGCAAAATGCGATACCGGCCGTGCCGTGCTAAGCCTTGCTGGTTGGTAAATCGGAAGGCGGTCACGCCGAAATAAGCTTCCTTTGCGAAGCTTGTAGGACTTGGCTTTGGTGTTTGTACGAAGGCAAGCGCGGCCGGGTGTGTGGCCAGAAACGACGACGGATCGCCGCTCGCCAAGGCTCGGAGCAAATCGAGGAATTCCTGGCCGGTTCTCGTGGGGAAGCCATCCGTCGAATGGCTCACAATGTCGGTGTGAATGTGATCGGCCAGGTGGAAACGGATCGCGAGCCCGCGAGGATTCGCGTTGGGATCGTTGTCGGGAATCAACGGGAGACCCGTTCCGTCGGACAATCTCAGGGTCACAGGAGTAGATTGGCGCGTGAGGTGCGGTGCGCGAGTAAGTGAGGGAGCCTCGGGTGAGGGAGTGAAGGTCCCACTCAGCATGATACCTTTCGAATGGACCGGGCGGAAGCCGGGGTGGAGGCCGAAGATAACTTCCATTTGAGCAAGTAAATCGTTGGCGAGTTGGATGATCTTATCGTCCGATGGTAGTGGCATGTGCTCCTCCGCGATTACGGTAGCACAAGCGATATCGGGTGGGAGTTGACGACGTGATGGGTAGTATCTGAAAGGTGCGTTGAAGGCACGCAGTCTGCTCGGGCTGGATTTGATGTAACAGGCTGCTCGCTTGGCTCAATGCTAGGCTGTACAAGATGCGGCCAATTAAGTTCAGCAAGAAAGAAATTGGGAGTGCAGTGCTAGCTGCCTGTCTTGCTGTTGCTTCGATTCGGCCACTAGATCCATGGGTCTTTATACCCACGCTAGTGGGTTCTTGGTTCGCGTGTGTTTTTTTGGCGTATCACCATCAAGGAAAACCCGCTCGGCGGAGATTGTTTGTAGGTTGCTGCACACTGGCGTTGGGATTCATTGCGTGGAGAAACTTGGCTAGAGAGAAATCAGTTTTAACGATGGAGGCGCATATGTCTGGAGCATGGAGCACCAATGCGCCCTATAGTGAAATCGATTTGGATATGAAAAATCCACCGGGCGATGCCATTCAGAACTTGGACCTGACGATAAGTAGAGCGTCAAAGAAACGCATAAGAAAAATCTCCCAGATGATCTCTATGGCTGGAAATGATTGCTCATATGAGCCCATCAACAATTTCTCGCATTACCGGGTGCCATTGAAAGGGCCTGACGGCAGCCATCTAACGCTCGATGCTAAGGAGTACGTAGATGAATATTTCAAACTGTACGGCTCCGTGCAATGGAAATTGACATGCCGCAGGGTCAGTGGACACACGATGTTATTTTTTAGGCTTACGGCCGATGGAGATGCTGAGAAAGACTTCATAACGGTATCCGGGACATATGAGACGTTGCCAAGTGAAGGAAGCAAAGTAGTACGAGTGGACAGCAAAGTCGCGGTAGTGCAGTAACTGTGTTTTATTGCTCCGTCTTCCCCACAGGATCAGCGTATCCCGCGTCGGCAGTTCGCTAATTTCCCACACGTGATTCGCGATGCCCGCTTCCATTGCGGGTGTAACGCGCAACGTGCGGTGAATCCGGCGAAGTTGTAGTAGGCGAAGTGCAGACAGTACGCGGCCACAAGTCCTCCCACCTCTTTGAGAATCCATCCGTCAACCGTGTCAATCGGCGCATCTGCAATCTGATCGTGAGGTTCTGGCGCTCAACGATACTGGTGCAGATTCGAGCAGGATCAGGGTTACCGAGAACTGGGACCACCTCCGTGGAAGCGACCTCAGCGGGGCTGTAGCGGCCTTCGCCTTCGGTGGAGGAACGACATACCTTGATGAGCTGCGCGAAGTCTACGCGGTATCTGAGCGTGTCACAGATGGCTTTCACGTAAGGAGCGAAACCATCCGTCGTGATTTGGAAATTCTGGGATGAGGTAGCGTGGCGGAGACCTTCGTGAAAACATCCGTGGTGGCCTTGCTGCGACGGCCAAGGGCGAAATTCAAAATAGTTTGGTGCTGCGTTCGATTGCGACAAAGCATTATGCGTCACCGATGCTTTCACCGTGCGCTTCTTCGGGTGTCTTGTGGCCCTCCTTCTTTTGGACGAATCCCCAAAATTTCGTCGCACTCCACGTCTTTGACCGGCACATTGACGATTAGACGGCCCATGAGCCTTTCGCACTTTTCGCCGGCCAGCGCCAGCAGCTTCATGATCGTGTTTTGATCGACGCCGGTAATCCGCCGGGTTCTTCGGATGCTGGTCCCTTCGATCAGGAGTTGAATCACAAGCTGGGCCTCTTCGTGAGACTGGTACATTTCCCCGAGGCGATTTGATGGGCCTCCGTGTAGGTCTTCTTGCACTGCGGGCAACGGAAACGGTGACTTTTCAGGCACTACCACGTGATGGGTATGGCATGAGTCGAGAAATGGCTACGTGGTAGCCTCGGCACATGGAACAGAGCTTCGAGACGATGTGGCGGATGGCCAAGTTGGCAGGTGGAATCGATACCACTGTCAGGCTCATTGAGACGGTGATAGAGACGGTGCCCACCTTGATGTTCCGAAATTCTGTCGGGAAGGAAATACCGATCCGGGAGCTGGCCGGGCTCGCGCGGTCAGTGCAGGCGGGCACATCCGTACCTCAGGGAGCATCGTTTGATCAGCGCGACATACAATTCCTCGAAAATAAGTTCCTAGCCATCCAGGCGGACATGAATGCGATGCTGGCGCAGTTGGCGAGAGCATCGCGAGCGAACCAACAACTATAGCTATCCCGGATACGCTTGTGATAGCTTCATTATTTCGAGGAGGTAAGTGAATGCTCGCATTGCGGCCGCTGATTTCGGCGCTAATCGTTGTGTCGAGTGCGGCTCCGCTAATCGGCGCGGATGCCGCCGGGAATTTCCGTGCGGCCGTTGCGACAGTGGATATCACTCCCTCCGCCAGCAAGTGGCTTGCCGGCTATCCGGCCCGAAAGTCCACGGGCATCCACGATCATATTTTCCACCGCATCGTTGCACTTGATGACGGCCGCACCCAATTCTTTCTCATCTCTTCGGACCTATGCCTGTTCGCTCCCTCGGTATACGACGAAATGACCGCGCAATTGAAGCGCGAAACAGGAATCGAGCCTATCCAGGTTTGGTGGACGGTCACGCACACGCATTCTGCTCCGGAGGTCGGACCTCACGGGCTCCTGAAGCTGATGATGCCGGAGCGGTACAACCACGAACCCGACCAGGAGTACACCGCACAGGTGGAAAAACTCCTGATCGACGGCATTAAAGAAGCACGGGCGAAACTGGCTCCCGCGCGTTTAGCTATAGGCACGGGTTTTTCGGCGGCCAATATCAATCGGCGCGCACGCGATGTCAATGGCCACATCTCTCTCGGGTTGAACCCTGACGGACCAACGGATCGGCAGATCGGCCTGATCCGCCTGGAACACCCGGACGGCACGCCTATTGCGCTGATCGCAAACTACTCGATGCACGGCACCGCACTTGGCCCGGAGAACACGCTCATCGCAGGCGACGCACCCGGAACGGTTGCGGCTTACGTCGAGCAAAAGATTGGCGCGCCGATGCTATTCATCAATGGCGCTGCCGGCAACTTGGCACCGATCTATACTGTGCAGCCGAGCTTCAACGCATTTCACATCACCGAGTTCGACGTGCTTCTAGGCGATCGGATCCTTGCGGCCAACAATTCCCTCGCTATGGCGACATCGGCGACATCTCAGGTGCGTCTACGGGCAAGCGAGAGCGTGATGGAGACGCCGCGGCGTGCCGGCTTGGGTTGGGACCAGAGTCTTGGCAACTATTTACACGCCGCCAGTGGGGAAGCCGGCACCATCCGCATGCCAATACGATTTCTTTTCATCAATGACGAGGTCGCACTCTGGTCGGCGCCCGTAGAATTATTCTGTGAGATCTCAATAAATGTGCGCGACCACTCTCCCTATCCGCACACCTTCTACTTCGGGTATGCGAATGGCTGGCTAGGTTATCTCCCAACGCGGCAGGCATTCGCCGAGGGTGGATACGAGACCCAGACAAACCCATTTACCGAGCAAGTCGAAAACGATCTCACCAATGTCGTCATCGCATACCTGCAGGGCCATACCCGCTAGCCGCCGGCCCCGATAGCCTACAGCAAGGTTGAGCAACAACCTGCCAGAGCTTGAGCGATGCAGGATCTGGAACTAGGGTGTTACCTTCAGCGTGCCATTGAGCGGCAGATCTTCCGATGATCTTCCCACCATGATCTCGAAGTCGCCTGGGACCACGCGCCAGTGCATGTCAATATCCAGCAGTTGGAGATCTTCGGGGCCCAGCGTGAAAGTTACCGTTTTTGTTTCGCCCGGTTTCAGGTTGACTTGCTCAAATCCGCGTAATTGTTTTATCGGCACGGAAACCGGGGCTGTATTCTCGTGAATATAAAGTTGCACGGTTTCCCTACCCTCGCGCTCGCCGCTGTTCTTCACTTGCATGCTTACTCGAGCTGTGCCGCCAGGGTGGATCTCCGCCGGCTCGACGCGCAGGTTGGTGTACTCATAATTTGTGAAGCTCAGGCCGTAACCGAAGGGATAAAGCGGTGTTGCGGGCATATCCGCGTAGCCGCGCTTTTCATTCTTGATCCAGTAAGCCTTTGACGGTTTGTAGTTGTAATAAGCCGGCAACTGGCCCGAATGGCGAGGAATCGTAATCGCCAGACGGCCGCTCGGACTGTAGTCGCCGAACAGCACATCGGCCACAGCCTGCCCGCCGCGCTCACCCGGCCGCCACGCCTCAAGAATCGCCGGCACATGTTCCGCCGTCCAGCGGGTGGAAAGCGGTCTGCCGTTCACCAGCACGACGACGGTCGGCGTTCCCGTGTCATAGACAGCCTTGACCAAGTCCTCCTGAACGCCCGTGAGATCCAGGCTGGCCACGTCGTGCCCTTCTCCGTCGGTGGGAGGATCTTTCTCCTCGTCAAGGTCATTCTGGCCCTGGTTCTCTCCTACAACGACGATCGCCACGTCCGCACCCTTTGCCGCGCGAACCGCGTCGGGGAATCCGCTTTTGTCGCTCCCTAAAACTCCACAGCCTTTTGCCCAAACTACTCTAGCCCGCGGTCCGGCAGCGGCTTTGATCCCTTCCAAAATGCCGACCACATGCTGAGTAATCCTTTTTGGCGAATAATCGCCCAGCAAGTTCATGAGATTCTCGGCATCAGGTCCGATCACTGCGATCGACTTCAAATCTTTCCGAAGCGGCAGCGTGTTCTTTTCGTTCTTAAGCAAAACGATTCCTTCATGCCCGGCGCGCAACGCCAGTTCCTGATGCGCTTCGGAGTGGACGGTTTCGACAGCGTGCTCCACATCCACGTACGGGTGCTCGAAAAGGCCGAGGCGGAACTTCAGCTCCAGCACCCGCCGTACCGCGCGATCGACTAAGGCAACAGGCACTTTTCCTTCTTCGACGTTTTCAATCAGCGGTCCCATGTAGGCGGGTTCGTAGGTGATGTCCAGGTCGACACCGGCTTTCAAGGCCAGCGCACCCGCCTCCTTCTGAGTTTTCACAATGTGTTCGTAGATCAGCGTTCCGAAACCCCCGCCTTCACTCTCCACCACTCCTTGAAAGCCGAGTTCCTGCCGCAGAACATCGTTCATCCACTTCTCGGATGCGTGCGCCGGCACATCCTCCACTTCCGGATATCCCGCCATCACGCCCAAGCCACCGGCTCTTGTGATCGCCGCGATCCACGGAGGTAGGAAATTCTCGCGCAGCGAGCGCTCCGACAACTCGATGGCGCCGCGCTCCAGGCCGCCGGTGGGCTCGCTTTGCGTGGGGAAATCGGTAAGCACCGCGATGACTTTGTCCGGAGCGGAGATATCGGATCCCTGCGTCGCCCGCACAATGCTTTCGCCAATTTGCGAATAAAGGTATGGATCTTCGGTATAGGCTTCTTCGTTGCGGCCCATGCGCGGGTCGCGATCCACCTCCATTACCAGAGTGGACAGCATGTGAATGCCGACAGCTCTCGCCTCCGCGGCCGCAACGGCATATATCGCCTTCACCAGATCGAGGTCGAATGAACTACCGATCGCGAGGCCCTCCGGAAAAATTGTGGCGCCCGGAAACATCGCACCGTGAGTGCCCTCCTCATCCTCGAGCACAGGTATTTTCAGTCGCGTCTCGGTCAGCGCGATTTTTTGCAACTCGTTAAAGTATTCCGCCTGCTGGCGGGCGTCCTTGTGCAGAATCTCATTGGCTAGCGTGAAGAAACCGCAGCCCGGCCCGATTTCGTGAGTGTAAGTTCCGGCGGCGAATCTCTTGCACGCTTCCAACTTCGATGGGATGTCCTTTCCCAACTCATCCACGTAGACGCAGGGCAAATTCAATTGGCCCACTTTCTCCTTGAGAGTCATACGGCTCATCAGGTCATCGACGCGTGCGTTAATGGGCCGTTTCGGATCGAGGTACAGCGGCACATCGTCCCGGCTCTGCGCGAGAAGCATAACAGAGCCGAATAGTATCAGCAAGGCCCCTGAGGCTAGCAACCTGAATCGACTGTTCTGTTTCATTCCTCACCTCCAATGCGCCGCGTGCCCCTCGCGCGGGATAGCGCCTTCGCGAATCTTATCAGGTTCCATTTGCACCTTCCAATCGAATTGCGACAATGAGCGAATGCGAATCCATTGTTTGCCAAGCGTTGGTTCTCCGGCGATGTGATTGTCGCCGGCGTTCGCTGGTATCTGCGGTTCCGGCTCAGCTATCGAGCTGTGGCGCGATCGCCGCCGAATTGGGAGTGGCAGCGGCGCCGCCCACATTCCGAGGAGCTTGCGCGCCGTTGGGAGCGGTTTGAACTGGCGTTCCTGGGAGACAGTCACGGCACCACCGGCTCCAGCTCAATCCGGCGCCGCGTTTCCGCTACTGCTCGATCTATGCGGCCGGAGACAATGCATTAAAGGGATCGTCGTCCGTAACGCCGTTGGGCAGGTTCTGGATAGCAGCTTGGAAATTAGGCCATGCATTGGAAGCCGCATTTCCAGTGAGATTGGCGTAGAGTTGTGCCAGAGTTCCCGACGTGCCGAGCGACACCATAGCCGGGGCTATTTGTCCTAGGCTATAACCCTGGCTCATCAGCCAGGATAAAAACGCCATACCGCAACCGATGCTGTCAGGGTTTTGGTCAGTGGGATCGGTCTGGTCGACGAAATCCGGCATCCCGTCCTGGGCCCACTGCGGCGCCGTGGCGAAGTCCGACAAAACGTTGTTGCCAACCACTGCCGCACACCAGCGGGACAGGGCTTCGCCGGTGCTGACACCACACAGGTTCCCGCCCATGGAACACTCGCTGAGTTCGGCTTCAAAAAGCGCAGACACACGAGCGGAATTCCCGAACGACGCACAGACCTCGATCGCGTTTCCGGTGGTATAGTTGCAACCCAAATGGTCGGCTCCCCCGGTTCCATCGGTGGCGCCGCCGATGGCGTAGATGATCACACTGACAGGCCCGCCGGTGGTCCCAAAAATCTGGTTGTTAGCCGTTACCACCCGGTCGGCGTCGTTGACCAGATCCTGCGCGTTCTGGAGCCCAGGAGCGCCCAGCGTGGGATCAACGTACACGCTCACGCTTCCACTAGGACTGGTGCCTACAAACTGAGAAGTGCCGGTGTAACTGGGCCAAGCCGGCGCGGTGGGACCGCCGGCAGCGGCCGCAGCCGCAATTTCATGGAAGGAGGTGGCTCGAATAGGATGATGCATCGGAAAACTCCCGTGGAGGAAGTATACCTTAAATACCGAACGGACATGAGGAAGGACGTAGTGGCAAATGTGAGACCCAATATTCCATCCCGCCCGTTGTTCGGATCAGGACATCCCCATCCGTTTTGACCGGCGAATTGCCACGCCAATCGAAGCCTGCTTGAAACATCGAAGCCTGCTTGAAACATCGAAGCCTCTTGAAACTAGGTTGATCCTATTTCAACCGCGGTCGTTTTGACAACCACCGTTCCCACTGACCCGTCGCGGGAGGAGGCTTGATCCCTCTTGAGGTCGGCACCAATCCGAAATGCCGCCCCACCTGACCGCTCGGTAAGTGGCCGGCGAGAATTGCGTCCGAAGGGCGGGCGGTGACAAAAGCCGAGAACCATGCCGGCAGTCCCGGAATGGTTTTGACGGGCAACCTCCGTCCTAATTTATACTGATCGCCTAGGAGGATGGAACGCATGGCGGATTTCTTCGCGATGAGAGGCAGGCAGAGCATCTTTCACGGCATTATCCTGTTCGCGAGTACATTCACCGCAAGGCCTTTGCTCGCCCAGACAGCTCCAATTTCACCCGATCGCCCGTGGCATTCCGCCGCGGAGCGGGAAATCGCAAGCGAGGCAACACGACTGAGCGAATCCCGCCTTGGTATCGAGCCGGATCGAGCGTACTCGCTGGCGGAATTAATCGATCTGGCTGAAGCGCACAACCCCGAAACGCGCGTTGCCTGGGAACGTGCCCGCGCTCAGGTGGCCGCTTTGGGTGTTGCGCGAAGTGAGCTGTATCCGACATTGGCCGCGGCAGCACTTTCGCAAACCAGCCGGTTTGAGATACTGCTTGGACCAATCTTCGTTCGCGAAACCACACAGTCCTTCGAGGGAAACTTGGACCTCCGCTATCTGGTTTTTGATTTTGGGGGGCGGTCAGGTCGAATAGGCGCGGCTGCGGCGGACGCCTTGGCATCTAACTTTGCGTTTAATGACACCCACCGCAGGATCATTTTC
>Ga0208691_1000069_pt1 | contig 28442 bp, 24 predicted proteins | sample June2015DPH_20_1_FD_184719 | JGI IMG/M metagenome (GOLD analysis project Ga0208691, IMG submission 184719) | Peatland microbial communities from SPRUCE experiment site at the Marcell Experimental Forest, Minnesota, USA - June2015DPH_20_10... | ecosystem: Environmental > Terrestrial > Soil >... | reverse complement strand
CAAGTAGTTGTGGCCAACCGCAGCGATCAGTGCCGGTGGGTGTGGCAGCGTGCGCGAGAGGAATACCAGCGCCAAATGCACCAGGAATCCCGCGATGCTGACATTCACCACCAGCCGGTCCAGCCAGGCCCGGCGATCTTCGGCGTAAAGCCGATCGAAAACCGAGGCGACCGAACGACGCAGGGTTTGGCCGGGCATTGTTTTGTCCGGAGCAATCCTAAGGCCAACCTGCTTTAACCGCGGGTGTCCCACGCGTGAGCAAGGGGACCTTCCTACAACTCCGCTGGATTCTCCAAGCTTCGCCACAAATACCAACTCGCCACGGAGCAATACGGGCGCCACGAAACAGCCAGCGCCTCAATCTGCTTGGGATGCGGCAGATCCGCCAAGCCGTAGGCCTTGCGGATGGCGGAGCGAATTCCGAGATCGCCCGTGGGCAGCACATCCGGGCGCTCCAATGCGAACATCAGGAACATGTGCGCCGTCCACACACCGATGCCCTTCACTTCGGTGAGACACTCGATCACGGCTTCGTCCGGCAGTTCTCGCAGAGCTTCAAAATTCACCTTTCCGCGCGCTGTTTTCCGGGCCAGATCGCGAATGTAGGCGGTCTTTTGCTTGGACAATCCGCACTTCCGCATCCGGGACGGAGTGAGCTTGAGAATAGCCGCGGGCGTCAGTTTCCCGCCCGGCACGGCCGCAGCCAGCCGATCGAAAATCACCTTCGCTACCCTTCCGCTCAGTTGTTGGTAGACAATGGATCTTACGAGCGTCTCGAAGCCGGGATCGCGATACTGCATCTTGTACGCGCCCACCCGGCCGATCACCGACGCTAGCACGGGATCGGATTTTTTAAGATGGAGGATGGCTTTTCGCATTGCAACGCGGATTCCAAGCAGTGCATCTACCAATATAATGCTTATGCGAGCGTCCGGATTGATCCTTCTCACCGCGCTGCTGTGCGCGCAAGATGCCCCGCCCACCATCAAGGTGGACGTGGATGTCGTCAACGTTCTTTTCAATGTCCGCGACAAGCATAGCGGCTTGATTGGAAACCTCACCAAAGACGACTTCACCCTCTTTGAGGACGGCAAGCAGCAGGACATCAAGTTTTTCAACCGCGAGACCGATCTGCCCTTGACGATTGGTCTGCTGATCGACGTCAGCGCCAGCCAGATGAACCTGATCGACATCGAAAAAAACGCGGCCGATCAATTCTTCAACAACGTGATTCGGCCGAAGGACCTGGCTTTTCTGATCAGTTTCGGCGCCGACGCCGACCTGCTGCAGGACTACACCAGTTCCGCGAGATTGCTGCGCAAGGGCTTGGAGGGATTGCAAGTGAACTCGGGTGTCGGCGGACTGCAGCCCGGCCCGGTTCCGACCGCCGGCCAACCTCGGGGAACAATTCTCTACGACGCGGTGTTTCTGGCCGCGCACGACCAGCTCAAAGGCCAAGTGGGACGCAAGGTGTTGGTGCTGATCACCGACGGTGAGGATCAGGGCAGCCGCTACAGCATCAAGCAAGCCGTCGAAGCCGCGCAGAAAGCGGACGCGCTGATCTACAGCTTCTTTTACGTGGATCGTCAGTTCTACCGGCGAGGCGGCGGGATCATGTTCGGCGGTGGCAACGCGGGCGCGCTGCGCCAGATGTCGGACGACACAGGTGGCCACGTTTTCCAGATCGACCGCAAGCTGACGCTGCAAAACGCGTTCGACGAGCTGAACGCCGAGATGCGCAGCCAGTACGCCCTCGGCTACACCCCCAGCAATCCAGTCAAGGATGGAACGTTCCGGCGCCTTGAAATCCGCACCGGCAACAAGGAGTGGAAGGTGCAAGCGCGTAAGGGGTACTACGCGATCAAGCCCGAGAGCTAGATTTTTTGGCCGCGGCCTAATTAGCGTCGTGAAAGATAATCCCGAGCGTGTAGCGTTCGCCCGACAGCAGTGGACTGACGCCGTGGCGGAAGTTTGTGCGGTAGTAGCCGCGCGATCCTTTCACGGGGCGATAGCGTGTGGTGATGACCACCGCTTCACCTTGTTCCAATCGAATGGAGTGGCCCACGGACTGGGCGCGCGGTTGTTGCTCCACTAACAGCAATTCGCCGCCCGTGAATTCCCGATCCCGCTGGCTCAGGCACACCACTACCTGGAACGGAAAAAAGATCTCGCCGTATAAATCTTGATGGAGACAGTTGAAGTCGCCGGCTTGGTAGTGCAGCAGCAGGGGCGTGGGACGATTCTGGCCGGCGCTCTTGCATTGCTCCAGGAAGCGGGCGAGTTCGTCCGGATATTCTTGCTCCCGCGATAGAGCTGTCGTCCATTCTCTCGCGGTGGCAACTAGCTGGCCATATAACTCGCGGCGCAGTTTTTCAACGAGAGCTGGCAGAGGGTAACTGAAGTATTGATACTCGCCACAGCCAAAACGGTACCTGGCCATGTCGATCCGGCTGCGGAATAGTTCTGGCTGCTCGTAGAGCGCCCGCAGTCCTTCACACTCGCCCTGATTGAGAACGGTTCCTAGCCGCGCGTACCCACGGGTCCAGAGGCTTTCCATGTTCGAAGTATCGCGCGCTGGCCGGCCTCAACTCTATCCGGTTCTTGCGCACGAATTACTTCGCGCTGAAGTAGTTTTCGCGCGCCTTCAAATACATTTCGACGGCCGACTCGAGCGGCGGCATCGGTTCAACCCCGCTCGCTTCGAGCTTGGCGTTCGATAGCGCGGAGTATTTCGGACGACGCGCCGCAGTCCGGTATTCCCGCTCGTTGGTGCGCCGCAACTCGGGCTGCAGGCCCGCTATGCGAAAAATCATCGAGGCGAAGTCGAACCAGGAAATGGCTGTTCCGCCGCCAATGTGAAACAAGCCATGCTGTTTGCCGTCGATGAGATCGGCGGTGCGCGCGGCCAGCAACGGAGCGTAAGTGGGAGATGCGACGTGATCCTCCACGACGCGGATCGGCTGTTTGCCGGCCGCCAGCCGCAGCATCAGTTCGATGAAATTACCGCGCGCCGTTTTGAGTCCTCCGGGTCCGAAGACACCCGAGGTTCGAATGATCAGCGGCTTATCGAGGTAAGCTTGCGCGTACAACTCGCCGGCCAGTTTCGAAACGCCATAAGCGCCCAGGGGATGCGGCCGGTCGTTTTCCGTATAAGCACGGCCCGCGGTCCCGTCAAAGACGTAGTCGGTTGAAAAGTGAACCAGCCGCGCATCCAGTTGGCGGCAAGTCATGGCCACGTTGCGGACCGCGAGGGCATTCGCAAGAAAGGCAGGGAGTGGTTCGTTTTCGGCGACGTCCACCTGATTGTAAGCGGCTGAGTTCACCACGATGGCCGGATCTTCGGTGGCGAGCGTTCGCTCCACGCTGTGGGCATCGCTGATGTCCACGTTCGAGCGCTCGAAGCCCACCACCGTGTAGCCACGCTTGGTGAGAACCTGCACTAACTCTACGCCGAGCTGCCCTCCGCTCCCAAATACTACAACTTTCCGCCTGTTCACTGATCGTTAGAATAGCAGGCAATCACCAGGCGACCTTGTCCGGGAAATATTCCGCGATCAGCTCCGCGTAATACGGGCGCAGCTCCTCCAACTTCGGCCGCTCGGTGGCTTTCGAATACAGATCGTAAGGATTGAACTTGCGCACCCACTGGAACATCTCGCGGTCATGATCGTTCAACAAATAATCGTAGGCGCCCTCGCGATGGCCTGGATAGAAGGAGTGGTAACGAATCATGTACAGCGCAGGCTCTGGGAGATAATCCTTCACGACATGATAAAGATACTCGTCGTGTCCCCAGGATAGATCGACGTTGTCGAGGCCGCAACCTTCCGAATAAACTCCGAGCCGCGTCTGGTAACGAGCGTTCTGCGAGTCCGGATTGTCGCGAAAGAATTCGGGAAAAACGATTTTGTCCGAGTACGCGCAGCCCACCGGAAACGTATCGCCCACCACGGCCCATTGCGGTTCGCCATAGAGGCACAGCAGCTTTCCGAGATCGTGTATGAAGCCCGCCAGCACGAACCAGCGTGGATGGCCGTCCCGCCGGATGGCTTCTGCGGTTTGCAGGTTGTGCTCGATCTGCGAGAGATCGGTATCCGGATCACTTTCATCCACCAGCGTGTTGAGATAGTCCAGCGCCTCCCAGATGCTCATCGGTCCGCGCTGCTTGGACAGATACTGCCGCTTTTTCTGGCGCACGAAATCGACCGTTTGATGTGCGTGGTTGAGCCGGTAGAATTCGCGGACAACCGGAGGCGTCGAGTCGTTATACTGCCGGAACTCTTCTTGTTTCTTGTCGGGTTGATAGCGCTGTCCGACGAAATCGTCCCATTGCTCGAGGTTTTGAAGTGGGCCCATGCCTCAGTTTATCGCAGCTTTGTATTTGGTCGCAGAGCTGGGCCCGCCCGCTACGGATTCTGGACGGCAATGGTGATCTTGTCGGACGTGAGAACGCCGCCAGAGTTGATCTGGATCGGCAACACGCCGGGCGTCGCGATTTTCGGAACCACTACGTTGATCTGATTCACTCCAACGAATTGCGGTGATAAACCAGCGAACGAAACCTCAGCCGGAACACCGCCAATCAACACTGTCGGCCGGGTGGTGGCTTTGCGGAGTGCATCCAACGACCCAACGCCGTTTCCGTCGGACGGCGTTACGGCCCCCAGCCCGGTTCCCAGGATGACTAGCGGATCGCCCACCGTGGCCGGGTGCGGCGCAGCCCCCGGGATGGACCCGGCCGATCCAGCCAGCGAACCGTCCGCATTGATGGCCACGGCTTGACCCGATGGCAGACTGAAGATGGCCGGCTGAATGAGACCAACCTGGAATTGAAACGCTGGGAACGCCGTTCCATTTGCCGTCACAATCGCAGTCGCTGTTCCAGCGGCAGCCCCCGGCACAACGTCCCAGGGAACTTGTGCATTGATCTGCGTGGCCGAAACGAAAAGCAGTGGAGCGGGAATGCCGTTGAAGGTGACCGAGACACCGCCGCCGAGGGAGGTGGGCAGCGGAATGGAGCCCGCATAGAACATGGAGTTGTCCGAAAGGAAGCCGGTCCCGAATACGGAAACCAACGATCCGGGCGCGACCGGCTGGCCTTGGGCAAACGACGCACCATTATCCACCGCAGTCACGGAATTGAATGGCGTGGTATTGAGCAGAATGGAAACACCGCTGCCGGCCACGACAGCGAGATCCGGCTTGCCGTCGCCGTTGATGTCCGCGGTCACTATGAATGATGCAATATCGTCCAGCGCAATCGGATTATTGGCGACTTGAAAGGATCCGTCACCTTTGGAGATGAGCAACACCACCAGCGGGGCAGTCCCGCTTAGAAGCGCCAGATCGCTCTTGCCGTCGCCATTCAAGTCCGCGGCCACCATGTTCCCGAGGAAACCTGGCGTCCCCACGGGCGCTTCAAAAGTCCCATCGCCATTCCCGAGCAGCCCGTAAACAGAGCTGCTTGCAAAATCGCCGATGGCCAGATCAGGCTTACCGTCGCCGTTAAAGTCTCCGGCCACTACAATGGTGCCCAAGTTTGCCACCAGACTAGGCGAAAAGGTCCCGTCGCCCTTACCGAGAAGGAGCTCCGTTGCGCTAACGCCTATGATTGGGATGCCTGAGAACGCGATGTCCAGCTTCCCATCTCCGTTAAAGTCTGCGACGGTAGCATCCCCGGGGAGAATGCCGCTGTACAAGGCCTTCGGATCAGCGAACGTTCCATCCCCCTGGCCCACGAAAAGCGTCGGGCCCGAGTAAAGCGGCGACGGGCCACCGAAGTAGAGCAAGTCCGGGAAGCTGTCACCGTTGACATCCGCTGCCAGGGCGGACCCAGGACTACCGAAGACCATAGTTGACATGACGGTCGTCGGCGGCTGAAAGGCGCCGTTGCCGGACGCCATCCAGACTATGATGAGATTTGGTTGTCCGGATTCAGTGGTCTGGAGAAGAGCGAGATCCGTGAGGCCATCGTGGTTGAAGTCGGCGGCGACCAGAGAACCGCTGTTAAACGGCCCAGTCGGCTGGGAAAGGGCGGTGGGACCCGGATGAAAGGTTCCGTCTCCATTTCCCAGCAGGATCAGAATCTCTTGCCGGCAAAGCACCGCGAGATCGGTTTTGTGGTCGCCATTGAAATCGCCGACGGCTATTGCATACGGCGAGCAGCCTGTTCCTAAAGACAGATCTACCTTTTGGAACGTGATACTCTGGCCCTCTAGCTTGCCCACCAGAGCCGCCAGTAGGATCAGAGTGTAAGTCCATTTGTTATGCAACAGCGTAGTGCCTCATTGTGTCGACGGTCGCGACGGCCTGCTCAAGCATAGCAGGGATCGGAAATCAGCCAACAAAGGGAACGATTATTACCGAAATTCGGGGAATCCGAGAAGCCGAGGAAGTCAGGGAAGATGGTTTGCTCGCGCTGAGGCGCGCGCCATGACATTTACTTTATTGCCGTCGTCACGGGTATTCGCATTTTATCGTGGGCGAAGCTGACTGGCCCGTTGTAGGAAGCTTTGATGGATTCGAGCACGCTCGCGCTGGCGGCTTCCACGTCGGGCGCAGTATGGCTCAGCAGAAGCTGCTTCACCTGCGCATCGCGCGCTGCCTCTCCGATCTTCTTGGGAGCGGTATGCAAGGTATAGAGCAGGGCAGGGGAATTCGGAGGGTCCAGCACCGCGCAATGGAACACCAGCAAGCTGCAGCCCTTGGCTAGGCGGATCAGATTCGGTAGCGCGGAAGCATCCATGTCTCCAGAGAATGCGATGCTTTCGTTCTGATAGTCCACGCGATACGCTATCGAGGGGCAATCGTCATGATGGGTCGCGATGGCTATTATACGCAGGCCGTCCTTGTAGAGAATCTGGCTCTCGCGCGACTTCAGCTCCGCCGGCAGATCCACAGCATGTATTGCTTCATCCGCTCCGAAGGTTTTCTGGTATTCCCACGCGCCGCCCTTCTCAAAGAGAAGGTTCAAAAATCGGCTGGTGCTCGGAAACAAGCCCCCACCGGCTGGTCCAAAGACGTTGAACCGTGTTGACGAACCACTGACTGTGAGTGACCTGGCCAGGAAAAATCCCGGCAAGTCCCCAGTGTGATCGATGTGCAGATGGGTAAGCAGCACGGTATCCACCTGCTCGAGATTGAGGTTCAATTCCCCCACCCGGAGGAACATCCCTGGCCCTGCATCCACCAGGATTCGCGGCGTCCCATTCACTTCGACGATGTAGCTGGATGAGGCCCGCCCGAAAGGACGCGGCCCACCGGATCCGAGAACAAGCAGCGTAAGCGATCCAGCTACGGCGGGAAGGTTGGCGGCTAGAACCGAACACCCAAATAACCGAAGAACGGTCTTTAAACTTCCCAGCGCCACAAATTCGTCCCCACGGTGTAGCCGGCGCCCACCGCCGCGAACACCACCAGATCGCCTTTTTTGATCATTCCGCATTGGATCGCATCCCGGGTGGCGAGCGGGATGGTGCCCCCGGTTGTGTTGCCGTACCGGTCGATATTGATCATCACTTTATCGCAGCTAATTCCCAGCCGTTCTGCCGCGCCGGTGATGATGCGGCGATTGGCTTGATGGGGAATGAGCGCGGCAATGTCAGCGGTGCTGAGCTGGTTTCGCTCCAGCAGGTTTTGGGAGGTCTCATACATCTTTCGCACGGCGTATTTGAATACCTGCGCGCCGTCCTGCTTGACGTAGTGCATCCGGTTCTCGACGGATTCGATACTGGCGGGCATCCGGCTGCCTCCCGCGGGCTGCTTCAGCGCATCGCCGCCGGATCCGTCAATCTCGTTTAGAAAATCGATGAAGCCAATCTCGCCGTCTTCGATGGGTTCCACCAGCATGGCGCCCGCTCCGTCACCGAACAGGACGCAAGTGGCGCGGTCTGTGTAATCGATAATGCGGGACATGGTGTCGGCGCCAATCACCAGCACCTTTTTGTGGGAGCCGCAGGAAATGAGGTGCGCGGCGGTGGTCAAGCCGTAGACGAAACCCGAGCACGCGGCCACCAGGTCGAAACCCCATGCGCCCTTCGCGCCCAGGCGATCCTGCACCAGGCAGGCGGTGGAGGGGAACAGCATATCGGGCGTGACGGTGCAGACGATGATGGCGTCCAGCTCGCTGGCTTCGATGCCTCGTTGGTCGAGTGCGATCTTAGCGGCTTCCACCGCTAGGTCGGATGTGGCGATTTCAGCGTCGGCAATATGCCGCTCGCGAATTCCCACGCGCTGCATGATCCACTCGTCGCTGGTGTCCACCATTTTCTCGAGATCCTGGTTGGTCAGGACCCCGGGCGGTGTGTAGCAGCCCAACGCAGTGATCTTTGCCTTAAACGATCTGGCCTTATCCAATAGCCCTCCAGCCTCAATCAATCCAGAATACACCACACTATACAACACGACACTATACACCACGGCGAGCAGCGAGAATCATGAAATGCTACTGTTGGTGGAGCGTCATATACAGAGACCAGAATTCGACTCAAAAGGGAGCATCACCATGAACAAACTTTGGATGGCTATTTCCATTGGTTCGTTATTTGCCGGGGCAGCGCTGGCGGAATCCATGTCGGGCACCATTTCGGACGCCAACTGCGGCGCCAAACATGCAGCCGCCACCGAGAAAGATGCGGCCTGTGCGAAGAGCTGCGTGAAGCGCGGAGCCGCGCCGGTTTTCGTCTCCGATGGCAAAGTGTACAAGATCGCGGCTGACTCGCGGGAGAAAGTGGCCGCGCTGGTGGGCGAAAAGGTTACTGTCAACGGTAAAGTGGACGGCGATACGGTGACCATCGAGTCGGCGGAAGCCGCAAAATAAGAATCCGTTTCTGGTTTCTAGTTCGCACGGGTCGGCGGACGTTAACCAGAAACCAGGAACTAGAAACCAGAAACGGTTTTACTGCAGCTTCCCCCGTCCTTCAACCCTCCACGTCTGCTCCACGGTGTTACCGCGGATACCGTAGACGCATTCGTGCAGATTCATAGCCACGCACACGTGGTTGGGAATGATGCGCACGCGGTCGCCGACGTTGAACTTTTGCCCGGCGCGGCGCAGGTCCACGTATCCGTGTTCTTCGTTCATATTCGCGAACACTGCGTCCGGCGCATCCACCACGCGCCCGAAACTTACCGGCACGCCCGCTGGCGGTCCGTCCGAAGAGAAAGTTTTGGAGCCGCCATCCACGATCATCTGGCCCGTCTTCGCGGTGGAAACCACGGTGACCATTACCGACGCGGCGCAATCTTCAAAAGTGCAAGCGCCCGCTAGCGCCGTGTTCCGATCGTTGAAAATATAGGTACCTGGACGAATCTCATTCAATCCCGGCAAGCGGTGGGAGTGGAACAGAGTGGGTGTGGATCCGCCGCTGACGATGCGAGCTTCCACGCCCGCCTTACGCAGAGCATCCAAAATTCCCTCCAGCATTTGCGCCAGATTCTTGAGCGCCTGCTCGCCTTCTTCATCCATGTTCTTGATCTGACCGGGATAGAACGCAATACCCTCGAACCGCAACCCCGGCATTTGCCGGATCTCATGAATCAACCGCAGCAATGTCTCACCCGGTGGCACGCCCACGCGTCCTAATCCAACGTCCACCTCGGCTAAGACGCCGATCTCAATTCCGGCTGCCGTCGCGGCGTCCGAGAGTTGACGCGCCACCCCAGCACTGTCGAGCGAAACCGTGATGGACGTTTTTCCCGCCACTTGCATCAAGCGCTCTAGTTTCTTTGGGCCCACAATCGGATATGCCACCAGCAATTCCGGTGGCTGAGCGGCCAGCATCACTTCCGCCTCTCCCACTTTCGCTACCGTTAGACCGGCCGCGCCCAGATCCAGTTGCTTACGGGCGAGTGCGGGAATCTTATGTGTCTTTGTGTGCGGCCGGACGCGCAGCCGGTGCTTCTGGCTGTAATCCGCCAGCTTGCGGAGATTGTTCTCCATAATGTCCAGGTCAATCAACAGCGCTGGGGTTTCTAGGTCGGAAATAGTCATGGATGGAAGCGAAGAGCCAAGCGGCCGCCGGGACCTTTGTAATGCAGTTCCAGATCCTTGGGTTTCACTTTGCCGACCACCTGGAAGTACAGGAAGCCGGAGATTGGCTCGGTGATGTCTTTTTCTGGGAGTACTTTCTCTTTCAATGTCGCAAGCAACGGATTGGGCTTGTCGGAATCACCCTTTTCCGCCTTGGTCTCAGTCTTGGTATTGTCGGCGCCGCCGGGGCCCACGCCGCTCATGATCCCTCCCAAGCCGACGCCGAATCCACCTTTTTGCTTGGGTTCGGTGCGCGTCACTACCAGAACATCCGTGCCTGCGATTTGACTAGGAGTGTATGGCTGAGCGCGCTGCCCATCCTTTCCGGAAACCAGCAGGAAATCGTCCAGGCTCACTTTGATAGGCTTATCGCTGACAGGACGAACCGTAACCCGCACGAGTACAATGTCGCCGCCAAAATCGGAACCAAGCTCCTGCTTGATCTGATCTTTGTCCAGCGTGACGGTAGCCGAGATCTCTACCAACTCGTTAGAGCTAAGCTCAATCGGCAGTTTCTTGTCGGCAGCTTCGGCGGGCGCAAGCAGCCAGAAAATCGCCAAAGAAAAAGTACCGGCCGAGCGGACTGGATAATGCATGCGAAGCTCTATGGGAATTATACGGTATCGGTAATGCGGCGCGAGGGGCGGTAGTCTGCTAAATGTTGGTTGATCGGTTTTTAGCGGACCATGGGGCAATCGCCCGTCTGGTGGTCTTCAATCTGGAATCTGAGAAACTCGTGAACGGCGTCCAGCGCTTCTATGTTGTCGGCAACGATGTTGATTCGAGCGCCGCGCGGCGTCTCGACTAGCTCCCAGTGAAGCTGGTCCTTGAGCCGGGTCATTGTAGCCGTACCTGGTACGTCCACGCTGTGAACCAGCATCGGGACCTTGAAATTTCCCGCCGCGAACATTTGAACGATGTGGTGGAAATGGCCCCGGATTTGGTCGCGGCTTTCCGTGTCTTTGACGTCATTGGCACAGACGTCAATAGCACCGCCTTCGTAACTCAGTTCAAAGTGGTGCGTGGTCTTCTCGTGTGAGAATCCCATTACGTGGTCCCCGTGGGCATTCACCATGGCGTGATGGTCTTCTTGTGCGAACGCTGGGATGGAAGCTGTGAGGAGGGTACAAAGCAGCAATGTTTTCATATTAGGGAGACGGACGAAGCGACGGAACGATAGCAAGTTCTATTCTGGCGTGCAGTGTTTCTCGAGATAAGATTCAAAGCACCAGTGGAAAGCTTGATCGGAGCCTTCCCGCTATGGCCCAGACCACCGTCAACCTGATCAACCGACTTTTAGGGGACTACCCGAAGGGCCATGGCGAACAGAGGCTAGGGTCCACTCACTGCCGTTCAGATAGGGAGCGGGCTTCGGCCCCGCGATTCGTGACCACTTGAAGAGGCTCGATCCATTGGGCAAATAGCTCGTTCAACGCCTGATCGGGATGTCCGTCTGGAAGCCGCAGTTTCCTGTCTTTTAATTCAGGATGGTCGCAGTCAATGAAACGAATGTTCTGCGATCCAAGAAACTTTCGGTAATCGTTTCGCTCTTCAGGTGTCATATCGACGAGCATCACGGTGAAAATTCCGCCCTCGGCGCGAACAGCTTCATTCATCTTGACCAACAGTGTTTCCGTCAGTTGCCGCTTTTTGCGAACGCGTCCGAGGGATTCCCACATGTCCCGATAATCCTGGATCATCGCCACGGTGCGCAAGTGACGGCTGAGAGGCCAAACCAGATCGCCTTCGGATTTCCGCTCCGGAAGATCGCCGGCGCGAGTCAACTCGGTGTAGGGAAAGAAAAATCCGCCACGAGTTTTCTTGTAGACCCGCAACCAGTTCGGGTCCGCGGCATTCCGTCCTTCATGAAAATCGTTGAAGAGATGATACACCGAGGCGGGCCCGTGAACCCACTTCTTGATGGCCAGATACGATTGGTAGGTGGCGTAATCTCCGGTGCCAAAATTAGAGACATTCAACTCCGGATGATGGTGCTGCACAATCCACGGCATGGTCTGAGAATCCGAAAGCTCGTAACCCTGCATGAAAGAGTCCCCAAAGAAAAACACTCGGGGCCGGTTTGTGTCGCCAGCCGGTTCGCGCTCCGCGGTCGCACGCCGGCCATGGCTCCAGTTGGTGACCAGCGTTGTGCCAGCGAGGCCCGGCCAAGCCAGATTGAATCGACCCTCCCGGTTTTGCCATCCGAGAACGGAATTGCTTTCATACTCGGGCGGTGTAGTTCCCCACTGCGGGTCCATTGCCCACCAGCGCGGATATCCACCCAGCCACAAAACGGCCTCGGCGCCTGCGAGTGAAACCACCGCGGTGATTAGTCGCGCGGCAATGAGGATCGAGCGCTTCGGCGGTGTGGGCGCAGCCATATAACCCGTTAAATCGACCTAAGTGAGTGAAAGTTTAGCTCCAGGCGGCGATCCCGTGGAAATCGCCGTATTGGCGCGTGAAGCTCGTTCCGGTATCTGCCGATTGAACGCACAGGCGCAATATGATCGCAGACGCTCGAGCGGAGCTGACTTCAAGTAGACCAAGCGGTAAACCAGGGCACACAGAGACATGGTTCCGGCGCATCCTGATCCTGTTCTCGATAGTGGCGGGACTGGGGCTGCTCTGTCATCTCGGGATCCTGCTTTGGGCGGAAAACAGCTTCACTGGGCCCGAAGCTGTAGTCGCGGCACAATCGATGATGTTAGCCCGCGATGGAACCCTCTATTACGACCTAAATCACTACCCCTACACCGTGTGCGCCTACATGCCGACGCTTTATCTGCTGGAAGGCGGATTCTACAAGCTAGGTGTACCCGCATATACAACCGGCCGATTGATCAACTTCGCGGCGATGCTGGGAATTTTCGCCCTGAGTTGGAAGATTGTTCTGCTGTACACTCGTGACCGATATTGCGCTTGGATGGCGGTGCTTTTGGCGGCATCTTCGGGTCTGCTGCTCTCTTGGGGGACCGTGGGGCAGGTGGATACTCTGGCGGCGATGTTTGCGCTGGCTGCGTTCTACCAATACTCGCGTTATGAGATTGGCGGGGAGAGAACGCTGCTCTGGGCCGGCGCGTTTGCACTGCTTGCGTTCTTCACGAAACAGACCATGCTGGCTTGTCCAGCGGCCATCTTCGTTCTGCTATGGTTCCGTGGCCGCAGGACGGCGATTCAATTCGGGGCCGGCGTGGCAGCCGTGGCTGCGGTTCTGGTGCTGTGCTTCAACACGGCTTCCAGCGGACGGTTCCTGGCAAGCACGGTATTCGCCAACATGAACCCGCACACCTGGGACAAACTGCTGCAGCACTTTCGATTTGCAGCGCTATCGGCGGGGCCACTGATGCTGGTGGCTGCGGCTGGGGCGCGGCTGGTAATACGCGGCGCGGGCCGCGCCGTGTTTGTTTACCTCGGATTCGCGCTTACTGTTTTCGTTCTAATCGCGTCCAAGATCGGATCGGACCTGAACTACCAGATCGAATTTACGATCCTACTGATTCTTGCGGCGTCGTTGGCTCTGCACGCTTTGGATTTCTTCCGTCTATCCTTCAACCGCACCCAGACTTGGGTGACGTTGCTGCAACTTCCGCTGGCCGTGTTTTTGATAGTCAACTTCACCATCACCCTGCGGGACGTGTTCACGCGGGCCGTAATAGAGCAACTGACTCGCGGCGAGATTGCTGACATGCGTCCGCTGCTAGCGGGCGGGGGACGTGTCCTTTCCTCCGACTACAACGCCATGGTACGCCTGCGTGGGCGCATCGACGTGGAGATGCTCATCTACAACTGGCTGGTAGAGGCCAAGCTGGTGAATCCGGAGCCGGTGAGGCGGGACATCGCCAGCGCCAAATTTTCGACCATTCTTTTGGGGGAGGATGTGAATCACCGGGATCCGAATCTCAACGTGGAATTATCCACATTGCCGGAGGCGCAGATTGACGAAATCCGGCGCCACTACCGGCTGGTGGAAAGGAATTCCATGGGGGTATACGTTTACAAGCCCCTGGAGTTGGCGGTGGAGGGGTCTCGCGTTCAAGTTTGCCCGCCGACGTGCCGATAACTGCTTGACAGTATGTGGCGCGGAAAAAGAGTGGCAGTTATCTTTCCGACGTATAACGAGAAGGATTCCATTCGAGCCGCCACGCTGGAGTACCTGGCCGGCGATCTCGCCGATGAAGTGATCGTCGTCAACAACAATGCGGCGCCCGGGACATCGGAGGAACTACGGGGCACCGGCGCCCGCGAGATATTCGAAACGCGGCAGGGTTATGGATATGCGCTGCTCCGTGGCATTGATGAGTGCGAGGCAGACCTGATCGTGCTCTCGGAACCAGACGGTACCTTTAGCGGTCACGACCTGATCAAGCTGTTGTCCTATTCCGACGACGTCCCGGTGGTATTCGGTACCCGCACCAGCCAGAACTTCATTTGGACCGGCGCTAATATGGGACCCTTCCTGCGCTGGGGAAACTGGGCCGTCGCCAAGATGACGGAGTTGCTTTTCAACACCACGATCCTCACCGACATGGGATGTACTTACCGGTTGTTCCACCAGGACGCCTTGCGGCTTATCCGGCCGCACCTCACCATTGGAGGCTCACACTTCGGCCCGCAGTTACTGATGGAAGTAGTGGCTCACGGTATCCCTTTCGTGGAGATTCCGGTGAATTACCGGACTCGTGTGGGGGAGTCTTCCGTTACCGGGGATCTTTGGAAGGCGTTCCGCCTGGGAATCCGGATGATTGGTCTGGTGCTGGGGTATCGCTTGGGCCTGCATAGACGGAGCCGTACACCCTGGCGTCCGGCCTTCGATGTAGAGCACCGGCTGGCGGCGCTAGCGAGGTCAATTGCCAATGATTCCGATACGTTACGGCCAGGGGAGCATGAGAAAATCGCTCCCGGAGCTGGCCCTGTCCACAAAACCTAAAGCTGCCTCGTACTATTGCCGATGTACTGGTTGGTGTCGTCTATGAACCGCCTTTCTCTTTTTGCGCTTCTCTCGGTTGCTGGAATAGGGTTACAAGCTCAAACCACCCTCAGCACCATGACTATTTCCACGTCCCCGTCGGGCGCCAGATTCTCCGTTGATGGCACAGTTTACAACCAAGCCGCGACGTTTGCTTGGCCGGCCGGGAGCCAGCACCTGGTGGTGTTCATGACCGACCCGACACCGCCCGGACAGCCGGCGAACACAGCGGTTCAAACAGATCCGCAGGGCGATACGGTATATGTTTTCACAGCCTGGGAGGATAACCTCGCGCTAACTCAGCCCTCCACCGATCCAATTCAAACTGTAACTGCGGACCCTAGCATTACCAGCCTCACGGCGACAGTAAAGGTCGGCTACCGCCTGCAGTTGAATTTCTACGCTGCACCAGGGTCGGCGCTGCCACCAACTTGTGGCGCACCCGGCGCAATTCCGTCTGGTCAGTTCCGGCCTGGAATTGTCTTTATCGCCAACCAGTGCTATTGGGCGAGCGCCAATATCTTCATTCCAGCCGGCACCACAGTACAGTTAAATGCGTACCCCTATCCCGGCTTTGTCTTCATCGATTGGACTTCAAACTACTCTTCTGGAAACGCCTATTTAACCAGCCTTGTTATGAACGGCCCCGTCATCCTGGCGCCTCATTTTTCGCCCGCCAAGCTGGTGACGTTCCTTACCTCGCCTTTGCAGTTGGATGTGAGTATCGACCACACCACGGTTCCGACGCGCCGCATTGCGTCCATTTGCGACGATCCTCAGCCCGTTCCCCCATTAAGTGGGTTTCCACCACTGTGCTACGGGGACTTCGATTTTGCCGCTGGGTCGCAGCACACCATTGCTGGCGTCTCGCCACAGCGGGATCAATTTGGAAATTGGTGGGTGTTTGATCACTGGAGCGACGGAATTGCACAAAACGGTACGTATACGACGGATAACAACTTGTCCACTCCTGATGTGGTGACCGCGTACTTTGTTCGAGGCGCACAAGTGGGTTTCCAAACCACCCCAGCTGGGCTGGCCCTCAGCGTCGACGGGCGAGTCAACTGGCCCAACTACAACTTCGTTTGGGCGCAGAACTCGACGCACCAGGTTTCCGCCGCAGCCACTCAATCGGATGCAACCGGCCGGCAGTACACGTTCCAAAGTTGGTCAAATTCCGGAGCTGCCTCGCAAACCGTTACGGTCGACCAGAATGCAGTTAACAATGGATTGCGCCTCACCGCCGTCTACAGCGAACTTAGCCGAGTGGTAGTCCAGAGCACGCCGCCCGGTTTGACTCTCCAGGTAGATGGCGCAACGTGCCTGACTCCCTGTAATATCGATCGCAACAACGGAGTGCAGGTGAATGTAACGGCACCCGCCACGATTTCGATGGGTACCGGGGCGCGCTTGGATTTCACCTCCTGGTCCGATGGCGGAGCTGCTAACCATAGCGTTACCGTGAATCAGAACTACTCGACACTCACTGCGAATTTCCAGGCCAAGTACCAATTGAGCGCCGCGGCTAACCCAGCTGGCGGAGTGACTTTCCATTTCTCTCCCTCTTCGCCCGATATGTTCTTTGCGCAGAATACGCAAGTTACCATCAATGCTGCAGCTAACCCGGGCTTTACGTTCCTCCGCTGGGAGGGGGCCTTGAGCGGAAGCTATCCGGCGGGATCGGTCACCATGGCAGCGCCGCAGAGCGTAATCGCGCTCACGAACAAGATTCCTTACATCGCACCCGCCGGCGTGCAGAACGCGGCATCCAGTACGCCGAGTTCCAAGGTTGCGCCGGGGTCCATTATCGCGATTTACGGACAAAGCCTCGCGCCCAGCCTCGAAGTTGGGCCCGTGAATCCACTCTCCCAGTCCATCGAAGATGTCACGGTGACCGTGAACGATATGATTCTGCCGTTGCTCTTCGTGTCCCCGGGACAAATCAATGCCCAGGTTCCATGGGAGCTGGCCGATGGTAACTACACCATCGCTATTCATTCACTCGGGCAGCCCGACGTAACCGGCACCTTTAGCATTGCGCGCAATGCGCCGGGGTTGTTCTCACAGACCGTCAACTCTCAGGCGTACGCGGTCGCGTTCCACGAGGATGGTTCTCTAATTACTCCGGGCAGTCCCGCTAAATCCGGCGAGACCGTAGGGATTTTGGGAACGGGGCTTGGTCCATTCAACGGTGCAATGATCGACGGCTTCTTCCCGCCCGATCCCCCACCGGCGCTGGCGGATTCCGTCAGCATCTCGGCCGGAAATCAAAATCCCAGCACCGTGTGGTCCGGTGCTGCGCCTGGCTACACTGGCCTGGCGCTCACCAAGTTCCAGGTTCCCAGCGCCGCGTCCGGTCAAGCTGGCCTGCCGGTGACTATAACCGTGAACGGCGTTAAGAGCAACGTGGTAGTGCTGCCGGTTGAATGAGATGCGGTCCTCGGCACGCCTCTCGGGTACGGACGCATACGCTCGCCGGATCATCATAGTCCTCTTGACTTAGAGCAAGCTTCAGCTCCTGGATAAAACCACCCGTTTTTGCTGTGTGAGCGATTGGTTCTGCAACACTCGAGCATACGGGCCTCGGTAACACACACCGTCAGCATCCTATGGACTTTGAAAAAGTCTTCGTGATGGCGTTCGCAGCTCATCCGCTGGGCGCGGCCCGAATACATGCCAGGCCGCGGGTTGGGCTCGGACCGATTTAACGCTGGATCGCTTCTCCTACAAGTCTCACCAGGTCGTCCCGCCGGAACGGCTTGGACAGAAAACCAACAGCGCCCTGGCTCATCGCCTTGTCACGATTCGCCTGAGTTCCTTGCGCGCTGACGAATACGACCGGCACACGATTATCCGCTCCGGCCAGTTGGTCCTGAAGTTCAAAGCCTGTAATGCCGGGCAACTGCACGTCGACAATCAAGCAAGCAGCGTTCTGTGCAGATCCCGAAGCCAAGAACTCCTCGGCCGAACCGAAGCTCTCAACGGCATATCCCGCGGATTCCATACAGTCTCCTAGCGCTTGACGCACCAACACATCATCGTCGATGATCACGATGTTGCCGTTCAATTCTTTCTTCACTCGTCCAGCCGGCTTACCGTCCCCGCTGAGGGTTGATCCCTCGATATTGGGATGCTAACAGCCTTCCGGATCGGGGTCTATTCTACTTTGGTAGAACGCCTACATGGCGCAGCAAGCAACTGAGCGCCGCAAATCCGATTCACGGCTGCCTCCCGCTAACGGCTGCCTCTCGCTATAGGTTGTCGCGCGTGGTTTGACCAAGGAAACGGGCGCTCTTGGCGATGCACACCGACTACGCCGCAGTATCGGACGACTAAAGTAGTCTGATCGAATTCTCGGGGACAGTGTATTCATTCCCCGATTCTTCTACTCGATCTTCATCGGCTCCAAACTCACCTGAGCGCTCCCCATGGGTGCCAGATCCACTTCCTTAAACCGGCTCCGGGACTGCCAGATCTTGCCGATGCTCTCCGGCGTCGCATCGAAGTAATCGCTGCTCGCCGCGGCATAATATTTGCCGGGAGCGAGAGTGCGGGATGTGTAATCCCCCAACTGGTCCGTGGTCCCAGTGATCAACATTGATTGCAGCGCGGCTTCGGAGCCGGCCTCCTCTGGCACCAGCAGCACCCGCAGATCCGCCACTGGATTCCCGTCTTTATCGGCCACCCGAACGCCGATCGTCCCACCGTCGTGCCCGATGCTGATTCGCAATTCGCCATCGCTTGCCACCTGTAACGGTGCATAGCGCACGCTTCTGGCGCCATAAGTGACATCTTTCACGTAGAGACCGGGAACTTTCAGAAAAACCTGGACCGCATATTCATCCACCAGCAGGTCCGGCACAGTAAATGTGCCCGGAATACCTGATTTAGCATTGGTTTCCTCTCCGCCGACACCTGCGCGGAGCAGCGGCTGAAGCCAGATGGACAGTTCAGCACTGGCGGGCGTTTGGGGCGGCTCTCCGTCCCATACCACTTCACCTTTCAATGGAATTCCGGGCATCGCCGCGAACTTCAGATTGTTGAGATCGCGATCCGCAATCGCGATCGTGGCGGCAATATAGCTGAGAGGCTGCTGCTCGTTTGGATTGGCCGCCGCTTCACTCGCCGTCAGACGATGGCTTCCCGGCGTGAGATCGCAGATCCGGAATTCGCCATCGTCGGAAGTGGTGCCGTAAGGGCTTGCGACGTACATCCCTCCCTCCGCGCTGCTGCCGCTGGATGGTTGCTGCCCTTCAATGGAGAAGTTCATAGCGGCCGCTGCATGGGGAGTCAGTAACGTGCCCTGAATGCAATACGAAGGCGACTTCTTCACCTGGATATCGATTCCCTCGCGCTGCTCGCCCGGACGCAAGATCACCGCGACCGCTCCTTCCTTAGCCGGTACGTTCGGATACCAGGTGCGCATCGGAATGCGCCTGCGCAATTTAGGATTCAGCGGGACGTCGGAATGCGCCGCGAGCTTGCGGGCGCCTGTCTCCGCCAGGATGAAGTACGAATGGCCGGGTTGCACGCGCCCCAACGTATACTCGCCGCGGTCATTCGTTTCAGACATCTCGCTGAAGAAGTAGCCCAACGTTCCTAGATAGTATTCCCTGGAAATCAGGTAGACCCACATGCCGGGCACCGGTTCCTTGTTTTCATCGATAACCTTGCCGCTAATGGAGCCCTCTACTACGAAGTTAAAATCCACGCCCTCCAGATCGTGGCCCGCCAGCGCAATTTGCCTCCGGAGCGAGTGCCCGAAGCTCTGCGGATTGTTCACCTCGATTCGATAGGCGCCTGGCGGAAGATCGCTCAAGGTATAGTGTCCTTGATCGTCAGTAATCGATTTCACGTCGCGCGCCGCTACATCCTTGTTTGCTTTGACGTCGGTCGTCACCGCGTAATTTGCAAGCGGCTGTCTCGTCACCGAGTCCCTAACGACACCGGAAATGGAAGCGTTAGGCGTCTGCGCCATCGCGGCGCCCGCTAGCATACTCAAAAGTGCCCAGACTCTCATGGATGCCCTCCTGCCGGAACCGCTGCCACAAGTTCCACGTCCAAGGGCTTGCCGCCCGGCACATTCACTTCCAGCATATGAGCGACATCGGCAATCCAACGCCGCGAGGATTTTTCCGCTGCGGGCGGAGCTGCAATCCGGTAACGGCCCGGCCGCAGCCCATCGAATTTGAAGCTCCCTTCCTCATTCGGAAAGGCGATCTGCGCTTCGGCGCCGCTGACGCTCTCGGCATCCAGCAGCACCACTGCAAAGTCCGACGGACGCGCGGAACCGGCGTGCAGCACTCCATGGATAGAACCTGCTGTTGCCAGCTCCACGGCAATCGGACCGGCGAGATCCGTGCTCAGATCCACAACCGGTGGGTTCAGTTGATAACAGCCGCTGCCCAGGTCCCCTGCAACCACGCGAAATCGTCCCGGCGGGAGATTTGAAACAACCTGCGCTGCGGCAAAGCTCGCTTTAGCATTCGTCTCGAAAAAAATTCCCCAAGGTTCCAACGGCGTAACTGAAATCGAGGCGCTCTGAGGACAGCCGGCTTCGGGCGACTCTGAGTTGTGCGAGCGCAGCACCACACTAAACCCGCGAGCCGCACTTACAGGAACAGTGAGCCCTACGACATTCTGTCCGGCGACCTGAATTCGCGTGCGTCCATAGAACGATTCTCCCGGAGCAAGTATCGATTCCGTCCCGGTATACCCGCCCGTCGGTCCTGCAACAAACAAATCGTAGGAGCCACTTGGAACCTTCTCAAATTGAAAGCTGCCATCCTTTTCCGTGAGCGTCCGCGCAATGGGCAGGATAGGCTGGTCGGGTATGCCCAAAGCCAGGGCAAAATGTACCCCCGGCTTGGAAAGATCTACTTTTCCACTCACCCGGTAAGCCAGGCCTGGCGTCGTGGAAAAATTGATATCGCGGTACTCCTCGCCGCCCGACACCGTAAAGAATCGCGGATGCGTATTGTCCGGATAGAACTGCATCCCCGTACCGTCTTTCAAGCCGTAATACCACAGTGCCACCGCGTAATTCCCAGGCGGCAGATCAAATATGCGATAGCGGCCATCCTCCAGCAATCTTTCGCGAAAGACTTGAAACTCTTCGCGGCCCGGCTTTTTCACCAGCACGGAAATCCGCGCCATGCCCGTCGTTATGCCATGATCCTGAAGTTCTCCAGGAAGCGGCCGGCCCTCGGAATCCGTGGCCTCACCTTCGATAACGCCATATCGAATCAAGCGTACGGCCGGCGCGACGCCGGGAACGCGAAGGCGGAAGCTGGTCGTGATGTAGTTGGGCTTCGAAACATCGACGCTATACTCACCCGCCGGCAAGCCCGGCGCGCGGAAGCGGCCCTCGCGGTCGGTCTCAAGATCGGCCGCTAGCTCACGCATTCCGGCGCCGTGAAAGCGCAATTCGGCGGACGCCAGAGCGCCACCGGATGAATCCTCGACGACCGTTCCTTCCAATTCCTGCGCCGCCGGTTCCTGCGGAGCGACAACTTGCGGCAGCATCAGCGCGGGGAGTTGATGGACCAGATGTTGCTGCGCGTACTGGACTACCGGTCTCGCAAAAGCCACCAGCCGTGTCTTTCCAGCCAGGCATGCCATCGCCACAACGACGGCGATCACCACCGTGAGCCGCGCTTTCAGCAGCCGCGTTCCCGTCCGGCGGGTGGTGTCCAGAAGCATTTCCACTCGTCGCGTGAGATGCGAAAGATCGTCCGCGACCGGCGCCGCGCCCAGCGCCGGACGAACAACTCCGCACAGTTGCACCATGTGCGTGAGACACCCCGCGTAGGACCGCGGCCGCAGAGTAGCCTCCACCACAAAATCGTCACAAGCGATCTCGCGCTCCAAGTCGATTTGACGCGTGATCCAGCGCACCACCGGATGCAGCGCAAACAGCGCTTCAATCACCCGTTCTAGCAGCAATCCATAGTCGTCGTAGCGCGCCAGGTGCGCGGCCTCGTGCAGCCCGATTTGATCCAACGCGTCATCTGTGATCCCGCCGGATTCCAGAGCGTCCATGATTCGCGCCGGAATCAGAATCGAAAGATTACGCGGTCCTACGGCCACGGGAACGTCGATTTCCTCCGACGCCGCCAGACGTACTCGCTGACGCCTTCCGCCACAGATCTTGAGCCAATTCGCGGCGCGCGCGGCAAGCAGTGGCGAAACATCTTTGGCACGCCTCTTTCGACGATTCAGCGCGGCGTAATCGATGAGTAAGCGAACCAGAAGCAAGGCGCTAGCGCCCAACCAGATCCAGAGAATTGGTTGCAGCCATCCCCTCGCCGTCACCTCAACTGGGAAAGAAAGCCTGGGCAGCGGAGTTGCAATTGGTCGAGCCGGCTTGACCTCGGGCGGTGCGGGCAGCGCCCGAACTATCGCCGGCCAACGAAGTCCGTGGAATCGTTTGCCTTGTCTCAACTGCTGGAAGGCTTACCTGGACTGGTTTCGCCGGCCGCGCCCGATGCACCGGCAATTGGAAAACCGGCAGTGCGATCGTGATCCCCAGCACCATCCACCAGACCATATGACGCGTAGCCGCGTTCAAGAAGTGGCGCGGCGCCAGGCGCAGGCATAGCCAGATTGCGGCTGCGAGAAATGCGCTCAGAATCGCTCCATTCAGAAGGGCAGACGCCACAGCGTTCATGAGTCGTCTTCTTTCTCGATCAGCTTGCGCAAACGCGCCAACTCTTTTCGATCGACCTTCTTGTCTTCTATCAGGCTGAGCATCAGGCGCTCCGGAGAGCCCTCGAAGAACCGCCGGACTAGGTGAGTAACCGCGCTATGCCGCGCCTCTTCGCGGCCGACAATGGCTTGATACACAAAGGCCCTTCCATCCTTGGCGTGCTTTACGTAGCCCTTATTCTCCAGAATGCGCAGCGTGGTGATCACCGTCGAATACGCCAGCGCAACATTGCTCGGAAGGCCTTCCATCACTTCAGAAACCGTCGCGGTGCCTTTATCCCATAGCACCTCCATGAGCCTCAGCTCGGCATCCGTAAGATGCAGTGATTTGTTTCTCGCCAAAACGCCGCCCCGTTTCTTTTAAAGAATTAAAACATCCCCATACTACAGCGCTCCGGCCAGGCTCGTCAACAGAAAAAACCGGTGACAGGATACTCATTCCCCGATTTCCTGTTGCCTTCCCATAGGAACCGTGCGATGCTTATATTAGATTCCAATAGGAGCATCCATGAGGGAGAAGATCAGTCTGCTGCGCACAGTGCTGGCTCGGCTAGCTTCTTGGTTCGGCAAAACCCGGCGCGAGCGCGAGTGGACCACGGAATTCGAATCGCATCTGCACCTGCATATCGACGACAACCTGCGTGCCGGCATGAGCGCCGGAGAAGCGCGCAGACAAGCGCTCCTGAAATTCGGCAGCGTCGAATCGGTGAAGGAATCCATGCGCGACCAAGCCACGTTCATTTGGATCGGCACCCTGTGGCAAGATATCCGCTATTCCTGGCGGAGCCTGCGCAAGAACCCAGGTTTTACAGTTACCGCGATTCTGTCGCTGGCTCTGGGCCTCGGAGCCAGCCTCGCCGTGTTCACGGTCGCCGACAATCTACTGGTGCGTCCACTGCCGTACCCGAATTCCTCCGAGCTAGTGATGGTTTGGGAAGCGAACCCACAACGCGGTTTCCATCACAACATTGCATCTCCGGGCAATTATTTGGATTGGAAGTCGCAGAACCCTGTCTTCACTGGCACGGCCGGCTTGCGAGAGTCCCGTTCCGTACTCATCGATGGCGACCGCGCCGAAGAATTCGGAAAACAAAGCGTGACTGCCGATTTCTTTCAGGTACTCGGCGTTCAACCGGTGCGCGGCCGCCTGTTCACAACGGAAGAGGACCGGGCTTCGGTTTCCAACGACACGCTCGTGTTGATCAGTTACCGGCTGTGGCAGAGTTGGTTCGGCGGCAGTGACGACGTGATCGGGCGCAAGGTACTGGTGAATGCGGTTCCGCGCACTATCATCGGTGTTCTCCCGCCGAATTTCTATTTCCTCAACCGCAAAATCGACCTGTGGGAGCCGCTGGGTCTGAATCCGGCTGAGGATTACCGCAAAACGCAGGGCCGTTGGATGACATGCATTGCCCGCATGCGGCCGGGAGTCACTCTCCAGCACGCACAGGCGCAGATGACCGCGCTCGCCACGCGGATCGAGAAAGCGTACCCGGACTTCAATAACAACTGGACAGTGGAGATCGAATCCCTGCGGGATTCCATGCTGAGCGACCGCGCCGTGGGGCAGGATTCCCGCGGCGTCAAAACGTCGCTGCTCGTCCTATTAGCAGCGGTCGGGCTGATGCTGGCCGTGGCGTGCGCCAACGTCGCCAACCTGCTGCTGGCGCGCTACAGTTCACGGCGGCGCGAGATGGCGGTGCGCGCATCGCTCGGAGCAGGCCGTGGGCGCGTCATCCGGCAGCTACTGACGGAGAGCCTTCTTCTGAGTCTGGCTGGCGGAATTTTCGGCATTATTTTAGCCCGCTGGGGCGTTCGCGGGCTCCTGGCCCTGGCCCCCGCCAGCCTCACACAGTCCGCCGACATTCAATTCGACTCCAGAGTTTTTGCGGCCGCCATTGCTCTTTCTTTGCTGACGGGCATCCTTTTCGGCATTGCGCCGGCACTGGTTACTTCCCGCGTAGACCTCATAAGTAGTCTGGGTGGTGACAGCCGTTCTAGCATCGGCGCGGGCGGGCGCTTGCGCGCTTGGCTAGTAGGCGCAGAGGTTGCAGTTTCTGTTGTACTTCTGGCCTGCGCCATGTTGCTGTTCCGTAGCCTCGTCGGATTCGAAACATTAAACCCTGGCCTGGATGCTTCCAACGTGCTCACCTTCCGCGTGTCCTTACCAGCGGCGCGCTATCAAAAGGTTTCCCAGCGCACCCAATTCTTCGCGAACGCGATCCAGCAGATCGAACATCTGCCCGGAGTCCGCACTTCCAGTGCGGTAATCTTCCCGCCGTTCAATGGTCCGGGTTACGGCACCTGGGCGAACATCGAAGGACACCCGCCCGCCAAACCCGGCCAGGAGCGTCTGGCGTTCATCCGAAGCGTAATGCCGGGATATTTTCAGACCTTGCGCATTCCCATCCAACAGGGACGCGATTTCACCGAATCCGACAATCTGGAAAAGTCCCCGCAGCGCTTTATCGTCAACGAGGCGTTCGTGCGTCAGTTCATGCCAGGCGAACAACCTCTCGGCAAAAAGATCAACGCCTTGATGGAGACCGAGAATCCCTTCGGCGAGATCGTCGGCGTGGTGGGCGACGTGCGAGAGTGGTCCATTGACCGCGCACCGATGCCGACCGTCTATTACACCTATTCTCAGCTCAGTTTCCCGAGCATGATCTTCCTGGTACGCGCGGAACATAACCCCGCCAGCTTGGCCGAGCCGGCGCGGAGAATCATCCGGAGCCTCGATTCCGCACAGCCGATTGCCGAAATACGAACCATGCAGGAGATACTCGGGGAGAACTTCGCGCGCCAGCGTTTCAGCGCGTGGCTGCTTTCCGGATTTTCTATAGTTGCGCTGGTGCTGGCCGCGGTTGGGATCTACGGCGTCCTGGCTTATTCAGTTACCGCACGCACCCGTGAACTCGGAGTGCGGGCGGCGCTGGGGGCCGATTCAGCGCACATCATCGCGCTGGTGCTCAAAATGGGTGCGCGCCCAGTGCTAGGCGGTGTTGTCGCCGGAACTGCCGGAGCGCTTGCACTGACAGGTCTACTGAAAAGCCTGCTATTCGGCGTCGGGCCACGAGACCCTGTGACCTTCCTGGTAGTGCCGTGCGTACTCGCAATAGTCGCCTTGATCGCGGCATATTTGCCCGCCCGCCGAGCCGCGCGTCTCCACCCGGTCGAGGCACTACGTACGGAATGAGTATCCTGTCGCCGGATTCTTACTTCGTGCTCAGCCCCGCCACGAACCCGTCCACTTTCCCCGCACTGGACGTTTTAGAAACGCCCTTCAACGACTTGAATATAGGGCCGCTCGTGTAACCCACCACGTAGATATTGCCTTTGGCATCGAAGGCCACCCCGTTACCCACTTGCAAACCATCGCTCCCCAGATAGGAGAGGTAACTGATAGCCGCGGTCCCCGCTGTAGCGGGATTGAACTCCAGCACAAACGCATCCAAGCTACCGTCATAAGCCGCTTGAGCAGCATTCTTCGTAGTTGGAAGACCCGGGGCTAGCGTCATACCGGTCATATACAGATTCCCCGCCGCATCCTGCTTCAGATCGGATGGGATAGTGGGCCCGCTGCCTCCGAAAAACGTGGAATAAACCAATTGTTCGGAACGTTCCGCCTTGGTGGGATCCAAAATGCTAACGAAAGTGTTGCCATTGCCGCCGTACACAGTCTGCATTCCGTTCGCCGTCACCGGGAAGGTCGACGATATCGTCCACCCGCTGATCACTACCTGCCCCACCGCATTGATAACCACATTGCTCGCTTCTTCCTGGTCGACGCCGCCGATAAATGTCGAATACTCCAGCCCGCTTGACCCGGCCGAGGTGTTAATGTGAGCGACAAAAGCATCGCCATCCCCCTGGTAGAAATTCTGGTAGCTGGTGCCTTTCAGCGGAAGATTGAAGGAATAAGTCCCGCCCGCAATCCATACCGTTCCGTCCGCCGCTAACGCGATGCCGCGCCCGATGTCCCAGCCGCTTCCCCCCAGGTAGGTGGAGTACACAAGCGTCGCGGTTCCTGAAAGCGAGGGCTCATACTCGGCTATGAATACGTCCTGGTCGCCGCCCGTAGCGCTCTGCAACGGGTTGACGGTGGGATAGTCGGTCGAATCGGTGCCGCCGGTAACATAGATTTTTCCCTTGGAATCGAAAGTGACTCCCACTCCGGTCTCGTCGAGAGCACCGCCCAAATAAGTGGAATACCCCAAGGCCCGCGAAGAATTGATCCACACCACGAACGCGTCGGAGGTGCCATCCAAAGCGGTTTGCGCTGGATTCTGAGTCGGGAAATCAGCCGACAGCGTGGTCCCTGTCAGATAAACGTCGCCATTCGGGCCCACTGCCATTCCGCCCAATGTCTCGTTCGCCGTCCCACCCAGGTATGTGGAGAAGACAATCTGCTCGCCGGCTTTCGCATTCGGATCGATCTTCGTAACAAAAATGTCCGTGCCGCCCGCGTTGGCAGTCTGGATGGCGCTGACGGTCGGATAATCGGTCGAATAAGTGGTGCCTGCGACCCAGAGGAAACCGATCCGGTCCAGGGCGATGGTCTGCGCGACATCCTGATCTGAGCCCGACAAATACAGAGAGAAAGTCAGCACCGGATCAATCACCAATTCCCGATCGCGATCGTATTTGCCCAGGACGAATCCGTAGGATCCGTCGGCGTTCTTACGATAGCGGCTTTCCACCGGAACTCTCGCTCCATTCACGGAAACCTGATAAGCGACGGGACGCTTCTGAATCAGCCCGGCTATTAGATTCCCGTTGCGATCTACATGCGCCCGGCCGCCATCCAGCCGTAGCCGGATATTGCGTGGATCGGCCCCCGGCTTCATCGTCAAGTCGTACTCCAGCTCGCCTTCATTCCCGTAATAAACCAGATCGATGCCACGGTACAGATTGGACACCTGCAATCGGCCGTAGTTGGGAATCTCAGGCCGCCACTTCGCCGGATCATTCCCAAAAAACAGTCCGGTAGTGGATGTGAGCTTTTGAATAGGCTCGATCTTCGAGGCTGGGTCCGCGCCCTGGAATCGAAGCTCGAACTGCTTGCCCGCCCTTTGAAAGGTGGCCTGGTTTCCCGCAAATGAATAACGGAAACGAGGGCCGCGGGCTATGAATTGCGACGAGCCGGTATCCGCGGCCGGCTCGAAGCGGAGCGGCGCGGTCGCGAGAATTCGAACTGCATCATCAGAAGTAGCCGCAGCCAGGGTGCCGCAAAAAAGGGCTGGAATAAAAAGTATAGTGCGTAGTTTCATGTCGAGACGATTGTTGCTAACGACGTGTCCGCCTGCAAACCGGTTGCGTCGCGTAGCCGCGATGCTTACAAAACTTCACAAACCAACACGCTACCATAGAAGAGTTTAACGTAACTGGCGCCCCATGCGGGGCGTCTGCCAAAAGAGATGCAAAGAAAACTGTTTCTACAGGTTACTCTACAGGTTACCCTAGCCGGCTCCTTATTCACTGTGGCGCTGTTAGCGTCCGATTTTTGGAAAACCAAAGACTACACCCAATGGTCGAGCGAGGAAGTCACCAAAATATTGACCGACTCGCCGTGGGCCAAAGAGATCACGGTCACCTCCGGACAACAAGGCCAGCAACGGCGCAGCGGCGGTAGACGCGGAGGAATGGGCGGAGGCTTCCCAGGAGGCGGTGGCGGAGGCGGCGGCTACCCCGGCGGTGGTGGCGGAGGCGGTTATCCCGGCGGCGGGGGCGGTCAAGGCG